>JAABUX010000595.1_pt1 | contig 60785 bp, 52 predicted proteins | sample 5561851 | NCBI WGS metagenome assembly JAABUX01 (sample SAMN10711883, study PRJNA513361) | rock metagenome | isolation source: Antarctica rocks | place: Antarctica: Victoria Land, Richard Nunatak red sandstone | collected 2016-01-03
AAGTCAAGTTGCAGTTAGATGGATAAAATCTTACCCTAGCTCGGATAGTACCACTTTGTTTCAGGTCACATCACGGCTCAAGCAAGTCCTTTTGTCAATAGGGTTTGAGGCGCGCTAACCCTGATTAATCCCTATCAACATTGGGGGAATCGATGCCCGTCTTTTACTTCTCGGCGTGGCTGCAGGTAGTTCAATAATAAGGGATAGCTCGAGGACGAAGTTCTCGCGTTATCCCTTGCCCCACAAGGAATACAGCAGATTGACAAGTTTAAAGCCCCCATACAGCTAAGTTAGCTTTAGAAGATGATTTTGAGAACAATTTCGATTTTTCCATAATGTTCTGGAAAAATGGTGGTCGAGGTAGACCAAATCAAAAGATATATTTAACATCTCACAGCCTAGACAAACTTTGCTTTTCACAGATAACTAAACTGGCTGTCGGCAATGACTGGCTGCGGGGTGGTTTTGGAGGAACTGCTTAGCCCCTCCGCGCAGATAAAACTTTTCAGCTAAAAAGTGATCGATTGATTCCGCCTTCACTTGATTGGGTTGGATAGAGATGGGGATGGGTTTGAAGCTAATTAACTTTTGAAGAAAAAATTATGAGTAGTTTAAAATCAGAGATTATCGATTGTTTATCAGCCGAGCAAGAGCGCAAAAACTTAGTTTCTGCACTGTTATCTGCTGCTGTAAGTATTATGCGAGGAGCAGGTTATGCATACCAAGAAGACTCAGCAACCATAGGGGATTATGTATATTCGGTTTGGTGCGATGCAGTCGGAGATATTGCCAGGTTTTCTCGTCTTAGTATCAAGGAAAAAGACAACCTAAAGTATCAATTATACGCAAATGAGAACACGGGCAGGTATGAGAAGACCTTTCAATCACCTGCAGGTGATGTCATCGCCTGTGCTTATATCAATTCACGCGGGGATTGGTATTTCGACTCAGACTTGTCTAATCAGGAAATCATGGAAGTGCTAAAAGATTTTCCTGGCATTAAGTAGCAGAGAAACAATTAGAGATTGTTTTTGGACTTTAAGATTATTCGACCAAAAAGCCCACACTTAATTGATTGTGCGATGTGCGATCGCTCTTAAAGTGATCGCACAGTCAGCGAAGAGGCTCTTAGGCTCTCTTAGCAGAGGAGCTCTCTTAGGAATCCCCACGGATAAATCCTCTGTTCTTGAAATATGGACGCAATGTTTCTAGCACGCTCGTGTCTAGAAACAATTCATTCATTGTTGTCCATAAATAAATACATTCGCTTGAAAGAAAGTGGCAGAGGGTATTTCTTTTTCTCCTCTGCACTTTCTTCCCCTGGAGCCCCTGAAGTTAGATGGCGATCGCTAATAAACTACAAAAGTAAAAGGAGTAGTAAATTGCAAGATATCGAAGTTATTACCAAATACCAAGGCTCGATTAGTTGGAGTGACGAGACTAAAAATAGAGATATCGAAATTAAAGGTATCGGGGTGAAGACTGTCATGATGACGGATGTGGCTTTTTACATCCCAGTTCACTGGGCAGAATTTGATAAAACTCGGTATCTTTGTGAAGTCTGGAGCACTGCGAGTTTGTTAAAACTTAGACCCGTATTTATCATCTGGGGAAACCCCGACAGAGAAAACACGGAAAAAATTTGGTGGCAGACAATGAAAATAACAGGTTTTGTTAACGACGAAGACTTGCCGCTGCATGTTGTTTTTGTGGATGCAAAGGCAAAAATACAATCAGGTCGGCTATATGCTCAACACTTGGACGGTCTGGACTGGAACGAAACTCTCAAGCGCATTGCTTATGAAGGGAAAAACGCAAAACCCGTGTGGAAATGGGACAAATAATTCGACTAAAAACATCAAAGGCTTTGTCGGCACGCCGTTCAATCGATTCAACAGCACAAGCTCCCAATAAACGGGCAGCAGTAGGATTGCCTGATGCTGCCTCCTTTGTCCAATAAGCCACAGCCAGTGGTATTGGGATTCCATTTACCTTGGCGTTGTTTCCCTCAACAGCTAATTTGTCGGGACGAAACCCCTTATAGGGTAAGGCTTCTGGGCTATTTGATCCCAGGAAACGTCGGAACGAGGTTTCGTCCTCATCCACGGCTTCTGCTAACTTAGTTTGGCTTAACGCGCTCAGAAGAAGCCTGTTGAAGCCGCCTCCCCGAGCGAGACTGCGCGTGTCACCCAAATTCAGAAAACTTGAGACCGCCTATACTATCACCCATGAGAAACCTGCTTACGGTCAGTCAAGCGTTTGAGTGTGCTTATGTTTGCCAAATGTTGTCGGATTACTTTCAAGTGATACAATTATTCCGGTACGACAAGGTTAGAGAAATTGTATACATTATTGCAGGAAATAACAACGAAATCAAAGTGATTGTGCCATCAAATGGAAAATGGGAGTTTGATACAGATGAAGATTGATTATAGCAAAATGTCCAAAAAAGAATTATTAAACTATTGTATGCAAAATAGAGCTGACGAGGAAGCTTGGGGAGTATATTTGGACAGACGTTCGCCTGACTCAGAAGCAACTTGGTATACTCTCACTGGAACAGATGAAGAAGCTGCTATTGCAACGGAAGCAATGTTGAACAAGATTAAAGAAATCGATAGCAGAAACAGTGTTCCAGACTAGATTATAGACTCTTAAAGAATCCCCATGCCTAAAGTCGGGGGAGTGTCAATCTAACTAAAGTGCTGAAATCCTTGCGTTTAACCACTCTTAGTGGTTGACGGGAGAGATGTCACGTCCAGATCAAGTTGACCTTAACCTTGATATCTTTTTGGTGTACAAAACTCGCCGCTTCTAGGATAACACCAGTGGCCGGTTTCCCTGTCACTATCCTTGTAGTCCTCTTCTTTGGCTAGCTCAGTGAAATATACTCGTGTCTCAAGGTAAACTGTTTTGACAGCTTGCTTGTATTGGAGGGAACAATCTTCAATAGAAAAATAATGGTTTCCTGAAATGGCATGACACCATGGACACCCAAAGGATTGATAAGCTTCGCCAAGTGTCCGATTATATCGTTGTTTTATTTCTCCCATACGAATACCCTTGGCTTTGTCTGTCTTTAGGAAATGTTTAACAGCCGCTATCACTTCGGGGCGGAATCTTAACAGGGATTCTTCTTCGTAGGCAAAGAATTCCAAAAGAACTTTATTGCAGCAAGATATGTGCTTACTTTCTACGGAATAAACGTGATGCTGTATTTTGCATTTCCAACAACGTATTGGAAAAAACATAATCTTCAGATCTTGGACTGGTTTTAAACGATAGTTTCTACACCATCTAATACGTTTTGAAAGCAAGTTCTCAATAAAGTCAGGCAACGAGACTGTTCGTTCTTCTACATGTACAACCAGGGACTCATCAGGACTCATCGTCAACTGGAAAACTGGCAACTGTTTGCTCTGCGCTGTGACTGGAGGAAGGCGAAATAGCCAGCAGCATCGAATCCCATCACGTTCATACTTAGCTTGCCTCTCCTTTGTAATATCTAAGGTCTGAGGACTCCACTGCACCTCAAAGGCAATTTTGATTAAGCCAGTCGCTCCAGCTTTTGTAGCTAAGACATCAGCACGCCAGTCAGATCCAGAGACTTCAGTTTTGGCGTCATATCCTAACTGTTGACACACCCGAACGATTTCTGTTTTGGCTTGGAGATGTTGCCAGGATTCTGGTTCCCAGTCGCAATTTACCTTGTGTTTGTGAACAAAATGGTTAGTGCCTCGCTTTGAGGTGCGTAGATAGCCATTTGCAGCACAGCAGGGCAGAATCACCTGTTTTTGACGTGAGCATCTCATCATTTCCCAATTTGATTGAGAAACTAGAGGAGCCAGAACTTCTTCACCGTCAATAAAGGCTCTAAGTGGCATTCATTACAAGAGACTAGAGGCCATAGTCTCGCGAACTGTTCCGCCGAGGTCGATAAGTAATATTTTTGTCACGCCCACACCTCTACTAATTCTGGGTAATTCACCTCTTTTATTCTTGCTTTTCCCAGGTGTGGTGGCAGCAGTGAAAGTACGGAAGAAATATGAAGAGGCGGCGATTGCACAAAAACACCCTAGCCGAAACCAGGGTGGTAAAATTAAGTACAACACACGCAAAAACTAGCCTGGGAAACCTCAGTGTTGGCGCTGCTGTTCGTCGCCAGATTCCAGGGCAGCTCCAAAGCGCGATCGCATACGCTCGTCGATAACTCTAAGAAAGCTCATCGAATGGCAGGTTATCTAACTCGCCAGCTTCAATGAGCACTTGTCGCGGGGAGGCATATCGCCGATCCATATAAGCGTGAAATGATTCATCATCCCGGTGTTTCAGGAAATGGTTTCTTAATTCGTCGTTACTCATCGCGCCATAGTTAGTTTCGCTCATAGAACTGAAAGTGCTTTGAAGACTACTTTATATACAATAAGTTTTACACTTACCATGTATAATCAGAGAAAGAACTACCACAACTTTTACAAACTATTTAATGCCAAAGAGCGTTCATAGGGAAGAATCAGCCATAAAAGAGCTTATTGCTGGCAATCTAACCCACTACCGCAAAGGTCTACGCCTCTCTCAAGACGAACTAGCTGTTCAGGCGGGGGTGACTCGCCAGAGCATCTATAACTACGAAAACGCCAAAACCCTACCCGATAGCAGAACCCTCTCTGCCCTCGCCCGTGCCTTGGGCATCACGCTGGATGACCTGCTACGGCAAGGAGGCGTAGTGCTGCCGAACTTCCGGTTTCGCGCTCACACCTCCTTTGACAAAAAGCCCCAGTTTGCTGCCCAAGTACTGCGACATCTGGAAGACTATACTGCCCTAGAACAGGCAGTGGGGATGCCACCCTATACCCCAGAAAGCACCCCTTGTCACCAAGTAGAAGGTAACGAAAAGCGTATTATGGAAATCGCCACCCAGTTTCGCCACCGTTTGGGATTGGGAGATGCCCCAATACATAACATGTTTGATGCTGTAGACGAAATTGGTTTAAAAGTTCTACGACTGGATATCCCGATTCCAGATTTTTTTGGACTGAGTGCCTGTAGTCTTGAGCAGGGAGCCTTCGTTCTAGTCAACAGCCACAACATTAGCATTGAACGACAGTTGTTTACCCTGGCTCATGAGATTGGACACCTGATCTTCCATCGAGGCGAGTACCAAGACACTCTGATGGAAGAGGGAAGCAAGGAGGAAGAGAAGGCACGGGAAGATGTCGCTAACCAATTCGCTAGTCAGTTGCTAGTGTCTCAAGAGGCTCTCGACCGAGCATTAAATGTACTCAATAACCTGATTGATCTGAAAGCTTACTTCCGAGTTAGCTACACAATAATGCTCAAGCGACTAGACCAGATGGGAAAAGTAAAGTATGGCGATGCCATCCAGAAACTCCGTGCGGAATACAAGCGACGCACTGGACAGTCTTTAACTAAAGAGATTGAGCTTGAGCCGGTTTTACCAGCAGCAGACTTCCCAGTCAATCAACGGTTGACTAAATTAGTCTGGAAAGCTCTTTCCTTGAGCAAAGTTTCCGAATTAAAAGCCGCAGAATTACTCGATTTGACCGTTGAAGACTTGCGGCAGGCTCGTAGAGAAGCCAAGATGTATGCCATTGATGCCATACTCTGAAGGACTCATTCTGGACGCAACAGCCCTAATCGACATAGCTTGGCTGAATGAGTGGGAATGGCTACAGCAGCATTACAGCCCTCTGTTTATTGCTCAGGAAGTTCTGGACTCGGATCGACTGGAAGAGGCTACCCGCAAAGCTGCTACCCGATACCTAAAACCCCCTTGCCCTCGATACCGAAGAGATGTTTTCGAGCTTTATTGAGTTTCAGCTTCGCTCATTATTGCTGAGTGAAACGGTCATTGGAAAAACAACATTAGTCTTGGATTTCAAATGAACAACTGTAACAGGCTCAAGAGTGTTCTAGCACCCTTGAGCCTGTTTTTTTTCTAAAACGCAATATCAGGGGGCTCAACAGCTGGTCGCGTATAAACTGACGGCGCTGAGGGAGGCGCTTCAGCGCTTGGGGTATAAAAATCATCAGGCTCAAGGAACCCCTGGCTAAGGAGTTCTTCGCGATCCAAACCGGCCATTTTTTGAGCACGAGTTTGACGATTAAATTTATTGACGGATGGGGTCGGAGGCTTGTACTCTATTCCTAGTCGCTCTGCCCGTACCCGCCGTTCTGCTTCAACTCGTGCATTATCTTCGGCGATTTGGCGCTTTAGTTCCTGTTGCCACTCAGCAACTTCTTTGTCAGTAGCGGCCCTACGGATATGCCTTGACTCCGTGCTGTTAATCTTTTCTTCACTCCAGCCATCAGAGCGTAATTCTGACCGATATTCAGGCTTCATAGTGCCGTCAGGATTGTAATGCAGCTGCTCAGACTCTTCTTGTAGGAGATCTAGGAAACTAGACATAGCAAACTCAATTTATTTTGATAGTACTTGAGTTATTATACCGGACTTGAAAAACTCGTTTAAAATCACTCCAAGCTATAAAGTTGAGCAATGACGTTACAACTAAATCACTTTGATACTAAACTCAAACAGAATTTAGATGTTCAGGAGAAAATCGATAACACCCTCGCTGAATATTTGTTCCCGGAGACGGAGTTTGCTATAGGAATGGTTTATAAGGAGGGTACTACTGTAGCAGACCTCAGAGAGTATGAAGGTAAGATATTGCAATTTGCCTCTGGAGACCGGATGTATTTTGCAACCGAGCCAGTCCGAGAATTGCTATATCCTAATCCTAGCGACGGAGCAGCCTATGGCAGTCTAGTCTTTACCCCAAATCAACAGTTTTCTGAGCAGAAGAACGTCCGAATCTTAGTCGTAGACGATAGTGTTGAAAATCTTGGACAAAACGGAGGTTTAATACCTATTGATGAGGCCTTAAAACTAGTTGGGGATTGTCACGGCAAAATTAGGGTAGCACTTGCTGATGAACTAACGAGCAAAAAAGACACTCCTTTCCAGTTCCGGCTGGGGATCAAGCCACAAGAGGGGAATGACGTTTATAGGATTGGCAAAGGAACTTTAGCGCCCTCAAACTTGGAGAATTTGGGTCAACCTTTACTTAAAAAACTCAAGAGCGGTGAGACTCAGATCAAGGTGGGTTATGACTTGGTACTTCCTCTAAGCAGCTTTAAAGGTCGCTCATGTGCTGAGGCCATCACCCCTGGCGAACACAACTTAACCATAGGCATTGGGATTAAAGCTTTAGCTGAGTACGGTCAACACAGCTTAGGTACGCAAGTATTAGTAAATTATCCACGCGGCGTAAAAACTGATATTTTACCTGAGCTTGAGCAGAAAGCCTCATATTTAGCCAGAGTTCAATCATCGCCGCGATCGCTGGCCCAACTTTACGTTAAGAACTACGAGCGCCGACAACAACAATTAAGTGAAAAGTCTTCTTTACCAACAGAACAAGAAGTCGTTGCGGATCTAAAAGCCTTGAACTTCGCAGTCGATGAAGCCTTTGGGGATGAAGAAATAGAACATTCTGAACGGTTATCACAAGATTTACTATTATATCGACTGCTCAAAAGTGACATTGAAGGACACCTGCAAATCTTAGACCACCCTAAAATTGTTGATAGCCTCAACAAATTCGTTCGCAATGAGTGGGTTGATATTGCTACTGGGCGGGCAATCAAATTTAACTCGGGTCTAGCGCAGCCCAATTGGGAATTAGGCTTAAACGAAATCTGCGTCCCGTTTTTACCATCAGGCAAAGAAGTCATTGTTACTCGCAGTCCTCTAGTTAACTCAAACGGTGTCGTTGTCTTGACTAACAGACACCTGCCCGAGATGAAGAACCAACAAGGGACAGTCCACATTCACCCATCAACTGCTGCCAACCATTTGCAAGCGGATTTCGATGGCGATCGCCTGGCCTTTGAGTTGGCCTCAAATTATCCGATTCTAGCTGCTGAAATCAAGGAGTATAATCTACCCGAAAACCGATATCCCGATGTAGTTAAGGCAAATAAAGTAGCTTATAGTGGCAGCTTTGAAGAAATTGCCCTAAGCGCTAGAGCCAACAAGATTGGCCTAATTGCCAATCTTATTCAGCACGCCGTTGCTCTGCAATGGGAAACCCAGTTACTTCCGATTGAACAGCAAGCAGAATATTTAAACAAAATCTCATCACATTATAAACAATTACTTAAGGATGATGCCAACCCTAATAAAGGTCTTCAACTGCCAACTCAGTTTAAAGAAAAAGTACTTGGCATAGCTAATCTCGCTAAAAACTTAACACCATCAGATGCTACTCAATCTTTGCGGTCAGTCAAACAGATACTGTTTGACGTGGTAAGTGAGTTATCGAATGAACTTCAGGTAGCTGTTGATGGGCCCAAAAGTGCTGCCCGACCAAATGTGACTGTCCTAGAATACGCTAAAGCCCTTAGTGGATACGCACCAGTTAGTTGGTTAACCGACAAAAAAAATCATGCCGCCTTTCTTGAGCGCCCAATGGCCAGTAGCAACTATTGTGAATTCCGTTAATTATGGCCGCTATTATTCCGGAAACTCTGTCCGCTTTTAGCAACTGCTACCAGTCTGGAAAGCATCAACAGGATGACCAAGATGATAGTAAAAGCAAATGAACATGCCATTAAACCCACCGGGAATTGGCGACTATCCCAATGAGTTTAACTACGTATTGACTACAAATTAGATAAATTGTAGAGCTCGGAATAGCTCTACTAGCCTTGCTTGACAGTAGGTTCGTCCCATTCCAACTTGCGCCCGCGCAATCGATAGGACGGACCACTTAGTTTGATATGCTCTCCATGATGGAGCGTGCGGTCGAGAATAGCATGAGCCAGTTCTTCATCATGCAGCACCCGCCCCCATTGCTTCAACGCTTTATTAGTTGTGAACAGAATCGGTTTACCCTTCTGGTAGCGTTGGTTGACTACCTGAAAGATAATATCTGCCGCATTTGGACCGTAGCCAAGGTAGCCGACTTCATCTATTACCAGCACATGGGGCGCAATATAGCTTTTCAGCGCATTGTTGATATTAGAGCTAGCGCATAGCTCGTTAATTAAACCAGCAGCAGTGGTGAAACGAGCCACAAAGCCATTCTGGATCGATTTGTAGGCAATGGCGATGCATAAATGCGTTTTACCAGTACCTGGTGAGCCTTCCAGAATTAAGCTCCGGTTATCGCTAATTAGCTCCGGTCCCAGGAAACGCCCTAACATCTGACGTTTAAAATCGCTCCTGAAGGTGAAGTCAAAGGTTTCGATAGTAGCTGGAAATGGAAACTTTGCCCGAGCCACCTGAGTAGCAATGCGGGTTTCAGCCCGGTGCGCCACTTCCTCCGAGAGCAGCCTCTCCAAGAAAGCGCCATAAGACCACCCCTCTTTCTCAGCGGCTAGAACAATTTCCGGAAATAGTCGATGTGCTGTGGCAAGGCCCAACCGCTTCAGAAGAACTTCAAGAGTGGCAGTGTCCTCTTGCATCACTACCGCCTCCTAGTACTGGTACTTGTCACCACCTCATCCGCAATGGCACTCAAGTATTCGCTACCAAAACAGCGCTGCTCAATCGCTAGCTCGATAGCTGCTAGCAGCTCAGACCGTCCAATCCTCAGATACAGCTCATACATCCGAGCAATGTCAATTTCCCAGTTGTTTGGGCGTCGATGCACCAGCTCGGTCAAGTACGGCTCAACAGATGGGTCCAGGTCCCAGAGCAATTGTCGTTGAGCATAGGGCTTGCCCCGCTGCCACCTAAACAGTTCTTTAGCATGCTCTGTCAAGATGGAGGATTTACCATTTTCCGGAAATCGTGGATGGGTCGCTAGCATTCGATTTCCCAAGTAAATACTCACTGCCTCCTGTTGCAAGTGTAAGGTGATTTCCTGACCAATGTATTCAGCCGGGACTGAGTAATTGATGTTTTGGTAACACACCCGTGCAGTCGGTCTGACTACTACTGTGACCTTGAAGGCATAGGTTTGAGCTTGATGAGGACAGAGTTTGAGGGGTTCATTCCTTAGCAACACGGCAGGGAGCTGTTGAGTAGCATCACATTTTCGCTGGGTGTTGACTACGTTCACCCAGTCTGACAACTGCTCAGCTAGATCTGTACGGGTACGGAAGCGCCGTCCACAGAAAAAGTTGCTCTTGACAAAGCCAACCAGATTTTCAACTGAGCCTTTCTGTTGTGGACGATAGGGCCAGCAGGCCACAGGGATAAAGCCACAGTCAATCGCAAATTGCCCAAAGCGTTGATTCCAAACCACCTGCGTTTGACCATCTAGGTCGGTAATGCGTGAGTCTACTACTGTTGTCATATTGTCAAATACACATTTGAGAGGCATACCACCGAAGCGCTCAAACGCTTGCAGCAGACCGCGTACGACCGTCTCCAGTTGTTCGTTCTCGACTATATGGACATCAATGGTGCGGGAATACTTCAGGCGAGAAGCAAAGAAATGGACAACTTGTGTGGTACCGTCTTCAAAGGTGACTCGGCGCTGCCCAAAGTCATGCTGACTGAACTCTGCGGGTAAACCCTCGAACCGTACCACTGGTGGCTTGGTCTCTTGCGGGCGAATGCGTCGAACTAGATCGTAGACGGCAGACTTACCGCCCTCATAGCCGAGTGCTTTCAAGCGAGTGAAGATCTCACTGGATTTGAGCGGCCCGTCTTCTGGCTTGCGAGGTTCTTCGAGCCATTGCCGGACAGTATCTTCATGGTGTTCTGCAGTGCTGGGGCGACCCACATTGCGAGATTTCCGGAAACTTTTTTCGTCGGTGTTGGTCACTGTCAGTTCCCTCTGAATGCGATAGATAGTCCGTTCGCTGATACCGGTGGCTTGACGAATAGCCTTCTGGGTAGCATCTAGCTTCCGGAGTTGTTGAATTGTATGGCGCTCCAAAAGGCTGAACATTTAGAAACTATCTCAAAACGGAGAGAGCAATTTGAGGAGAGATGAATGAGCAAATTAATTTGCATTGGATAAGCGCCAGCAACGACGATACCAAAGTAATTCACAAGCTAACTTGATCATGCCGAGATAGTTACACGCTTTTTTGTCATAACGCACCAGAATTGCTCGGCATTTCGAGAGCCAACCCAATGTCCGCTCTACAACCCAGCGCCTTGCAGGATAGCGTTTCTGCTGTTGCTCATCGAATTTCTCTTCACCAATGCGACGAATGTGCGGAATGTAGTGGTGCTTATCAACGGCATCTCGACTTGTGGGATTATCGTAACCCTTATCTAAACACAAATGCTGTTCAATGCTCTGTGGATTTGGGCGTTCTACAACGATTGCTTCCAATGTCGCTTTAAGCAATTTACAATCATGCACATTAGCGCCATCAATTACAACCGCTAATGAACCACAATCCGCTTCGGTTAATAGGCTGCGTTTGGTTCCAGGGTTACGTCCGATAGCATTTTGGGGGTCATATTTATCCAAAACAAATTCTAGCTTCTGCCAAAGCTCATCGGAAACTCGCCAAATGGTTTTCAAAACTTTTGCGTCTTTATCCGAATTCATAACTTATATACTATTAGGGTTATTCAAATCATGATTTTTGTACTGTTTACGGTGTAGAAATTAGCCTAGCAGCTTTGCAAATAGTATTGCTTTACCAAGAAAATACTTGAGTTTTTTATATTGTGATTATGGTCGATGACCTAGCTCATAGTGCATGATTTGCCAGGTCTCAAATTTATTCATATGAGCCATTCCAAAGGCACTTACTAGGAGTACTGGGGAAGTGACGCTAACCCGAATTTTCATCACTTCCACAGATGCCCATGCTTCATGCTCGATATCCCCCCAAATACGAATGTTAGTAAGACGATGCAATGAACCCGCTTCATTTCCTCCTTCAAGATGGCGCTTGATGAAATTGGTGATTGCATCACGTCCATGAAAATCGCCGCGCGGCGAGGTGGAGATACCATCAGGAGTAAAGCACAATGCGTACCCCTCAGTATCGTGGGAATCGAGTGCTTGATACAGTCGAGTGACGACTTCCTGAATCTCAAACTTGTCTCTAGCAGAAAGACTCATCTTTGTGTGTTGCTAAACTGTGGATAATCGAGAATGGTGCGAGTATGAGACATCTCAACCGCCGTGAAAGACCAATGCTAATCCGGCTCTATGACCGAATCCCCAAGTTAAATTGAGCAACTTGCCATTGAGTTTCCACATGATGCATTTGTGCTGTTACAAAACTACTGACCCAGAGTTCTGGTGGTATGACGCTGACTCGAAATTTCATCACCTCTGCCCGGACTGTCACTTTCTCGGTCTCGCTCTGCTCAATGAGCAGATTGGAAATGCAATGAAGTGCCCCATTTTCATTGCCAGCCTCACAGTGGGCTTGTATGAACTTAGCGATTGCCTCGCGACCCATAATCACGCCAAACGATTCGTTTTCTAAGCGTCCATCTAGCGTAAAAAACGATGCGTAATCGCTTCCTTGATGATTGTCCAGAGCTTGGTAGAGTTGGGTGATGACATCCTGAATCTCAAATCTGTCTTCGGCAGAAATTGTCATGTTGCTCTCAAGAGTGCTGTTTTTGGTTGTCGCGTGTTCGGCGCTTAAAAAAGTAGGGATGACCCTGGACTTCACAACATCATGGTCTACTGTTTTTGCCGGATCATCTTCACCTAAACTTGGTTAGCAGGTAATAATTCCTCGAATTTGGTCAAGGAGCAGTTTGGGATCAGCAGGAGTTTCATCGGAACGCCAAGCTACATGCCCATCTGGTCGCACTAACACGAGGCGACGTTCATAGAGTTGAAGCATTTCTGGCTGATTGAGTGGGATCACTTGTAGGGGGAACTGGCATTCCTGCGCGGTTGCTTCGAGCAAAGCTGTATCCAGTGCTGGGTTGCCAAGCCGCAGTAATGTGAAGCCGTGACCAAACAAATCAAGCGTGGATTGCCCCTCGGCTAGCCAGGCGTGCGGTGCCCGTGCACCAGGTCTGGTTGATGGTGTGTAGTGATTCAGATTGAGCGATGGCATCGGGGTGCCATCTGGAATACAGATTCGAGAATACTCGTAACAGTATCCCAACACGGTGCCTGGAATGCCAGTCTTAAATTCGAATCCTCTTGAAGACTCCGCTAGCAATTTGCCAAGCTGCTGACGTAATTGCTCGCCTGCTTCAGTATCGGCATCGAGATCCTCAGAGGCGAAAACGTGTTCGTCAGCACGGTGCAACGTGCTCGATGCGGCAATATTTTGCAGCGCGATTGAGCGCCGCTCGTGTTCGTAACTGTTTAATAATTCTGCGCCTGCCCACCCTTGTAAGTCTGCTGCCAGTTTCCAGCCCAAATTAACAGCATCTCCAATGCCGGTGTTCATGCCCAATGCACCCGCAGGCGTGAATAGATGCGTGGCATCTCCAGCTAAGAACACGCGGTTGTCACGGTAGCGTTCGGCGACGGCATAGTGCCCACCCCAATAGCCACTGCCTAAAACCTCAAACGGGATGCCGTCACCAATAATAAGACGAACCCATTCCTCTGGTGTTCGTTCCGGGGCTTCTTCCTGGCTCAACCAGGTACCCGTCCGCCAGGTTTCCCCACCATCGAGCGCCGATAGTAGAGCAATGCCGTCTGGCTTGAGAATCCAGTTTAATACAGCAGGGCCAAATTGATGGTATTTGAGCAAGGGTGACTTGAACCAAACCAGAAGCTGGCGGTGCGACGCAAAGTGCCCTTGCAGCTTAATTCCTAATTGGTGACGAATGCTGCTCCTGCCGCCATCACAGCCCACTAGATAATCCGCCATTATTTGCTCATGACGCTGTGAAGCAACGTCCACAATGACTGCCACGACGCCGTTATCATTTTGGTGAAAGCGTTCGAGTTGGCAACCCCATCGCAACTGCACCGATGGAAGCACACTCACCTTCTCTCTGAGTACCGGGTCAAAATAGGCTTTGGGGCACCAGAGCGGTCCTTCTGGACTGTCTGCCCATCGAGCAGCATGATCGCCGTTTGCGGGTCGCTCGAACCGAGCCAGTTCGTGTCCGTTCAATCCAGTGAGATACAAAATGTTGTTGGGATAATTACTGGGAAAGCTGTGGTATCGCACTTCATCCGCGATTCCCCAACGCCGCAGGAACTCGACAGTGCGACAATTGAGATAATTGGCAGTGGGAACTTGAATTTGTCCATCGGTTTCATCCACGATTAGGCAGTTCACACCCTGTAAGCCAAGCTCGATTGCCAGTGCTAACCCAACCGGGCCTGCTCCCACAATTAGTACCGCAACAGCGTGATCAGATTTACCATCAGTCATTTGCGTAGTGGCTCCCTACTAAGGCTGTATTGCTAATCGTAGGACGTGCTTGCAGCAAAGCATGAGGGCAGGATTCAGGTTGTTTTGGTACTTTTCATGGATCGCAACCAACCACGCTTTGCTGCCGGAAATCTTTGGGTGAGCAGTGCATGTACCGTTTAAAGAATCGACCAAAATATGAGGGGTCTTCAAATTTCAAAGCGTGAGCAATTTCTGAAATATTGAGGTCTGAGTGAATTAACCAGCGTTTCGCTTCGAGCAGCAGGCGCTCTCGAATCAATTCTCCGGCAGTCTTGCCGATGGTTTGTTTGACGGTTTCATTTAAGTGGTTGGCAGTGATACTGAGTTGCTTGGCATACTCGCTCACGCGGGTTTGGATCAGAAAGTTCTCCTCGACTAGGAACAGGAATTGTTTCGTGAGGAGAACGCTTGACGTGATACTATGAATTGTCTGCTTTGAACCATAAATTCGCTTTGCCTCAATCAGCAAGATCTGGATGTAAGCCGACAACATCGCCTCGCGGTCAACGAGTGAGGCTTGATATTCAGACTCAATGCGCTCAATGAGGTTGTTAAAGACGGCTGCTTGCTCGTCGCCCACATATAGCGAGGGTTGAGTATTGATGGGGTAGAAATAGGGTAGCTCTGAAAGGATTGTTCTGCCTTGTAATGTGCTTGAAAACAACGCACTTGTGAAGGCAATAATGTATCCAAACACCGCTTCAGTTATCTTCCATTCATGAACTTGTCCTGGCGAAAGAAAATACAGCGTAGCGGGCGAAATCGGGTAAGTGTGAAAATCAATCAAGTGCGCGCCGTTTCCTTTTGTGACCCAGATAATTTGATAGAAGTTGTGTCGATGAGAGGATATAATGCTCTCTTTATGTCTAAAGCCTTGCTCTAATCGTTTCACGCCGATACTCGTTTTTTCGGTTGAAAGCGCAGTCAATTGATCAAGGTTATAAACGGGAATGTCCATTTTCGCTCCGTTAGAGCCATAGACTGATAGTAGCAATCGTTCCAATCTTCTGGCCAAGGCTTTGGTGTGATGCCGCTAACTTACAGACACTGATTTGAGATAGCGTCTTAGTACAGTCAGTTTTTGGCTATCCTCATTGCCGACTCAGTGTTCTAAGTTGTCACAATCAACTGCCGACTCAGCTCATTTGCTGCTCAAATTCCGCATTGTATTTAGCCAACGAACGCCTGCATTGCATCGGTCAAGCGTTGAGGACTTTCAATCGGCAGATGATGACCTGAGTTCGGAATGACTAAAAGCTGAGCATTCGGGATTAGTGCCTGCATTTCCTCAGCTAGGATTGGCGGTGTGCCGCTGTCGTTATCGTTGGCGAAAACGAGTGTTGGTGCTGCAATTTTCGGCAACTCGGAGCGAATATCTTGACGAGTCAAGACAGCGGCAGTAGCTGCCAACTCAATCCCTCTCTTGTTGTGACTGAGCATAATCCGGCGTTCCTTTTCAGCCTCTAGCGGATGATTAGCCAGCCAAGCTGCATCAAGTATCCGTCCTTGAATCGTGCGAAAAGTCTCTTCTCTTTCAAGATCTGAACCGACCATCAAAGCAGTAAGCGTCTCCTTCCAGACGGGAATGCGCTCCCTCGATTCAGCGCGGGCGCTCGCTCCCACTACAATCAGCTTTGACACCAGATGTGGATACCGAGCAGTCAAACGCAGCCCCATTATGCCACCTTGGGATAAGCCAACAAAAACGACCTTTTCTAGCTCTAAGAGGTCTATGAGTGCAGCCAGATCGTCTGCAAGATCATCCAACGTCCAGCCTGCCGGATGATATTCGGACTGTCCGTGTCCTGGTAGATCTACCGAAATGCAGCGATAGGTTTCACAGAGACTTACCACCTGTTTTTCAAAGATGGAATGGTCAACGAACAGACCATGAGCAAAGACAATTGCAGGTCCTTCTCCCATATCTGAATAGGCATAGTTAATGTCGTTGAGATAAATCTTCTTCATTACACACAGCTCCTATTTACTCATTGAAGGCGACGAAGAGGGCATAGGAGTCTTCCAGGATCTTGTAGCTAGAGATCAGTCCATCTTGGGTCTTGAAATGAATCGCCAGCTCGCTACCAACCTCCCGATTCGTTGGTAACGCCAAGTGTTTAAATCTGCCAGTGACAATCACCTCGTCACCACTCTCGAAATATCGGTTCAGCTCAAAAGCTAAGGGCTTAAAATTCTGAGGAAAATTCAGCATCCATTGTCTGACCTGTTCTTTGCCCTGCCAGAATCCAACTGTGGGAACATTGGGAGCACCCTGAACCTGCCACAGCACATCATCTGTTAGCATTGAGAGAACTGCTTCCACGTCACCTTTAAGAAAAGCATCGAAGTAAGCTTGGACTATCTCGGTGGAAGATTTAGTGGGCTTCCCTTTACCCTCCTGTTCGGCAAAGACCTCTTGGGCTAAAAAAAGGCCCCGGAGCGCTACGGGAAAACCAGCATAGACAGCCATCTGCATCAGGACTTCAATGATTTCCTGTTGGGTACATCCGACATTGAGAGCAGCATTGAGATGTACCTTAAGTTGTGGCGCGGCATTTCCCAGCGCCGTCAAGGCTGCAATCGTCGCAATTTCCCTAGCTCTTAAGTCCAAGCCAGGACGGGAGTAAATGTCTCCAAAGGAAAACTCAATTAGATAGCGGCTAAAGTCAGGCGCAATATCTTTTAGACTTTCAATTACTTCCTGCCCCATCTCGCCATCAATTTCCCTTAGCTTTTCCCAACCTTGTGTATAGCGGTCTTGAACTTCAGTTAGCTCGTGTACCTGTGTCATGATTTGCCTCCAATTCCTTGTAGTACGTAATTTTTAACTCAATGGCTGACAGGTGGCGTTGCAGCTGGGCTAGTTGCAACTGCACCTCCTCCCAGTGCTTCTCCAGCAACTGCCGTCGCTCGGATACTGTAATATCACCTTGACGCCGCAGCACCGCAAACTGCTGCATTTGACAAATAGGCATTCCAGTTGCTCGCAGACGAGTCAGAAACTCAATCCAGGCAATGTCCGAAGCACAGTAGCGACGATGCCCACTGGAGGCACGATTTACAGGATCTAGTAAACCAATGCGCTCGTAGTAGCGCAGAGTATGGACACTTAGGTTGGTGAGCGCTGCTACTTCCTGGATGGTGAGGTCTGTCTTCATCATGAAATTAGCCTAGATCTTAGAGTGCGCTCTAAGTCAAGCACTTTCTAGTTTAAAAAACAAGAGCCTCAGAACCAAGTAGTATCAGCCAGAATTTCCGGAAGAAGTGCAGCCATCATTCCCGGAATTCACAACTATAGCCCGGTTGACTTGATGGTGCGGCAGGCAACAAAGAAGTTTGAGCAGAGTCACCTAGTAGCACGCCCCCTTGTTCAATTTAGACCGATATTCGAAGGCATCGAGTTCTCCCAGAAACACTCCAACGAGGCAATTGAGATTACAGCGGCATACAATCAACTCATAAAATCAGCTTTAGTTTTAGATGAAATAGCTAAAAAGGGCTCAGTGCCGACATTGATTGCCACTTCCCTCGCCAGCGGAAAGCAAATCGAAATTACTAATCTATTGAAATTTGACCCCGCTGATTCATCTGTCTGGTCAGAAAAATCACTAGATATAAAGTTGTATTCAAATGACAACAAATCACTACCTAACACTTTAAAGGCAGTAGTAGTAACAAACAATGATGGCAATCCTAGTTATCAAACCATTGGGGTAGTTTCAGAATCATCGGTCAAAGAGCATAACCTCAAGCCAGGTATCTTCCTTGAACAAGCGTCTATCAAACTAACACCTGGGGCAACCTCCAACCAGGTCAAGGCCAAATTCCAGTCAGCTACTCAGTACCTAGAAAGTGTTCGTCAAAATACCCCTGAACATGAACAACTTCCTCTTGCCGCCGCTATCTGGCACGTTAATCACACTAGGACTGGAGATAAAGATAGCCAGAAGAAAGCGAGTGTTGCCTTCATGGCTTTTCCAGATCTACTGGTGAAGCAGCTGTCTGACTTACAATTCACCAATCTCAAGGTAGTTGGCGTTCATCAACCATCAAATGAGTTGCGTGGACGGAAATGGAATCAAGGATTAGTCCAGTGCGCTCTAGCCGTTGAAAACAACCCAGATAGCCCCATCTGTGGTAGACGAGTTGTTACGGTCGAGGGAAAAACATTTGCCCCCCTCGGCAACGAATCTCCAGTTCTCCCCATTGGCACTCAGTTTGAAGCCGAAATTGTCTCGGCACCAGCGGCAGTAGTGGCCACCACCCCCAAAGGTAACTCACTCAAGATTATCAAGAGCGAGGAGCACGATTTTTCTGATTACCAGTGGAATGGAGAAAACAACCTGATTGAGATTGGGTTCATGCCAAACCCTAACTCGGCGTCATCAGCAACTCAAGAGCCGATGATACCAATAGCTAAAATAGGCGACAGAGTATTGGGAGAATTTGACTCTGAAAGTGTTAAGAAACTTACAAATGCCAAAATATTGAAACCTGGCATCACTTTAACCACTTCTTTGCAGACAACATTAGGTACAACGGCTCAAATTAAGGTAGATGCTCAAAGTCTCTTATATCCTTACCAACAGGAGCTGAGGGAGCTGAGGGAGAAGATTGTACAGACCGACAGTCTGAGTGTAATTCTTTCCGACTCTGCTCCCTCAGCCGAATCAGCTCCCTCAGCTTCAGAAATAGCTCCCTCTGCGGAAAAAGCGGCACCCAGCCAGTGGCCGACCGCTAACAAAATACCTGCTCCTGAAAACTGGATGTCGGTAGCTCAAGCCATCGGTCGCTCCCCGGAATATGTAGACCGGGTAATGATGGTGACTCAACCCGGTTTACCCTTGTCCGACCGGGCCAACGCAGCGATGCAGCAAGACTTTAGCAAATGGCAGCAGGAAAGCGCAACTCTACAACAATGGTTCGCCGCCGCCGCCACAATAGGTAAACCACCCTCGTACTTAGAGCGCATTAGTAATGTAGCTAGAGCGTATCTCTCAGAACAACAGCCCACCCCTCTGTCGCCAGAAGTCTTTACCGCTATACAACGTGATTTTAGTGCTCACGAAACACTCAAGCAGATGGAAGTGGGTCAAAGTTTGAGCGATTCTGAGCTTGACGCCAGTTCTCAAGACGTTCAAAAAAAAACTGATCTCAACTTGAGCCTAATGGAGTCGGAAGAACGCGCAATCTGCATTGCAGCAGAGATCATGTTGTCAATGGTTGGAGTCCGGTCAGACAATGGGGACATCACTTTTAGCAGCGACAACTATAGCTTCAAGCAGCAGTTCACAGAGAAAGGCAGTAAAATTTCTATTCAGGCGAATATTGATGCTCACTTAGTCATGTCTAACGGGAAGTTAACGTCAAGCGTACTGCCTGAAGACATAGAAGCAATGCAGTTACTCCAAAATACAGCAGCAGAAATTGTAGAAGAAAAAGAAAACCTAAAGAAAAAAATATCATTAAAACTTTGAGAGAAAATTTATGAATCCGACCAATTCGAACGAATTTCCAGATTTTTCTGCCAATGGTTACAAAGCGATCGAGCAGTTGGGACACAATCATGCCGGTGGTCGCATTACCTACAAGGCGGTCAATATCCTGACTCAACAACCAGTTGTAATCAAGCAGTTTCAATTTAACAACTTTACCAGCGACTGGTCAGGATTTAAAGCTTACGAGCGCGAGATAGAAGTGCTGCGAGGACTAGAACATCCTGGCATTCCCGGTTATCTGGATGCATTTGAAATTGCTAGTGGGTTCTGCATGGTACAGGAATACAAGGATGCTCTGAATTTAGCTGTGACGCGCAGTTTTACCTGTTCAGAAGTAAAGCACATTGCAGGAGCGGTACTAGAGATATTGGTTTATTTGCAGAATCGCGTTCCGCCCGTACTACATCGGGATATCAAACCAGAAAACATTTTGTTGGATAATTACGGCAATGTTACCTTGGTCGATTTTGGGTTTGCCCGGATTGGTGGAAATGAGCTAGCCGCTTCCAGTGTTGTCATGGGTACGAGCGGATTTATGCCGCCCGAGCAACTCTTGGGCCGTCAGTTGACGGAGGCGTCGGATCTGTACAGCTTAGGTGCAACACTTATTTGTTTGCTGGTAGGCATAAAATCTGCCAATTTCGGCGATTTTATTGATGAAACATACAGCATCAATGTTTTGCATCTTTTGCCTAACCTTGATTCTGACTTCAGGTGGTGGCTGGGGAAAATGGTGGCACCAAGGGTCAGCGATCGCTTTAGCACGGCTGCTGCTGCCATAGCCACTTTAGAGAAAAAGAAATCAACCCAAAAAAACGCTGATATTTTATCAGGAAACAATGAATTAAAGCCACAGTCAAAAAATCAACCCAGAATCAGGATAAATGCGTGGGAAATTTTAAGAACAGGCTTAATTGGCTTGGCGTCTGTAGGACTTTTATTTGGAATTAGCGTAGCGATAAACTGGCCCGGAATTGAGGCACGAGACCGAATACTAGCTGAGTGTTTCAGACCATTATTCTTAGCAGAGAACGCATCAACAGCCCAAACAGCATCGATTGAAGTAGATAGAAGTATTAGAGGTTGCAGCAAGTATACAAATTCTGCGCCAATAAACCTTGGGTTGGCTGACTTAAAAACTGAGCGAAATTCACTTAATAATTTGCCTGGAAGTTCCAATCCGCAAAAGATTAGGGACTACAAAACGATCATTCATAGAGCCAGAGTTGAATTAAGCAAGGAAATATGCCAAAGCAAAGAGCCGGAGTGGATTATCTGTCCTTAGAGGTTAGTTGATTTGAACAGTTGAAGCGAGTCAAATCCCCTACTTATAGCGAAGGTAGGGGATTTGACTCGCTTAAATGCTATTTGTGACTCTGATGCGATTTCTGTTTATTGATTTTGTCTGGGGCAGGGGGATCATCGATAGCAGCTTTAGGCTCCCTGATTCGAGAAACGTAGCAGAAATCGCCACGATGATCACAGATGGCAACGTGGGGGACATTGATCCCTACTGCCACCATTGCGCAGCCGTACCCGATTGTAAACAGCCAGGTATTGAGCTTACCTGCTAAACCCTCTAGAAGTTCCACTAGCCTTGCAACTCTTGCCTTGCCATTAGCTTGACGCAGGGCTGCACGTTCTCTTTCGATCCGCAATCGCTGTTCATCTTCAGCTACAACGATGCGGAGGCGCTCGCGGACAATGGCATCAACGATGCGGGTAATTTCCACTGGGGCGGGAGGTTGTAGTGTGCGATGTTGCGGACTGGATTGAAGTTGCCAAAGCCTAACAAATTCTGCGTGCATTTCTCCTTTCTCACTCATCTCTTGGAGTCTACGCAAGAGATAAATGGGATAGAGAGCCTTGATTTTTTGGGCTTGGGCTTCTGACACAGGGATAAGGATACTGTCTAGTTCCTCTTCCATCGCATCCATTAGATCAGTGGGGCTATTCATATCGCCTGCTCACTCTCTGAGACATCTACCACTTGGGCTTCAAGAGTGTTTGAAGCATCGGCTTCAGTCGTGCTTGCTTCTGGTGCGGGGGAGATAGAGAGCTTGCGTTTGGCTTCCATACGAGCGAGAAACTCTTCCCGATCAAAAGGCTTAAATAGTCCCCGGCGAACCGCCGCTTGTCGGACGGCTTCTGCCATTTGACCGTTTCGATACATATTGGCAAGTTCTGACATAGTGCATTCAGCGATGGATTCACCAAGATTTCTAGCAGTAGGTATGGCAATATCTTCAACTAATGAGTCAAACGCGGTTTCTTTATTCAACTCAAGAGCAGATTCAGCCAGGTATTGCGGGATCTCAGAGTAGTTAGCTAAAGCACCACTGGTCAGGGCTTGCTGCGCTCTGGCAAAGCTAGCAATTTCCGCATCGCTAAATTTTGATTTGCTTGAATCTATACCGCAGCCCTGCAACGTGCTAATAACGGCTTCGGGGCTGAGATTAAAATCTTTTTGGAGTGACTTATGAGTGTGAGCCATCAGTAAAGTTCCTCATCATTAAAAGCGGGGGCAAGGCCAGATCCAGGGTCGGGAGCAGGGGCTGGCGGTAAAGTATAAATGCTCCTGGAGTCGGGAGTTTTTTCAGTACGAGGAAAACGGCGGCGCATATATTCTGAACGTTTCTCCAGGCTGTAACAAGAATCCTCGACAGCATCTAAGATTACTTGATTTGAAGCATTGTCTTCCTCCAGAACTAAAGGGAGATGGTAAGCAAGCACTGCTTCAAAAAACTTTTCCCTACTGCTAGAACCGGACTTGAGGTATTGGCATAGCTTCATCTCCAGCGAACCCGATTCTAGGGTAAACACAAAGCGGATTTTAGACTTGCTCATTTCTTGCCATTCAAAACTGGTTCTTTAGTGAAATTCAGGGTGACACCATAGCCATCAACCAGCCGTGGGACTAGCTCTATTGAGGCATTGGGTAAAACTATCTTCAGGTTTTTTTCCAGACCTGGAACGCCAACGATGGAATCAGAGCCGTACCGATTGATCAAATCCGATTCAAGGTATTTAGCAGTTCCACCAGCCAGGACAATTTCGTCAGTATCGCACGGGATAACTTCGGTAAGCCAGCTACTAAATGAGCGCCAATATTCTGCTCTAGCCGCTTTTATAGCTGAGGTAATTTTAGCTAGTTCAGCTTTACGTCGAGGTGGAGATTGGCTCTGAGGTAGTTTCTTCAGGAAATCTACGTTTACTGATGCACCAGCCTGATATACCGGCAGGGTGAGAGACTCGTAGTCTTGACCGGGTGTGCGACGAATGATGCCATCGAGCAACATACAATAGCCGAACAACTGTTTAGTAGTACCATAAGCTTTGCCTCCGTGCCGGGAGATCAGACAAGAGGCATCTCGAAATCCGACAGCTAACACAGCAATGTTTTTCTGAAAGCGGAGGTCTCCTAGCTCAGAACAGCGGAAAGCTAACAAGCCAGCTCCCTCTGGTCGGCAACGAAACATCTTCAGATTGACCGAAAAACGTTGGTGCTGAAATTTGAAGTTAGACAGGGCGCTATGGATTTCTGATTCGAAGTCCTGAGAGCTGGTGAATTCCCTATGGGGCAGCAGAAGTCCCAATTTGAGGTTTATTGGTTCAATTAATCCTTCCCTCCTGACAATAATTCCTAGAGCAGCCAGTACTTTTGGGAGGGCTGCTTCCCACTTCAAGCCTTGAAGCGCTTGGACTGCATTAAGATCCTTAGCCAGTTGTCCCACCGCCCACACTTCCTTCCCCCACTGTACCCATGCAAGTTGATCATCCGGGACTTTAGAGATTGCCTCCGCCGCTTTATCAGTTGCAGCTTCTTCTGTTGTCGGAATGACTTGGGGAGGCATCAGCAGCACTCGGATAATCCCACAGTTTATAGAGTAAAAAATTTTGGACAGACTAGCACCTGGATCGAGGACAAGAATTATTTCTACCATCGTCTATGAACTCTGACTGGATTTGAGCACTTGATGAAATCGGATGGAGATTTAAAACAAATCAGCACACATTGAAATCGAAGAGGCAAAGATATCTACCGCCAAAGTTGCTCTCATGACTTGAACTTCAAAAGCTGGCACCCACATCTACTACTAAGTTTAGTGCAGCTACCGAAAATAGTAGAATTGCTCATGACTCAGTTTAACCCATTATTAGGCTAGTTTTAGTGCTTGTTGGTGACACATTGGGAACATTTTGGTGACATCTTGGTGACACATTGGTGACGAGCAGGTAATACATAATGTCACAGCCCCATCCCTCATCCACCCTAATATATTCCCATCTTATTCCCCTCTCGTCACCATTGGGGAAATGTGTTTTTTGGGTGACGAAAAGGGGGCGAGAGGGGGTCGCAAAGGGGCGTGGGTGGAGTTATGCAGGGGCTACGCAAAAGGGGGGTGTGAAAGGGGTTTGAGGGTGCTGTGAATAATTCTCACACAATACGCCTTGAATTAAAAAAACGTATTTTTCAGGGGCTACCAAAACTAAAATTATTGAGACTAAAATTGATCTTAGGGCGAATCCATAGACTCGATGCGAATAGAAGTAATATGCGGTGAGTCCATAGTCCTGTAAAGCACTGTAGATGCGTATCAATGGCAGCTCTCATCAAGTCAGAAAGATCGCTCGCACAACTTCAGCCTAGATCAGATCACATGCTTTTTTGTACGGTATAAAGTCAATCGCCGGGCTGGAGGTTTCGAATGTAGAAGACTTCAAATTCATCGGTTGGTCAAAACAGCGCGAATTGACGCGGAGGAAAACCAAGATGCTTAAGCTGAAAAACATTAGTCCATCTCATGGGGAGAGTTACTTCGACAAGGATAACTATTTTTCGTCAGACGACAACCGTGCCGCCTCTGAATGGTGGGGGAAGGAGACTGCGGCTCTCGGTTTGAAGGGAGAAGTAGACAGGCGAATGTTTAGTAAGATGCTGCGAGGCCAAGCACCTAGTGGAGAAAAGCTAAGAATAGCGGTACACACTGGAAGTGAGCGAGCGGGGATAGATTGTACGTTCTCAGCACCTAAGAGCGTGAGCTTGCTGGCATTAGTAGAAGGTATTAGAGCAGTCTTTGAAGCCCATCGTTTAGCGATTCTAGATGCGTTAAAGCAGATGGAAAATTACGCGATGACCAGGGTGACGGTAGAAGGCAAGCGACAGAGGGTAGAGACGGGAAATCTGGTAATAGCTATTCACCACCATGACACCAACAGGGAGCTGGAGCCACAGCTACACAGCCATTGCATAGTCCTTAACACCACCAGGCTAGGGTCGGACTTGTGGCGATCGCTTCATAACGATAGAATCTGGCAGAACTCATACCAATTGGGGGTGCTGTACCAGAATTCGTTAGCACTAAGGCTGCAACAACTGGGGATTGAGATCGAGCCAAGGGAGAATGATTTGTTTGAGGTGAAGGGATATTCGCCCAGTCAAATCTGGGCATTCTCCAGCCGGAGAGCTCAGATAGTGGAGATGGTAGGAGAAGACGCATCTGCTCGAGATAAAGAACTAGCATGTTTAGCCACCCGTAAACCAAAGAAAGAGCAAGTAAACCGACAGGACTTAAAGGGCTACTGGGAAGGACAGGCATCAGTGGAGGGGGTAGTGCATCCCCAGCCCTCTGCTCAAGACATGGCAATCAAGGCTGCGGTTGACCTAGCGGAGGATGTGGAGAAATTCTTGGCTTTTAAAGGTCTGAAGGCACACGAGTCAGCTGGGTACAAGCTGTTAGCCGATCTGGATGGGAGCAGCGTTAGGGTCACAGCGACACAGCGCGGTGATATTTTGAAGGTGACAAATGGGCAAGCCGAGCTAACGTGTTTGCTGATAGGCGATCGCTGGCACATCCAGAATATGGTTAGCCTTGGTGCGTTAACTCAAACCACGCCAGCGGCGGCAGTGGCAGATGGCAGCGTGTTATTGCCTGAAACGAAACAGGCGAAACCGAACAAAGCGATAAAGCGTCAGAAATCTAGTGAGCAAGTTGGCGACAGCACAAGAGTCCAGAGTCCGATCCCCATCAATAAATCTAGGGTAAACAACAAAAAGCCTCGGATTGGGCTCAGTGATGGAAGAGGCAGGGAAGCAGGGAGCGATCTTGCAGGGGAAAAACAGGCGGCTGACTTTCCTGCTGCACGGTTTCAAGCTCCTGCTGTTAAGTCAGGGGTTTCCCCTCTGCAAGAAAGCCCCTGTTACCTGCCTCTAACTGACGCACCTCTGACTGAGGTTACGGCTGAAGAAATCCCCGTTATCACGCCTGAGTTACTGTCCAAAAAGGTTGAGCCCTTCTGGATTTCTACTTTTGACGTGCCAGCTCCAGAACATATTGCGCCAGAGCACTGGCGAGAGCTCACATCAATTAGCCCAATCCATCCTGAAATAGCTGCTCAGAATTTCCGCACGCTGGAACAGGACTCAATAGAAGGGTTTCATGAGGCGTGGTCATATCTGTTTTACAGCGATCGCTTGGAAAGATCTAACACTGGGCGCTTACCGTTGGGGGTATTGAATAAGTACGCCCATATCGAAGCTGGCGGGTGGTGGTGCGGTGCGGGAGTAAATGCCCGATGCTTTAAAGAGCTGAACGAAGGAGAGAAACCAGAGCAGCAAAATTGGGGATGCTACAAACCAAATAATCCAAGGGTTGACGTTGACAAGCCTGGGAAAATCATCAAATACGAGCATCCGTTGAAGTCAGATACCAGCATATTTTTACTGAATGTCCCGGAGCAGATAGCGAACAGGATTTACGAACAAGCGGGCGCAGACCCAAGCGATAGCGATCGCACTAGCGGTTTTTGGTTTTGCGTGTGGAAGCACAATCTACCCGTAACAATCACTGAGGGGGCAAAAAAGGCAGCTAGCTTGTTGAGCCAGGGTCATGCCGCGATTGGATTACCAGGCATTTATGCCGGCTATAGAAGTAAAGATGCCCAAGGTCACGAAATCAAAGCGCATCTTACAAATGAGTTAGCAGTTTTCGCGACACTTGGGCGTGAGATCACGTTCTGTTTTGACTATGAAACAAAACCAAACACCAAGCGAAATATTGAAATTGCCATATCCCGTACCGGCAGCTTGATGGAGCGCTCCGGTAGCCAAGTTAGTGTAGTCAGCCTCCCAGGACCAGACAAAGGGGTTGATGATTTTATGCTGGCACAAGGCCCTCTGGCCTACGAGTCTGCTTATAGCCTGAAGCTCCCGCTCAAGGAGTGGAGAGGGGAACTCAAACGACAACATCATAGGCCGCCCGAACCACCGAAAAAACGGATCTTAGAAGATAGAATTGAACGCTTCAGGGGACTGGCACTGGAAGTAGCTAATGCCGTAGATTACTATGTTCGAGTGATGGCAGCGGGAGAGCGCCAAGAGGATGGATGGGTATACGAGGGTGAGCACTCTCGGTTAATCACTACAGGCAGTATGGTGAAAATCGAATCCCTGGAAACGGCACAGGAAATTCTGCGAGTCGTTGAAGGCGAGCCAGAAATAGTGAAATGGGGGGAATTGCACAGGTTTAAAGGGCTAGTCGATTACGTTTTAGAGGCGCTAAAACCGGATAATCTGCCTCCTGATCAAGCCAAATCACAGGGCTTGGCGCTATGAGTAACGACAGTTTTCCGCTGCTCTTGCTTCCACCCGAACTTAAGATTGCAGTAGAGTGGGGAGATCAGATTCGATTGCCGCCGCCCCATCTAGACCAGATTGAACCACCGCCTAAGAAACCTAGCCGGGTTATTTGGCCCAAGCTTTTTGTTGAGGCGGCTCTGGCGGTGGTTACACCTGAGTTAGTGCAAATGCTATTGCCAGTGTTCAAGCATTATTCAGAAGTAGCTACAGCCGCACTATTTGGCGCTATAGCTATTGAGGCAATAGCTTATTGGCGCAGTTATAGCGATCGCCTCAAAAACTACCGCTTACGTGCAGACAAATACGAGTTGCGTCGTCAGAAATATTACGCTGAAAAGCTAGCGTATTACCAGCGGGTGGAAGACGCTACAGACCCTCTGGTCTTGCACCTGGATCTCCGGCAGAAACTAGCACCAATCCTTGCGGCTATCCAGCCCCCCGATGGATTTAGTCACGATGCCCCTAGAGGTGCTTCAGAGGCAGAGTTTATGAAGCACCTAGAGCGCTGGTTTGCCGAATACATCCATGAAGGCGCGTTGGTAAGGAAGGAGGGTAGCGACCGCGCTTGTACGGCAGACTTCAGCTATATTGATAAGGTCAGCGGCCTGCACATAGATATTGAGGTGGATGAGCCATACATCTACGGTAAAAAAGAACCTATCCACTATATCGGCAAAGATGAATGGCGCAACGAGTTATTCAATAGCCGTGGTTGGCCTGTAATCCGATTCTGTGAATCACAAATTATCTGCTACCCGGACTCATGCTGCAAAGAGATAGCGAAATTGGTCAGCATGGTGACGGGCGACAAAGAACATTTTGCTAAGTTTGGCGACATTCCATCCCTGCCACGCATTAAGCGTTGGACCAAAGCTGAGGCCATACAAATGGCGAATCAGTTGTACCGCGATTCTTACAAAAAGCAGTCAAACCAGAGCCCAGAGCGCCCGAGGAAAACCAAATGAACTCAAAAGTATAGTAAAACAATGTCAGAGCAGATTGAGAACACGTTCAAGGCGCAGCGCCGCACGATTCATATTGGCGAGATCTCGTTAGAAGTTGCCATGCTCCCGGATGGCAGCTATCGGCTCAGTCAGACAGAAGTGGCTGGAGTGATTGACAAGGGTGAAAGCTCTATTCGCAGTTTTCGCAGCTCAAAGTTGTTCAAAGGCTTACTGGGAAAAGCTTCCCAATCCGCAGAGCAAGCAGTGTCAGGCTCAAACAAACCAATAGTTCCAGTTTCTTTAGAGTTAGCAGCTTTGTATTGGCAAAAATGGGCATCAGTTGGAAATTCAAAAGCTTTAGCTCTAATCGTTGCCTTGATTAAGCGATCGCTGTATGACCTCGCGTCGGAGGCGTTTGGGCTTAAATGCACAGATGACGAACGCTCTAGCCAACTAAGGGAGGACTTGTCCGAAGAGGGGCAGATGCGAATAGAAGCTATGCGTCAGAGACTAGAACCCCAAACCTTATCTGTAGCAGAAACATCAACAGAACGGGAGCTTAAGCTCAAGATTCGTTGGCGGGAACTTGATCTAGAGGTAGAGCGGTTGAGCAATAAGGCTGAAAGGTACTGTCTTCTCCCGGACGAAGCAGGTGCTTGCACGATTCCTGGCATTACCAGTAAAGCTGTCTTGTCAGATGTGAAGCAAATTTTGAAAACCAGTGATAAAGAGGAAGCGATTCGGGCAATCTACAGAATGGGATTTGGCTCCCGAAGCAATGTTTGGTTCAAAGTCGAAGTGAAAAGATGGCTATTCGGGATGCCAAACAACAAATACCACACACTGATTCACCGGCTCCGAGAGGAGGTAGTGGGCGATCCCTTTGAGAATTAAGCTGGTTAACTTAAAACTGATAGGGTGGTTTGCCGTTAAAACTGGTCGTCTAGATCTTGTTCGAACGCTGAGGTTGGATAGCCTCGGTTCTGCTTTGTGGGCTTGAAGAAAGCTGTGTTCTGACTCAGTTCCAAATTATCAGCATTGTCAAATCGCTCGCGTCAAGTCCGCAACGAATGGCCGGTCCTACCGGAAGCAGGCATCGCCGGACCATTTACAGTCGGCATGGCTCAGTTAAGCAATTTCCGTCAGGACACGCTTGAAGGCTGGGGCTAACCTTGTAGGGTCAAGACGGAGGTCAATGTGAATAAGCCTACCATCAAGCACCATCATGTTCGTCTTCAAACAGTGCTCAAGCATATCGAGGAGCATCTTGGAGATGATCTAAACGTTGAAGTGCTGAGTGGCATTGCGGCGTTCTCCAAATACCATTTCCACCGGCAGTTTACTGCGCTGTTCGGCATCAGCGTCCACAGATATGTCCAGCTCGCACGCCTCAAGCGTGCGTCCTATAGGCTGGCGTTTCGGGACGATTCGATCCTCAAGATCGCGCTCGATAGCAGTTACGAAGGACCGGAAGCCTTTTCCCGCGCCTTCAAGAAGCGACTCGGACAGACTCCTAGCGAGTTCAGGAATCAGCCGCGATGGACGCCTTGGCACGAAGCCTTTCAACCAATCAGCGAGACAAGGATGGTCCACATGAAGAAGGACTTGCAGAACGAACAAGTCAGGATTATTGAGGTCAAAGATACGCGCGTTGCTGTCCTGGAGCATCGTGGCGACCCCGCACTGCTCGGAGATTCGGTGCGCCGATTCATCGGTTGGCGCAAGGAGGCGGGATTGCCGCCGAAGACCAGCGCCACCTTCAATATCCTGTATGATGATCCGAACACCACGCCCCTCGAGGACTTTCGTTTCGGGTTATGCGCCGCAACTGAGCGCGATGTCCTACCCAATAGCGCCGGAGTCGTCATCAAGACCATTCCGGGTGGCCGTTGCGCAGTGCTGCGCCATATCGGCTCCGACGACAACTTCGGCGAAGCGGTTTACTACCTCTACGCCGTCTGGTTGCCGCAGAGCGGAGAGGAACCGCGAGACTTCCCGCTTTACTGTCAGCGCGTCACCTTCTTTCCGGACGTGCCTGAGCATGAGACCATCACCGATGTATTCCTCCCCTTGAAGTAGGCAGTTCCGCCTTCCACTTTGGTTTGCCAACCCCTGGCGTTATCGTAGTTGGTTTGAGTCAGCACCCGTTTCGCCTGCGGCAGTCTTCCCTAATTTCATCGGTACGCTCAGAAAAGCTACAGAAGCAAAGGTAAGCGCGACACATCTACCATAAGTCATAAATTTTGCTCAGCTTATTCAATCCAGGGTAGTCTACACCTGGTTCGGCATACTTTCCGAAAAGTTGCTCGGTTAATTGTTAGAAAAGCTTGACATAACTGAGGGCAAACGCTGTTCGGATGTCAACAAGCCTACTTCAGTTTCAATTAGCCCAATTAAAGTCGCATTAATCCTTGCTTATTGACAAGCGGATGGGCTTGGCCTCACGCGCTCTCTAGACAAACAATTTGAGCGATAAATCCTGGTGGTTGGTTGATTCACTCTTCTTGCCTGTTGTCAAAATAAATTTAGATGCGATCGCCCAATACGGGTTAGTTAGTGTTAGAGCGCAAAATTTGAGGTTAAGGGAACATTGTTCCTCCATTGGCCTTCGCGTTCTTATTGAGAACAGTCTCAACTGCATGCCTTAACTGAACCGTATTGATGCGATCGCCCCTGAGGAGCTTCCCGATCGCCAAACCGCCTTGTCAACTAGAAAGGCTCGATGCCAAAGGGTGCGGCCTGCCTCAAATCATTTCGCTGGAAGTACTCGTACAAATTCTGCAAAGGAACGGGGAAAGGTTTGGGAGAACACGCGGTATAAACCAGCGCGTGGCCGGAATCTAACGGGGATGCAGAAACAAACAAAGGAGGTGGAGCATTTTTCCAATCCTTTGACAACATCTCAAAAAAATCATTTTCGTAGCGAGGTTCTTTTGGGATCAAAGAATGAGGTGCTGTATAAATCAAAAGTACATCTTGGTTTTCTTTAAGACGAGTCGTGATTCCTGGTTGCTCAAGAGGGCGTTGATTCCTAGTTTTAAGGCCCAGTGTCAGAGCGTGCAACGATTGGCTATCGGTCACAAAATGCTCAGCATTATCAAGTTGTTGCTGGCACTTTGTCTGTTGTTCAGCCAGAACCTTTTGCTTTTGTTCCTGATTATATCTCCAAATTTCAAAGCTAAGAAGTGACAACACAGCTCCCAGAAGTGCGAGTTGTATTTTGGATTGAGCAAGCGAGCCAAAGTTGAAAAATTTCATCCAATACCTTATTTTTTTTTAGAGATCAAAACAATACTACCTCCAAATGTTTTATCAGGTGGAGGTATAGTTAGATGCTGACCGAAGAGGCTCTCTTAGCGGGGAGCGATCTTGCAAGGGGGAAGAGTTAAACTACTCCCCTGCAGAGGGTACAAGAAGAGAGGATTTATCCATGGAGAAGAAGAAACATTTGTGTCGAGATACGTAGTCCGATCCACAAGGCATCATGATTTCAAGAAGAGAGCTTTTAAGTATGGGGTTTTCCCCCTGCTCCCCTTCTAGAAAGCCAAGAACAGCCTCTTCTTTGACGATATTTTGTAACCAGGGCATAAATTTAGTAGCTCTAAAGAGAAAGTACTTGGTTCTGTACTTTGCTTTGAGTTTGGGCGAGGTGCTTGGACTGCACCAATTCTTGAGCCAGATCATTAATAGTTTCGAGGGCTTCGATATCTTTTTCACTAGCCAATTGCATGACTTTGCCTTGAGCCAGAATCGTACCCCCGTTCGACGCAGTAACGGAAACAGAGCCAGAGGGACCATCTAACCGAAAATGGTAATTATCGCTGTCGAAAGTTCTTGAGCCATCGGGGTGCTTGTCCCCCTGGAAATCAAGCATAGTCTTGACCGATTCGGAAAATATTTGACCTTGAGCCGATAAGATATTGCTAGTAGCTGCATCCAAGTATGGCTTGTTGGTAATTCCTGCTTCTTCAAGCTTCTCATTAATCAGCTCAGGCGACTGCTCTATATTTGTATGAAGCTCTTTAACCTGCGCGGTAGCCAGAGAATCCAGTTCTTGGAGCGGTTCGCTGAATGAAGATTGCTGGCGGTACGGCGTATCCAGCAATTCTGAATCACCATTTTGCAGGAGCGTGATTCTGGGTTGTTGGTCATTTCCTGGATAGGACGGTTCCCCGGATTTCAAGAGGACGTCAGCAGTCTGGAAGAACTGAGCTAAGTCAAACTCATTAGCTGGTACTTTTAGCAATTGCTCAAGCTCAAGCGAGGCATCAAAGACAGCCTGCCTATAGTGAGTAGCGTTTTGGGCAGCTTGAGAAAGCTCTAGCCTAGTGAATTGCTGTTGTTGAGGGGTGACGGCGGTTGAAGAGGTCGAGAGTAATTCGCCGTTTTCAGCGATCGCTTCGACTTTTGACTCAAGGGGTTTGGCGTGATCGAGATTCATGCGAGCCTCCTAGAAACTTGGAACCTCTGGATTTTTAGCATGGGAGGAAAATTGACTCAATCAAGTTTATTCGCCTGGATTGTTTTGGTTCGAAGCGTATAATATGAGAGCAGCTTCAGGACTTTTTTTGACCATCGCTATAGTTTTGACCAGTCGGATTTTATTTGATCGGAATCCGATAAAAGACTAGGCAGAGGCTCTCAGCCGTTCAGCCTCGTCATAGCGGGCCAATACTTCTGCTTCAGAAATATCTTTGAGCGCTGATGGACGTGGAAACCGCGAAACCATCTCACTGGCAGTTGCGACGATGCTAGCAGCTGTGGGTTCGCTGCCGGAAGTAGAGATGAATTGATCGAATGCACGACGAACCCAAGGATTAATCTTCGCCACTTTAAGTCTTTCGATCAAATTGGGTAAAGCCAAAATGGCATCACACATGATCGTGTCTGGATACCGAGATTCACGCGCTAACATGAAGACGGCGTGGTACAGTTGCTCGCCAGCATCCTCAAAAAAATCTGAAGGCATTTCGGTAATTTTTACTAAAAGACTATGGACACTTAGATCGCTTTCCACCGTTTTTTTATATCATCCCTCGAGTTAGAAGATTCTTCGGTTTGAGGTAAAGGCAACAATCTTTCGGCCTCTTCGTAGCGGGCCATCAACTCTTGGTCAGAAATATCTCGCATCGAAGAGTCAGCTATCATTTTATTTTGTAAATGATACCACGTTTTTATGCTTTCAGCTTCTCGAGCAATATCCTCGTCTGGTATTTTGATTTGAGCAAAATAAGGAATTGCTACTTCCTTTCTAGAACGGATGCCGGGAGAGACTACGATCGCCTGGCCTTCACCAAGTCGGTTGAACTGAGCCGACTCTAGAAGTGCTCTAACTTCTCTTTGGTCTGAGTAAGTTCGTGATGCGCCTCCTTTACCGCCGCCGACACTCCTAGAATTACTAGGGACAATAATTTGCTCATCGCCGATGATTTTGCTAAACCGCTCAGAAGCGATATCGTCTTGGGGATTGAAAAGCCATTTATGAGCACAGCCAGCAATGAGGGCGTTGGCAATGGATTCTCCATAAGCTTCAGCCAACATAGCGGGAGACTGTACGGCAATCAAATGCCATAGGCCATCTTCCCGGTTTTGCATCAGCCAATCGAGGAGGTTAGGTAAATAAAGAGTCCAGGCTTCGTCAAGGCTAAGCCCTAGTGGAGTGCGCCGCGTACCGGAAACGTTGCGGTTAACCAGTAGAGCTAGGACGGAAGCGAGGAGCGGCCCAACCACATCGCGCCGCTCTTTGTCCATGCCAAAGATTAAAAGTTGCTTGCGAGTCAGATCGAGTGGCAGATTTGTTTCTCCACAAAAGGCAGCGGCAGCGGAAGGCGTCAAGAACCGGCTAAACATCCCACTGGCAGTTGCGACGATGCTAGCAGCTGTGGGCTCACTGCCGGAGGTAGAGATAAACTGATCGAAGGCACGACGAACCCAAGGATTTATCTTCGCGACTTTAAGTCTTTCAATCAGTTTGGGTAGGGCCAAAATGGCAGAACACATGATCGGGTCCGGGTATTTAGACCCTCGGGCAAGCATAAAGACGGCTTGGGAAAGTTGATCGCCAGCATTGGAGAAAAAGCCACCATCAGAGGAACCAGAACCCGCAGTCAGCTTAAAGTTTCGATTTAAAGTGATCGCTAACTGACGGGCTGTTTCAACGTCCGTATCGCTTTTGATGAAACTAACAGGATTGGCTCTGCAACTTTCTTTGAAGCCTGGAGCAACTACATGGATTTGATAGCCCATCATGGATGCAAAACCGGCAATTTTCGCTGTCTGCCCCTTGGCATCTTCAGGATATGGAGTCTTTTGGTGAGAATACTTGAAGTCGTAAAGAATGATGCTTTGCCCCTGGAGGATGGCGCTACAAAGTAGCGGAATCATGACTGAGAAAGTTTTTCCAGCTCCAGGGCCGCCAAAAACGATGTGGTTTCGATTACTATCAGGAAAATAAAGAGTTTTTGGGTCACGAGGCAAGTAAATAGAAAGCTTGAGCTTGCCTTTAGTCTTTACCCGACTGATTTTAGTGTCTCTTGGAGTTCCGATAAACAGACAGACGCGATTGTGGACTTGCTTCTCAATCTGTCTGCAACCCGTTAACCTGGCACGCCTAATGTGCCACTTGGTAGCCCATTTAGAACGCGCCAGCTCTTTACCGCCATTGTTTTTGACTACGGAGGTGAAGACGAGTAAACCAGCACAAGCTAGAAGCCCCAGCCCCATCGGAGAGTAAAGCGCATCGGTCAGTGACTTGGGAACTACCTGATTAAGTTGTACTTGTTGATTCGTATGCGTGGTGTGATGATTGCTCACAGGTGGTCATAAGTGGTTGGTAGGAAGAGAGCTGAGGAGGCAGAGGGGCAGAGGAGCTCCAGGTGCAGAGGGGATGGAAAGAGAACCAATTAGAAGTCATAAAGATTTAGAAGTGTATCAAATGGCATTTGATGCAGCCATGAAAATCTTTGAACTATCCAAAAAGTTTCCTGTTGAAGAAAGGTATTCACGAACTTTTCAGGTTCGTAGGTCAGTGAAGGGGCAGAGGGGCAGAGGGGCAGAGGGGCAGAGGGGCAGAGGGGCAGAGGGGAAACCCCACGGATAAATCCTCTCTTCTTGAAATATGGACGCAATGTTTCTAGCACGCTCGTGTCTCGAAACAATTCATTCATTGTTCTCCATAAATAAATATTGCGTGCTTGTACCGTGTGGCAGAGGGTATTTCTTTTTCCCCTCTGCTCCTCTGCTCCCCTGCTCCCCTGCCTCTTTGGTCATCACGCTCTGTATGTGCTAATTTAGCCGAAGCTTGGCGTAAACGTCGCTATGAAGCGGCTTTTGTCGCAAAATTAAATAATTGTGAGGCAGAATCAGCCGAAACTCAGACATGGGTTGAATTTGCGGTTAAATGTAACTACATGGATGTTGAATCAGGCCGGGAACTCTATGGAACTTACAACCGAATTCTGGGCGGTTTAGTCAATATGATTGTTAACCCCTCACCTTGGCTAATGAAACGTTGACGTTTTTCCCCTCTGCCCCTCTGCCCCTCTGCCCCTCTGCCCCTCAGCTCCCTCAGCTCATCTCCTCACTGCTGCATGACCACACCCCTCACAAACTCCCCCGCCCGATCTGTACCCAACTCTGCCCACTCACGCTCAGCCAAGGCAGAGCCGAGAAGCAGTAGGGAGTGCAAGTTTTCTGACCAAACGGCAGGTGAGCACAAATATGAGTGTTAGCGCGGAAAGTGGCAGTTTCATGGCCCTGATCTACTTGGGAGAGCACGATTTTTAGTACATCTGTCCCATACACAAGTCGTCCAGTCGGCTCTTTGCCGCCATTGACTTTGCCTAATAAACCACACCCACCGTTGACATCCTGGTCTAGACCGGATGCCCAGCGAGAGCCGTAATATGCACCCGGACGTGATGTATTTGTAAGCTCGATATACCCATAGGCGGTTCCGGTCTTAGGCGCAACGGGTACATTTTTCCCCGAACATGTAACCCTGCCACTAACAAACTGGGAGCTTGTTACTTGTGGATCTCCGTGTTCAGCAGGTTGGCTAGAGCCAGTGTTACCCCAATACAAGTCAGCCAGGGCAAAGAACTGAAAATTAAAAGTCTCGCCAAAAAATTGGGGCGCTAGTTTAGCAAAAGACACCTGACTCAACCCAGGAATTTCACTTACGAAAGTTTCTTGATAGCCGTTGAACGCTTCAAGGGGTGTGGTGGATAACAGCCCACCAGGTATCGAGTCGAGGCTGTACTGGCTTAAATCAAGCTGTTTGAATGGTAAATCTCCAAGCGTTGGGTTTTGTTCCACAAGAGTGGCTAGAGCGCCTGATGATGCCTGCATCCCATTCATCGCTAGCAGATCTCGAATGGGAGGAACTTGGGATATGTCGAAATTACCTAACTGGGGAATGGCCTTAAGCAACGTGGAGATAGTCTGTTTTTTGATCACGCCAAAGTCAGCAAGAGTAGTTCCGCCTTGTGGTACAGAAATCCCGCCGTTCGATGGCAAAGTGCTTAGCTTGGCGATGTCATTCAAACTCTTTTTACCCAGTCCAAAGACATCTTCAGTATCTGCCAGCATTGTGTATGATGCTGGCTTCTGTCCAACTTTCCATGAGCGGGAAGGATCAAAGCCTAGCTGTTTTGTAATTGCGGGTGCCACATTTATATATCCAGGAGTAGAAGCAGGGGGCATACTGTCCCAGTTTAAGCGGCTGAAATCCGGCAGCTTAAATACTCTGCCGCTTACAGTCCGGGTGATTGTGGGGATCGCATCTACAGCCTGCGCGTTAACTGGCGAATTTTGCATTAACGGCAACGAGCATGCCAGGGAAAGAGGTAAAATTGAGCGGAGCATCGGTATGACCCTTGATTAATTAGTTTGAATTTTCAAGCTCAAATAGCTCAACAGGCGATGTTTTTTTTTGTTAGCAAAATACCAGGAGCAAGCGCATAAACAAGACTTGATAATGAAGCGTAGTATTCGTATCTTTTTTCCTTTGCTTAACAATTTTCGATGCACTAACAGGATTGCAGTCCTTCAAAGTTATAATATAGTTTAGTTAACTTACTTTGCTTAAACCTGTTATCATCAAAGCTTTTTATCTTCAGTAATTAGATTGAATAAGCAAAAAAAATAAATTATTTTAGCGTCAAATTTACGCTTTTTTATCCCGACAAAATACAGAACTTAATCTACTGTAAAATCTCTGATCGCTAAATACTGACTCTCTCACCATACTTTCAATTGAATCAAAACTTAACCATGCCAACGATGATGAAGCTGTCACCAAAAAGTAGATGACTGCTACTCCAGACGAAAATACTGCGAGTGCAGTCAGAAGATTGACGTAAAATAGACATAGTTGCAACGCTAACAACCGAAAAGCAGGAGTTTGCCAATCCCCCATCTTTCTGGCCTCAGAAAAAATACATTTCGCTATACTTAGCAGTATGCAAACCTCAAAAAGAGAACCCAAGAGTTCAAAAGCAAGATGCAATTCTTTCTGCGATGAGGCTGAAAGTTTATTCTGATTAAGTATCAATGCCTCCGCATAGGGCAATTCGGGATTGAAAGCAGTTTTAACAGCGCCTGAGATATTTTCTTTACTGGGATTGAAAGCGACTTGAACCAGTGCGGACTTGTACTGATTCGTGGCGTTGACTGGAACGTTAACTTTTGGCAACCGACTTCCTGCCAGCAGCATGACGGCAAATCCAGCGGCACTTGCTGCTACAGCTTTGATGACATTTGGAGTGACGCTACTGCTACTTCTCTCTGGAGGCATATGCAGCAATTTAGTCCTGACCTTCTCCTTGACAAGAGCGATTTCGACTGGTTGTTTTCCGGATTGCTTAGTATTTAATGAACAATACAAATCAAGGCAATAAGGCTGTTGCAATAGCTGCTGAGCCGTTGTTTGTTCGGCAGCGTAACACACTCTTGATTCTCGATCCAGCAACAGACATTCTTGGGATTCAAGGCCAAGCTCCTGGAATTGAGTGCTTGTCCTGAGAGGGGACAGCAACACCGACCAAATGTCGCTGCTGGCAGCGATAACTGTTTTTCCATCGCTGCAAATAGTTTGGTTGATTTCAGGCTCGAGGTAAATCGCAATCCATTTGCCTGCGCCTTGATAACCAATACATTGCTCAAACATATCAGGAGCTAGAATATCCAGACGCTTGATTTGATTTAACATAGAATTCCTGCCTTCTCAATGGAAAAAATTAAGTAAATCATTCTTGACCTCATGTTTTTCATGGGAATAAACTATAAAAAATGCTATTCTTTAAAAGTATTTAAACGGTCTCGACCAGCTTTCAGTAATCGACTAAGCTCCGATGGGTCTAGTTCAGAATCAAGTAATGCATTGGTCCTGCTTGCACCCTGCTGTAATCGTGCCACCACTTTTTGAACTTGATTCCATTTGGGGGCATGCGGAGCAATTTTACCTGATTGTTTAGCTAGAAGCAGCCCTAAACCAACAGCTTTGGCATCGTTGAGCGAGCTACATTGAGATTGAGGCGATTGGAATTGGGTCAGATTATTGTTAATCGGAGAAGTTTGGGGGCTAAGAACAACAGGATCAAATTGGGGCTGAGTTGAACTGAAGTCTGAACTTGTACTGGGAGGCGTGGTTGAACTAGGTGCGGATTGAGTTGGGGTTTTACTGTTCTGCGGTATATTGAGTTTGGTCAGAGGACTTTCTTGCTGCCCCAAGGCAAGGAAAAAGTTGAAAGATAAACGGCTTAGTTGAGAACGGTTCAAAGCATAGTCAATACTTTCACCTCGACGCAACCAAGAAAGTGCAGTTTGAGCTTGCTTCCAGACCAAAGTATCCGATTTGATTCGACCAGATTGGATCGCCTCAAGTAAACCAAATGCAAAAGTAGTAACATCGTCAACTGACTGAGCTGAGGGAGCTGGGGGAGAGGGATTCACTCGGGTGTGGTCATAAGTGGTTGGTAAGGATTGGCAGAGGAGCTCTTGAGATGGGGGGCAGAGGGGAAAACTTTTGGTCTGACCAACAATCCCTCCCCTCTGCTCCTCTGCTCCTCTGCCCCTCTGCTCTCTTCGGTCAGGGTGAAACGCGAAATCTTCTGACTGGACATCGGTTGGGATAGTTGCTGTCTTTAGTGTGGGGTCAGATGGAGGCACAACAGGTTGCTGTATGTTGTTGCCTGGAGGTTGAGGAAACTTCCCTGGTTGGGGCTCTGGCCTAACGGGTAGGGCAATATTGTGAGGTTGGGGCTTATCTTCTTCAGGCTTAAGAGCAACCGTGGTGTACGAAGGTGGTTTACTTCCGCCAAGGTTAAGAAGTACCGGATACATCCGCTGTCCCTTGGGTCCGTTGGTAAAGATTGTAGCTTGGGTACTGCCATCGGCACTAGATGTCAAATAAGGGAAAGGAATACCTTTCCCAAGAGCATCTTGGATCTGCCGAAAGAAGATCACGTTAGCCCCAGTAGCAGAACAGCTATGCTCACCTTCGGGCGAGGAACTAGACGGACAAAGCACGCCATCAGAGCCAAAAGCAATTCGGCTAGGATCTCCTAGTCGCACTGCTGTAACGGTTTCCCCCAACTTCATAAAAGACACGACCAGATCGTACCCTCTGGGGACAGTCAGGTTAATTAAGCCTGTATTGGTTTCACCCTGCGCTTGATCGGCATAAATGAGTTTGACAGGAAGGGCGTCGCTTTGAGATGCACAGCCGAGAACAGTCACTGCCACCAGAGGGGTTACTAGTAACGGGGTTGTAGTTGTAAATTTCATAAAGCAACTGATTGATTGAAGCAGATCTGGACTAAGGTATGTTCTTTGATGACATAAGTGGGCTCTTGGGACTGGAGCCGCTGCATCCTAAGTTGATTACGAGCCATACTTGATTGCATCATTGCTCCAGCTACGCCTCCAGCCACGCCAGCTAGGACATTATTCTTGGAGTTAAAGTTGAAAGATTGAAAGCCACCACCATATCCGCTGTAGCCAGAACTAGAGCCCGATGTGGGGTTGTTAATAGTTTCTGCTCCCTTGTTAATCCCGGCATAGAGAGCTGTGCCAAGGTTGTCCCCAATGTTACCAGGGATTTCCACTTTGGCTCGAAGGACTCCGCCACCTTGGGCCAAGACGAGCACAGAATTGAATAGAAAAGACTTATCACCAAGTGGAGTTTGAGCCGACATTGCCACCATCGTCACCACTCCCGAATTCGTAGCACGGGTGATTTTTGCAATTACAACCGACTTATCCGGCAACACCACTTGCCCGTCAGAGTCGGTCAGATTCTCACGCAGTTGGATAGAAGCCACTTGCTCAATCGGAGAACTATTGCTATCGTTGCCAGACCATGCCAAGGGAGCGGTAATCATACCCAAAACCCGCGTTCCTGCCGGGATATTAGGTTCTAGGTGTGAGCCAGTCCCGTTCGAGCCAGTCCCGTTCGAGCCAGTCCCGTTCGAGCCAGTCCCGTTCGAGCGAGCCTTTGCAGCCTGACTTGTTAGAGAGAGGGGAACAGTTAGAGGTCTGGGGCCACCTGCGACGCTATCGACGTTCTGTGGTGCCACAGATGCCACAAACTGTCCCGCAGAGGAAATTCTCTGTTCAATACCAGATGAAGCAATATCGCTCCCGGAGACATTTCCCTTTTGGTGCAAAGCGACGCCGCCCCAAGTTCCTACATTACTTGCTTGCGCCCAAGCTTGATTAGGATCTAAGGGGACAACTTCAGCCCGTTCATGGGGAGATTCACGCCCAGGCTGCACTAGTTGTTGCGGAGTCGGACGATAGACAGGTTGGTCAGGGACATCCGCCGCTTGAGCTACACGGGGGAGACGCCTTATCCGCTGATTTGATTGCGCAATTGGTTCATCTGGTTCTACGGAGGCAGTAGGCAAAGGCGAGGGGGTTGGACTCGAATCAGGATGTTGTTTTTGATTCCTCAGCTCGTTGAGTTGAGTAGTTAGAGCTACTTTAGCGTCCTTGTCTCCATCCGTATCAGTTTCTTTGGCCTTGGACGCCTGTCTTGAATCAGTGGTTGAAGACACAGATGCCGTAGTTTTTTGGTTAACCACAGCATCATTAAAGGCTTCGGTCGTACCATGTAGCATAGACCCAAGAACAGCTACAAAACCAAGAATACCACTACCTACTAGTAGGGCCTTAGGCCAAGGTTGCTCCCAAGTGTTTCGGCGGGTGATAAATTCTTCAGGAGGTGGCTCCTGGTTAGAGGTAGCAGTGGAGGGCAGTTCTTGACTTGTTGAGGAAATGCCGTTCATCTGCGCGAAGTCTTCTCTATCTAATTCAGGTTCGATTTCTGATGTCGGGGTGGACATAGTACATGCTTTGATTATGAGTCAGCCGCATTATTGTATTGCTGTGGAGCACCGAGTTGATAATCTCTGATCTCTGTAATTGTTAGACCCGGTATTTGTTCTCGATAGGATGTTTTTTGTTGCTCCGACGCCCAGTTAGGTGGAGCAAAAATATCTAAGGATTCAATCACAATAGTTTTGTTAATAGCTCGGGGCTCACCAACGCGGATTTTATGGCGATAAATAGAGCGAGTGGCGATCACATCGATTTCCCATTTTCCTAGCCCTCGACCCAATCGCCTGGGTGGAGAGATAAAAACAAAATCTAGAATAGAGCTTAATTGTTGCTCCGATTTAGAATAGTCGCGAAAATTCTCTTGAGGGGTAAGTTCAGACAGCAGCTTCAAAAACGAAGTCCTGAACTTTTGATCTTTAATTGCTAGGCTCGCGTCAGCAGCGGGAGTCGTGACATATTTATTATTATCAATTCTTACCCCAGGGTCGGCAACTGGGGTTCTAAGTTCTGCTAAGGAGCGAGGAGGCAGGATATTAGAAAAGGCAAAAAAAGCAACCATTTTATTGGCAACAAAGTTTTTGATCGCCTTGGGAGAGCGATCGTTGTGCTCAATGGGGTCTACGGCAAAACTTGTACCGTCCGCACGTTCTACAAGGTTAGGGGGTTTGAGCGCGTTTAAATGCCCCAGTCTTACGTGGTCGGCAACGCCAATGAACAGATTAATGCAGCAAACAATCCCAGTCACAAGTGTGATACCTGGAGTTATGTTTGTATTTCTAGGAGAAAAGAGGGACATTTTAGCGACTTAAGGCAGTGGAGGGTTGCTTCTGTTCTAGAGCTTGGCTCTGATTTATCTCAAGAGCCAGTTCTCTAGTCTGGTTCAATTCCTTGAGGTCATCAGGAGTTACTTGTGGGGAAAGTTGCGATGCTGACATGACTTCCCTCGCCCCGCGAGCTATGTTGATCGCACCATCAGGGGTACGCTCAAAGTGAAGGTTAGAGTCAGTGGTGAACGTTCTGCTGCCATCGGGGTGCTTATCACCAACCACATTAAGCATCATGGTAGCAGCGTTGACTATAGCATTGTCACGCAGCTCTCTGACTCCTTTGATTGCGCCTTGAACTTTGTTACCCAGCCACTGACCAAACTGGCGAACTTTGTTGACAACCTGCTCAGTATGCCGCCCTACTCCCTTGATTGCACTGGCGGCACCTCGTAGATAGTTACCCAGCTTAGAATTCTTCACTTCTGGGGCTTTAACCTTGGCAGCCTGCTCAGATTGGAGTAACAGTTGCTCCAGGATGACCTGTTGCTTTTGAACCGTTTCCACCAGCAGGCTTTGAGATTCTTCTAGGATGGCAATCCTAGCAGACATCGATTCCATCGGATTCTCAGAACCAAGCATGGCGCTTACCCGCGCCATAGATTCGGACATCTGCTCTAGAGCGGCTTGTGGAATCAGCTGTGTCGCCTGATTAGGGTGGAGGTTAAGAAGATCGCGGGTAATTTGCCCAGAGTTACTAACGGAGTAAAATTCCTTATCCCCAACTGATATAGAAACCTTTTCTCTCAGCTGTTGAGGAGCTTGAATGGCTGTTTTAATCTCTTTAAGAGCTGCTGGTGTCAGTTTGAAATCATGAGAATTCTCGCCTGAAGGCGGAGCTTCGTAAACAATATCTTTACCTATGGTTATACTCACAGGGTCAGAGGCATTGGCTCCTCGTGCTACTGCCCCCTCTTTAAATCCACGGATGAAAGAGCCAATGCCTTTTACCGCCATCACACTCATTAGCAAAGTGGACCGCAATGTTTCCAGGTAGTTTTCACCTATTTCTTTTGCTTCGCTTCTATCAATTCCGACCATGCTCGTAGTCCTTTGTTAAGATTGAATTTATGCTCATTCACTCGGACAATTGTCCGAGTGAATGAGGAAATACTTACGTCGAAGAACGCAGCTTAAGCAGTCCAGAAAGTAATAGTGTGGGATCAGATACTATTGGCGGTAGCGTGATTTCATCCAGCCGATCTAGTGCTACTCGCCCCTCGATCTCGATAAAGACCCACTTAGAATCGACCTGTAATGCACGTACAGGTGGATTGTAGCCATCGGGTCTTTCTAGCCAAAATATAGGGATTCCATCACTAATGGTAATGTCTGGATTAGTATCGTTGCTGTCCCCATACCAAAACTCTATATTTTTAAACGCTTTAGGTATAGGCTTAGAGCGCCAAATTGCAGCATTTAAAACATCAGACGGGTAGCGGTCAGCTAGGGCCGCGATCTCAGGAGGTAAGTTTTTTGTGATTAGGTCGCGATGGTACTCGTTTAGCTTAATCATGGTTTTTTGCCGGTAAGTGGATGACTATAAATAATTACACAGCCTTCAATTGGGGGATATCTGTCGGAGTCGGGGGATCTTTTTAAAAGGCTGTGTAAAAATTTGCTGTCTCTGTGCGTAAGTTTTCCCTGGTCAAAAAAAAGTATATCGTCTGTCTGATGCCTTTTACAGTCCAGTAGACTACCCAAAATAAAGCCTGGAACAATTTAAAAATCAAAAAAGCGGGAATTGAAGCGTTAGCGCGATCAAAAGAGTTTGGAGCGGATTGATAGTGATGATAATGCCGGTCACGATACTGAGTACGAACTTGATGGTGATGGTGATGGTAATGCTTTCTCATTATTCTAAACAATTCAGGAGTGTAGCCAAAACCCTACTACATTTTTTCCAATTGAACCAACTGCAATAGATATGCCACTCGCAGAAAAACCAGCAATAGCACCAGCTAATAAAGGTGCAAGTATTCCTTCCATCAGGGGCATTATCAGAGGATTTGTTTGAGCGGAAAGTACAGTTGTGGTGGCGATATCTCCAATCATAGCATTGTACAATAGCTGCCACAATGTGCATGCAAGCCAGCCATTTAGCCAAAGCCAGATTGGCTTTCCAGATGACATCGGTAGGGAGATAAGCAATGCGAATGGGCCGGTATAGGTAACTAACAAAAAACTCTTGTTAATTGTCCATACGGCACAAGCTTCACAGGCTGATAGAAAAGCAAAAAGTCCAATTTGAACTGCATTATTGATATACGTTCCAGGGTTCGCCCAGTCAGAATTACTTCCACTGGAAGGAATACCATTCGCTTCACGGTAGTCACGAGAGTCTTGAATTGCTTTTTGTGATACTTGCTCTTCACACGTTCTTCTTGGAGTGGATGGGGTGCCATTCTTATCAGTTCCGCCACTGGGTAGTCTTGCACAGTCTCCTAGATCTTTAGCTAATCGTTGGGACAACGCTTGATCAACGTGGGTTTCTCTAATAGCTTCACGACGAGAAATACCACTTCTAACATTATCTAGTAGTTTTGAATTCAAAGAATAGTCGATTCGGTGGAGCGCGTAGGCAGAACTCGCTAGCATTAGCCCATTATTATAGGCCAACATAACAGCTACAAGGATAGGCCAGATCAGAGCATTAAGAGCGTCAATAGTTAAGCCTTTCTCAGCCAAATTGGCGATCCAGGGAAGACTCCACCAAGCTACGGCAATAGTGGCGAGGGGGATGCTTATCTTAATAATCGCCGAGTATACAGGATCTTCACCACCTAGCAAACGGTGCCAATCGTCTTCAAACGAATTGACAACGATTTGGGCTGATTGTTTGGCACCGTCAATAATATTTGTCCCATAACTAGCACCATCATCTGGGAATGTAGGTAGAGCTTGGGCGATGAAACTTAATCGCATTAATTTGCTCCCGTTGTATTTGTGGGTTTAGCCCAGAGATTGTCGTTAAAAGTAGAGGCGGCTAGAGCTTGATTAGAAGCAATCCGGTCTAACATAAGTTGCCGAGAATCGCGTCCATCTTGGCGTTCAGCTTCATTGCTTAGCAGTTCAGATGTAGACGCACCCATTTTGGTTGCAGCCTGAAGCTCTTGTTGACTCGCCTGTGCGCCGATGATTTGCCGCTCTTGGTTGCGAACCATTCTGCGCAAAAGGTCTTGAGAAATGGTGTCACTATCAGCGCCGGTCGATTCCTGGCCTGCATCAGCAACAGCATTGTCCATATCCTCGTTTTCTTGTTGCATGATTTCTTGACCAGTCTGGCCTGAGACCGCCTCACTTTGAGCTTTGGAGTATTGCTGACCCCACTCGCGCCGTGCCACCCGAGCTTGAACTTGAGCCGGGGCATCACCTGCTGCCACGGGCTTATCACTCAGTACACCCTCAATATTGCGACCAGCTTTTGAGGGATCGGGGATTCCCAAAACGCCAATACTTTTTTGGATAGCTTGTTGGACTTCGCTGCTGTACTGTCCGAATCCCACACCGAATTCAATCGCTGATTGCAACACCTCAGAGTTAATATTTGAAAATATATCCTGAATTTGAGCGAGGATTCCACCAGAACTTTTAGACGTTTTGGCGGCTAGTGATGGCGATGGCATTATCATCTGGCCTAGCATTAAAGCAGTAAGAAGTAGCGTTGACCGAAGAAGCAGAGGGGCAGAGGGGCAGAGGGGCAGAGGGGAAAAAGAAATACCCTTTGCCACATGGTACATGCGAATGTATTTATTTATGGAGAACAATGAATGAATTGTTTCCAGACACTCAGTGCTAGAAACATTGCGTCCATATTTCAAGTCCCCGGATTTATCCGTGGGGTTTCCCCTCTGCCCCTCTGCCCCTCTGCCCCTCTGCCCTCTGCCTTTCTTGATGCAACTAGACTTTTTCATAATCTTTTTCCTTGCTGGAGGGAGGCACCGTAGTGTTGACCAAATTTAGACACCCACTGAAATTTATTGTCGTAGCGTTTTTTAAAAACTTCTCTCATTTCATGTTCATGACGAGCATTAGCAGTAAGGGCAAGAAGCGGCAAGGAGGGATAGTACCGGCACTTTGTATAAGTGTTATTGTAATCCAGTAACCAAGGCGTGTACATCTCAGCAAGATTTGGCTCATAATGTTCGCATCCTTCAACAATTGAGTAAGGAATATTAAAAGCGTCGGCAAAGCGAGGGGCTGAACCGGGATAGAGTCTACCAATTAATCTTTGTGGAGAATTAGCTCTGATTTGACTTCCAGCGGCTGAGTTGATTACAGACTCGACATCCTGGAATGCCGCTATACAAGTACTATGAGCTTTTCTAGCTGTAGCTGTTTTCCGTCCGTACATAGTTGATAGGACTTTGTATCCTGCCAGAACCGAAAACTCGTCAAAGAAAACGACACTGCCTTTGCGAGTACTAAGCTCTTGACGGGAAGCCGCTAAGTAAGCAGCAATCCCAAAGATTTCAGCCTCTTTAGGATTGCTAGGATTGAGGTTTGTTAACGCAAACGTAATCAGTTTCCCATCCCCTCTGAAAGAGGTGGGTTTACAGATGGCATGACCGACTGGGCTATGCTCCCATGCTTTTAGCTGGACTCGAATAAACCTGAGTGCAGTATCGCTCTCTGGGTCGTCGAAACCGAGTTGGATACACTCGGGGCTGTAAAAGGGTTCTAGATCAATCAGTGTCGGGGTAGCACGATGAGCAGGTGTTAATATTGGGGCTCTGATCCCGTCGATGAAGCGCTGTTTGATCTTAGAATCTGCAAAGAAGGCATTAAGTCCCAGAGGAACTAAAGCTTCAATCCGGGCAGCGAGCAAGCCATCATAGGAGCGGGAACCTAACACCAACTGCTGAACAATTAGGTTTAAGTCTGCCAGGTGGAGGCGGTTACGCTCCACATGTTCATTCTCGGGAACATCGCTCAAGTCTAGGGGTTCAACGAAGTTCACTGAATTCCTAGATATGTCGAAGTACTCCCCGTTATAGTAGGAAGTTAAGTCTCCAAATGTTCCGGTGCCATCTTTTGATGGCAGATCGACTGTAAGCCAACGCATATCCTGGGCCAAGCATTCAGCTTTCATCCCGCTGACCAGGAGTGACTTTCCGGCACCTGTAGCACCTCCGATCAATTTGTGAACAGGTTTGCTCAAATCCAGCTTCAGCGGGGAACCGCCCTCATCGGCAATCAATTCAAAACCCGAACGCTGATCAAAAGAACGCGGCTTAATGAAATTGCAACACCCAGATGCTTCAGAGGCGAAAAAAGTCAGGCGGCGGTTGAACGGATGTAACAACAACCCCTCATGCCGAATCATCGTGGTTTGGGTCCAAGTCCGGTAAGCGTAAAGGGTTTCCCGCTCTAGCTGCACTGGGAAGGGAACAGAGCCAGCAATTTCTCGGCAGGCATCGTCCAATTCGTCAGGAGTATCCCTGTGGACGAGAATCACTAGCGCTACATGGATTGGATTATCCCCGGTATACAGTCTTTCTTGAGCATCTACGGAGCGCTTGACGTTAATTTGGGCCGAAACCTCGACTGTCTTCTTCTGCTGTGTATTCAGATCCCGGTTCCTTTCCTGCCGGGTGATCATCTGTTGAGACGCTCGGGTTATACCTGGATCGGCAGGGCTGAGCTGGGTATGTACTTCAATGTCATGGAAGCGATTAAGTAAGTCCCAGATAAAGCGCAATTGGCCTTTCGAGCCACCCTCTCCTCCTTTAAACTGAGCCGGTTTTTTAGCTAAAGCTAGAATGCCGATGTATTTTCGCTTTTCACTTTTACCTGGAACCGGAATACTTACCCATCGATAGTCAGCGCAGGGTAGTTCGTGATTATTTAGAGCTTGAGTGATGGGGTGATGTTCGTGACCTTTGACATAACCCAACGGTTTGTGTTCTTCTCCATCAATGTTGGAATTTCCAAATTCTTCGCGAATAGTTACGCCGTCGAACACCAGCTTATGGGTCAGGTCACACGGATTAGACCCTAAGCGATGGCAGATTTCATTCCACAGAGTGGATTCATCTTTGAAGGTTGGCCTCAGCTTGGCCTTAGTCAGAATCTGCCGATGCCGTTCAGCGGTTTCAATCGCTTTACGAAAAGCTTTTATTAGAGCCTCTTTATTTAAGTCAGCGCTACCGTTGGGGATTAAGTACCGCTGGTACGTTTTCCCTAAACGACGTTTGGTACGGTTAACTGAGGCACCCATTTGAGTTAGAGCGCGGTCAACCGCATCATCGTTGTCGTGCTTTATAGTTATCGTAAAACTTGAATAGATGTCGAGCGATATCCGACGACGTACACGGGATTCAATTAGCTTTTCAGTTTTCGCAATTTGCGCCCAGTCTAAGAACTCGCTCTCCTTGGATGCCGGGGTTTCAATCCGCTGCCGTAAGAAGGATTGAGCATCAGAATCATCACAAAAAGAACTCCATCGGATGTCAAAATGTTCACCCGATGGAAGTTCTTTGTTTGCTTCCGCAATTAAGCGTTCATAGTCTGACCAATGATTCTCCCGGCGCGGGAAGGGGTGTATACCTTCACAGTCGAACCCAAAAATCAGCTGGATACCTTCAATGCTGCCTTCTTTCTTTTTTAGATTTTGGTTGAGCAGATATGCACCAATTGCCGAAGCTCCTTTCTCTAAACGCACAAGAGAGGCTAGGTGAAATTCATCTTCTAGAGGATGTACGCGCTTAGACCGTTTGCCTACACTGATGCGGCGAGCACCAACACGTTTTTTTTTAAGGGTTCTGTTTGCCTCGCCACCCCTCTCACCCAGGTGGGGCGGGTCAGCATACCCCACCACTTTCCCCAATACCTATGTGGGGTATCCCCTGATAGCACAGCGCAGGTAATACTTAGCCAAGCAGCCGGGAGTAGACTACTTGGTGCATCCACCCCAAATATCAAGAAAAGTATTCCAAACACGGCACAAAAGATTGTGCCAAGAATTACGAACTGTTTTCCAGAAAAGGGGCCAAATCGGGGACTTTGACCAAGGCTCTGGTTAATTTCTTTGGTATCTGAGGGTGTGGTCATAAGTGGTTGGGTTCGGAGGGAGTTGAGGGGGCTGAGGGAGCTGAGGGGCAGAGGGGCAGAGGGGCAGAGGGGCAGAGGGGCAGAGGGGCAGAGGGGCAGAGGGGCAGAGGAGAGGGGAAACCCCACGGATAAATCCTCTCTTCTTGAAATATGGACGCAATGTTTCTAGCACGCTCGTGTCTCGAAACAATTCATTCATTGTTCTCCATAAATAAATATTGCGTCCTTGTACCGTGTGGCAGAGGGTATTTCTTTTTCACCTCTGCTCCTCTGCCCCTCTGCTCCTCTGCCCCTCTGCCTCTGGTATCGGACTCTGTCAGATTTGACAATGTATCAAGCACACCCATTTGCTCCTCCAAAAATTACAGATTCAAACACAAAAATCAGGATCATAGCGCTGAAAGTTACAACTGGCTGCTGCACCAGATGCGTTACTTCTTGGCCCTGTCCGTATGCCGATACCGCCTGCACTACTGTATAAATCATGTAACTGAAAATTATCAGTTCCAATGAAGTGAATAGAATAAATGGGAGGTTTGTAAATATGGCGGTTACTCCCCCACCTGTACTTGCCTCCGTCACGATGCATTTCATTGCTGTTTGTGCGGGGGTAAAAATTGAATCCGCCCTCACCAATGTTGCTTTAGTTATCAGCATTAGATTGGATGCTAGAGCTACAATTTGCCCCCGATAGCGACCAGCAAATTTACCGGCCTCATAACGAAAGCTACCAGGCAGTGGGCGGTGGTGAGTGAAGAGAGCTGAGGGAGCTGAGGGGGCTGAGGATGTTCTTGCGCGACCTGAAGCAAAGAGGTAGTCCAGTTTCATTCGAAGTCTCCAATAATAATTTTGAAAAGAGCGTTTAATTGGGTAAAGAGTTGACAACTATTCGTCATTACAAATGCCATCTAAAAATAAGCAATGGGAATATAGGCACTTTTGACCAAGTGCCGAACCCCTATAGATAAATTCACTCATCTAGAATTTATCTGTTGACGGAAGAGGCAGAGGGGCTCTCTTAGCAGAGGGGCAGAGGGAAAAGAAGAAAATATCTCTGGAGCCAAACGGTTTCAAGAAGAGAGGATTTATCCAAGGGGTTTCCCCTGGAGCCCCCCATCCCCTCTGCCAAGAACAGCCTCTTCTTGACGAAGCTAAGATAGATTTAAGCACGAGCTTTTTAGGGCATAATTACTGCTACTAAGTCCTAGCCATCATCTGCAATTATCAGCTCCAAAAGCAAACCGTTGTATTCTGGATAACAATTACAACTGACGAAAGTTTTGACAACACAACTCTTGTTAACTCGCTCGTTTGATTTCTTTGCAGTAGTCCGTTTTCTGAGGTGAGAGCATCTTTTCACAATTCATTTGTCTCATCTTCAGTCTAAAGCATGAATAATAGTATGCATACTCGTCTTCAATTTTCATTAACACTGACAAAAGGGGACAAACACTGTCAAACACCCCCAAATACCCCCAAGTTGTAAAGAAAATTAATATAATCAGGAGATAAACTCATAAATCTTCTGTTTTTCAAATTAGCCGTAACTGCGATCGCAATATTTATTCAGTAGTGCTCTTTACCGTGTGACTATGTACAGCATTGGTCAGTTTTCTAACTTAACCGGCGTCTCAACAAAAACATTGGAAAGGTGGGACAAGGAGGGAAAATTAATAGCTTATCGAACCCCGACAGGAAGGCGCTTTTACACTGAGGAGCAATATTCAGTTTATAAAAGTATGCCTGGCACCAAAGAAATAAATGAGGTCTATTTAAGAGCGGTTTGTGGCAGACGCGGAATAGTCACTCAAGAGCAGATCGATGCTCTCAAGGTATTTTGTGCTCAAAAGCTTGGCATCCAAATTGAATTGATTATTTTCCGCAGAAACTAATCAGCACTCTCCACGCCTCAAATCCTATTCCTGGTTTTTGGGGTTTTGGGTTTAGTGACACTAGCCCTAGATTTTCCCCGGACATTAAGCCACGCCTAAGTATTGAAGATCAGGCCGGAAAGCGCCTAGGAAACTGTCTTCGTTGACGGTTAGAGCTTAATGTCTGGATTCGTTGTAACCCCATCTTGGTAGAAATTTTCTCTGCTCAGAGTGATTAAAGAGCGGTAGTCTTACCCGATCCTCTATAAAATAGGCTGAATTACAGTGAAAGTATTACCGGCGGCAAAGTAGCAACAAAAACTTATTGGCTGCTGACATCCTGCCAATATTTTTCCAAGTCTTGTATGCGTTGTTGCGTAACCCTTGCTAAACAAGAGGCTCTGGCTACGGGAGCAAATGTACCCCCATCAAACCGGCTACTCTCATAAGCACAAGTCGCATCCCTGAATTTAATCCAAGCCTGTTGTGCTGAGGTTAGTCCTTGCCGCTGTTGACCTGATAGTTTTTGTCTGAGTTGTTGATAGACATGATTGAGTTTTCTATCAGCTGCCTCAGCTTTTTGACCAGAGCAAAGGCCCATGTCAAGTGTAGTAACGGGATTAGCACAGTTAGCCTGTTGAGAATCGTCCTGAGTTAAGCCAGGTGCAGTAGCAGCGCCTAAAAGCGGCAGTGTGAGCGCAGCAACCATTCCCAACCATGAGCCTAATTTCATAGTCACTCCTCAAATCAATCGTAATTTCAGGTGCTTACAAGTCATTGCCCTCTGTTCCCAATCACCAAGCCCATCTGACGAAAGCTATCGTTTCCAATGCTGAAAGCGTCTAGCTCATACCTGCCCTCAGAGTGGATTTTCTGTTTTGTCAAGTTACAGCTGATTTCAAGTAAGTCGAGTACAGGGGTTGTGCCAGAGCATTACTAGTTCACAGATTGCCACCGTCCTTCATCAAACTGAAATCCGCTGTATCAGCTGGCATCATCAGACCCCAACACCAAAACTGGCCTAGGCAGCTTTTTGTTCGCCAACCAATGGCTCTTGGTTTGGGACTTGGGCGGTCTGCAAGTCTCGCAGTAGAGCGGTCGCGTGCCGAACGACTCACGTTCTGTGGGTTGGTTGCAGCCCTTGCAAATAAAACGGAATTTGTGGCTTTGAATTATCCTCTGATGTGCTCGAACTTTATACTCCCGAACATAGACAGTTTTTGACGGCATGCTATATAAATAGTTCTGTGCAAAATCTATTTTATGCAGCAATTCAGCCACAAAACTGCAAGTCAGCGTGCAATCAAGCTGAGTTAGGCGGCTTGCACCCAATAATAAAGTTTTTGAATCGGGAAGCTAAAACTGCTCAAATCTCGTGAGTAAGTGAATCTATTGTATTGAAAAACACATTGATAGTCAGTTATTGTACGGTTAAGCTAAGGACTTCATAAACCAGTAAATAACTCAATTGTTTCTATACTGCTCCTAAAAAAAGGGTACCAGTCAGGGTACAACTTTATTGTTGAGGGCAGAAATTTATTATGGAAATACAACAGTGGCTCAGGTAATTACGCTTTTTAATCAAGCTGGTGGTGTTGGTAAGACCACCTTGACAATGAACTTGGGCTACCATCTAGCCCAACGTCATCACCGTGTCCTGCTGATAGATATGGACCCTCAAGCCTCTCTGACAACCTTTATGGGGTTAATACCAAAAGAGCTTGAGCAAACTATGTACGAAGCTATTGTTGACGAATCACCCCTAGCTATTCACCAAGGCATTTATGGAATGGATCTGGCTCCAACCAACATCAACCTTAGTGCAGCTGAAATGCAGTTGATAGGAGCAGACATGCGAGACCTGCGCCTTCGAGAGGCGATCGAGCCAGTGATTGAGCAATATAAATTTATTCTGATCGACTGTCCCCCAAGTTTAGGACTACTAAGTTACATCAGCTTAGTGGCTGCTACCCATGTACTAGTTCCTATCGAAACTCACTTCAAAGCATTTCAAGGCACAGATCTACTCCTTACGACTTTAAACCGAGTGCGAAAAAAGCCTAACCGTAAACTGGCGATCGCTGGATTTATTCCCACTCGGTATGATGCTCGTAACTCGCAGGACACCCGCACTCTAAATGCGATTCATCAACAGCTCTGCGATTGGGGTACAATTTTCCCGGCGATTTCCCGCTCCACCGCCTTTGTAGATGCTTCAGAACAACAAATGCCTCTAGCTATGTATAGTCCTAAACACCCATCGCTTACCATCCTGGATAAGATTGCCCAGAGTCTTGAGGAATTATCAAAATGAATCGGAAGCATGAACTTGCCTATCGGGGAAAGATTACGTCTCCTCTAGATCAACTGTTTGGAGATTCAACTGACTCTTCTAAATCTAACTCAGTTGTCCTAGAGTTGCTGCAGCTACCAGTGCAGCAACCCCGTCGTTACTTTGACCCTCATAAGATGGAGCAGCTAGTGCAGTCGGTAAAAGAGCATGGCATTCTTGAACCGCTACTAGTGCGTCCAATTGAAGATGGGAGATATGAGTTAGTAGCAGGAGAGCGACGTTATAGGGCAGCCATTGCAGCGGGGCTGAGCGAGGTTCCAGTAACTGTTCGAGAACTCAGTGACGAAGATGCCCTGCAGTTATCTCTAGTGGAAAACCTCCAGCGTGAGGATCTTAACCCGGTTGAAGAAACAGAAGGCATCCTACAATTAATAGCTATCAAGCTGGAAATCACATTGACGCAAGCTCGAGCCTTGCTCTACCGTATGGCTAATGAGGCCAAAGGAAATGTTAACCGTAACGTTACGGTTAACCCGGAGCATAATGTGGTTGTTGAGGTATTCGTAGGATTGGGGCTGATGAAGTGGCAATCTTTTGTGAGGAATCGGCTCCCACTCCTGAATCTTCCAGAAGAAATTTTAGTAGCAATGAGTCAAGGTCGCATTGCTTATACAAAGGCCGAGTTGTTGGCTAGAATTCGAGATGAGCAAGAGCGAAAAAATTTGTTAGAGGAAGCAATCCGAGATGATCTTTCTCTTGAGAAAATCCGTGAACGGATTAGTGGATTAAGAAATGTCAAAGAAAATCAATCTCCCAAGGGGTTGTTTAAAACTATTTCCAGCCGTTTAAACAAATCTAAAAATCTTTGGGATAATCCTAAAAAGGTTAAAAAACTTACAGCCCTGCTACAGCAAATGGAAGCTCTAATTGATGAGTGATGGCTCTAGTCCCGAGCCGAAATATCTCCCAAGAAGTCTGCGCCGGAAACGTTGAGTTCTTCAGAACGCACGCTTTTATCCCATTACACGGCGCGGGACTTCAATGGAATAACTTTTTTGTAACCCTGAATCGCCAGTTCCCGCTGAACTCATCCATACCTAATTTTGTGGTGATCAAAAGCAGGACAAGGTTATTTTCAAGCTCTAACTCTTGAGCTTCTCCGTCATGTTGGAGCGCCTTCACAGAATTGGCAGAGACAACAACTCCCGTTTCTGTTTTGTTGGCGCACTTAAATTTTAACTTCTCGCGCCACTCCACAATTGACCGAAGAGGCAGAGGGGCTCTTGTGCAGGGGGGCAGAGGGGAAAAAAGAAATACCCTCTGCCACTTTCTTACAAGCACTTTTATTTATTTATGGAGAAGATAAAATATTTGTTTCGAGACACTTAGTGCGAAGAAACAAGACATCCGTCTTTCAAGAAGAGAGGATTTATCTATGGGGTTTCCCCTCTGCCCCTCTGCCTCTTCGCTGACTCTCCGCGTTAATACAGACGGTGAGCCCCAGCCCGAGAGCCAAAGAACCGTGAATCTACTCTTAGCTACGTGGACTCTCTCGGATTAGGCTCAAGCAAAGCAATTAGAGTCTAATCGTCAAAAGTAAAGCGCAGTCCATGTCCTTGAGTCCTATTCCCAGTCCTGCTTCCATCATTACTTGCCGCAATCGCCAGTGGGTGATTCTACCTTCAGAGCATCAGGATATTATCCGCCTGCGCCCCTTGAGCGGGAATGAAGACCAGATTGGCGGCATTTATTTGCCTCTGGGACTGGAAAATATTGAACCGGCGCAGTTCCCTCTCCCACAGTCGGAGGGAGTGCAAGATCATACGGCGGCTCAGTTGTTGATGGATGCAGCTCGCTTGAGTTTACGCAACGGTGCAGGGCCATTCCGGTGCTTGGGCAGGCTATCGGTACAACCCCGGCCTTATCAGTTGGTGCCTTTATTGATGGCATTGAGGCTGGAAACAGTAAGGCTATTGATTGCGGATGATGTTGGGATTGGGAAGACTATTGAGGCGGGGTTGATTGCCCGCGAATTATTAGATCGCTCAGAAGTTAAACGCTTGGCTGTTCTGTGTCCACCCCATTTGTGTGACCAGTGGCAGCGGGAGTTGTGGGAGAAGTTTCACATTGAGGCAGTGGTGGTGCGCTCCGGGACCGTAGGCAAACTAGAGCTAGAGCTTCCCAGAGGGGACAGCCATGTTTTTAGTTACTACAAGCACATCATTGTCAGTCTGGACTATGCCAAATCCTCGCGTCGTCGAGCCAGTTTCATCACCCATTGTCCTGAGCTGGTGATTGTGGATGAAGCCCATACTTGTACCCAAGGTGGTGGTCAGAATACCTCACAGCAGCAGCGGCACCAGTTGGTTCAGGAGATCGCTCAGAAGCCAGACCGACATCTATTGCTGCTAACAGCTACTCCCCATAGTGGGATTGAAGCTTCATTCCTCTCTCTGCTGGGACTGCTCCAGCCAGAGTTTGAAAACCTGAACTTGGAGCAGTTGACAGAAGCTCAGCGGATTAAACTGGCAAGTCACCTTGTCCAACGCCGTCGAGCTGATGTCAAACAATGGTTGGGCAATGAGACCCCATTTCCAGCGCGCGACTCGGTGGAGCAACCTTATCGGCTATCGAAAGAGTACCGCAGTCTGTTTGATGACGTTTATAGCTTGGCCCGTGGGCTGGTAAAAAACACCACTGATTCGATGAGTTACGCCCAGCGCCGAGGACGTTATTGGTCGGCCTTAGCTCTGATTCGCTGTGTGATGTCTTCCCCAGCCGCCGCAGTAGCAACTCTAAATCGTCGAGCCAGCATGAGTGTAGAAGCAGAGGATTTTGCCAGTGAAATAGATGAAGCCTTGATGAGTGCTTACATTTACGACCCAACCGAACAAGAAATGGTGGTGGATGCACTACCAACTGTAGTGGTGGAGCAAGGGCAACACTCCTTTAAAGATTCAGAGCGACGCCAGTTGAGAGCGTTTGTGCAAGCAGCACAGAAGTTATATGGAGACAAAGACTCCAAACTTACTGCGGCGATTTCATCTGTGGAATCTATGCTGGAACAGGGCATGAATCCAATTTTGTGGTGCCGCTACATTGCCACAGCAGACTACGTGGCTGAAGCACTACGCTCACGCCTGGAAAAAAAAGGCAGTAATATTCGAGTCATTTCAATCACCAGTGCCTTGTCCGAAGATGAACGACAAATCCGTCTACAAGAGTTAACTCAGTATCCGCAAAGGGTGCTGGTAGCTACTGACTGCTTGAGCGAGGGGTTACAACGAACCCAGACATTATGCCCAGCCGTGTATTGAATATCTCTCGGCGCACCACGAATGAACCTAGTGGACGGCTGGGCATAATGTCCGGGAAAAATCTCGGGGGTGAATCTCCAGTCACACTTTAGTGCGGTGCTGCACTATGACTTGCCTTGGAACCCCAATCGACTAGAACAAAGAGAAGGCCGAATTGACCGCTACGGACAAACTGCGCCAAAAGTCAAAAGTTATTTGCTCTATGGGCAAGACAACCCGGTAGATGGGGCTGTGTTAGAGGTGTTAATTCGCAAGGCAGTTCAAATCCACAAGACATTGGGGATTACGGTGCCGGTGCCGATGGATAGCGCCACAGTATCCGAAGCAGTATTTGAGTCGCTGTTTGAAAAAGCTACATCAGCACAACAACTGTCGTTGCTCGATTTGTTGGAGTCATCAGAGTCGCCAGTGGCCCAAATTCATCAAAGTTGGGATAGAGCAGTGGAGCGAGAACAAGCCAATCGCACTCGATTCGCTCAGCGGTCAATCAAGCCGACTGAGGTGGAGCAGGAACTGGTGGAGTCTGACCAGATTTTGGGCGACGAGAAGGATGTAGAGCGGTTTGTGCTTTCAGCCTGTGAGCGCTTGAATGGCTCGGTGATTAAAAAGAAGAACGCTTGGTTGCTACATCCGCCCCAATCTCTAACCGCGCTTTTGGGAGCTCAACCCCGCACCGTCGCCTTTACAACGCCGATACCTGAAGGGGTGGAATATGTGGGACGGAACCATCCGCTGGTAGAGGGACTGGCACGTCATTTACTCGAAGATGCCCTGGAAAATGTCAACAATCCTACCGCCGCTCGTTGTGGGGTCACGGTTACGGATGCAGTGGAAAAGCCCACCATCCTCTTATTACTGCGGCTGCGGCACCTGTTAGAAAGTCCATTACACCCGAGTTTGCTAGCTGAGGAGTGTTTAGTCGCTGGATTTACAGGGCCGCCGTCCAATCCTCTCTGGCTGTCATCAGAGTCGGCAATGGAACTGATGCAACAGGCAGAACCAGTGGGTGATATTCCGCCAGCGAGGAAGCTATTGGAAATGGATGAACTGTTGCGCCACATCGGGGAACTGGAAAAGGAGTTGCGACAGATTGCCCAGGAGCGATCGCTTGCTCTTTCCCAATCCCATCGTCGCGTCCGGGCCATCACCAAATCAGGAAAGATTCGGGTCAAACCTCAACTACCAATGGATATCTTAGGCATTTACATTTTGCAGCCAGGAAAACGGAGGACGAAGGGATGAGCGCAGTGATTGGCACTCTAGCCGTACAGATTGAAGGCAACTTGATCGCTTCAGACATGACAGCAGATGTGATGGCTGGCAGTATCAAAGGGCAAACGCCATCAGACTTCGGTTTTTCAAAGACGGATAAGCTGGCCGATGAAATTGCCACGGCTTGGGGGGATGCTAAGGTTTACTGGGCAGCGTTCCAACGGGCATTGGCAAGACTGGATGAGAGTGACCCTGCTACCAGTGTCACCCGTGAACAGTGGGTAGTGCCGCTACTGAGGAGCCTGGGCTATGACCCGATTTATACAGCGAAAGCAGAAGTTGTTGTTGGACAGACTTACGCCATTTCCCACCGCACAGAAACTGGGGAGAGTAAACCACCTATCCACATTGTTGGTTGTAGAGTCAAGCTAGAACAACGACCGCCCAGTGGCACACCACGACTCTCGGCCCATGCCCTAATGCAGGAATATCTCAATCGCACAGAATATTTGTGGGGCATTGTGACAAATGGGTTGAAGTGGCGGTTGTTGCGCGACTCATCGTTGATGACCCGCCTGACCTACATTGAGTTTGACCTGGAACAGATTCTCACTGGCGAGAAGTTTGCCGAGTTCGGGCTGTTCTACCGCTTATTCCACCGTTCCCGCTTACCGCGCTTAGCGGATGATGCTGACAAGTGCCTGCTGGAATACTACCACCAAGAAGCGATTCAACAGGGGGGACGAGTCCGCGAGCACTTGCGGGATGGCGTTGAGCAAGCCCTGGTTCAGCTAGGTACTGGCTTTGTGCAACATCCCAATAGCCGAGAGTTACGGCGGCAGTTTGAGTCGGGAGAACTGATTGATCAGGATTACTACCGTCAGCTCCTGCGGCTGATTTACCGTCTGCTATTCCTTATGGTGGCGGAATCACGGAATCTGTTGTTGATAGAAAATGACCCGGAAAAGGCGCGGATTTACCAGGAGTATTACAGTATCCAGCGATTGCGAGATATGGCGGAGCGCCCCAGCTGGCGAAGATCAGGATTTCAAGACCTCTGGCAAGGATTACGAGTGACTTTCCAGTTGTTTGATGAGAACTGGCGAGGGCAGGTGTTAGGTCTATCACCCTTAAATGGGGATTTGTTTGGCACACAAACCCTACAAGATCTAGACCAGTGTGCGATTGATAACCATGACCTGCTGCTGGCAATCCGGCATTTATCCCTTTATGAGCAGAAGGGTCAACTACGGCGGATCAACTATGGAGCCTTAGACGTAGAAGAATTAGGGAGTGTCTATGAAAGTCTGCTCGATTTCCACCCCCAGGTTGTCCAGCGGGAGGGAATTTGTTCTTTTCAGTTAGTGACGGGGAGCGATCGCAAAACCACAGGGTCTTACTACACGCCACCAGAGTTAGTGGCGCAGCTAATTAAGAGTGCCCTAGAGCCAGTGATTGAGCAGAAGTTGCTCGAAGCCGCGACCAAGGAGGAGCAGGAATCGGCCCTGTTAAGTTTGAAAACCTGTGACCCTGCATGTGGCTCAGGCCATTTCCTCTTAGCAGCAGCACGCCGGATTGGGAAAGAATTGGCGTTTGTTAGGACAGGAGAGGCTCAGTCAGGACCGGAACCGCTACGGCAAGCGATTCGAGACGTCATACAGAACTGCATTTACGGAGTCGATCTTAATCCCCTTGCCGTTGATCTATGCAAGGTAGCGCTTTGGATTGAGGGTTTCAATCGTGGGTTGCCACTGAATTTCCTAGATCACCGGATTAAGTGTGGGAATTCCCTGGTCGGGGTGCTGAATTTGGAATGTTTGAAGTTGGGCATCCCGGATGAGGCGTTTAAGGCAGTGACAGGAGATGATAAGCAACTGTCTTCGCAGCTCCGCAAGCGGAATAAAAAGGAACGCTCGACAGATTTACAGGGGCAGTTATCGGTGTTTGATCAGTTAGAGGAGGAGCGATCTCAGTATGCCGAAAGCTGGCGGCAAGTAGGGGCGATCTCAGAAACTACGACAACTGATGTCAGGCTCAAGCAAGCCAGGTATCAACAGAGTCGCTCTCAATCAGGGTGGTGGCGCGACTATTCCGCCTGCAATCTGTGGACAACTGCTTTCTTTATTACACTGATTGAACAAAATCTGCAATTCTTGCCAACGACAGCAGCTTTAACTCAGTTATTGCGAGGGAAGTTGTCTACGCAAGGGGTAGTACAAGTAGCAAATAAGTTAGCTGAGGAGAAGCATTTTTTTCACTGGCCGCTGGAGTTTCCTGAAGTGTTTGAGCAGGGTGGTTTTGACTGTGTGTTAGGGAATCCACCTTGGGAGCGGATTATAGCGGTTTTCAACTGGGTGATGTACAATAGCAGCAATGAGCAAACCAATTGCGTATATCTTTAATTGTTACAAGGTTCATGGCATCACTAATCGCTTGATCCAAAGCATCTCGGCTGCGTG
>JAABUX010000596.1_pt1 | contig 60778 bp, 63 predicted proteins | sample 5561851 | NCBI WGS metagenome assembly JAABUX01 (sample SAMN10711883, study PRJNA513361) | rock metagenome | isolation source: Antarctica rocks | place: Antarctica: Victoria Land, Richard Nunatak red sandstone | collected 2016-01-03
GGGGCGGGGTGCGGCTCAGGCTGGGCGACAGGGGGCTCAGGCGCGGCGGGGTGGGGCTCAGGCTGGGCGGGGCGCGGCTCAGGCTGGGCGACAGGGGGCTCAGGCGGGGCGACAGGGGGCTCAGGCGGGGCGACAGGGGGCGCCGGCCATGGCTTGGGCAGCGCGAGCGGCGCCGGCTCGACGGCCGCCTCCGGCGCGGGGGTAGCCGGCGGCGCTGGCTCGATCGCCGGCCTGGGCTCGACCGCCGCCTCCGGCTTGGGAGTCATCGCCGGCCCGGGCTGGATAGCTGTCTCGGGCTGGGCGGCCGCCGCCGCGAGCTGGATAGCTGTCTCGGGTTGAGCTGCCGGCGGCGCGGGCTGGGCAGCCGGCGGCGCTCTCCGCGGTGCGGGCTGGGCTGCCGGCGGCGCGAACCATGGCTTGGGCTGAACCGGTGGTTTGGGCTCGATCGCCGGCTCGGGCTGGGAAGCCGCCGGCGCGGGCTGGGCCGACGGTCGGCTCGGTGCCCACCGAATCTTCTGCGCGGGTTGGGCGGACGGTCGGCTCGGTGCCCACCGAATCTTCTGCGCGGGTTGGGCGGATGGTCGGCTCGGTGCCCACCGAATCTTCTGCGCGGGTTGGGCGGATGGTCGGCTCGGTGCCCACCGAATCTTCTGCGCGGGCTGCGCGCCATTTTCAGGCGCGTGCTCCTGCGGATCGTGCTCTAGGGCGATCCAGTTCGCCGTCGCCGGAGCGTTTTCGGCCGCGACGCCATTCGCCGTCGGCGGAGCCACCCCGCCCGTGGCCCGGGCGTCCTCGGTCGCGACCGGGCTTACCTCGGACGGAGCGCCGCCGTTGCCGGGTCGTGATGAACCGTCGTGCAAGCGCAATGGTTTTTCGCTGGGCTCCTGCGCTACGCCGTTCGCCTTTGCGCTGGGGTCCCCCTGCCACACGGTGCCGGCGTTCGCACTGGGGCCCTGCCACATCGCGTCGGCATTCGGACCGGGCTCCTGCGGGATGCCGTTGGCGTCCGCGCCGGGCTCCTGCTGTATGCCGTTGGCGTCCGCGCCGGGCTCCTGCTGTACGCCGTTGGCGTCCGCGCCGGGCTCCTGCTGGAGGTCCGGGTGTGGAACGCCGTTCTGTGGCGGTGGTCCAAGTCGGTTGTCCGCGGACGCGCGGCGTCGGCGGACGATGTGTTCTAACAAGCCACTCATCAGTTTCAGCCCCGGGTTCGAGTATAGGCGCCGTCTCACCCGGCCTGGCCGGCGTGCCTGCGCCCGGCGCCGCTTTCCTTACCGAAGGTCCCGCCATGCTGCGAGAACGCGAGCCGCCATCTTGTCAGAGGAGAACTGCTCGGCGCGCTCGCGACCAGCCAACCGCGGGTCTGGGCTCCCCAGATGTGGCGCGATCGCCTCGCGCCAGGATGCCAAGTCGAAGCGTCCGCAGTAGGCCCCCCCGAGACCCTCGAGCACCACCGGCGCGATTCCCACCGGTGTCGCCAGCACCGGCACGTCGCATGCGAGCGCCTCGAGCACGGCGAGCCCGAAACCCTCTCGCTCAGAGGGCACTAGCACGGCGTTGGCGGCGTTGACCCACAGCGGCACCTCGAGCGGGTCGACGTTACCCAGGGTGAGCAGGGGCACGTCACCCGCTAGCGCTTGTGCCCGGTCATGACGCTTCTCGGGCCGCCGCGGATCGGATGCAAAGAGCAGGTAGGGCCCTTCTGGGCCCAATCCGAGCCTGGTCCGCGCCTGCGGACGTGGGATCGCGCGAAAGCGACCCATGTCCACCCCGCAGGGAAGAACTGCGAGATCGGCTCGATGCGCCCACGGCGGCACCTCGCGTGCCAGCGAATCCGAGACCACCGCCGGCAGATCGACGAGGCGCAGCGCGGCCAGCGTGATGATCCGGGAGCGAGGGTGGGCCAGATCGTTGCCGTGCAGGGTCACGGCCCGCGCACGGGCGGTGACTGCCATCGCCGGCCAGGCCGTGAGACCGAAGTGCGCATGGACGAGATCGAATCGATCGGACCGATACTGGCGCCGTAGCTGCGCTGTTGCGCGCTGATAGGCACGCGGACCGCCACCGGCGAACGAGAACAGCTCGATCTCCACTCCGGGCATGCGGCGTAGAGCATCCACCTGATCGCGCACGAAGCTGCCGAGCGCGGGCGTCGCCCGTGTTGGGTACATGTTCGTGACGATCAGAGCGCGCATCGGCAAAATCTACGGCCGTATCTCAAGTCTCGATTTCCTAATCAATGATTGTGATGGATAATTGCGTCGACTTTCGATCTCGCTTGGTATTAGCGGGCGTCACGCGCGCTGACGGGCTTGCCGGCGCCACGTACCGGCGGAGCGCGAGGCGCGCGGAGCGCGGGGCGAGGGGCGCGACGCGGGGCGAGGGGCGCGGGGCGCGAGGGCCACGGCTGAGGAGCTCTTGCGCGAGCCGGACATCGGCCGGGCCAGGAGGCTCTTGGCCGGCTTGCGGGGGATCAGGGCCCGCGCATCAGGGGCCCGCGCCAGGACTCGACACTCGAAGCCAACGGCGAGGCGACTGTCGTGTGCGTGTCGTTTTCCGCGCTCCACGCGCCATTCGATCTTCTGAAGGACGCGAGTGTCGAGTTGTGACTTATGCGCTGCCCGAGAAGCGCCGGCCACGCCGTGCTCTCAGCGCTCGTGCCCGCCCGCAGGCTCCCTCGCTATACGACCTCATTTGCGCCCCGAGAGCCTGTCTCGTCTCACTCGAGCCTCCCCGGCGCCGGCGACGAGCATCTGGGTTGTCGAGACAGGCGCCAATCAGAGCCGAGGGCTCGTGCGGGCGAGCCTGGTGCCGGAGAAGGCGACGGCGACATCGAAGCGAGCTTGGGGGACGGCGGGCGAGTCCGCCCTCGCTCTGGCACCATCCCAGACGTGTCCGTCCTTCAACCTGCGCCAAGGGGGTGGCCTGACCACGGCTGAGAGCGCCCGCAGCTACGGAAGGTCCACGACTGAGCTCAGGCCGACCTCGATCGAGCCGGGATTCGTACGCACCGCGACCGGGTCGGCCCTGATCTCGATGGGTGAGACGCGCGTGATCTGCACTGCCTCGGCCCAGAAGGGCGTGCCGCGCTGGCTGACCGGCTCCCGCCGGGGCTGGGTGACCGCCGAGTACGGAATGCTCCCGGCTTGCACCGGCGATCGCAAGCAGCGCGAGGTGAGCAGAGGGCGGCCCGACGGACGCACGGTGGAGATCCAGCGCCTGATCGGGCGCTCACTGCGCGGCGTCGTGGACCTCAAGGCGCTCGGGGAGCGAACCATCTACCTCGACTGCGATGTCCTCCAGGCAGACGGCGGGACCCGATGCGCGTCGATCACTGGCGCGATGGTGGCGTTGACGCTCGCCTGTGAGCGCTTGATCGAGCGGGGCGCACTAGACCGCTCGCCGTTGAACGGCACGGTGGCCGCCGTGTCATGTGGGGTGGTGGCGGGAACTGCCCTGCTCGACCTCGACTATTCGGAGGACTCCACCGCCGAGGTGGACGCGAACGTCGTCATGACCGGCGATGGTGGCCTGGTCGAGGTCCAGGCGACAGCTGAGGGGACGCCGCTGTCGCGGTCGCATCTGGATGAGCTGCTGGCGCTCGCAAGCCAAGGCATCGAGGCGCTGCGCCTGCTTCAGGACGAGGCGGCCGGGGCCGCGAGCCGGTAAGCGAGATGGCCGGGCAGACGCTTGTGCTCGCGACTCGCAACAAGCACAAGCTCGAGGAGGTTCGCCGGCTGTTGGCGCCCACCGAAATCGAGATCGAGCCGCTCACAGCGGGGATCGTGTTGCCGCCCGAGGACGGCGCGACGTTCGCCGAGAACGCGCTGCCCAAGGCACGTGCGGCCGCTGCGGCCACGGGGCTCGCGGCGATCGCCGACGACTCCGGGATCGAGGCCCAGGTGCTCGGGGGTGCGCCGGGAATCCGCTCCGCCCGCTACGCGGGACTCGACGCAAGCGACGAGCAGAACCTCGACAAGCTGATGCGCGAGGCGCCCCCAGGCACCGATCTGAGATATGTCTGCGCGCTGGCTTACGTCAACCCGCAGACAGGCGAAGAGCGGGTCTTCTCCGGGGATTGCCGCGGCCGTCTGGCGCAGGTTCGCCGGGGCGGGCGGGGCTTCGGATATGACCCCGCATTCCTGCCCGAGGCCGACCAGCGCCGCCGCACGATGGCCGAGCTCTCCGACGGCGAGAAGGACGCGATCAGCCATCGCGGCCACGCGGTGCGCGCGCTCGTGAGCTGGCTGTGCCCCTGAGCGAGGCGGGACGCCCCGACCTGCCTGCGGTCAAGCAGCGGACGGCCGCTTTGTCGATCGCCTCGAGCTCCTGCCTCGGCTCCCGCCCGCCCGCACAGCCCCGGCTCCCGCCCGCCCGCACAGCCCCGGCTCCCGGCGTCCCGGGAGCGGCCCGCAAGGCTCTATCTCAAGTTGATCGCGGCCGAGATCGCGACCGCGAGGGTGATCGCCGCGTAGCCGTAGTACTTCTGCAGTGCGAGGATCAGAATAGCGACCAGGCATGCGAGCACGATCGCGAGCCAGCCGATTCGGCGAAGATCCACGGCTCTAGAGGACCTTGCTCACACTGCGGCGGCAGGTCAGCCGCCCCCGGTTCCCGCAAATTGCGGGAAAAGGTCCCACGCGGGCCGGTGACATTGCGTGCGCACCGTAGAGAATGGCCGCGGCCGCGTCCGCTCTAGCAGAGCGTCGTCCGCTGGCCGTGTTAGCGTCGAGCATTCATACCACCTTAGGAGGCGCAAATGACGAAGTCCGAGTTCGTCGACCAGGTCGCGGATCGTGCCGGGTTGAGCAAGAAAGATGCCGCAGATGCCGTAGACGCATGCTTGGAGACGATCGAGAGCGCCCTCAAGCGAGGCAGCGAGGTCGTGTTTTCCGGTTTCGGCAAGTTCAGCGTGTCGGATCGCAGCGCGCGTGAAGGCCGCAACCCCGCGACCGGGGAGACGATTCAGATCGCAGCCTCGCGCGTGCCGAAGTTTACGGCTGGCGCGGCGCTCAAGAAGGCGATCAAGTCCTGAGAGCGCCGGCGAGGAGCCTATGCGCTGACGGGCGAGTCGCGCCCGGATCGGACGCCGCGACAGCGCGCACGTTTTGGAATGCCCCGGACCAGCAGCGTCAGGCTGCGAGCGTCTGCTCGCCGCAGCAGCGAGTGCCACACAGCTTCGGGGACCGGCTTGCCAAGCAGGTCGCCAAGCGGAGCTCGCAGCTCGTCCTGGGGCTCGATCCTGACCCCATCCGCTTGTGGCCGCGTGCGACGGAGCTCGCCGCTGCCAGGGCCGGGGGTCCCCCGGTCTCGCCCGCGGCGCGTGCGGCGCGCGCCGTCAGCGCCCATTGCGAGCTCGCGATGGATGCGGCCGGTGAGCACTGTGTAGCGGTCAAGCTTCAGGTGGCCTGCTTCGAGCGGCTCGGTCCGCCTGGGTGGGCGGCGCTATGGGAGGTCTGCGATCGCGCGCGTGAGCGTGAGCTGCTGGTGATCGCCGACGCCAAGCGCGGCGACGTCGCGATTACGGCGGCGGCTTACGCGCAGGCCTTCCTCGGTGAGACGCCAACACCGTTCGGCACGGTTGCGGGCCTGGGCGCCGACGCGCTGACTGTCAATCCGCTGCTGGGCCAGGACTCGCTGTTAGCGCTGGTGGAGACCGCACGTCAACGTGGGCGCGGTCTATTCGTGCTCGTGCGTACGTCGAACCCCGGGGCCGCGGACGTGCAAGCGCTGGCGCTGGCGGAGGGAGGGACGGTGAGTGAGCGACTCGCGGCGATGGTCGCGGAGCTGGGCTCGGGGTGCGTGGGCGCAGCGGGCCTTGCCGATGTCGGCGCCGTCGTCGGCGCGACGGCGCCGACAGCGCTGGAGATACTGAGACAGGCCATGCCCTGCTCCGTCTTCCTGTTGCCGGGAGTGGGCGCCCAGGGAGGGCGGGTGGAGGATCTTGCGCCGGCATTCGCCCCCGGCCCGGCGGGGGGCCTGATCGCGGTCTCGCGGGGGATCGTGGACGCATACGAGCGCACCGGCATGGACCCCGCTCTCGCTGCCGAGCGCGAGGCGGCACGGCTGCGCGAGCTCGCCTGGAAGCTCGCCTAACGGGGCTCGCCTGGTCGTGCACCGAAAGCTGCGCATCATGGCGGTGCTGTGCACGCTCTGCACGCTGGGAGCCACGGCCCAGCTTTCGCTCGCGCGTCCCCCGCCGCGCTTGCGCGTACGGGGAGCCCTTCTGATCGAGGCGATCACCGGCCAGGAGCTTTACGGGGACGGCGCACAGCGAGAGCTGCCGATCGCGAGTACCACCAAGCTGATGACCGCGCTGGTGAGCATCGAGCACGCGCGCCTGGGGAAGATCTTCGCCCAGAACAACTACATCCCAGCGCCTGAGGACTCGCAGATCGGGCTCGTGCCCGGTGAGCGGATGAGCGTCCACGACCTGCTGCTCGCGCTCCTGCTCCCGAGTGGCGACGACGCCGCCGAGGACCTCGCCTACAACGTCGGTCACGGCTCGGTCTCTCGCTTCGTCGAGATGATGAACGCCCGCGCGCGCCAGCTCGGCCTAACGCACACCCACTACTCGACGCCGAGCGGGCTAGACACGCCCGGCAATTACTCCAGCGCGTCGGACCTGATCAAGCTCGCCCGCTTCATGCTGAAGCGCAGCCCGTTCTTCGCGCGCGCCGTAGCAAGCGCGAGTGCGGTGCTGCATACCGGCAACCACGTCCGCGTGGTGCAGAACACCAACGACCTCCTCGGCCGGGTTCGGTGGATCCATGGCGTCAAGACCGGCCACACGGTTGATGCCGGCTATCTGCTCGTCGCGTCGGGCACCCGAGATGGGATGACGCTCGAGAGCGCGGTTCTGGGCACCACCAGTGCATCCGCACGAGATGCCAGCACCCTGGCGCTGCTCGACTACGGATTTGCCGATTTTCGACTCGTACGGCCGGTGCTCGCGGGCGCCGTGGTGGCCAGGCCGAGCGTTCACGACCGGCCGGGAGCAAGGGTGGGCGTGATCGCGGGCGCCACGTTTCAGCGCGTAATCCGGCGCACCACGCGCTTGACCACGCGCCTGGAGCTCCCCCACCAGCTCGCCGGACCGCTGCGCCGCCACGCAGTGGTCGGGACGCTGCTCGTGCTCGGGGATGGCGTGCCGATCGCGCGTGTCCGGCTGCTGCTGTCGAGGGCGCTGCCCGCTGTCAGCCCGCTTACGCTCGCCGCCCGTTTCATCACGCGACCGTCTAGCCTTGCATTGCTCGCTGTGCTGCTCGCCCTACTGGGCGTGGGGCTGGTGGCGCTAGTTTTCCGCCGGCGCGGCCGGTTGGGAGCTCGGAAATCAGAGGTGGTCCAGGCATGATCATCACCGTCACGCTCAACGCAGCGCTCGACAAGACGCTCGAGGTGCCGAGCTTCACGCTCGGCCGCAGGCACCGGACGGTCGACCAGGCCACCGTTCCCGGCGGCAAGGGAGTAAACGTCGCACGGGCTCTGAAGAGCCTTGGTCAGCCCGTGATCGCCACCGGGTTCGCCGGCGGCGGAACGGGGACGCGGATCGTAGAGGCGCTCACCGCCGAGTCGATCCTCAACGACTTCGTCCGCATCCGCGAGGAGTCGCGCACGAATACCGCCGTGCTCGACCCGACCAACGGCCAGCACACCGAGATCAACGAGCGTGGGCCCGCCGTCTCCTCGCAGGAGCTCGAGCTGTTTCGCGACAAGCTTCTCTACTTGTCCAAGGGCGCCAGCATCTGCGTGTTCGCTGGAAGCCTGCCGCGCGGTCTAGAGTCCGACGTCTACGGCCAGCTCATTCGCGAGGTCCACAAGCTCGGCGTGCTGACGATGATCGATACCGACGGCGAGCCGCTGCGCCTCGCCGTTCGCGCCGAGCCCGACCTCGTCTCCCCGAACGAGCTCGAGGCCGAGGAGCTCGTCGGTCATGAGTTCAACGACGCCGAGGACCGCACGCAGGCGGTGATCGAGATGACGCGCCTCGGAGCGCACGAGGCGATCATGACCGTCGCCGACGGCTGCTATGCGCTGGTGCTCGAAGAAGGCGTGCGGACCCTTTATCGCGTCCGAGTCCAGGAGCAGGAGGCACGCTCGGTGGTCGGCTCCGGCGATGCGTTCCTCGCCGGCTACCTCGCGTGGCGCTACGCCGGCATGCCGGCCGTGGACTGCCTGCGGTTCGGGGTGGCATGCGGCGCGGAGTCAACCCAGCACTTCGGTGCCGGCATGGTAGACCGCGCCAGGGTCGAGCGGCTGCTGGGCGAAGTAGAGGCCGAGCGACTCGAGATCGGGGCGATCTCTTGAGTGGGCTGCCCGCAGGCAGCCCACTGCGTCGAGCGCCGAGCACGGGAGCGCTGCGCATGACGTCCGGACGGCGTTCTACGATGCCGTAATGGAAGTTGAGATTGGACGCGGCAAGAAGGCGCGCCGGGCGTACGGGTTCGATGACATCGCGATCGTGCCGTCCCGCCGGACGCGCGATCCCGACGATGTGGACATCTCGTGGTTCTTGGGTCCGTATCGCTTCGAGCTGCCGCTGCTGGCCGCTGCGCTCGATGGGGTGGTCTCGCCCGCGAGCGCGGGCCTGATCGGCAAGCTGGGCGGTCTGGCGGTCCTCAATCTGGAAGGGATCTTCTGTCGCTACGAGGATGCCGGGGCGCAGCTGGAGCGGATCGCGAGCTTTTCGAACGACATCGCCACGCGGGAGATGCAGGACATCTACCGTGAGCCGGTCAAGCCCGAGCTGATCGCGCAGCGAATCGAGGAGATCAAGGCGCAGGGAGTCGTTGCCGCGGCGTCGCTCACGCCACAGAAGGTGTGCACCTATTACGAAGTTGCGCTCGAGGCAGGGCTTGACATCCTCGTCATCCAGGGAACCGTTGTCTCGGCCGAGCACGTCTCCCTGGACGAGGCGCGTCCGCCGCTGAACCTGAAGGAGTTCATTCGTGATCTGGCTCCCACCCCGGTGGTCGTGGGCGGATGCGCGTCCTACCACACCGGCCTTCACCTGATGCGCACCGGTGCTGCGGGCGTCCTCGTAGGGGTCGGCCCGGGCGCGATCTGCACGACTCGGGGCGTGCTGGGCATCGGCGTCCCACAGGCGACGGCGATTGCGGATGTCGCGGCGGCCCGTTCGCAGCACATGGTGGAGACCGGCGACTACGTCAAGGTGATCGGCGACGGCGGCATGCGCAACGGCGGCGACATCGCCAAGGCGATCGCGTGCGGTGCCGACGCGGTGATGCTCGGTTCCGCGCTCTCGCGCGCCTACGAGGCTCCGGGGCACGGCTACAACTGGGGCATGGCGACCTTCCACCCGACGCTTCCGCGCGGTACGCGCGTGACCACGACGCCCAACGGCTCGCTCGAGGAGATCATCACGGGACCTGCGCGTGAGAACGACGGGACCTTCAACTTGATGGGTGGGCTGCGGACCTCGATGGCAACCTGTGGCTACCGCGATATCGCCGAGTTCAACCGCGCGGAGCTGATGGTCGCGCCCGCGCTCCAGACCGAGGGCAAGCACCTCCAGCGTGAGCAGGGCGTTGGCATGGGCGCGGGCGGCAAGGCTGCGACGGCCGGTGTCGCCGGCTAGCGGCACGGTCGCGGGTCGCGCTGGCGCCATGGACGTCCGTGCTGCGGGCGACATGGCCGGCGCCACGACCGTCGGCGTCGCGGCCGGCGCCGTCATCGCGGGCGCGGAGCGCCGCAGCGAGGCTGCGCCCGGAGGTCTGGAGCGCGAGATTATCCCGGGGCCCGTGACCGAGGAGGTGGTGGTGCTCGACTACGGTGGCCAGTACTCGCAGCTCATCGCGCGCCGGGTGCGCGAGTGCGGCGTCTTCTCGGAGCTGCTGCCCCACCACATGGGGGCAGCCGAGGTGGCGCGACGGCGCCCCAAGGGTGTCATTCTGTCGGGTGGACCCGCGTCCGTTTATGCGCAGGACGCGCCGCGGCTGGAGCTCGAGTTGCTCGAGCTGGGCATCCCCGTGCTCGGGATCTGTTACGGGATGCAGCTCCTGGCGCGCGAGCTCGGCGGTCGCGTCGAGGGCGTCGTGGTGGGGGAATTTGGCCGTTCGCAGTTGACGGTGCGCGAGCCGGCGCGGCTGCTGGCGGGGACCCCCCGCGAGCAGACGTGCTGGATGTCGCACCGAGACAGCGTGCTGAGCGCGCCGCCGGGGTTCACGGCGCTGGCCTCCTCGAGCGCATCACCGGTGGCCGCCTTCGAGTCCGTGCGGCGCGGTGTCTACGGGATCCAGTTTCACCCCGAGGTCGTGCACACGCCTTACGGCCAGCGGGTGCTGACCAACTTCCTGCAGGACGTGTGCGGTTGTGAGCGTTCGTGGAGCCCGCGCTCGGTGATCGAGGATCAGATCGAGCGGATCCGCTCGCAGGTCGGTGATGGCCGGGCGATCTGCGGGCTTTCGGGCGGCGTGGACTCGAGCGTGGCGGCGCTGCTCGTCCACCGCGCGATCGGAGATCGTCTCACGTGCGTGTTCGTCGACCACGGGCTGATGCGGCAGAACGAGGGCGAGCAGGTGATCGCCGCCTTCCGGGATCACTTCCGCGTGCCGCTGATCGCAGTTGACGCGAGCGAGCGCTTCCTGGCCCGCCTAGAGGGGGTGAGCGACCCCGAGGAGAAGCGCAAGCGAATCGGTGCGCAGTTCATCCGCGTCTTCGAAGCGGAGGCGGCGAAGCTAGGCGCGGTCGGCTTCCTGGTGCAGGGCACGCTCTATTCGGACGTGATCGAGTCCGGCGGGGACGGCGAGTGTGGCACCGCGACAATCAAGTCTCACCACAACGTCGGAGGACTGCCTGAGGACCTCGAGTTCGAGCTCGTGGAGCCGTTACGTATGCTTTTCAAGGACGAGGTGCGCATGGTGGGTGCGGAGCTCGGGCTGCCCGAGAAGCTGGTCTGGCGCCAGCCGTTCCCCGGGCCCGGGCTGGCGATCAGGATCATCGGCGGCGAGGCGACGCGTGAGCGCTTGGGGATCCTCCGCGAGGCGGACTCGATCCTGCAGGACGAGATTCGCAAGGCCGGGCTCTACCGCGAGCTGTGGCAGTCCTTCTGCGTCCTGCCAGACATCCGCACCGTGGGGGTGCAGGGAGACTCGCGCACCTACGGGAACGTGGTGGTGATTCGCGCGGTCACCAGCGACGACGCGATGACCGCCGACTGGGCGCGGTTGCCGTACGACCTGCTCGAGCAGATCGCGTCGCGCATGATCAACGAAATCAGGCCGGTTGGCCGGGTGGTGCTCGACATCACGAGCAAGCCGCCGGGCACGATCGAGTGGGAGTAACGGCAGGCCAGGCCTAGCTGCGCGCGGCCGCGACTGAGCCGCGCGGTGGCGGTGGGAGCCGAGCAGCGCGGCTGCGGTGGGAGCCCAGCCGCGCGCCCCGCCTGTGGTCCTGCTCGATGAGCCCAGCACCGGCCTTGATCCGCGCTCACGCCAGGAGCTCTGGAGCGCCATCGAAGAGCTGCGCCTCGAGGGAACCACCGTGCTGCTGACCACCCAAATATCTCGAGGAAGCCGACCGTCTGGCGCAGCGGATCGCCGTCATCGACCACGGGCGGATCGCCGCTGCAGGGACCGTTGCGCAGCTCAAGGCGACGATCGGGGGCAACATGCTGAGCGTCCGCTTCGCCGACCCCACCGACGTCCCCCGCGCGTCGGCGGCGCTGGCGAGCCTGGCCGTCGGCAAGCAGCCGAGCCTGGACTCTGAGCGTGAGCGTGCGAGCGGCGAGATCCGCATCCCGGTCGCCGACCCCGCCGCGTCGGCAGAGGCAATCCGGCGCCTAGACGCGGAGCAACTCACGATCCTTGCCGTCGCGATTCAGCAGCCCAGCCTCGACGACGTGTTCCTCGCCCTGACCGGGCGTCCCACCGACCAGACACCAACCGGCCAGCCACGCCTGCAGGAGGCGCCATGAAGACCACGACCCATGCCATCCCCGACCGCGGCCGTCTCACGCTGGCCGAGACCCTCGCCGACAGCCGGGTGATGGCCGTCCGCCAGCTTCGCAAGATCCTGCGCCGGCCGACCTATGTCGTCTACCTGTTCGTGCAGCCGGTGACCTTCGTGCTGCTATTCCGCTACGTGTTCGGCGGGGCGATCCACACCGGCCGCGTGAGCTATGTCAACTATCTCATGCCCGGGATCATCGTCATGACGGCGATCTTCGGCGCGCTGACTACAAGCCTGGGACTCACCGAAGACCTCAAGGCCGGCGTCATCGACCGCTTTCGCTCGCTGCCGATCGCCCGCTCCGCGGTTCTGCTCGGCCGCACCACCGCCGATCTCGCGACCAACATCGTCACCCTGCTCGTGATGCTGCTGATCGGTGTTGCCGTCGGCTTCAGGCCCAGCCAGCCAATCTATGAGGTCGGGGTCGCGTTCGTGCTGGTGCTGGCGTTCGCCTACGTCTTCTCCTGGATCAGCGCGTTCATCGGCCTCTCGGTTCGCGACCCCGAGACCGTCCAGTCAGCCGGACTGATCTGGGTCTTCCCACTGGTGTTCGCCTCCTCGGCCTTCGTGCCCACCTCCTCGATGCCAGGAATCGTGCACACCTTCGCCAATATCAATCCCGTCACCCTGACCGTCAACGCCGCCCGCGCTCTCACCATCGGCCACGGCGATGCGCTCGCCCCAGCGCTCGGAGCCCTGGCCTGGCTCGCCGGTCTGCTGCTTGTGTTCATACCGCTCTCGGTCCGGGCGTTCCGCCGTGCGTAAGCGCCATCGCTCAGGCCAGGTTGGAAAGTGACATCGACGGGAGCGGCTCAGGGCCGATTCCGGCGCTCGATCAGCTGGGGGGAGGGTACGCCGCGGCGAACACCGCGCCCGTGGGAACGTCGCCGATGTCGATCGAGCGTGCCTGTATGGCCTCGCCCGACGGGATCATAACGATGCTCCGGTAGCCATCCGCGCTGGGATCGCGGTGCGCGACAACGCAGCGTCGCTCCAGATCTACGACCCAGTACTCATCTACGGCGGAGGCATAGATCGTGGGCTTTGACACCAGGTCGAGCTCCCGCGAGCTAAGAGACACCTCGATCACCAGGCGCGCGCGCTTTGGGTGCTCGTCGGCCGGCGGTACACGATCGACCACGGCGATGTCCGGCTCGGGCTCGGAGGCCCCGATCGTCAGCGGCGCGGTGACCATGAGCTGGTATTCGGAGCGGTCGAGATTGTCGATCAGCCAGTCGATCAGCCAGCGGATCGCGTTCTCGTGCCGGGGCGTCCTCGGGCTCATGTCCACGAGCAGCCCATCGATCAGCTCGATCCGGGAGTCTCCGTCGAGGCTGCCGCAAGCGACGAGCTGGTGATATTCGCTTATTGAGAGGCGATGGAGCTCGGCGGGGCCGACTGAGGTGGCCACAGCAGTAGAGTCTAATCTGAAGCTCCCGGCTCGAGCGCGACGATCAGGCGCACCCGTGCATAAGCTCTCCGATCGTCACGTTCGATGATCTGTGCCCTCGATCGCACCGAGTCGCCAACCTGTGACACGAACCGTTTGACGGCGCCTGGGCGTTCGAGCACATGGACGTCGGCACGAGCGGCATGCGCGGCGATCACTTGCATGACCAGAGGCCGACTCCGACGACGATCCGACCCCGACGACCATACCTGACGCCCGATTGACGGCCCGTCCGCCCTCCGCAGCCCCGCTTCGCCGAGGGGCCAGCCCTCGTAGTCCACCCGGCCTCGCCAGCCGTCGGCTTCCGAGCGGTTACAAACTCCTAAAAGCGGATATACATTATCGGGATTACGCCGTACGATAAGAGCGGCCTACGAGCGCGGCCGATCGGTCGATCAACAACAACGCGGGAATGAAAGGAGCCGTTATGAGTGCTACCGATGGGTTGATCAAGAACGCAGAGGCTTACGAGGCGAGCTTTGACAAAGCCGATTTGCCGATGGCGCCCGGGCGGAAGGCGGCCGTCGTAACCTGTATGGATGCGCGCGTGAATCCATACGGCGTGCTCGGGTTGAAGGAAGGCGATGCTCACGTGATCCGCAACGCGGGCGGCGTCGTCACCGACGACGCGATTCGCTCGTTGGCGATCTCGCAGCGCTTGCTCGGTACCGAGGAGATCATCCTCATCCACCACACCGACTGCGGAATGCTCACCTTCAGCGACGACGACTTCCGGTCCCAGATCCAGAAGGACACGGGCATCAGGCCGCAGTGGGCAGCCGAAACGTTTCCGGACGTGGATGAGGATGTACGCCAATCAGTGGCCCGCGTCCACGCCAGCCCGTTCATACCGAACAAGAGCAGCGTCCGCGGGTTCGTCTACGAAGTGGAAACCGGGAGGTTGCGCGAAGTGGTCTGAGGGCGCAAGCGCGCAATGGCGGACCGCTCGCCGCACTATGGGGCTTGCGGACCACCCGCGAGTAAGGGACCAAACGCTAGCGCGAGTAGGCGGACCAAACGCGAGCGATTATCCGCGCGAGGCTGATGGGGCGCATTCCCCGCACACCGAGCATTCCCTATGATCTGCCGAGGGTCGCGAGATCGTTGCGCGGCTCGTGCACGCTATGAAGACCTACGTCGCCACACCTGCCGATCGAGAGCGCAACTGGTTGGTCGTCGACGCTGCCGGGCGGACGCTCGGGAGGCTCGCGACCCAGATTGCCGACGCCCTGCGCGGCAAGCGCAAGCCGACCTACACCCCGCACGTGGACACGGGAGACTTCGTGGTCGTCGTCAACGCCGAGAAGATCGCCGTCACGGGCAACAAGCTCGCAGCCAAGCGCTACTACCGTCACTCGGGCTATCCGGGTGGCTTGAAGTCACGGACGCTTGCCGAGATGCTCGATCGCCGGCCCGAGGAGGTCATCCGCCTAGCGGTCAAGGGCATGCTGCCCCGCAACCGCCTCGCGCGCAAGCAACTGACCAAGCTAAAGGTGTACGCGGGTCCTGAGCATCCACACTCCGCGCAGCAGCCGCAACCGATGGAGATCCAGAAGTGACCGACCAGCGCCCCGAGGACGAGCAACAGTCCGGCACAGACGAGGAGGTCACCGTACCCGCTGAACCGGCTGCGGAGGTCCCGGCGGAGCCCGAGCCCGAACTACAGGAGCCCGTGCCTCTCGCCGCCCAGGAGCCCGTGCCTCCCGCCGCCCAGGAGCCTGAAGAGATCGAACTGGCTCCCCGCCAGAGGCCCGAGATACCTGGCGCTGACCTGATCCCGGACATCGTTCCAGAGACTGAGGAGTTCGCCGACGCTGAGGCTCGGGCCGCAGCTGAGGCCGAGGCCGAGGCCGAGGCGGTGCGAGCCCAAGAGGAACCGGATGATGTGGGTAAGCCGATCGCCAACGCCGCGATCGACCTCGCCGCGGGCGCCCGCTACACCGCGACCGGCAAGCGCAAGACGGCAGTCGCGCGCGTGATTCTCAGGCCGGGAACGGGGACCTACTTGATCAACGGCAAGCTCCTCGACGCCTACTTCCCACGCGACACGCTCAGACGCGTCATCCGCCAGCCGCTGGAGCAGGTGGGCTACGAGTCGCGAATGGATGTCGTGGCGAGGATGCACGGCGGCGGCGTCGCCGCCCAGGCGGGAGCGCTGCGCCACGGCATCGCCCGTGCACTGCTCGAGGCCGATCCGCACCTCCGCGGGGAGCTCAAGCGCCGCGGCTTCCTGACTCGCGATCCGCGCGTCAAGGAGCGCAAGAAGGCCGGCCTGAAGAAGGCCCGCAAGCGTCCGCAGTTCTCAAAGCGCTGAGCGGCCCCTCCAGCCCGGATGGCGCGTCAGCTTTTCGGCACCGACGGTGTCCGTGGCCGCGCCGGGCACTTTCTGACTGCCGATCTGGCGCTCGCCGTGGCTCGCGCCGCCGTGGCTCGCGCGCGGGTGCGCCGGCCGCAGGTGCTGATCGTGCGGGATACGCGCGAGTCGGGCGAGATGCTCGAGTCCGCGATCGCGGCCGGGGTAAGCGCCGCCGGCGGGGACGCGCTGCTCGCCGGAGTCTTGCCCACGCCGGCGGCGCCCCTGCTGCTTCGCCGCCACGGCCTTGACCTGGCCGCTGTCATCTCGGCGTCCCACAATCCTTACGAGGACAACGGGATCAAGCTGTTCGGCGCCGACGGCTTCAAGCTCGACGACGACACCGAGCACGCGATCGAATCGGAGCTCCAAAAACCGCCGCTGGCCTCCGCGCGGATTGGCCGGGTCCGGTGTTTTGAGGGAGCGCTCGAGGATTACTTGAGCGAGTTGCACGCCCGCTTCGCGGATCTCGATCTGAGCGGGCGGAGAGTGTTGCTGGACTGTGCGAACGGCGCCACCTACCGTGCGGCACCGGAGATCTTTCGCCGCTTGGGAGCCGAGGTGGAGATCTTGGCCGACCAGCCGGACGGGCGCAACATCAACGATGGGTGCGGATCTACGCACCTCGCAAACGTTGCGGAGGCAATGGGCTCGGGCGCTGGTCACGACATCGCGTTCGCATTCGACGGCGACGGGGATCGTGTGCTCGCGGTGGATCGCAGCGCGGAAGTGGTCGACGGCGACGAGCTGATCGCTTTGGCAGCGGTTCACCTGCGTGCTGCGAGCCGCCTGCCGGGCAACGGCGTAGTCGTCACCGTGATGACCAACTACGGGTTCCACACCGCGATGGCCGGCGCCGGAGTGAACGTCGCAGCCACCGCCGTCGGGGACCGCTACGTGCTCGACGAGCTGCGCCGGCGCGGCTGGGCGCTCGGCGGCGAGCAGTCCGGCCACATCATCGACCTCGGCTTCGGGCCCTCGGGCGACGGGATCGCGAGCGCCCTGCTCACGTTGGAGGCGATCGGCAGGCGCGACCTCAGCGAGCGAGACACGATGCAGAAGCTGCCCCAGCGGCTGGTGAACATCCGTGCCCGCGACCGAGCTTCGCTGGCCGGCGCAATGGAGGATGCGATGCTTAGCTCCGCAATCGAGCGTGAGAATGCTGCACTGAGCGGCCGTGGCCGTGTCCTCGTGCGGGCGTCGGGAACCGAGCCCCTGATTCGGGTGATGGTGGAGGCTCCGACCGAGGAGGAGACCGATGAGGTCTGCATGCGCCTGACGGCGGTCGTGGAGCGCGCCATCGCGTAAGCGTGTGCGGCCACGCCCATCCGGGCCGTGGACCGCTCATTACGTCCTGGGCAGGCTCTAGCATGACTTGCTCATGTGCGGCATCGTCGGCTATGTCGGTCCCCGAGAGGCGCGGCCGCTGCTTTTCGCGGGGCTCGAGAAGCTCGAGTACCGGGGCTACGACAGCGCCGGGATATCGGTACTCGATGGCGCGCGGATCGATGCTGTGCGCGCGGTCGGAAATCTGAGCGCGCTCCGCGGCGCGCTCGACGCCCATCCATCGTCCGCTGGGGGGATTGGACTCGCCGAGCGTCCGCAGCCTGGCATCGCGCTTGCGCAGCGCCCGCAGCCCGGCACCGGGATCGGGCACACTCGGTGGGCCACGCATGGCAGGGTCACCAAGGAGAACGCCCACCCGCACTTCGACACCGCCGACCGCGTGCACATCGTCGTCAACGGGATCGTCGAGAACTACGTCGAGCTCGGACGGCGCCTGGGAGAGCAGGGGGCGGTGTTCACTTCGGAGACCGATGCCGAGGTAATCGCGCATCTTGTCGCCTCGCACAACACAGGCGGTGAGGATCTCCTGCACGCTGTACGCAGGGCATACCGAGAGCTGCGCGGGCACTATGCGTTCGTCGCGATGAGCGCCGACGAACCCGGTCTGCTGATCGGCGCCCGCAAGGAATGTCCCCTGATCGTCGGGCGCGGCGACGGCGAGCAGTTCATCGCCTCGGCGATTCCGGCGTTCCTGCGTGAGACCCGGCGCGTCCAGTACATCGAGGACGACGAGATAGTCGTGCTCAGGCCCGGCGGCGTTCAGTTCATGACCGCGGACGGCGAGCCGGTCGCTCGCGAGGTGGTCGAGATCGACTGGGACGCCGACACAGCCGAGAAGCAGGGATACGAGACGTTCATGCTCAAGGAGATCCACGAGCAGGCGGACGCGGTCGCCGAGACGATCGGCGAGCGCGTGGCGCGTGGCTCCGGCATCGACCTTGGTGATCTCGGCACGATCGACGACGAGCTGCTGCGCTCTGTGCGCCGGATCGTGATCGTCGCCTGTGGCACCTCCTATCACGCGGGCCTGATCGGCCGCTACGCGATCGAGGAGTGCTCGCGCGTACCGGTCGAGGTCGACATCGCCTCGGAGTACCGGTATCGCAATCCCCTCGTCGGGCCCGGCGACCTCGTGATCGGGATCTCGCAATCGGGGGAGACCGCCGACACGCTGGCGGCGATGAAGACCGCTCGCACGCTGGGTGCGGCTGTGCTGGCGGTCAGCAATATCATGGGCTCTCAAGCAACCCGAGAGGCCGATGGCGTCCTCTACGCCCGCGCGGGACTGGAGATCGGGGTCGCCGCGACCAAGACGTTCATCAGTCAGGTCACCGTCATGTACCTGCTGGCGCTGCGCCTGGGAGAGCTGCGCGGCACGCTGGCGCCTGAGTCGCTGAGCGCCGCGATCGCCGAGCTGAGGCACGTGCCGCACCTGATCGCCGAGATGCTCGGGGATGGGACGGCGGGAACGCCCAGGACGGCGGGAGCGACGGGAAGCGCGGCAGCGGCGGGGACGGCGGGAGCGACGGGAATCCCGGCAGCGGCGGGAGCGGGGAAGGCCGGGACGATCATGACGGATCTGGAACGGATCGCGCAGACAACCCAGTCCGCCGAGTTCTTCCTCTACCTGGGCCGCCACATCGGGCTGCCGGTTGCGCTCGAGGGCGCTCTGAAGCTGAAGGAGATCTCCTATGTCGCGACCGACGCCTATCCGGCGGGGGAGATGAAGCACGGACCGATCGCGCTCCTGGACGAGAGCACGCCGGTCGTGGTGGTGGCGAACCAGTCGCCGGTGCTCGAGAAGGTGATCTCCAACATCCAAGAGGTCCGTGCGCGCGGGGCACACGTGATCGCGGTCGCTACCGAAGGCGACGATCAGATCGGCCGGCACGCTGACGAGGTCGTGTGGATTCCGCGTACGCACTGGATGCTCGCGCCGCTGCTGGCGGTGATCCCACTCCAACTGCTCGCCTACCTGATCGCGCGCCGGCGCGGGCTGAACGTAGACCAGCCGCGCAACCTCGCCAAGACGGTGACTGTCGAATGAGCGCGCTGCACGGACCCGCGGCACGATCGACCTAGCGCCACGTTGCACCTGAGGCATGAACTACCTAGCGGCATGAACGACCTGACGCCACCATCCACATGAACCGATGATCCAGGCGATCGGGATCGACCTGCTCGAGATCGATAGGCTCGAGCGTGCGCTCGCCCGCCGCCCGCGGCTCGCTCAGCGCATATTCACCGACGCCGAGCGAGCGTACGCCGCGGACCGGGGGCGCCCCGCCCAGCACCTCGCTGCGCGCTTCTGCGCCAAGGAGGCGGTCGCCAAGGCGCTCGGCCTGGAGGCTTGGAGCTTCAGCGACGTCGAGGTGATCTCCGGGGAAGGCGCCCCGTGGGTGCGCCTTTACGGGGGCGCTGCGGCACGCGCTGCGGACCGCGGAGTGCAGGTCAGTGTTTCTCTCACCCACACCCACCGCGACGCGGCAGCGGTCGCCGTGGTCGCTCGAGATGACCTTGCCTGACTGGGCGGCGCCGTTGCCTAACCGGCCGCCACCTGACGGGCCGGCGCCGTTGCCTGACTGGCTGGAGGCGCTTCCGGACGCCGCCGAGCAGCGCTCGCTCGACGAATGGGCGATCGGCGAGCTCGGGATCTCGGGGCTGGAGCTGATGGAGCGAGCTGGAATCGGGCTGGCGGAGCTGGTCTGCGAGCTGGCTCCCGGCGGAAGCGTAGCCGTCGTGTGCGGAAAGGGCAACAACGGGGGCGATGGCTTCGTGGTGGCGCGGCTGTTGCGCGAGCGGGGGTGGGAGGTCCGCGTGCTTACCCTAGCCCCGCTGGCGGAGCTGCACGGGGACGCGCTCACCAATGCGCAGCGGCTCCCCGGAGCGCCCGCGCAAGCGTTCACCGCGCCGGCGCTGTCCGGCGCCGGCGTAGTCGTGGATGCGATCTTCGGGACCGGCTTCTCCGGCGAGCCCCGCGAGCCGGCGACGGGTGCGATCGAGGCGATCAATGCGGCATCCCGGGACGGCGCGGCCCTGGTGGTGGCCTGCGATGTCCCGAGCGGCGTCGACGGATCGACGGGCGAAGTCGCCGGCGTCGCCGTACTGGCGCGGGCGACAGCCACCTTTCACGCCGGCAAGCCCGGACTGTGGATCGCGCCCGGGAAGGCCCACGCGGGGGATGTGCGCGTGATCGACATCGGTATCCCCGCCGGCGGACCTGGGGAGCCGATGATCGGCCTGATCGGGGAGGGGGTCACCTACGCGGTCCCGCGACGGGGACGAGAGTCGACCAAGTTCGCCGCCGGCAACGTGCTCGTGTGCGGGGGCTCGGCGGGCCTGACGGGCGCGCCTTGCATGGCCTGCGAGGCGGCGATGCGCGCCGGAGCGGGCTACGTGACGGCGTGCGTGCCAGCTTCGCTGAACGAGGTCTTCGAGTCTCGCCTGCTCGAGGAGATGACGATCCTGCTCCCCGACGCCGAGGGCCATCTGGAGCCGGGCGCAGCCAAGCAGGTGCTCGAGCGCTGTGAGCGCGCAGGCTCGCTGGTGCTAGGTCCCGGTCTCGGTCGCGAGCCGGGCGCGGTGGAGCTGGCACAAGCCCTCGCGCTCGACGCGCAGGTGCCGCTGTTGCTCGACGCCGACGCCTTGAACGCCTACGCCGGCAGGCTCGCCTCCCTCGCCGGGCGCAAGGCGGCCACGGTGCTCACTCCGCACGCGGGCGAGCTCGCGCGGCTGCTGGAGCTCGGAGCCGCCGAGGTCGGCGCACGGCGCCTGGACAGCGCGCGCCGCGCGGCTTCGCAGGCCCGCGCGACCGTGGTACTGAAGGGCGATGACACGATCGTCGCGCAGCCGGACGGTCGCGTCGCCGTAAGCCGTGGCGGTGCCGCGGCGCTCGCGACGGCGGGGACCGGTGACGTCCTCTCGGGAGTGATCGGGGCTTACCTGTCAAAGGGCATGGACTCCTTCGCGGCGGCGTGTGCCGGCGTATTCGTTCACGCGGCAGCGGGACGGCTGGCGGCGCAGGAGATCGGCCCTGAGGGAGTGATCGCGCGCGACGTGATCGCGGCGCTGCCGCGCGCGCTGCCCAGAGCGCACGCTGATCGGCTGTCGCGCGCGCTGCCCGGGGCGCGGACCAGCCCCGGCATCGAGCCTGCGCAGCGAGATCGGCTTGGCTGAGGCGGTGTCGCCGCGTGCGCTCGCCCGCGTCAATCTCGCGGCGATCGAGCGCAACGTCGTGCGCCTGCGTGCGGAGCTGGAGCCCGGCACCGCGTTGTGTGCGGTCGTCAAGGCGGACGGCTACGGCCACGGTGCTCCGCCCAGCGCGCGCGCGGCGCTGGCGGGGGGAGCGGGCATGCTGGCCGTCGCGACGGCTGCAGAGGCCGCGCAGCTGCGAGCGGACGGGATCGGGGCGCCGATCCTCGTGATGGGTGCGATCAGCGCGCAGGAGCTTCCCGTCGCGCTCGCGGCCGGAGCCGAGCTGGTCGTCTGGAGCGCGCCCTTCGTGGCCGCCCTGGCCCGATTGACGGCCCTGCCCAGCGGTGGAGCCGCCGCGCCGACCCGGGTCCACGTCAAGCTCGACACCGGCATGGGGCGCCTGGGCACGCGTCAGGAGAGCGAGGCGCTGGAGGTGGCGGCGCAGGTGCTCGGCGGTGCTCCGGCGCTGGCGCTCGCCGGGGTGATGACCCACTTCGCGACCGCCGGCGAGGATCCGGAGTTCCTGGCGCGGCAGATCGCGAGCTTTGACTCGTTCGTGGCCACGGTGCGCGCTCGCCATCCGCGGATCCTCGCCCATGCCGCCAACAGCGCGGCGACGATGTGCGAGCCCGCGAGCCATTTCGATCTCGTCAGGTGCGGGATCGCGATCTATGGCTGTGACCCGATGAACGAGGATCCGGAGCCGCGCGGACTAGAGCCGGCGCTCGAGCTGACCAGCTACCTAGCGGCCGTCAAGCTAGCCCGGGTGGGGGAGAGCGCCGGCTATGGCCGGCGCTTCGTCGCGCAGCGCGAGACGTGGATCGCGACCCTACCGATCGGGTACGCCGACGGCATCCGCCGCGCGCTGAGCGAGCGCTGTGACGTGTTGACCGCGGGGCGGCGCCATCCGCTGGTGGGCGCCGTGAGCATGGACAACATCACCGTCGACTTGGGCGAGCAGATCGATGCCAGGCCGGGGGATCGGGCGACGATCATCGGCCGCGACGGCGCGCAGCGCCAGCTCGCCGAGGACCTCGCGCGGCGGATCGGGACGATCAACTACGAGATCGTATGCGGGATCTCACACCGCGTACCGAGGGTCTACCACCGCGACGGGGAGCCGGCCCCCGCGAGCGAGCCGGCACGAGATGAGGAGCCGGCCCCAGCCAGGGAACCGGCATGAACCGGGCGCTGGCGCAGGCGCTCACGGGGATCGGTACCCGGGGATGGCTCGTCGGGGGCGCGCTGCGGGACCGGCTGCTCGGAAGGGCCAGCACGGACTACGACATCGTGCTGGGGGGCGATCCCGAGCACATCGCGCGCGCGCTCGCGCGCGATGCCGGTGGACACCCATTTTCGCTCTCGATGCAGCCGCGGGCTTGGCGGGTGGTCTCCCACAAGCGCCTCTGGCAGGTTGACCTCGTCGAGCTCCAGGGGGAGACGATCGAGGCCGACCTGGCGCTGCGTGACTTCACGATCAACGCAATCGCGCAGCCTCTCGCCGGAGGCGATCGCGTCGATCCCTTCGGCGGTCTGGAGGACCTGCGCGCTCGCCGGCTGCGGATGGTCTCCGCGGGCGCGTTTGACCGGGATCCGCTGCGCACGATTCGCCTCGCCCGCCTGGCGTGCGAGCTGGGTTTCGCGCTCGAGCGCGAGACGGCCGCGGTTGCGGCGAGGAGCGCACCCGGGCTGCGCAGAGTCGCGCCCGAGCGCACCTTCGCCGAGCTGGGGCGGATCGTCAGCTCCGGGGCTGCGCTGCGGGGGCTCGAGCTGATGGACGAGCTGGCCGTGATGCAGGAGGTCTTGCCGGAGCTGGCCCGGCTGCACGGCGTGCCTCCGAACGCCCGCCACGAGGAGAACCAGCTCGACGCGTACGAGCACACCCATGCCGTGCTCGCGCAGACGGTCGAGCTGGAGCTAGATCCCGAGCGCGTGCTTGGCTCCGCTGCGCAGCCAGTCAGCCGCCTGCTGGCCCAGCCACTTGCCAACGAGCTGACCAGATGGCAGGCGCTGCGCTTCGGAGCGCTCTTTTTCAACGTCGCCAAGGGGCAGGCTCGGCGCGTGAACCCAGGGGGACGGCCTGGCCTGGCTGCCGGGCACGACGAGGTGGGGGCGCGGATGGCCTACGCTGCTCTGAAGCGCTTGCGAGCGAGCGAGCGCCTCTGCGAGCACGTCGCGGCGCTCACCGCCAATCACCTGTGCCTCGGCCTGCTCGTTCACCAGGCGCCTCTCGGCCGCCGGGCGGTCTACCGCTACCTCCGCGCCTGCTGGCCGGTGGAGGTGGACGTCACGCTGCTGAGCCTCGCCGGCGCTCTGGTGACCCGCGAACACGGCTCTGGCTCTGGCTCTGGTGCTGGTTCTGGCCACGGTTACGGCCACGGCTCTGGCCGGGCGGCTGCGCGACACCTGGAGCTCGCGCGGCAACTGCTCGACGAGGCGCTCGCGTGGCGCAGCGACCCACCTCGTGCCCCGGTCAAGGGTGACGAGCTCGCCCGGGTGCTGGCGATCGCGCCCGGGCCGGAGCTTGGGCGCCTGCTGGCGGCGCTGCAGGAAGCTTCCTTCGCGAACGAGATCAAGACCCGTGAGCAGGCATTCGAGCGCGCCCGGGAGCTGCTGCGAGAAGGGTCGCTAGGCTCTGTCTCCTGAGCCATCCCCCTGAGCCATCCCCCTGAGCCATCCATGAGCCATTCTGAGCCCTTCCCCTGCGCCATCCGTGGGCGGGAGCCATCTCGTGAGCCAGTCCGGGCCTGACTTCGACCCGGACTGCCTGTTCTGCAAGATCGTGGCCGGCGAGGTGCCCGCCCAAATTGTCGAGCAGGACGAGCGCACGGTTGCCTTTATGGACATCAATCCTGCTACCCGCGGTCATGCGCTCGTGGTCCCGCGCGCGCATTCGCGCAATCTGCTCGAGGTCGGGCCCGAGGACCTCCAGGCGACGATCCTAACGGCGCAGCGGCTGGCGCGTAGGGCCTCCGACCGCCTCGGCGCGGCCGGCGTCAACATCTTCAACATGTGCGGCGCTGCCGCTTGGCAGACGGTGCTCCACGTGCACGTGCACGTGATCCCGCGCTACGACGGGGACCCCCTGCGCCTACCCTGGACCCCGGCCCCTGGGGATTCGCAGGAGATTGCGGCGGCGGCGCAAGAGCTGCGCGGGGCGCCGTGACTGCAGGCGTGGATGGGTTCGCAAGTGTCGGAGCCCGGCCGGCGACGCCGTGCTCCGGGGGGCTCCCGGCTTGCACCGCAACTCCGACCCGACCAGTCGTGTTCAATGGGGGGAAATGAAACGTCCCTTTTCAATCACGGTAGCCGCGGTGGCGCTGCTCTGCGCGGTCGCGCCCGCATCCGCTTCGGCCACGATCATCGAGCTCGGGTCGACCAAGACTAAGCTCAGCGCTCCGCAATGTCCCAAGGGGGTTACGGCCTCGCAGTGCGACATCGTCCTGACCAGGACCACCGGGCTGGAGACGATCAGGGACTCGCACGTCTATCCAACCACTGTCACCAAGAGCGGCCTCATCGTCGCGTGGACGGTCGGCCTGGCCAGCCTTTCGAAGAGCCAGGCTACGGCGAGGAGTATCATCAGCAAAGAAGACTCGGCCTACGGCGGGCCTACGGCGGCGTCGATCGTGGTCCTGAAGCCCAGCGGCAAGCGGTTTGGTTGGACGGTGGTGCAGTCGAGCCCGCTCGCCCAGTTGCAACCGTTCCTGGGCACCGTCGTGCAGTTTCCGCTCGCTACGCCGCTTCAGGTGGTACGGGGGGAGACGATCGGGCTCTCGATTCCGACTTGGGCCCCGGTTATCTCCTACGACCTGCCTGTCAACGAGTTCGCCTATCGCCAGAGCCGCACGTCTAATTGCAAGACTACTGCGGCAAGCGAGTCGGCACAGGTCACGGCTAACCAGAGCACGCGCTACATCTGCGATTACCCGGGCGCCCGGGTCGAGTACAGCGCGACCGAAGTTACGAACCCGGTCCAGCCCAAGGCCAGAAAGCCCCCACCGTCCAAGCGCCGGGTCCCGCCCAAGACAGTCAAGCGCCGGGCCTGACCGGGGTTGGCCTGACCGGGGTTGGCCGGCTAGCGTTAGTAGGGCGGCTAGCAGGCGCCGGGGCTCTCCTTGCAGAATGCCGAATTGCCGCCCAGTCCTGCGCCACCGCTGGCCGGGCCGCTCGGGGCGGTGCTGGTCGATGTTCCGCCGCCGGACGCGCTCGCGCCGCCGGAGCCGGTCGTACCGGAAGAGCCCGAGCCCGAGCCCGAGGAGGTCGAGGAGGTCGAGCCCGAGGAGCCTGCGCCCGACGAGCCCGAGGAGCCTGCGCCCGATGAGCCCGAGGAGCCTGCGCCCGATGAGCCCGAAGAGCCTGCGCCCGATGAGCCCGAAGAGCCTGCGCCCGATGAGCCCGTGCCCGAGGCGCCGGAGCCCGCGGCGCCCGGCGATGAGGATGTGGAGGAGCCAGACGCTGGAGTACTACCCGTCGTGGTAGTCGCGCTGCTCGTGGTGGCGGTGGACGCCGCTGCGCTCGGCGCGGCGGAGGTCGGCACCGTTAGCTGCGGCGCACCGGACGTGTCGGCTGCCGACGATCCGCCGCCACCGCACGCCGACACGCCAGCCGCCAGCGCGAGTCCCGAGCCGAGGGCGGCGAACGCGCTACCGAGCCGACGTCTACCGCGCATCGCCTTCCTCCTCGGGTGCGAGCGGAACCATCCGCCGGGCGCAGTGCGGGCAATCGTTGAGGTCCTTCTGGGTGAGTTGGTCGCACCAGTTGCAAAACCGCAGGTTCTCGACCGACCAGGGAAGCTCGGATGCCGTAGGGGCCAGCGGCAGGAGCTCTGCCACTACATCGAGCCGCTCGCCGGTCACGCGGTCGACGTAATCCCGGCCGGGCTCAGCCTCGATCACGACTTCCCTCCCCGTCGAGGGTGTCCGCAGGCGGTACTTCTGGCGGAACCTCATGCGCGGGCATGCTAACAGCGCCTTCGGCGCGCCGGCGGAAATGCCGCGCGTCTGCGGAAAGGTCGCCGGCAAGCTTGGCGCGCCCCTCAAAGGCTCTGGGCGGGCTTTGGCGCGTCTGGTTCGCGCTTCGTGGCGGCGCCTCGATGTCGCGCGCTTGGGTAGAGTGGCGCCCGCAGCGCATGGTGAAGGTCCTTCTACGCACTCTCGCTCCTCGTGGCCTCAGGGCTCTGGCTTGTGGTGCGCTCGTCCTCGTCGCGCTGGGCGGGTGCTCGCTGAAGCACCCGACGGCGAACCTCGTCCACGGCAAGCAGCTTTTCGTCAGCAAGTGCGGGGTCTGCCATGTGCTCAGTCACGCCGCGACGACAGGCGCGATCGGCCCGAACCTCGACGTCGCGTTCAGGCAGGACCGGGCCGATGGCTTGCACAGCGGCAACTTTCAGGGACTGGTCGATTTCTGGATCCAGCACCCCGACACGCAAGGTGTCATGCCCACGGGCATCTTCAAGGGCCAAAGTGCCCAGGACGTCGCCGGCTACGTCGCCTTCGTGGCCGCCCAGCCCGGTCAGGACACCGGCGCGCTGGCCGCAGCCTCGCAGCAGACCGTAGCGCCGACGCCGGCTAACGGGAAGACGGTCTTCACGGGCCTCGGTGGGTGCGGATCGTGCCACGTGCTGGCGGCCGCGGGCACGACGGGCACCGTCGGGCCGAATCTCGACACCCACCTGGCGTCCGACTGCAAGCTCCCGGCTTCGATCAAGGCGCGCGGCGCCTCGCTGACGAAGTGCATCTCCACTGGGATCACCAACCCCTACGCGTTCCTGCCCTCCGGCTACCCGACGGGCGTGATGCCGGCGACCTTCGGTAAGACGCTGAGCAAGAGCCAGATCCAGGCGCTGGTCGCGTTCCTCGGGAGCGTGACCAAGTAGGGGCTATCTGGCTGGCTCGGGGAGGGAGCAGTGGTCGTGTGGTGCTGCGCTGCGAGCAGTGTGGTGCCCGAGCGCGCGGCCATACCCGGTTCCTCGCCAGCGGGTAGGGCACCAGACCGGCACCGAGCCGGCGTGCGGCGGGCACCACGTCATCCTCGACCTCCCGCCAGACCAGCTACCACTCGCATTCCAGCGCACCGATCGGATGCGTCTCAACCGCCCGCTCCAACTCGCCAGAGGCCTCCGGGCCGGGTCATAACCCCAGGGGAAGGGCGAGAGCTACCCGTGACCGACATGTCGCCCTCTACAGCGCCCGCGCCACCACGACCACGACCACGATCACCACGACCACCGCGACCACGTAGATCAGGGCGCGGAAGGCATCGGCTTCGGATCGCAGCGGGTTGATCACTACAGCACGACCACGGATCGCAGCGGGTTGATCACTACAGCACGACCACGGATCGCAGCGGGTTGATCACTACCGGTCCACCTGAGCGCGTGGCCCGGCCCGAAGCTGGGCCCGCCGCCGGGCCCCGCCGCCGGGGCAGTCGCCGGGGCAGTCGCGCCCCAGCCGCCTGCGCGTCACAGAACGTACACCGAGGTGTACACAACGACCCACATGAGGTCGACGAAGTGCCAGTAGATCCCGGGCACCTCCATCCCGCGATGCTCCTCAGGGGAGTAATGACCGCGAAAGGAGCGGATCGTGACCATCAGCAGGATGCACAGGCCGATGATCACGTGGGCGCCGTGCAGGCCGGTGAGCGCGTAGAAGACCGACGCTTGGGCCGAGTTGGCGGGGGCGAAGCCGAGATGGACGTACTCGTTGATCTGCACGAAGATGAACGTCAGGCCGAGCAGGAAGGTCGACAGCATGCCCGCCTTCAGGCCAAAGCGGTTGCCTCTCTTGATCGAGGTCAGCGCCCAGTGGATCGTGAGTGATGAGGAGAGCAGGATCGCCGTGTTGATCCCGGCTACAGGCTCGGGGATGACGTTTCCCTTCGCGGGCCAGGAGTCGTGGGTGACGATGCGGATAAAGAAGTACGCGGTGAAGAACGCGCCGAAGATCATGATCTCCGAGATGATGAAGAGCATCATGCCCAGCACCGGGGGCTCCACGCGCGAGGATCGATGCGCGGGGGGCGGCCCGTGGTGCTCGACGTGGGGGAGCGATGCGGCTTCCATGCGCGCTATGCGGTGGCGCGCTCAACGGCCTCGTGGACCACATGCTCGACCGGCTTGCCGCTCGCGCTGCGCACGCGCTCGATCAGGTCCCCGCGCAGCCAGCCCGACTTGGTCTGCGCGAATGTGGAGATCACGATGTGGTCGACGCGGAAGTACTGGAGCGCGTTCATAATCGCCGTGTACGGGTCGGGGTCGCCGATCATGCCGGCGGCGACCAAGCCAGCGCCGTGCAGCCTGCCCAGCACTCGCGCCAGGCGCTTCCGCGCGCGCTTGGATGCAGAGCCGTCGCGACCCTCTAGGGGGACGACCACTATGAACAGGCGGCCGCGCCGCTTGCCGGCCTCCTCGTGAGCCTTTGCCTTCAGCGCCGCCAGCAGCTCATCGCCGGTTGCAGTCCGGTTGGCTACTGCGAGGGTGAGGTCGAAGTCCAGGCCCTCGGTGTCGATGTCGGCCACCACGTGCTCGACCGGAGCTCCGGACGCGTCCTGGACGCGCTCGATCAAGTCGCGGCGCAGCCATCCCGAGCGGCTCTCCGGATAGGTGGAGATGATGATCTCATTCGGGTGGTGCTCGCGCGCAGCGTCCATCGTCGCGGTGTACGGATCGGAGTCTCCGACCTCGCCGATCGCCTCGATGCCCTCGGCGCGGACGAACCCAAGCGCCAGGTTCAGGCGCGCCTGGGCGGCGTCATGCACCGCGTCGGCGTAGATCACGAGGCCTGACTTGGGCCGGGTCTGGGGAACACACAGCACGAGGCGGGTGTCGCCCTGTGCCAGCCGGGCGCGGATCGCCTCCATCAGCGACCGGCCCCCGAGCGTCTCGTTGGCGACGACGAGGACGGTGTTCATTCGAGATCTTGCTGGCTGGGAGGCGTCGAGAAGCTACCGGCCCCCACCGCGTGCTTGGCCTTCACCGGGGACTGGAAGATTCCGTGTACCGCGCCCGGAACTCCGTACTCGTAGGGCCCGCCGACGACCGTCGGGACGGCATCGAAGTTGAAGATCGGCGGTGGCGAGGACACCTGCCACTCGAGCGTAAGCGCCCGCCATGGGTTGGCAGCCGCCCGCGGCCCACCGCGCCAGCTTGCGACGATGTTGTAGAGGAAGACCAGCGTGCTCGCGCCGAGTACGAAGCTCGACGCCGAGATGAGCAGGTTCCAGGTCGCGAACTTCTCCGCGTAGTCGGCGACGCGACGGGGCATGCCCTGGATCCCGATCAGGTGCATCGGGCCGAAGGTCACGTTGAAGAAGATGAACGTCAGCCAGAAGTGCAGCTTGCCGAGCCGGTCGTCGAGCATTCGCCCCGTCATCTTCGGGAACCAGTAGTAGACGCCCGCGAAGATCGTGAACAGCGAGCCACCGAACAGCACGTAGTGGATGTGGGCGACGATGAAGTACGTCTGGCTGACGTGGATGTCGAACGGGATCATCGCCAGCATGACGCCGCTGATACCCCCGAGCGTGAACATCGTCAGGAAGCCGAGCGCGAACAGCATCGGAGTATCGAGGTGCAGAACGCCCTTCCACAGCGTCGCCAGCCAGGAGAAGATCTTGATTCCCGTCGGAACGGCGATGATCGCCGTCGTGATCATCATCGGGATGCGGATCCAGGACTGCATCCCGGAGACGAACATGTGGTGCGCCCACACCGTGAAGCCGAGCACCACGATCGCCAGCAGCGAGAAGGCCATCATCCGGTAGCCGAAGATCGGCTTGCGCGCCTTGACCGCGAGGATCTCGGAGATGATTCCGAACCCGGGCAGCATCATGATGTAGACCGCGGGGTGGGAGTAGAACCAGAAGACGTGCTGGTACATGATCACGTTGCCGTCTCGCCCGGCACCGACGAAGGCGTCGAAGAAATGGAATCCGAGCGCGCGATCGAGCAGTACGAAGAACTGCGAGGCGGCGATGAACGGCGTGGCGATCACGACCAGCAGTGAGGTCGAGAAGTTCGCCCACACCAGCAGCGGCATGCGGAAGAAGCTCATCCCGGGTGCGCGCATGGTGATGATCGTCACTAGGAAGTTGAGCGCGGTGGCGATCGAGGAGGCCCCCGCGAGCTGCACCGCGACCGTGAAGAAGATCTGGCCCAGGGGCATCGTGGTTGAAAGCGGGGTGTAGGCGGTCCAGCCGGCGGCGAACGATCCTCCCGGGGCGAGGAAGCTCATCAGCATCATCAGCCCGGCCATCGGCAGCAGCCAGAAGGAGAGGGCGTTGAGCCTCGGGAAGGCCATGTCCGGCGCGCCGATCATCAGCGGCAGCACGAAGTTCGCCAGACCCGCGAACACGGGGATCACGAACAGGAAGATCAGCAGCGTCGCGTGGACCGAGAACAGCCCGTTGAACTGCTCAGGGGTGACGAACTGCATCCCCGGCTGCGCGAGCTGGGCGCGCATCAGCATCGCCATCAGGCCGCCGACCAGGAAGAAGAAGAAAGACGTGACGACATACTGGATGCCAATCACCTTGTGGTCGGTGTTGACACGGAAGTAGTCGCGCCAGGTGCGGGCTCCGTGCGCTGAGTGGTCCTCGGCGCGGGTGCGCTTGCCGGCCGCCCAGTAGAACCAGTAATCTGCGGTGCCGAGGCCGACCAGGAAGAACAGCGGAACGGCGATCAGCGCGACTGTCGTGATCGCGTCGCCGTCGAGGATCGGGTGGTAGTGCATCAGCCACCGCAGCAGCACGTCCAGCCCGATGGAGAAGGCTAAGCCGAAAACATCGAACAGTGCGGCTCGGTACCAGCCGGGCGCGCGAAGCTTGGCTGCGATCGTCATCAGTGGATCTCCTGTCCTTCACGGATCGCCTGCACGAGGGTCATCACTTTGTCACTTTCTTGGCTGGCGCGCTACCGGAGCTCTTGGAAGCGGCGCCAGTGGAGCTCTTGGAGGGGGTGCCAGTGGAGGTCTTGGCGGTGGCGCTGGAGGCCGCGGGTGCGCCCGGCACCCCTGGCTGGACGCCGAATGAAGGCGGTGAGCCGATTGGTGGGGCCGCGTTCGCCGGCTGGGAAGCCAACCATGTGCGGAACGACGACGGCCTCAGGACGCGTACCGTCGAGCGCATCAGCGAGTGACCCGCCCCGCAGAGCTCGGTGCACTCCGCCGGGTAGGTGCCGAGCCTCGTCGGCGTCACCCGCAGCGTGGTCGTGATCCCCGGCACGGCGTCGATCTTCTCAGAGAACTCGGGGACGAAGAAGCTGTGGATGACATCCAGCGAACGGATCTTGAACACGACCGGCTCGTCCTTTGCCAGGTAGAGCTGGGAGGAGACCACCGTTTTGCCCCCCGGCTGCGGATAGGAGAACTCGAACGCGAACTGCCGCTCGGTCACGTTCACCGTCATCTCGCCCTTCTTGCTCGCCTCGTTCGATCGCAGCTCGGCGAACGCGAAGCTGGAAAGTGAGACGAGGATGAGCGCCGGCATCGCGGTCCACACGACCTCGAGCCGCGTGTTGCCGTGGATCGGAGGACCATCCTCGTCTTCTTGGCCGGGGCGCATCCGGAACTTCCAGACCGAGAACCCGACGACCGTTATGACCAGCACGAAGATCGGCACGGAGGCGATCAGGAGCACGTCGTAGACCGTGCGGAAGGTCCCCGCCTGCTTGGAAGCGTCGATCGGATACCACGGGATGAGCAGCGCGATTGGGATGCCGATCGCGATGGCGACCACGCCGATCGCCAGCATCTGCAGCAGAGGGTTCCTACGCACCTCGTCCTCGTTCTCCTGATCGCTCGCGCATCACTGCGGCCGGCATCCTATGCCTTCCGGGGGCGTCTGTGCGTAGGACCCCCTGATCCATTGGTCCAGCGGGTGCGTAAGCAGACGGTGATGGGATCGGCGCTCGGAGCTCGGCGACGGCGCGTGAGCGCTCCCCTCCGGGGCCGCCGGACCGTACAGCTCACGCTGGCTGAAGAGCCCCGCGAACTGCTGTCCGAAGACCCAGTAGATGGTGGCGAGCAAGCGGCTAGCGCAACGGACGTCGGCGCGGGGCCCCTATATGTTCTGCTCGCGATGACGCTTGGGCCGCTGCGATCCGCCGCCCCCGCTCGCCAAGCGACCCGCCTGCTTTCACCGGCAGACCGGCGTGCACCGGCCTGAAGCCCCCGCTGGCCCGGCGACGCGCCCCCCGCTGGCCCGGCGACGCGCGGGCTCTCAGTGATGCTCTTCGGGCAGCGCCGCCACATCGCGGCGCGTGTCCCGGATCCACCTGACGACCGTGGGGATAAAAATAATGACGCCGAGGATCGTAACCAGCCAGTTGGTGGTGGTGCCGACCAGGATCAGCGTGATCCCAAGCGCGCAGAGGATCGGGATCAGCGACTCGGCGGGGAGATGAATATCCTCGCCGGCGGGCGGCGCCGGGTGCTCTGTGTCGCTCATGAGTGGAGATAGATCGCCGCTGCCACAAAGGTCAGTCCGAACATGATGGCGCATATCGCGCCCGCGATCAGGCCGGAGCGGATGTTCTTTCGTGCGAGCTTGCGGTCCATTCTTAGCGTCCTGATGATACAGCGCTCGGCATCGATCGGCGCTTCAGAGCTTGACGTCGGCCACCATCGCACCGAACAGGAGCGCGAGGTATAGCAGCGAGTACAGGTAGAGCCGCAGCGCCGAGCGCCGATCGGCGCGGCGGTAGAGCCATAGCGCCCCGGCGACGAACACGCCTCCGAGTGTCATCGATGCGACGAGGTAGATGCCCCCGAAGGATCCCGCACAGAACGGCAATTGGGATATCGCGTACAGCAGCAGCGCGTAGAGCACGATCTGGCGCCGAGTCTCCTTTTCTCCGCGGGCGACTGGCATCATCGGCACGCTGACCTTGGCGTACTCGTCCTTCATCAGCAGGCTGAGCGCCCAGAAGTGAGGCGGGGTCCAGTAGAAGACGATCGCGAACAGGTAGATCGCGGTCCAGGACAGCGAGCCGCGGGTCGCCGCCCACCCTACGAGCGGCGGCACGGCTCCAGCGGCGCCGCCGATGACGATGTTCTGCGGCGTACGCCGCTTCAGCCACATCGTGTAGATCCCCACGTAGCCGGCGAAGCCACCGAGTGCCAGCGAGGCGGCGAGCACGTTGACCGTCAGTGACAGCAGCAAGAACGAGGATGCCGCCAGCGCAAACCCGAAGAGCAGCGCGGCGAGCGGCGCGATCCGCCCGGCCGGGATCGGTCGCGAAGCGGTGCGGATCATGCGGGCGTCGATGTCGCGGTCCCAGTAGTGGTTGACCGCCCCCGCGCCCCCGGCCGACAGGTAGCCCCCCAGGCACGTCAGCGCGATCTTCGGGGCCGACGGGCTGCCGGCGACCTCCATCGTCGTCACCGTCGTCAACAGCAGCAGCGACTGGACCTTGGGCTTGGTCAGCTCGAAGTAGTCGGCCAGGATCCCACGCGCCCCGGAACGGGCCGCTGGTGCCAGGAGGGCGCTGGCAGAAGAGGGGGCCATCGCTCTACACCCGCGCGAACCGCTCGCTGCCGCCGCTCTTCTGGGCCACGCCGGTCTGGCGCTCCACCTCGCGGCGGATGTCGCGCATCGGCTCGACCGATCGTACGCGCGGGATCTCGTCGAAGTTGTTGACCGGCGGTGGCGAGGGCGTGAACCACTCGAGCGTGTTGCCCTTCCAGGGGTCCGGCCCGGCGAGCGCGCCAACCTTGAGGCTGCGCGCGACGTTGATCATCGTCAGGATGACGCCGACGCCGAGAACGAAGGACCCGATCGTCGAGACCAAGTTGTATGTGGACCACCCGAGGCCCGGCTGGTAGGTGTAGATCCGGCGCGGCATTCCCGACAGACCCAGGGCGTGCTGTACGAAGAAGGTGGCATTGAAGCCGATGAACATCAGCCAGAAGGAGAGCTTGCCGAGCCTCTCCGACAGCATCCGCCCGGTCATCTTCGGGAACCAGTAGTAGATCCCTGAGAAGACGGTGAACACCGAGCCGCCCATCAGCACATAGTGCAGATGGGCGACGACGAAGTACGTGTCGTTGAGCTGCCAGTCGACCGGGAAGACCGCCAGGAAGATGCCGGTGATCCCGCCGATCACGAAGATGGCGATGAAGCCGACTGCGAAGTAGAGCGACGTGGTCATGACTATCGATCCTCGCCAAAGGGTCGCGATCCAGTTGAAGATCTTGACCCCGGTCGGCACTCCGATCAAGAACGAGCTCAGCATGAAGAACCCGAGCACGACGATCGGGATCGGCGAGGCGAACATGTGGTGCGCCCAGACGAGCGTCGCCAGAAAGGCGATTACCACTGTCGACATCGCGATCGCCTTGTAGCCGAATATGGGCTTGCGCGAGAAGACCGGGATCACCTCGGAGATGATCCCGAACCCCGGCATGATCATGATGTACACCTCGGGGTGCCCGAAGAACCAGAACAGATGCTGCCATAGGATCGGCGAGCCGTGGTTGGTGGGATCGAAGAAGTGCGTCCCGAAGTGGCGATCGGTCAGCAGCATCGTCACCGCTGCCGCTACTACCGGCAGCGCGATGATCAGTAGCACGGCGTAGATCAGGATCCCCCATACGAACAGCGGCAGGCGGCCCCAGCTCATCCCGGGCGCACGCATGTTGACGATCGTGGCGTAGAAGTTGACCGCCCCGATCATCGAGGAGATACCGGTGAGGTGGATCAGGAAGATCCACGCGTCCTGGCCGCCGCTCGGGGAGTACTGGATGCTCGACAGCGGCGGATAGCTCCACCAGCCCGCCTCAGGCGGGTGGTAGAAGAGCGTGAAGTAGAACACGATCCCGGCGAACAGCAGCAGCCAGTAGGAGAGCGCGTTGAGCCGTGGGAAGGCCATGTCGCGGGCGCCGATCATCAGCGGCAGGAAGTAGTTGCCAAAGCCCGCCATAACCGGAACCACGAACAGGAAGATCATCGTCGTTCCGTGCATCGTGAGCAGCTCGTTGTAGTGCTCGGATGTGATGAGCGTGTTGTTTGGAACGCCGAGCTGGAGGCGCATCAGCAGCGCCTCCATCCCCCCGAGCGCGAAGAACACGAACGTCGTGACCAGGTACATGATCCCGATCTTCTTGTGATCGGTGGTCGTGACCCAGTCGATCCAGCGCTTGGTCTGGCGTGGCTCAGTGACCTCTGCGGCGACCACCTGGGGAATGGGTCTGGACGGTTCGAGGGACCGGACGGTGTACTCGGTGGTGGACATCGTGCTCGTTCTTCTCCTAGAGGGCCGTCGTGGAAGTCATTGCCATCAGGGTCCGTTCGCGGTTAGGATCTGACATCGGGGCTCAGGGGGTTCCGTTCGCAGAGAGGTTGCCGTTCGCGGTGAGGACCTGTCGCAGTTGGGTCACCTGCGCGTTGGCGGTCGCGATGGCCTTGGACTGCTGGGCGCTCCAAGCTGCGTACTGCGCGGGAGAAACGACTTGCACCAGTGCGGTCATCGCCGCGTGGCCGACCCCGCAAAGCTGGGCGCACTGGCCGTGGTACAGCGAGCCGGCGTGGGGCGCCCTGAACCACGTGTAGGTGGTGTCGCCGGGGACTGCGTCGACCTTGCCGCCCAGCGACGGCACCCACCACGAGTGGATCACGTCGCTCGCGGTGATGTCGAGCACGATCGTGGTGTCCGCGGGCACGACCATCTTCTGGTAGGAGTAGGGCAGCTTTGATTCAAAGCTCTTGGTCTTGCAATCAGAGCCATAGATGTAGCGCCATATATATTGGCGACCCTGGACGCAGATCGTCAGCGTCTTGCCGTTCGGCGGTGAGGGCGCGGTGATCGACGCCGACAGGACCAGGCCGTGCGAGCCGGAGTCCGGCGGGTTGATGATGCTCGGGAGCTTGACGAAGGTGATCACGGCGAGTACCACCAGGATCAACGCCGGCGCCAGGGTCCAGCCGATCTCCAGCGTCGTGTTGCCGTGGATCTGGGCGGCCACCGCCCCGCGCTTGGCGCGGAACCTGTAGAGCGAGTAGGCCAGCGCCCCCTCGACGACCACGAACACCACCGCCGCGATGTACAGGACGACCTTGTAGAGGCTGTGAATCTGGTCGGCGTTGGGCGAGCCGCCTGACTTCGGCGTCAGGAAGTTGGCCAGCGCGCTAGGCGCGAGGACCAGCGATCCGGCGAGCACCAGCGCCGGAGCCAGCAGCAGCCCGCGTCGGGGTCGCCAGCGGCGCGGCTTGGCGGCGGTGGGGTCATCTCGCAAGGCCGCGGCATTCTATCCATGCGCAAGCGAGAATGGCGCTGCTTGGCCGGACCGCGCCTGTCCGGGCTCCCCGGCGCCGATAGCGCGGGCTCCCCGGCGCGAAACGTGCGGACTCCGGGCAGCGAACGCGCCGGCCTCCCCGCGCGAACGTATACTTGCCGCTTCTTGCGCGTCTCGAGGGGCATTGGAGCCACGGCCTGGGCCCTCGTCGCGGTCGGGATCGCGGCCCCTGCGCTGAGGCGTCGGGTAGATGTTCCCCCGGCGGCGGTGCTTGGGAGTGCGGTGCTCGCCCCGGTTGCGCTGTGCGTGGCAGTCCCCCGCAGCCGCGCGCGGGACCTCACGCTCTGCACACTGAACATGTGGGCCTACATGGCGGCGTACGAGATGCCCAATGACGACCCCGCGCGGCTCGCTGCGCGCGCCCGGCTCGATTACCCGCTCGCTCTGGACAGGGCGCTCGGGCTTGGGGCTCCGCCGACGATCCGGTTGCAGCGGGCCTTCGCTAGTCCGGATGCGGTACGGCCCTTGGAGGGCGTGCTCGTCTGGTGTCATTGGATCTGGTTCCTGGTCCCCCATGCGAGCGTCGCCTACGTCCTGCTACGAGATCGTGCTCGCTTTCCCGCGGCAGCCGCGCGGATGTATGCGGTGTTCGACCTCGGGGCCGTGTTCTACTGGGCGATCCCCACGGCGCCACCGTGGTGGGCGTCCGCTCACGGGTGCGCCGAGGATGGCCACGAGATCGAGATCCGGCGCATGATGATCGAATACGGCGAGCAGTTCTGGGGGGAGCGCTGGCCGGCCCTTTACGATCTTCTTGGAGGAAACCCGCTGGCTGCCATGCCGTCGCTGCATTTCGCTACTTCACTGATGGCGGCCCACCTGCTGTTCGAGGTGGGGACGGTCGCGGGCCTGCTCGCGTCAGCCTACACGGCAGTGCTCGGAGTCGCGCTCGTGTACCTCGGCGAGCACTACGCGGTAGACCTCTTCGCCGGGGCTGTGTTGACCGAGGCAGTCCGTGCGCAGGCACCACGCGCCGCGCCGCTCATCCGGCGAGTCTCACGCGCGCTGCAGGCGCTGCGAGCGCGGTCGCTTCCCGCTTCGCGGACAGCCTTCGCGTAGTAGGACCTCGTGCGCGAGCAGGCTTCCACCGCCCCGGAGGAGATGCCGCGGATTCGCCTCACGCGCAAGCGAGTGCTCGTCTCGGGCGTGTTCGTAGTCTCGATCGTCGCGTTCCTCTACTTCGTGCTGCCGAAGGTCCTGGGGCTGCAGGAAACCTGGAACCGCATCCAGTGCGGCAATGTGTGGTGGCTTGGGCTCGGCGTGGCGCTCGAGCTGTGCTCCTTCTGCGGCTACGTGGCGCTGTTCCGGGCGGTGTTCGTGCGAGGCGAGTCGCGGATCGATTGGCGCGAGAGCTACCAGATAACGATGGCTGGATTGGCGGCTACGCGCCTGTTCGCCTCCGCCGGGGCCGGGGGAATCGCGCTCACCGCGTGGGCGCTGCGGCGTTCGGGAATGCAGGCGCGAATGGCCGCCTGCCGGCTGATCGCCTTCATCGCGCTGCTCTACGCCGTCTACATGGCGGCGGTCGTGATCGACGGCCTCGGCCTGTATCTCGGAGTGCTCTCCGGGCAGGCGCCGTTCGCGATCACGGTCGTGCCCGCGATCTTCGGCGCCGGCGTGATCGTGGTGTTCCTGTCGGTCTCATCGCTGCCGGGTGACTTCGACCGCCTGGTTGCCCGATGGACGGTCGGCGGCGGAAAGCCCGGTTGGCTCGCACGACGCGTCGCGGCGGTGCCGGCGACGGCCGCGAGTGGCGTGCGCAGCGCGATCGCGCTGTTGCGCGCGGGAGACCCTCAGCTACTCGGTGCGGTCGGCTGGTGGGGGTTCGACATCGCGGTCCTGTGGGCGTGCTTTCACGCCTTCGGCGCTTCTCCGGCAGGGGGCGTGATCGTGATGGCCTACTTCGTCGGGATGGTCGGCAACACGCTGCCGCTGCCCGGAGGGATCGGCGGCGTCGACGGTGCGATGATCGGCGCGTTCACCGCCTTCGGTGTCGATGCCGAGATCTCGGTTGTCTCGGTGCTCGCCTATCGTGCGATCGCTTTCTGGCTGCCGACGCTTCCGGGCGCCGTCGCGTACCTGCAATTGCGGCGCACGGTGCATAGGTGGGAAGGCGAGCCGGCGCCAGCTCTCTCTGGCCCCCGATCATCCTAGCTATACTAATGAAGTGAGCGAGCAGCGCATCGAGAACGTGATCATCGTCGGCAGCGGACCTGCCGGGTATACAGCCGCGCTTTACACCGCGCGCGCCAAACTGGAGCCGCTCGTGATCGAGGGCTTTGCATGGGGTGGCCTGTTACAGCAGACGACTGATGTGGAGAACTACCCGGGCTTTCCGGAGGGGATCATGGGGCCCGAGCTGATGGCGCACTTTCGTGACCAGGCGGCGCGCTTCGGGGCCCGCCTGGAAACCGACGACGTGACCGCCGTCGAGCTCTCGCCCGACGGGGGGCTGCACAAGGTTTGGGTCGGCGACGAGTTGCACGTGGGGCGCACGGTGATCCTGGCGATGGGCGCCCAGCACCGCAAGCTGGGAGTGCCTGGCGAGCTAGAGCTCGCCGGTCGTGGGGTCAGTTACTGCGCCACCTGTGACGCCGCCTTCTACAGGGACCTGCCGGCCCTCGTCCTCGGCGGTGGCGACTCGGCGATGGAAGAGGCGATGTTCCTTGCCAAGTTCGCCTCCACGGTGACGATCGTCCACCGCCGCGAGGAATTTCGCGCCTCCAAGATCATGCTCGAGCGCGCTCGGGCGCTTCCCAATGTCGAGTGGCTGAAGCCCTACGTGGTGCAGGAGCTCGCCGCCGGCGAGAACGGGTCGCTGGGGCTCGCGCGCCTGCGCCACAGCGCCGATGGGTCCACCCGTGAGCTCGCGACCGCGGGCGCGTTCATCGCAATCGGCCATGAGCCGCAATCCCAGCTCGTGAAGGGCCAGGTCGAGATCGACCCCGCCAGGTACGTCGTCACGCAGGGCCGCTCGACGCTCACCGATCTGCTCGGCGTGTTCGCAGCCGGCGACTTGGTCGATCACACCTACCGCCAAGCCGTGACGGCGGCCGGATCAGGTTGTCAAGCCGCGCTCGACGCGGAATGGTATCTGCGCGACACGCCTTTCCCGATCGAGAGCGCGGCGGATGCGAGCAGCGCAGACCCCTGAACGACCACCGGCCCCCGCCGCGACGTGCGACGGGGGCCGGAGGACTGGGCCGGGAGAGGCCGCTTGGTGGTCTTGTCTACGAGCTAGTGGGTGCCGTGCTCGCGGGCGGCAGCCCGCCGTTCACCGTCACCGTCGGCGAGACATTGCCGAGGTTGAAGCGATCGGAGAAGACCCGGGTCCGGAAGGTCCCGGTATCGAACACCGTCCGGACGAACTCGTACGTGGAGCTCGTCGAGATCGCCTTGCACTTGACGTTGTCGTAATCGCCATCGGTGCCTAGGCGCTGGAGGCAGATCGTCTTGCGTCCCTTGTAGGGCGTCACCTGACCGACGAATGCCGTCACCGACTTGCTCGCCGCGCTCGTCGTCGCCATCAGTGTCACTTCGTCACGGACGCCTTCGAGCAGCGGCGCCGTGTGGCGGCGCGGAGGCAGCGTGGTCGCCACGTAGTAGAGCTCGTTGCGGGTCGGGCTCTGGGTGAAGCTGTAACTCCCGTTCGAGGCTGTCGTGGTGGAGCCGAGCGACCGGAAGCTCTGATCGGTGCTGCGGCCGTGCAGCGTGACGCTGGTGTTACCCTCCGGCGTCATCGTTCCGGGCTCGTACAGCGTCCCGGAGATCGTCACCGGAGTGTTGAAGACGGTGATCGGCGACGAGCTGCTGATCGTGAACGACGGATTCTGCCGCTGCTGGATCGTGACGCTGACCGGGTCCGACGGCGACGCGATGTTGCGCAGGTCGCCAGGGAGCAGGACCCGCAGGTCGCGCACACCCGGGCGCCGGAACCGGTAGCTGATCGAGTAGTTGGAGCCGGCGTCCAGCCGCCCGTCCTTGATTGTCCGGAAGTCAGCGCTGCTGCCCTCCTGTGCCTGGAGCAGGACGCGCCCAAATCGATGATCCGGCGTGACGTGCCCAGTGAACCTCACCGGCTGCAGGGTGTCCGCGTTGGCCGGATCCGCGGTTATGCTGACAAGTGCCTGCACCCGCTGGTAGACCAGGCGGCTGTGGACTGCGCGGTGGCCGTCCTCGACCACAAATCCGGTCTGGTTCGTAGAGGGCCCTGGCTTGATAACGAACTGGTAGTACCCCTGCGCGTCGGTCATCGCGACTCCGTATCGCTTGTATCGCGCTGTGGAGCCGGCGTTGTGGTGATAGAGGATGATCTTCTGCTCGCCGACGGGAGCGACAGTGAGCCGGCCCTGGACCACGATCTCCTCTCGAGCGAGGCTCGGATCCGGGAAGGTGTGACTAGTGAGGCCGTGATCGCTTGCCGGCGCGGCACTGGCGACGCCGGGTAGGGCGGCGCCCGCCAACGTGGCGAGCAGCCCAATGGGTACAGCACATCGTAGGCGCACGTAATGCTCTCCAGCTTTGTTTATGTGGACTCCGCCCGATCCTGCAACCCTGTGGGGCGGTGATTGATGACATTGCTGAGAACACGGTGCCAACCCCGAAAGTTGCGCTGCGGTTAATGCGCAGGCCTGATTGCGCCGGCGATCACCCAGCACCCGCCCTGCGGGGCGGGTGCGAGAAGCCATGGCGCGCTGGCTGATCGTCGGCTGCGGATGCCGGGGGCGCTCTCTGGCACGGGAGCTGAGCGGCCGCGGACACGCGGTGCGCGGCACCACGCGCGACCCGGGGCGCCGCTCGGAGATCGAGGCCGCCGGGGCGCAGGCGTTCGTCGGCGACCCCGATCGCGTTGGCACGCTGTCAGGCGCATTGGAGGGCGTGAGCGTCGCGTGCTTGCTGCTCGGCTCTGCCGCCGGACCGCCGGAGCTGCTCGCCGCGCTGCACGGCACCCGCCTGGAGATGTTGCTCGGGCGGATGCTCGACACGGCGGTGCGCGCGATCGTGTACGAGGCGTCGGGAACGGTCGCTCCGGAACTGCTCGCGAGCGGCGCACTGCGTGTGCGCCGCTTCTGTGAGGGATCGCGGATCCCCTATTTGCTGCTGGGGGCCGATCCGGCCGATCACGAGGCGTGGTGCAGCGCCGCGGCCTCCGCCGTCGAGCACCTGCTGTCCACCAGCTAGACTCGCCGCAGCAGCAAAATAGACAAAAGGCGATCGGAATTTCGCTAAAACCAAGGGAGGTCAGACGTGGCTGAGTATGCGAAGGACGTACTCGTCGAGCCGGAGTGGCTCGAGCAGCACCTGGACGATGATTCGATCCGGATCGTCGAGGTGGACGAGAATCCCGCCCTCTATCGTGAGGCTCACATTCCCGGCGCAATCGGCTTCGATTGGCGTGAGGATCTGCAGGATCCCGTCAAGCGCGACTTTCTCGATCCCGAGGCGTTCGCCACGCTGTTCGGCAGCCACGGCGTCTCCGGCGAGCACCGGGTGATCCTCTACGGCGATCGCAACAACTGGTTTGCGGCTTACACCTACTGGTACCTGAAGTACTACGGGCACGACAACGTCAAGCTCCTCAACGGACCGCGCGAGCGCTGGATCGCCCAAGAGCGCCCCACGACCACCGAGGTTCCCAGCTACGAGCCGGCAGCCTTCACCGCAAAGAGCGGCGACGACTCGATCCGCGCCATGCGCGACGAGGTACTGGGCGCGGTGGGAAGCCCCCGCCCCCTCGTCGACGTCCGCTCGCCGAAGGAGTTCTCAGGCGAGCTGATCGCGGTCCCGGGCTATGAGCAGGAGGGCGCCCAGCGCGGCGGGCACATTCCCGGCGCGAAGTCGGTCCCTTGGGCCCAGGCGGTGAGGGAGGACGGGACCTTCAAGTCCGCGCAGGAGCTGCGTGAGCTGTACGGCGGCAAGGGCGTCCTCACAGGCGAGCCGATCATCGCGTACTGCCGGATCGGCGAGCGCTCCGCGCACACATGGTTCGTGCTGCACGAGCTGCTCGGCGAGCAGGACGTCAAGAACTACGACGGCTCGTGGACCGAGTGGGGGAGCTTGGTCGGCGTGCCGATCGAGAAGGGCTGAGAGCTCCCCGCGCCGGCCGGCGCGGGGAGCGGCCGTGCGCCGGAAGCACCTCGATCGGCTGTAGCCGCTGTAGTAGATCGGTGAGGATTCTTGCCGTGGCGCCCCAGATCAGGCGCTCACCCGCCAGATAGGTATCGGTACGGATTGGGATGCGCGGCGGGCGGTGGAGGCCGTGACGGATCAGCCTTCGGCGTGCATAACCGCAGCGCAGCTCCCACACGGGTACCTCGATTACCTCGGCCACCTCATTCGCGCTGAGTGTCCACGTGCGGCCGGGCTCGATCATGCCGACGAACGGGTGAATCACGTAGCCGGTCGCGACTGTCGTCGCCGGCGCCAATGTCCCGACGATCTCGACGGCGTGCGCCGGCAAGCCGATCTCCTCCTCGGCCTCGCGTAGCGCCGTCGCGCACAGGTCGTGCTCGCCCTCCTCGCGCCGGCCGCCGGGAAAGGAGATCTCGCCCGGGTGGTGGCGAAGATCCTCGCGGCGCCTCGTGAGGATAACGTTGAGGTCATCGAGTCCCGGACGGAGGTAGTCGACTCCGGCGTGGAGGTCATCGACTCCGGCGTGGAGGTCATCGAGGTAGAGCGCCACCAGCACGCCGGCCTCGGTATGTGCTGGCAGCTCCGGTGCCGCGCCATGGTGGGGCGGTGCAAGGACGCGCCGCAGCTCATCTGCGATCGATCGCGTGAGCAATTGCATGATTATGCGTGACTATATTGGCGGGGATGGAGGCTCTGATCATCGTCGATGTCCAGAACGACTTCTGCTCGGGCGGCGCGCTGGCGGTTCCGGAAGGCGAGGAGGTGGTTGCACTCGTCAACCGGCTCGCGCAGCGGGCGCCGTTCGTAGTCGCCACACGCGATTGGCACCCGCCGGACCACAGCTCCTTTACGGCGCAGGGCGGACCATGGCCAGCGCACTGCGTGCGCGAGACTCTCGGTGCGCAGCTTCACCCTGCGCTCGACATGAGCCAGATCGACGGAGTACTCGACAAAGGCTCGGCGCCCGATCGCGAGGGCTACTCGGGGTTCGAGGAGACCCGCCTGGAGCGCCTGCTGCGCGAGCGCGGCGTACAGGCGGTTGACATCGCGGGGCTCGCACTGGACGTATGCGTGAAGGCGACGGCGCTAGACGCCCGGAAGGCGGGATTCGGGGTTGCGCTGCACCGGGGCGCCACCCGCGCGGTCGAGCTGCAGGCGGGTAACGCGCAGCGTGCGGTGCAGGAGCTGCGTGAGGCGGGGGTCGAGGTGGTCGAGTGACCAAGGGCGCGCGAGCCGCGTGACGAAGGGCGCGCGAGCCGCGTCCTTGTGATCGGCGGGCGCTGCCGAGCGTCAGATCGCCGCCTGCGCAACCAGCTCGACGCGCTCCTCGAACATCACCTCGCCGTCGAGCGTGCGATGCACTGGGCACTTGGTCGCCACCACTAGCAGCCGTTGTGCCTGCTCCTCGGTGCATCCGTCAGGCAGTCGCAGCGTGAGCTTGAACTTCGTCGGAGCGCCACGCTCGGCCGGCGTGTACTGGCACTCAACCGCGAGCGGGCCGATGTCCCAGCCCTTGTGCTTGGCGTACAGCTCGATCGTGACCGCCGCACACGACGCGAGGCTCGCCGCCAGCAGCTCTTGCGGGCTTGGCCCCTCGTCATCGCCACCGTGCTCGCGGGGCTCGTCGGCGACCAACCGATGGTGACCGATGTCGATCCGGTGCGTGAAGCTGCTGGTGCCGCGGCGGTGGGCGGTGGCCTTCATCGGCTGTCTTTCATGGTCGCGGGTGCGCGCGTTTCGCGGTTGGCGGGTGCGCGCGGGCAGCGCCATCCTAGCGTCGCGAACGACGCCTACTCCGCGAGCGGGTTGAAAAGCAGCCCGGTCGGGACCTTGGGGAAGAAGTAGGTCGACTTCGGGGGCATGCTCTCGCCGGCCGCGGCGAGTGCTTGAACCTGCTCGATCGGCGCCGGCGCCATGAAGAAGGCGGCGTCGTAGGCGCCCGTCTGCACGAGCTCGAGCGCCTGACCGGCAGCGCGTGAATATCCCAGGTGCTCGAGGGAGTCGATGTCTTCGCCGGTCATTCCGAGCGCACCCTTGAGGATCAGCGCCTCCAGCACCGCGGTGTCCAGTCGCCGGTAGGGCTCGGCGTGCTCTCGCAGTGCGGCGTCGGCGATTGCGGCGTCCTTCAGCGTGAGCATGAAGGGACGCCGGAAGTGGCTGTCGACGTAGCCGATCCGGACGCGGTCCCCGGGCACGGGGGCGATCATGGCAGGATCGGACAGCGGCTCGATCTCGAAGTCGCGGCGCAGCGCGTCCGCGAGCGCCTCGTGCTGCTGGGGCCCGAGCCCTTTGACGAGCCGGTGGGTGGGGAAGACCGTCAAGCCTGGATCCTGAAGCGCGACAAGGCACATCAGGACGTAACGGTGCGGGCCCTCGCCACCCACCTCCTCGGCATAGACGCGCGCGGTCTCGTAGCGGTGGTGCCCGTCGGCGATCAGCAACTCCGCGGTCAGCAGGGCTTCCTTGACGGCGAGGATCGCCTGAGGATCGCCGACGCGCCAGAGGCGGTTGACGGTCCCGTCGGGATCTGCTGTCCGCGCCCAGGGGGTCAGGAGCGTGCTGGGCCCCAGCGCGCTCGATGCTGCGCCCTGGGGATCTGAGAAGAGCGAGAAGATCGGGGACAGATTTGTCCTGGTCGCTCGGGTCAGCCGCAGGCGGTCTTCCTTCGGTCCGGGGTGCGTGCGCTCATGTGGCCGGATCTGGCCGGCGCCGTAGTCCTCGATGCGAACGCGCGCGAGAAAGCCGCGACGCGTGCGCCCCCGGCCATCGGGGCCCATGTAGTCCTGCGTGAGGACCCAGAGGGCGGGCTCGCCGTCCCTTGCGACCACGCCGTCCGCGCGCCACATGGCGAGCTGGGCCGCGGCCTGCTCGTATGGGTGCTCGCCCTTCGGGAGGTCGATCCGGACCACGTTGTAGGGAGATCTGGCTTCCAGCGCGGAGCGTTGCGCGTCGTCGATGACGTCGTACGGGGGGGCGACGACGGCTTGGAGTCCGCCTGTTACGGCGAGGTCATAATGCAGAGCGCACAGGGGCTCAATCTCCGCCATGGCGGTGGCGGAGGCTACTCCGGCGGCGCGGCGCGCGCCTGCCGGGTAGACTTGTCGCGCCTAGTCGGGGCGTAGCTCAGTCTGGTGGTAGCGCGCGCTTTGGGGGCGCGAGGTCCCCGGTTCGAATCCGGGCGCCCCGATGATTTTCACCGTCGGCAACCTCCGCAGCAGCCGCGAGAAGATGCCTCTGAGCGTCTGCTTGCCGGTACGCGTGGGATCCGCCGTGCACCTAGTCGAGCCCATTGCCGACGATGTCGCGCCGCTCGGTCGCTGCCGTGTTGCCCGGTTGGGTGTAGCAGCGATCTGTCGTAGCCGTTCAGCGCTCGGTGTGCCACCGAGCGCTGATCGAGGTAGGCAACCATCAGCCTGCCTTGACGACGCTCGCGGACCATTCGACGTGATCGAGACGGTAGCTGTAGAACCGGCCCTCGGTGCGCACCGCGAACGGCGATGTCGCCTTTCCGGTGTCGTTGTAGGCCGATCGCGGCCGTTACGTGCGGATGCCATATTTCGTCGAGCGGCTTTCCAACGCCGGGAGCAGGCAGGTGCCCGCTGTGGCGGCCGCGTTCGCGGAGGCGTGCGTCCGCGCGTTCGCGACGTTCGGTCCGACCGACGACGCCCCGGTGAGCGCGAGCGCGAGGATCAGCCAGATGCGATTCGCCGTGGCATCCTTACAGTCTCCGCAGGCCCTCGTAGCTCAGATGGACAGAGCGCCGGACTTCTAATCCGATGGTCGCAGGTTCGAATCCTGCCGGGGGCATCCAGGTAACGTATAGCGCCTGGCGGTCGGAGGCACCTCTCGGCCCGGGGGCGAGTCGACTGGTAGATTCAGTTCCGTCGCGGTGGGCGTAGCTCAGTTGGTAGAGCTCCTGGTTGTGGTCCAGGCGGTCGGGGGTTCGAGTCCCCTCGCTCACCCTCCGTAGAAAGCAGCAAGCGACGATTAGCAGGGAGTTCGCTTTGCGTCGCGAGTGCTGTTGCTTGGTTGGATAGCCGGCCGTTGTACCACTTCGTTGTACCACTTGGCCAGCAAACCTGGTCTTGTTCGCAGCCGCGCCCGGTGTGTGGTCAACGCCGGCGATGAAGGGGAACGACGGGATCGGCCGTCGTGGGATCCGCGCGTCGGAGACCGCTTCGCTCTCGCGGTGATCTCGCTGGCGCTCGATGAGGGTGACGCGGCCGAGGTCTTGTTCGGCCGTGATGCCTAGCGGCGGCGTCCCTTCGTCCGCCGCCGACGGACGCATGCGCTCGCTGGAAAGGATCGTGAGGCCCGTTCAGGATCAGCGTCGGAACACGGCGGGTAGGGTGCCGTCGGCACCAGGAGCGGGTCGGGGGGCGGCTGCAGCGATGGCCCGGAGTGTCGAGGCCGTCTCACCTTCGAGTCTGAGAGGTGCCCTGGTGTTGCGGGTGGACCAGATGGCCCGGGGAGTACGCTCGGCTACGACGTGGAACCGCGATCGCGAGCCTTCGAAAGCGTCGCAAGCGGCCTCGCGCTCGGTGGTCGCTACCAGTGACGACCGAGGATCGCTGTGGCGAGGTCGGGGAGTGTGTCGGCCTGCACGTCGGGGTTGGGAAACACCGAGGGCCAGGCGCGGGGGCCCGCCGTGGGCCGCGCCGGCGAGATCCCACGGATGGGTCGCGACCAGCGCGACCCGGTGGGGCTCCTCCTCGAGTTTGGACAGCGCGTAGGAGTAGGCGTCGGGGTGAGGCTTGAACGTCGGTACGCCATCGACGCCCACACGTTTTCTATAAATGGCAGCAGACCACACGCCTCAAGGGTCGCGCGTCCGCCATCGGCGCCGGAATTCGTCAGCGCAATGATCCGTAGATCGGCGTCGGTGAGGGTCGCGAGCGCGTCGGCGGCGCCGGGTCGCGCCGGTAGCGACGCGGCGCTGTCAAGCGCCTGCGCGCTCGCGCCGGGATCGAGACTGGCTGCTGCGGCGGCGACGTCGATTGCCGCGCTGAGGTGGTCACGGAACGTCCGCTCGACGTGGTGTAACAGGGCCGCCACCATCGCTGTGGAGATCGCGTGCTCCAGGACACGCTCACCGAGGTCCGGGCGCGCCCATACTGCGCCGATGGCCGAGGGATCGGTCAGCGTGCCGTTCACATCGAACAGTACTGCACGCAACATGAATCGATCATCGCAAGCTCCCGTGATCGTGTGCGGACTGGCGTCCCGCCACGGCGACGGACCCGAGCGTCTATCCGCGGGGGAGCGTCTATTTCTCGGGCCTCACGTCCAGCGGCGGCCCAGTGGAACTCGTCCTCAACAAGAGCCGGTCCGCCGTACTCCAGTTTCATGGCTTCGTTAACACGGCGGCTTGCGCCGAAACCCATTATTTCGGGAGGCTGCCGATTCACCACCAGGCTTTTCATGGCTCATATCGACTACGCGGCTCGGAAACGAGCACAGTGTCGTGCCGTTTCGCCGCCGCTTTAAGGTTGTGACAGGTAAGGTGACGCTTGACATTGGCAATGGCTCGTGCGTGGCTAGCGACACGTTCCGCGCGACCGCGAAGCCACGCGTCCTGGGCTGAGCGGACCTCCGAGACTAAGCAACGAGCGGCACAAGTGTTGGTCAGCCGGAAGGTAGGCCGTCTTCTCACCCGCATCCGCAAACATCTTGCTGTAACACCGCCGGCAGAGCATCGCGAACCGGGATGTGCTGTTTCCGGCACGCTGCGGCAGTCACGAACCGGCGTCGTCATGGCACATGTAGTTCTCCCAGCCGCCGGGGGGTTTGAGGTTTGAGAAACCGAACAGGAGCGGCGCTCGTGCTCGTGTTGCTGAAGGTGTCGTGGCCGCGAGGCCTGTCAGGCCGCGACCGTGCCGGCCGTGTGGTGCGGGACCGGCAGCGACTGGCCGCGCTGCTCTAGATCCTCGGCGTAGGCAGACAGGGCCTCTTGGATTCGATCAACTGCCTCTTCGCGTGTGGAGCCGAGACCGATGACACCCGGCAGATCGGGCAGGTACGCACCCCAGCCGCCATCTTCGGCTTGTTCATAGATCACGACGTACTCACTCATCGGAGGTTCTCCAGGCTGGTTGCGCGTCTGATGCTACTGAGCGTTCCCGCGGGCACCGTGTCGCTGCCGTTACCCGCAACCACGATCCGCTCAGCGCGATCCGGATGTGCCCAGACCTCATGAGAGCCCCGCTGACGCACGAGGGCTCCAGCCAGCCTCGGTCAAGGCGCTCCTGACCTCCCGATACTTCTTTGGCATCTGCCGCCACGGTACGACGGCCCCCGGACGCGGCCACTTTCGCCCTCCACCGCTGCCAGATCAGAGAACAGCACTGACGCTGCCACTACTTCCCCTCGGACGAGCTGCGTCCACAATGCCGACCCGGGCGCTTCTGCTTCCACGAACAGGCAGAACGTTGCGCTCAAGTTTATGCTCGTCAAACAGTGCACTAAGCCGTATAATGACCTCTATGGCGAGCACTAAGGCGGCATCACAGATAGCTCCTCTACCGGTGCGGCGCGCCCTACGAGACCTTGGCACAGACGCACAAGCTTGGCGCAAGCTTCGAGGACTGACGCAAGCTCAGCTTGGCGACCGAGCAGGCGTTTCCCGGAACACGGTCAGGCGCTTCGAGCACGGCGACGGCGCAGTCAGAATGGAGATCGCGCTTCGGCTGCTAAACGCCCTGGGGATCCTCGGCAACATCACCCAAGCCCTCGACCCGTACGAGAGCGACATCGGCCGCCTACGCTCCGATGAACAGCTGCCGCAGCGCGTGCGCCCCCGGGACCTGACGCGAGGTGACCGTGGCTGACCCTGTAGAGGTCTACGTGCAAATTGCTGGCAAAGACACCCTGGCCGGCCAGTTGTGGTCGCATCGGCGGCGCCAGTCGGAATCGGCGACTTTCCGCTACGCGTCGGAATACCTCGCGCGCCCGGACGCCTACCAGCTCGATCCGGCGCTGGGCATGTTCGAAGGTGCGCAGCAGACCTCCCAAGGCCAGGCGCTGTTCGGAGCGTTCTCCGACTGCGCACCGGACAGATGGGGACGGCGACTGGTCGACCGCGCCGAACGTCATCGGGTCGAAGAAGATGGAGGTGTTCGCCGCAGCTTCGGAGAGATGGACTACCTTCTCAGAGTCCGAGACGACCTACGCCAAGGTGCGCTGCGCTTCCGATACCCCAACTCTCAAGAGTTCCTTTGGCCCGAAGCCATGGGCATACCGCCGTTTGTCGAGCTCGGCAAGCTGCTCAGCGCCGCAGAACGTCTGGAACGCGACGCCGAGAACGCAGCAGAGTTAGCCCTGCTGCTACGCGGAGGCTCCTCCCTCGGTGGAGCTCGCCCAAAAGCGCACGTCCTCGACTTGGACGAGCGCATCTCAATCGCGAAGTTTCCGAGCCCGAGCAACGACGAATGGGACGTGATGCTGTGGGAGGCGGTGGCGTTGCGGCTTGCGGAGATGGCCGGGATCGACACGTCTGTAGGCAAGCTCCACGAGGTTGACGGCAAGCACGTCCTGATTCTGGAGCGCTTTGACCGGATTCGCGGTCGACGGATCGGCTACGTCAGTGCAATGACGATGCTGCAGCGCACGGATGGTGACTCCGGCAGCTACCTGGAGATCGCGGACGTCGTCGCTCAGACCTCCCCGCATGCCGAACGCGACCTGCATGAGCTGTGGCGACGCATCGTGTTCTCAATCCTCATCTCAAACTTCGACGACCACCTGCGCAACCACGGCTTCCTGCGCCTCTCCTCCGCCGGTTGGTCACTTGCGCCGGCCTTTGATCTCAACCCTGACCCCCGACTCGGCCCTCGTGAACTGCACACGACAATCGACTTTGACCAGGTCGACGCCAGCGTTGAGCTGGCGCTCAGCGTCGCCGGCGAGTTCCGGCTCTCCGACAATGCGGCCGCTGATGTCGTCGCGCAGATCAGCCAGGCCACCTTGCAGTGGCGATCTGTCGCCGGCCGACTCGGGGCGACACCGTCTGACTTGGGTCAGATGGCGCCGGCTTTTGAGCATGAGGCCGCAACCGAGGCCCGCATGCTGTCCGCCAAGGCCGGCTGACCCACGGGGGCCCCGGGTGCCGCGTTCCACCGGTCCGCGGCGCGTTCAAGTCGACGCTCGTCCTCATGTCGCCGCGTTACATGCGCTGACCTACAACTCAGAGCATCCGAGGCTCCGCTCGAAGCACGCCCGCGTCCGCACCGACGAGGGGACCGCAACGTTCCGGCTTGACGACTCCTTTGCCGCGAAGGGGATTGTCGGCTCGCCCGCCTGACTCGCGAGTTCTTCGGCGGCGAGATCACCGGAGACGACGCTCCCCATGTCGAACAACCAGGGAGCGCCGAGTGAGCTCTGCATAGGTAAGTTCTGCGACTCGGTCGCTGCGTTATGCGCCCTGCTTCCGGCGAAGAGGAGAAGCGAGACCGGGCTGACCAGGAGGAGCTGAAAGTTCTGTCTGTTCGTGAAACGAGCGTTCTGGTTCCAACGGGAGCGGAGACCCGCAACCGGCCAGAACCGGCGGTCTGCATGGGGCTGCTGACCGTCGCGCCGACAATCGGACCCCGACGGCCTTAGGTGACCGAAGCGCACCGTCGAGCATGTCCGTATAGCCCCCGCGTCCCGGGAATCAATTCGGGCGGGATAAACGGGAATCAGCGCCTCGCGCGGCTGCGACAGGCGTCGGAATCGCTGGCGCACTCCGGTCCGGCTGGGGTTCCCCTACCGCAACGCCAACGTCGACGTTCGCAACCGGGTTCGCTTGGAAGGGGGGTTTTGCCTCTGGATGGTCGGGCGCGAGCACCGGGGGGGACCGGCGACGCGCTCGTCAGGGCCGGTCCCGGAGCGCAGCCCGGGCTCTATGAAGAGTTGGTGCGGAAAACTAGATTAAGAGCCGGCCGCGGGACCGCCAATGCGCAGCGGCCTCAGGAGCCGGGGATGTCTCGCTTGCTGGGTACGAGGAGGTGGGGGTCGATGTCGGCGTTGTCGAGGCCGAAGCTGATGATGCGGCGGGAGTGGATTCGGATGATTGCACCGTCGAGCGTCGTCGCCGGCTCGCTGGTGGGGTCGTCGGTCTCTCGTGTCGTGATGGCTTCGCCGGTTCCGCGTATCTCGAGGCAGCGAACCCCCACGGGTCAGTGGAGACGATGTCGTCGACGACGAAGGCGACCTGGCCGTTGTCGAGCACGTTGCGGAGCTTCTGCTGGCGGCCAGGTTGTAGCCGGTGAGGTCGATGCTGCCGGTGCTGGGGTGGTAATGGCAGCCGACCGGAGTGTTCTGCAGCGTCCCGTCGGGTCGGAGTGTGGAGGCGCCCGAGTCGCTGGCTGGCCAGGTAGTCAATCTCGGTTTGGGTCAGGCTCATGGCGGTCTTCTCAGTTCGTTCGACGCGGCGCTGAAGCTGTGCGCGGGACGGCCGGTGCCCTCCTCGACGGTTGAGGTCGTCCGTTCCGGCCGGTCGACGAACCCGGCCCAGGCGGCGAGGGCGCCGTCGGCGAACGCCTCGTCACCGAGGGCGGCGACTAGCAGTGTCGGCCGGACTTGGTCGGCTGAGGTCTCTTCGAAGCGAAGCGGGCGGCCGATCGCCTGCCCGATGGCGTCCACCTGCTCGGCTTGGGTTAGCGTCTCGGGCCGCTGAGCACATAGGGTCGAACCATTGTGTTCGTCGTCGGTGAGGGCGCGGACGGCGACGGCGGCGATGTCGCGCGGGTCGATCAGCGATCTGGCCGCCGCGGCGTAAGGCCACGCACCACGCCGTTGCCGCAGATCTGCTCGGCGCACATCAGGCTGTTCTTGGCGAACTCGGTGGTCGCAAAAACGTCCACTGCGCCGACTGCTCGACCAGCCGCTCAAGTGCCGCCCTGCGATCAGGAAGCTCTGGCCGACGGTGGCCCCCTATCTCAAGCTCGATCGCGTCGGGCCGATTCACACCGACGTCACCGGAACTCCTCGGCGTGCTCGCGCGTCCAATCGCTAAACGTGCGCGCCGGCATGCCGGTGATCTCTTCCACCGTCGTGGTGACGCGCTCCGGTTGGTCCACCATGGCCGCCCAGGCGTCGAGGGCTGTCATGGGCAGATCGCCGAACGTCGCGACGAGTTGCTCGCGGGCGTCCTCGCGTGAGAGCTCCTCCCATTGCAGCGGACGGCCGATCGCCTCGCCGATCGCGTGCACCTGCTCGATCTGCGTGAGCGTCTCGGGCCCGGTCAGGACATAGCGCGCGCCGCTATGTTCAGGCTCGGTGAGCGCGTGCACGGCGACAGCGGCGATGTCACGCTCGTCGATCAGCGACCGGGCCGCGTGGCCGTAGGGCCAGCGAACGACGCCGGTCTCGCGGATCTGATCGGCCCACATCCTCGTGTTGGCGGCAAACCCGGTCGGTCGCAGGAACGTCCACTCGACTCCGGAGTGCTCGATGAACCGCTCGACCTTCGCCCAAAAGGAGTCTGGCTGCTCCTCGGCGGCCTGGGCCGACAGATAGACGATGCGGCCCGTGTGCCGAGCGATCGCCTCGACCACGTCGCCCGCGCCCTCGTCAGAGAAGAACGGCCAAACCAGGAACACGGCCTCGGCACCGTCCAGGCGCTCCTCCAGCCCGGCCAGATCTGAGAGATCGCCACGCACCACCTCGACCCGCTGGGGCAGCCCGGCGGTGTCGGGATCGCGAGCCAGCGCCCGGACGACAGCGCCCGTGTCGAGCAGCCCCGATACGACATGGCGACCGACCTTGCCGGTCGCTCCGATAACAAAGATCATGCTCACACCTCCTGCGCCAGCTCCAAGCGAGCGACGGCGCGGTCGTAGTCATGGCGCAGCAGCGTGATCACGTCACGCACGTGGGCCTCGTCTCTAACGAATCGAGGGTGCCGGCAACCTCCAATCCTCCGAGCGCGTCATACGGGCCCGGTACTCCCCGCTTGACGTGCGGCTCGAACTGGATCTGCATTGGTCATTGCGCCGACCGTAATGGGTCAACCAAGGTTGAAGTCAAGGCCCCAATCTGAAAACCTCACGCAGTGATGGACGAGCGGCACATAGATGGCCTGACCGTCGGGCAGGTCGCCGAGCGCATGGGCATCACGCGATCCGCGGTGCGCTGGTACGACGATCACGGACTGCTGCCCAGCGAACGGACCTCCGGCAACCAGCGACGATTCTTCGCCGACGTCCTCTGCCGCATCGCGATGATCCGCGCCGCTCAACGCGTTGGACTCTCAATCGCGGAGATCCGCGACGCTCTCTCGACCCTCCCGCCCGGACAGCCCCCCACACCCCAAGACTGGGAGCGCCTCGCCATCCACCTGCGTCAAGTGACCAACAAGCGCATCGACGAACTCTTCCAACTCCTCACGGAACTCACCCCAGACCAGCCACACACCGCCACGATGCGCCCATGAACCAGCGTGGACCCGTCTCGCGGGCGACCCGCATGCGGGTGTCGTGGTTGAGCCGCACTCGCACGAGGTAGGGGCTGTGCGGGCCGAGCAGGACTTCGGGGTCGATCACGTAGTGAAAGTCGCACCAGTCGCGCCATTCCCAGGCAGCGTCCGCAGGGCGTAGGTCTTGCCGGTTCCGGGCTCGCCGTGCCAGAGCACGAGCTTGCCGCCGACACCAGGCGCGAAGTCGCGCATCAGGGCATCCAGGTTGTCGCGCGTGGAAGCGGGGTAGTTAATCTCGATCTCGGCCCATGGTTCGACCGCGAGGCGCTTGGTGATCGCCGTCACTTCCTGGCCTCCGGCCCAGAAGCGGAACTCGACTTTGCGATCCTCTGGCCGCGGCGCCTCCGGAAGCAGGTCGAGCAGCTCGGCGCTGAGACTCTCCAGCATCGGGCGGTCCGTCGCTGCCAGCGACGCCTCGAAACGCTGTCTCCCAGAGAACTGCGACGAGTCGAAGGAGATCAGCGCGACCGCCCCGGGTAGTGCCACCAGCCGGGTCTCACCCGAGAGCCGAGTGGTGGAGGCGACCGTCTCGCCGAGCGCCGGGAGCTCCGGCACCTCGGTGGTCCAGCCGGGCTCCATCTTCGCGCCGGCGTTCTCGACCGCGACGCTGGGAATCAAGAACAGCGACGCCGGCATCGCATCAGCGATGGTCACCACGTCTCAGCAGGTCGGAGGCTCGGTGAATACGGCGCTGCTGAACACGATCTTCGCCAGTGCTGCCGCCAGCTTCGCAACAGCCCACGCCCGAACCGTCGGAATCGTCAACGCGGCCTCAATGGCTACACGACGGCGTTTGAATGGGCTGCGGCGCTGTTCGGAGCCGGGCTGCTCGTGGCGATCTTCGTCCTCCCGCGGGATGGCGCCGCCCGCGCCCGCGCTGCCAACGCCGACGCTCGCAATGAGCTCAACCTTAGCCTGGAGACCACATGACCCTGACCGCATCCCACCGGCGTCGCTCAGCGACCCACCGGACGCGCTCAACGCAAGGAGCACCTGTCATGGCGGCTGATGAGTTGGTTGTGAGGCCGGACGTAGACCTGCCCGCCTGAGAGTTGTGCGGGTCGCTGGGCGCCCCACGCGGTCAGCCCGACCAGCGCGAGTAGCTAGCCGACGCGGTCGCGGATCTGTTGCTTTGGGCGTTTGCGGATTCGCACCCCAAAGGCGACGTTCTGACGCACCCTCATATGCGCGAATGCGGCTTGCCAGGGCGAAGGATGCAGGTAGGCTCCTAGCCATGACGGCGCGCAGACGTAGGCTGTCAGCGGTGATGGTCGCGATCGTGTGCTGCTTGTTTGCGGCTATGCCAGCGGGCGCCAAGCGAATGGTCTTTGGCAGGTCGGTGCAGGGTCGCCCGCTTGTCGCCTGGTCGTTTGGCTCTGACCATGCTCGGCGGAAGGTCCTGGTGGTCGGATGTATCCATGGCAACGAATGCGCGGGACTGGCCATCACGTCGGCGCTTCGTCACCAGCCGGTTCCGCGCGGCGTGCAACTGTGGCTGGTCCCGGAGATGAACCCTGATGGCACGGCTGCCGACACCAGACAGAACGCCGACCGTGTAGATCTCAACCGCAACTTCCCCTATCGTTGGGAGCAGATAACCGACCCGACCTATTACTCCGGGCCATATCCGACCTCCGAGCCAGAAACCCGAGCCGCGATGAGCCTGATCCGACGGCTTCGGCCGGCCGTCACCATCTGGTACCACCAGCATATGGACCTCGTCGACATGGCAGGCGGTGACCGAGCCGTAGCGCGACGCTATGCCCGGATCGCAGGCCTCAGACCAACCTGTCTCACGTTTCTGTCAGGCGTCGCGACCGGCTGGTCCAACCACACATTCCCGGGCACTACCTCGTTCGTCGTCGAGCTTCCTGCCGGGCCGGCCTCAGCGACAGCGAAGCATCTCCGCGCCGTGCGAGCAATGGAGCTCGGACAGCGCTCCGGCTCGGCAACCCACTGCGACTCCATCACACCCGCCGCTTAGTCGTGAGGCCCGGTGGAACTTTCGATTGCAGCAGTCTTGCCGTGAGCTGGGCCTGAGCTTGGTACCCCATTGGTTTGGTACGTCAGCAAGTTCGCAAGGTGCCTGCTGATCGTCGAAGGCCCGCCCATGCAGGGCCTTCGAGAGGTTGAGCGAGGGGACTCGAAGCCCCGAGGCCTAGCCCCTCGGCTAACGGGCCCCGACGTGGCTGGGATACCAAGCTGACCCGGTGAACATAGACAAGTCGCCGGAGGCCGTGCGAGCGGGCGCCTACACGCGCGCCGGCTCGCGTCCGCCGGCCTTGCCGCCGGCGGACGCCGGAGGCTCGGGGAGCGCGTGCGCGTCGGAGCCTTCGATATTGATGCGGGGAAGCCGAGCGTCGAGCCAGTGCGGCAGGCGCCACGTGCTTGGACCGAGCAGCTCAAGCACCGACGGCAGCAGCACGCAGCGCACCACGAGGGCGTCGAGGAACACCGCCGCGGCGAGTCCGAAGCCGAACTCCTTGATCGTGCGCTGGTTGCCCAGCATGAACGAAAGGAACACGCACACCATGATCGCCGCGGCAGCGCTGATCACGCGTCCGGTGAACGCAATCCCGTCGCCCACCGCGGCGGACGCGTCATGCCGGCGTACCCATTCCTCGCGCACGCGCGAAATCAGGAACACCTCGTAGTCCATCGAGAGCCCGAACACGACCGCGAACATGAGCACCGGTATCCACGGCTCGACCGGTCCCTTCTGGACTCCAAGCACGCTCCCCAGCCATCCCCATTGGAAGACGGCGACGGTCACCCCGAGCGCGCCGCCGATGCTGAGCAGGTTCATCACCGCTGCCTGCAGCGGGATCACCAGCGAGCGGAAGATGACCAGCAGCAGCAGCGCCGAGAGCACGACCACGACCCCGATGAACAGCGCCAGCTTGCCCGCGAGCACGTGGGAGAAGTCGATCGAGCCCGCGGTGAACCCGCCGACCAGGACCGGCGTGGCGGTCCGGCGCTCGAGCGGCGGCAGTACATCGTCGCGTAAGCGGTTGACGAGGTTGGTGGTCGCCGTCGCCTGTGGCGCCGAGCTGGGGTAGACCTCCACGACCGCGACGTTGCCCGACGGGGCGACCCGGGGCGCCGTGACGGCGACGACGCCGGAAGTGGCGCTGACTGTGGCGCGCAGCGCCGGCAGCACCGAGGACGGGTCGCGATGTGAGAGCTCGGTGACGAGCAGCAGCGGGCCGTTGAACCCGGGCCCAAAGCCCTGCGCCAGCAGATCGAACGCGTGGCGGGAGCTTACGTTGCCGGGATCGTTGCCGGCGTCGCTGGTGTCAAGGCGCAGCGCGAAGACCGGCAGCAGCAGCGCGATCATCACCACCAGCGACACGGCCGCCAGCGGCCAGGGGCGCGCCTGCACCGTCTCGCTCCACCGGCGCCACGCCGAGCGCGGCGGCGCGGCGGCAACGGCAGCAGCGGCAGCACGCTCGCCTGCGTCATCGGCTACCGCCACAGGACCTCGCCCGAGCCGGCGCCGGCGGGGGCCGCGCGGGCGCACGATCCGGGCACCAAAGCGCGACAGGATCGCGGGCAGCACCGTCAGCGAGGCTCCCAGCGTGAGTAGCACAGCGAGCACCGAGGCGATCGCCAGCCCATACATGAAGCTGACGCTGGTGGCGAACATGCCGAGCAGGGCGATGACAACGGTGGCGCCGGCGAGCAGAATCGCCCGCCCCGAGGTGTCCATCGCCTGGATCACCGATAGCTCCACGTCGCCAACTGCGAGGTAGTTCTCGCGAAAGCGCGTGACGATGAAAAGCGCATAGTCGATCCCGACGCCAAGGCCGATCATCAGCGCCAGCTCAGGGGCAACGTTCGACATGCTCGTGAGGTGCGTGGCCAGCCCGATCAGCGCCACCCCGGTGATCAGCCCCAGGGCCGCCGTGATCAGCGGCATCCCGGCCGCGGTCAGCGAGCCGAAAGTGATCAGCAGGATCACCAGCGCGGCGATCGCCCCGACCGAGGTGGCCGGACCGACGCTGAAGCCCTCGGCCTGCTCGGCCACCTGGCCGCCTGCGGCGACCTGTAAGCCCGGCACGTGGATCGCCGCGATCTGGTCCAGCACCGGCTTGCCGGTGGCGCTCGAGAGCAGATTCGCTGGCTTGTCGTAGTTGATCGTCGCGAACGCGGTCATCCGGTTAGGTGAGACCTGGACGGTTCCGCGCGCGCTTCTGTAGGGACTGAGCACCCCGACGACGTGCGGCTCCTTGCTCACGCGCGCCAGCAGCGGCGTCATCGCCGCGCGCACGGCCTGCGAGTCGACCGTTCCACGCGAGACGTGAAAGACAATCGTGTCGACGTCGCCGCTTTGCGCCTTGAAATCCCGCTTGAGAAGGTCAAGCGCGCGCTGCGCTTGGGTCCCGGGGAGGCTGAAGTTCGTGGCGTACCGGCGCCCCGCAGCTCCAGCAAGGACCGTGGTGATAATCGCGACGCTGACCCAGGCCACTACCACGAGTCGGCGATGAGCGATGCACCAGCGGGTGAGCTTCAGCATGGCATGCCTCCTAGCCTTCTCAGGTCGCATCAAGTTGGCGGTCCGGCGGGTGCCCCTATCGCCGCATGCGGCGAGACAAGTGGGCCAGCTCGGCTCCTGCCATTCTGACAGCCGCAGCGGGTGCTGTGCTCAGCCTACATGCGCTCGGCGCGATTGAGATCGTAGTTTTCCCCCGGCGAGCTCCGATTCGGTGCTAACCGACTGATCCGTCTACTGCGAAGCTCGGAGTGCTCCTGCCATGGTGGCCCGGGCGCGGGTGCCTGAGGGGCCAACGGCTGCCTATGGTATGCGGATGATCGACGACTCCCCGAGCGACCAGCGCCAGCGCGCTGAGCGGTTCGTGGCCCTCCACCATCCCGAGCGGACGCTGCTGCTGCCCAACCCTTGGGACGCCGGCTCCGCGCGGCTGCTCACGTCGCTCGGGTTCGAAGCGCTGGCGACGACAAGCAGCGGCTTCGCGACCACGCTCGGGCGCCTCGACGGGTCCGTGACCCGGGATGAAGCGCTCACGCACGCCGCGGCGATCGTCGCGGCGACCGACGTCCCGGTCTCCGCGGACCTCGAAAATGGGTTCGCCGACTCTGCGGATGGCGTGGCCGAGACGCCCGTCGGGGAGCTCGGCGCGCTCGGTGTCAGCCGCGTGTCGGTCGGGGGCGCGTTCGCGTTCGCGGCGTTCGACGCCGTCGTGGAGGCGGCTCGGGAGCTCCGCGAGCGCGGCACGTACGGGTTTGCGCAGGGCGCCGCCGCGGGATCGAGCGCGGCCGGCGCGGCGTTCGGCCAGGCCGGCTAGCTACCCGGCAGATCCGCTTGGGAGACGCTCGGGTCCTCGTTGGGCTGTCGGCAAGCGAGTGCTCGCAGGGCGCGCCCCGCAGGGCGCGCCCATCTATGCTCGGTAGCGTGCGCCGGCCGGTGCCGGCAGCGCGTCGAGCTCGTTCAGGTCGTCGGCGGACAGCTCCACGCGCGCGGCGCCGGCGTTCTCTGTCAGCCGCTCGATGCGCCGCGTGCCGGGAATCGGGACCAGACGGTCGTACTGGGCCAGCAGCCAGGCCAGCGCGACCTGGCCGGGCGTCGCGTCGTTGCGCTCGGCCACCGCGCGGACACGCTCCAGGATCGCCTGGTTCTGCTGCATCGCCTCTTCGGTGAAGCGCGGGTTCGAGCCGCGCATATCGCCTTCGGTGATGGTCTCGCCCGTCACCTTGCCGGTGAGAAAGCCCCGTCCCAGTGGCGCGAAGGGAATAAAGGCGGCGCCATGCTCGCGGCACCAGGCAAGCACGCCGTTCTCGACCGGTCCACGCTCCCAGAGGGAGAACTCGGACTGCAGCGAGGCGACAGGGTGGATCGCCTGTGCCGCCTCGAGCTCCACGACGGTCGCCTCTGACATCCCGATCGCGCGCGCCTTGCCGGAGCTGACAGCCTCGGCCATCGCGCTCCACGTCTCCTGCACCGGTACCTTCGGGTCGGTGCGGTGGAGCTGGTAGAGGTCCACGTGGTCGGTTCGCAGGCGCTGAAGTGACGCATCGATCGCCGCGCGCACGTGCTCGGGGCGCCCGTTGCGGACCAATTCCAACGGCTGCAAGGAGCGCACCTCGAGGCCGCACTTAGTCGCAAGCACCGCGCCAGCGCGCCGGCCCTCGAGCGCCCTGCCCACCAGCTCCTCGTTGGTGAACGGCCCGTAGACATCGGCCGTGTCGATCAGGTTCACGCCAATCTCGATCGCGTGACGGATGACCGAGATCGAGCGCTCGTCATCGCGGTCCTCGGGACTGTAGGCCCACGACATGCCCATGCAGCCAAGGCCGATCGCACCAACCGGCGGGCCGTCTGGTCCGAGCGTGCGCGCCGGTAGCAAGGAGCCCTCCATGAGACGAGGATATCCGTCCTTGCTCTTCGGGGCTACGCCGGTTGCCGCCCATCCAGTCAACCCATTGGCAAAGCCACAGGAGTCCGGGCTTCCACAGATGTGGAGCACACGGCGACGTTCAAAACCTAGTGTGAGCAGGGGGTTTGGGCGTCGTGGGCCGATCGGCCCGTGTGTCTACGGCTGTCTGCCCGTGTGTCTACGGCTGTCGGG
>JAABUX010000597.1_pt1 | contig 60399 bp, 67 predicted proteins | sample 5561851 | NCBI WGS metagenome assembly JAABUX01 (sample SAMN10711883, study PRJNA513361) | rock metagenome | isolation source: Antarctica rocks | place: Antarctica: Victoria Land, Richard Nunatak red sandstone | collected 2016-01-03
CAGTTTTAAAGAAAGAGAGTTTATTTCCTTAATAAAAAACATCTTAAACCTTAATTGATACAGAACGAGGTTCTCCTGATCTATTATACCAGTTTTGTGTGTAATTAAATCTACTTAAGTACTTAGTCCTTAATGTAGCCAAGAACGCCGTGTGAGAATATTCCCAATCCTCACGAAAAAACATGACTGGGGTCACATCCCACGGCAGGAGCAGGTACGGTACAGTTGTGGGGGCAAACAACGAAGATGTTGTTTTAGTGCCCGGAAATCTCATCGCTCTGTTATGCTGCCCCGCCTCAAAATAGCAAGTATTCTTAACCCACAGAAATTTTAGCGATGATATTCCTTCCCTCTCTTCCCTGCACCTTTCGATATCTGGAGTGGATTTTCATCATTGTTCATTTTGGGGTGTGGCTGATTCAACCAGAGAATAGCCTGCCTACCCTGCTTGGGTTTTATGGAATTTTGTTCGTGCTGGGTTGGTTGTTCCCGTGTGAGAGCCCCTACTGGCAACGCTTGGGCTATATCGTTCTAGGACTAAACGGGAAATTGGGGTGTTAAAACTGGTCGGTCAGGGCAAAAATAATCTTGAAATTGCCCAGGAACTGCATTTAAGTGAAGAAACAGTGAAAAATTATGTGACCCAAATCTTGAACAAACTGGAGATGCGCGATCGCATGGCAGCTCTCTGGGCACAGCGAAACTTGCTTTAGTAGTAATTCACTCATAACTGTCCTACTGCAGCTTCAGGAAATTTTCCAGCGCTGCAACCATAACGGGGGGCCAACGGCGGACATTTGCTACCCAGTCTAAATCCTTATAGCGTCGATCAAGTCCAACCGCTGCGACCCAGTTACTTTCGGCTTCGCCGCGTTTTCCCTGTGCCCAGTAGGCAGCGGTAAGGGCGGCTCGCATATCGGCAAAGTTGGGGTATTTGCGGACTATATTTCGCATATTGCGAATCGCTTCTTTATTCTCACCAGTTTGATAGAGAGCAAGGGCGTAGTTGGCACGGGCAAAGGCAAAGTTGGGAGCCATATCAGCAGCATAGCGATAGTCTGCGATCGCTTCTTCCCACTGTCCCAATCCCGCTTTGGCATTGCCTCGGTTGTTGTAGGCCATGGCATCTTTAGGGTCAAGTTCCAGCACATGGTTATAATCAACAATGGCGTCATCCCACTTGCCTAGTCCCTCTAAAGCGGTGCCGCGATTCAGGTAGGGGTCAGTAGCACTAGGGGCTAGTTTTACCGCTTTGTTGTAGTCTCCGATCGCATCTTCTAACTTGTTCTGACTCACTCTGGCATTACCCCGGTTACTCCACGCAGCAGGGTTATCGGGAAATTGCTTGAGGATCTGAGTCCAGTAAGTCTCAGCGGTGGCAAAGTCCCCAGCATTCGTGGCACTCAAAGCTTTTTGGGCGGTTTCATCCAGCTGTTGAAACTCATGCTCTGTAATCTTGGGCGGTTGAGATTGTGCCATTACAGGAGTGGCGCTAAATACAAGCAAGAAACTCAGAAAAATCAGCAGAAGACGAATCATAGTATTAAAGAAAGCTGTTCGTTGGGAGGAGTGAAGCCTAGGTGCTTGTAGGCAGCTGGGGTGGCAACGCGACCACGAGGCGTTCGCTGCAGGTAGCTAATTTGCATCAGGTAAGGCTCATACACTTCCTCAATCGTTTGGGTGTCCTCACCCGTAGCAGCAGCCATTGTCTCTAATCCCACTGGGCCACCATTGAACTGTTCAATCATCACACTCAGCATCCGCCGGTCTGTCCAATCCAAACCGCATGGATCTACCTGAAACAGTTCCAGCGCTTCTGCCGCTACGCTCTGGGTAATCGGCCCACTTACCTTGACTTGGGCATAGTCCCGTACCCGTTTGAGAAGCCTGTTAGCAATCCGAGGGGTTCCACGAGAGCGACGGGCAATTTCCTCAGCGCCATCGTCAGTGAGCGCAGTTTGGAGCACCTGAGCCGTCCGCAGCACAATCTGGCTCAGTTCATCTGGCTCATAGAAGCGTAGTCGTTGGATCAGACCAAAGCGATCGCGCAGTGGTGAAGTCAGCGCTCCCATCCGAGTTGTTGCCCCCACCAGTGTAAACCGTGGCAGCGGCAGACTACGAGTTTTAGCGCTCGAACCCTTACCAATCGTAATATCTAGCCGATAATCCTCCATTGCCGGATAAAGAATTTCCTCCGTCATCCGGGATAGGCGATGAATTTCATCTATAAATAAGATGTCCCCCGGCTGAAGATTCATCAATAACCCCACAATGTCACGCGGACGCTCCAGCGCTGGCGCACTGGTAATTTTGCACTCCACACCCATCTCAGCTGCCAGAATCAGCGACATGGTGGTTTTCCCCAAACCAGGAGGGCCATACAGCAGCAGGTGGTCCAGTGTTTCACCTCTAACCTTGGCTGCTTTGATGGCAATATCCAGCACGTCTTTCAAGTCTTTTTGCCCAATATAATCGGCAAATCGCTGGGGTCGGATACTCTCTTCCTGCTTTAAGAGCTCATCGGCAGCGGCTTGGGGTTGCAAAAGGTTTTGAGCAGGAGGAGGTTGTGGGGACGAGTTCACACCTTTCTTTAGACGCTGATGCTCTTGGGGTTGCCCTTCGGGTTCTTGAGGCTGTTTTTTAGAGGAGATAATTGCCATTTTCCCTTGCTCAGGAATGATACAAATAGATTTTGTAGTTAGATATTAAGCGGAGCTTTGCAACAGGTTCCTCGACAGGAGAATCAGAGAAAGTCATGCTAGCTAAAAGAATTTTACCTTGCTTAGATGTGAAAGCTGGGCGGGTGGTAAAAGGTGTTAACTTTGTCAATCTTCAGGATGCAGGTGATCCGGTGGAACTGGCAAAGGTTTATAACCAAGCCGGCGCTGATGAGTTGGTGTTTCTGGATATCACCGCAACTCACGAAGACCGGGACATTATCATCGATGTCGTCTACCGCACAGCTGAGCAGGTATTCATCCCCTTGACCGTGGGTGGCGGCATTCAAAGCTTAAACATGATTAAAGATTTGTTACGAGCTGGGGCTGATAAAGTCAGTGTGAATTCAGCTGCGGTGCGGGAGCCTGACTTGATTAATCGAGCCAGCGATCGCTTCGGCAACCAGTGTATAGTCGTCGCCATTGATGCACGGCGCCGTCAAGATCCAGCCAATCCTGGTTGGGACTTATATGTGCGCGGTGGAAGGGAAAACACCGGCTTAGACGCTTTAATCTGGGCGCAAGAAGTCGAACGACGCGGTGCTGGGGAGTTGCTAGTAACCAGTATGGATGCGGATGGCACTCAAGCCGGGTATGACTTGGAATTGACACGCGCGATCGCGTCGGCAGTGCAAATACCAGTTATTGCCTCTGGTGGAGCAGGCAACTGCGAACACATTCATGCCGCACTAACTGAAGGCAAAGCCGAAGCAGCCCTGTTAGCCTCGTTGTTACATTACGGGCAATTAAGCGTGGCCCAAATCAAAACTTATCTCGGCGATCGCCAGGTGCCGATTCGGATACTCTAGAGGGCATTCAGCTGCCACAAACAGCAACCAATTCCGTCAGACTTAAGGATAGTTTTCTGAAGATTATGTTAAGATAAATAAATAAACTTAAGATTTTCTACAATATGTTGATTGGTATTCTAATTTTTGACGTGGCTTTGGTGGCCTGGTCACTGCACCTGATGGAAGAGGCATACGAGCATCGAGAATTTTCTCTAATGCTGGCTGGTACCCTGGTAGCTCTTGCTGCCGCTGCTATGTTAGTCGTTTATTTCCTTATGGGCAACTGTATGAGCTATTTTTTCGCGCGCTGAAACTACTTGACAAACTACCAATACTTAAGGGATGATAGAGAACGCGCTGCAAGGGGTTATAGCTCAGTTGGTAGAGCACCTCAATGGCATTGAGGGGGTCTGCGGTTCGAATCCGCATAGCTCCATTTGATCAAACCCGCTTCCCCTGCCCTTGTTCGCGGTCAGTAGCTGTAGGCACCGGATCATACCCGCCAGGATGGAAGGGATGGCAGCTCAGCACCCGTCGAATCGCCAGAGCGCTGCCTTTCAATACTCCAAATCGCTCTACTGCCTCCATTGCGTACTGAGAGCAGGTGGGCTGAAAGCGACAGGTTGGGGGAAACAGCGGCGAAATCAAAACCTGGTAGCCTCGAATTAACCAAATCATTAATTTTTTCAACATGAACCAAATCTAGATAGAGTGTTTAAAGAGGTTTTTCTTTCGGCTTAACTCTGTGTGGTTAGAATCAGCCCCAGCTATATGGCTCCAAGTTGCCACGGTTGCAGCTTGGGTAGGTGCACTTTTGCTACTGGCAGCGACGCTCAATCGCTACATCAAACCTGACCCGGAAATCGTGCGGAAGGTAGTTCACATTGGCACAGGTAATGTGATTCTGCTTGCCTGGTGGCTGCACATGCCCGCAAGTCTAGGCATTACGGCTTCAATTTTAGCGAGTGCAGTTACTCTTTTGTCTTACCGATTCCCCATCCTCCCTGGCATCAACAGCGTTGGACGCAAAAGCTTCGGGACATTTTTCTATGCCGTCAGTATCGGTGTTTTAATTGCTTGGTTCTGGCCGCTGGAACAGCCCCAGTATGCCGCCATGGGAATTTTGATTATGGCATGGGGAGATGGGCTGGCTGCGCTTATAGGTCAGCGATTTGGTCAACACCACTACCAATTCTGGGGGAGGCAAAAAAGCTGGGAAGGCTCTCTGACAATGGGTTTGGTTAGCTATTTCGTCAGCAGCTTGATTCTACTGGGTGTGCAAGGCAATGTCTGGCAAACCTGGGTGGTATCATTGGCAGTTGCCTTAGTAGCTACTGGCTTAGAATCCTTTTCAAAGTATGGAATTGACAATCTGACCGTTCCTTTAGGCAGTGCCGCCCTTGGCTTTGTCTTAAGTCAGCTACTTCCACTCAACTGAGTAAAGCCTATTCGGGGCAAGGCAGAAGGCAGAAGACAGAAGGGAATACCCCATTGGCAATAAATTAAAAACTGTACTTAATAATACAGTTTACTACCATTAATAATTATTTACATGCCAAGGCAATGGGCTAGAATTACCAAAAACTAACCTTGCCTACCCTGCTTGTTTAACTGAACTAAAGAAATACATTTAATCGATTTTGGTTATTTATACTATAAATGGAGAGACCAATCTAGCCGAGGCCCCTGGGCAATGACAACTTTCCTTAACTCGGATTCTGTTTACCCGAACAATCTTCAGCAACAGGAAAGCGCCGAAGACCAAGAACTGACGATCGCTCCTGCGGACTACAGCCTCATGACTGACCTTTACGAGCTGACGATGGCAGCGTGCTACACAGGTGAGGGTCTGGAGCAACGAAGGGCGAGCTTTGAGCTATTTGTGCGGAGGTTGCCAGCTGGTTTTGGCTATTTGATTGCAATGGGGCTGGCGCAGGCATTGGACTATTTAGAGAAGTTCCGCTTCAGCTCAACCCAGGTGGCGGCGTTGCAGGCGACTGGGATTTTTGCTCAAGCTCCAGACCGATTCTGGTCACTGCTTTTAGAGGGACGTTTTAATGGGGACGTTTGGGCAGTACCGGAGGGCACAGCGGTTTTTGCTTCGGAACCTCTGTTGCGAGTGGAAGCGCCGCTTTGGCAAGCCCAGTTGGTGGAAACTTACCTGTTGAACACGCTGAACTACCAAACTCTGGTTGCTACGCGGGCGGCGCGTCTGCGAGATGTGGCGGGGGAGCAAGCAGCGCTGGTGGACTTTGGCACACGACGGGCGTTTAGTCCCCAAGCGTCTTTGTGGGCGGCGCGTGCAGCGTTGGCAGCTGGCTTGAATGCCACTTCCAATGTGCTAGCAGCGCTCCAGCTGGGTCAGAAGCCCAGTGGTACTATGGCTCATGCTTTGGTTATGGCGATCGCCGCTACCTCAGGCAGCGAGGCGCAGGCATTTACGGCGTTCCACCGCTATTTTCCGGGTGGGACGTTGTTGATTGATACCTACGATTCGATCGCTGCTGCCCAGTTGTTGTCAGAACGGGTACGCTCAGGGGAAATGAAATTAGCTGGGGTGCGGCTGGATTCTGGGGATTTGCTAGCGTTGTCCCAGCAAGTGCGATCGCTGCTTCCGGGCGTGTCCATCTTCGCTAGTGGCGATTTGGATGAGTGGGAAATTGCCAAACTAAAGGCTGCTGGTGCTTGCATTGATGGCTATGGACTGGGAACGCGACTGGTTACGGGAACGCCTGTGAATGGCGTGTACAAACTGGTTGAAATTGATGGCATCCCTGTGATGAAGGAGTCGAGTGGGAAGTTGACTTATCCCGGTCGGAAGCAGATTTTTCGCTCGTTTGAAGGAGAGAAGGTTAAACAAGACAGATTGGGACTAATCACAGAAAGTCCGGGGTTCGAGAAGCCGTTGTTGCAACTGGTAGTGAAGCAGGGTCAGCGAGTGCACACTCGCGAAACTTTAGCCGAAATTCGAGAGCGTACTGCAGCCTCGGTTGCTGCTCTTCCACCCGAGAATAGGCGTTTGGATAATCCTATGGCTTGGGGAGTGGAGATTTCTGCCGCGTTGCAGGAGTTGACGGAGCGAACGCAACATAGATCCCACACCGTTTAAGGCGCAGAGGGCACGGAGGAATATGAAGAGGATTGCTTTGTTTGGTACGAGTGCTGATCCGCCAACGGCTGGGCATCAGGCGATTCTGCTCTGGCTGTCCCAACATTATGACTGGGTGGCGGTTTGGGCGGCGGATAATCCTTTTAAGTCTCATCAGACGCCGCTGGAACATCGGGCGGCGATGCTGAAGTTACTGATTTGTGAGATTGAACCGCCACGGGATAATATTGGTTTCCACCCGGAATTGAGTAGCTTCAGAACGGTGGAAACGGTGGAGAAAGCTAAAGAGCGCTGGGGATCGGATGCAGAGTTGACGTTGGTGATCGGTTCGGATTTGGTGAGTCAGCTGCCTCGGTGGTATCGAGTTGAAGATTTGTTGCGGCAAGTGCAGCTTCTGGTGGTTCCCCGACCAGGATATGTGATCGAGGAGTCACCTCTTACAGGAGTACGGCAGCTGGGGGGCAATATTGCGATCGCTGACTTGACTGGCCCAGATGTTTCCTCGACGGCGTATCGTGAAAATGGAGATAAAGAGGCCTTGACGCCTCCGATTGAGGCATATATTCATCGAGAGCATTTGTACAAATGCCAGGACGCACCCAAAAAAAGATTGCAGATCCGGTAAACCAACAGACATTAGCTGCCTTCAAAGTCGGGGTTGATAATGTAATTTTCTCTGTAGATACCTCACAAAACCGGCTGTTAGTTCTGTTAGTTATGAATCAGCAGAAACCTTTCATAGGTCAGTGGTGTCTTCCGGGTACTTTGGTGCGTCAAGGAGAGTCGCTAGAAGATGCCGCATACCGGATCTTGGCAGAGAAAATCCGGGTGAAAAATCTGTACCTGGAGCAGTTGTATACCTTCGGTGAACCAAATCGAGACCCGCGTGAAGCAACAGACGGTTGTGGATTGCGTTATTTATCTGTAAGTTACTTTGCGCTGGTAAGGTTTGAGGAAGCCCAATTGATTGCCGATGGCATGAGTGGGATCGCCTGGTATCCGGTAAAGCATGTGCCGCAATTGGCTTTTGACCACAACCAAATTTTGTCATATGGACACCGGCGTCTGCGAAATAAGTTGGAGTATAGCCCGGTTGCTTTTGAGGTGTTACCGGAAGTTTTTACTTTGAGTGACCTCTACCAACTTTACACCACGGTTTTAGGAGAAAACTTCTCTGACTATTCCAATTTCCGTGCGCGTCTGCTCAAGCTAGGCTTTCTATGCGATACGGGTTTGAAGGTATCGCGGCGGGCAGGGCGTCCGGCTAGTTTGTATCGGTTTGATGCCGAAGCGTTTGCGCCGTTTAAGGATAAGCCTTTGGTATTTATTTAGATGGATTCTCTTGATAGACCAAATTAGAGGGCTGTGATGAAACTAGCGATCGCTCAACTTAATCCCACGATTGGGGATTTAACTGGCAACGCCCAACAAATTCTGGCGGCGGCGAAACAGGCAGCCTTGCTCGGTGTGCGTTTGCTGTTGACGCCAGAAATATCTCTTTCTGGCTACCCACCGCGAGACTTGCTGCTAGACCCCAGTTTGGTTGAGGCGATGGCGACGATTTTGCAACAGTTGGCACGAGATTTGCCACCCCAAATGGCTGTGTTGGTGGGTTGTGTTGAGCCCAACGAGCTCAAGCACACCCAAGGTGGTAAACCCCTATTCAACAGCATCGCTTTACTAGAGCAAGGTTTAGTGCAGCAAATTTTTCACAAGCGCCTTTTGCCTACCTACGATGTGTTTGACGACAAACGTTACTTTGAGCCAGGGCTTCAAAGTAATTACTTTACCCTTGATTATGTCCGCATTGGCGTCACTATCTGCGAAGACTTGTGGAATGATGAGGAATTTTGGGGCAAACGCAATTATGCCGTTAATCCCATCGCTGACTTAGCGACTCTGGGGGTCGATATTATTGTGAACCTGTCAGGCTCACCCTACACTGTCCGAAAACAGCAACTGCGGGAGGCGATGCTGCAACACGCTGCTGTTCGTTACCGACAACCAATTATTTATAACAATCAGGTAGGGGCAAATGATGACTTGATTTTTGATGGCTGTAGTGTGGCGTTTAACCGCGCGGGTGAAGTGGTATGTCGCGCCCGTGCCTTTGAGACAGATTTGGTGGTGCTGGAATTTGATCAGCTCGAGCGGGATTTGCAGCTGGGGTCTGTAGTAGCTATGCCGGAGAGTGAAGATGCCGAAATCTGGAAGGCTCTGGTACTGGGGGTGCGTGACTATACCCGTAAATGTGGCTTTTCTAAGGTAATAATTGGTCTGAGTGGTGGGGTTGACTCGTCGTTAGTGGCTGCGATCGCCAAAGAAGCATTGGGGCAAGAAAATGTGCTGGGCGTCCTCATGCCTTCGCCTTATAGTTCCGACCATTCGATTCACGACACCCTGGAACTAGCTAAAAACCTAGGCATTCAGACTCACACTCTACCGATAGGGGAGCTAATGCAAGGTTATGATCAGACGCTAGCCCAGATGTTTGCTGGAACGCCGTTTGGACTTGCGGAAGAAAATATTCAATCGCGGATTCGGGGTAATTTGTTAATGGCGATCTCTAACAAGTTTGGCCATCTCCTGCTTTCTACCGGCAATAAGTCAGAAATGGCAGTCGGCTACTGCACTCTTTACGGTGATATGAATGGGGGATTAGCCGTCATTGCTGACGTTCCTAAAACTCGCGTTTACTCCCTGTGCCACTGGCTCAATGCCAATGCAGCTGCCACGAATGGCAAAAGTGAAATCATTCCTGCCAATATCCTTACCAAGCCTCCCAGCGCTGAACTCAAACCCGGTCAATTCGATCAAGACTCGCTGCCGCCCTACGAAATTCTAGACGACATTTTGCAACGCTTAATTCACGATCACCAATCTGCTGCCCAGATTGTCGCCGCTGGTCACGAACCAGCTATTGTAGACCATGTGATCAAGTTGGTCGCTCGTGCTGAATTTAAGCGTCGCCAAGCTCCCCCTGGACTGAAGATTACTGACCGAGCCTTTGGTACCGGCTGGCGAATGCCGATCGCTAATAAGTGGGTTTCAGTGAGTACCTACCAGGCTGAAACTATTGCTGGATCTTCCCTGCTACTGAACCAAAGTTGATGTTAATGCCTGCCGCCAGTTTGAGGCTGCGCCCTGAGTCAATCTGTCAAAGTTAACCAGCCAAAAACCTGCTCTACAGTTAGCTCCAACTCAACTCCCTTCAGAATGGGTAGCTGAGTAGTCCCTGTAAGCAGTTCTACTCGCTGACCGGGAAAGGTGACGAGGATGCTTTCCTCTTCGGGATCGACCAACCATCCTAACTCGGTGCCATGACGCGAACAATGGAGGAGTTTGCCGAGAACTTTGGTTTGTCTTTGGTCTGGGGAAAGAATTTCTATCGCCCAATCTGGATGAATTTCAAAGCGGTTGGCAATTTTGCCCGATGGCTCAATAGAGATTCTTTCCCATCGAAATACTGCAATATCGGGAACAATGGCATCACCCCCGAAGGTGCAGCGTAGTTCTGGAAATGCCTTGGCAATTTTCTTAGGTTTAGCAACTTGATTGATTGCTTCACACAGTTCAATCTGAAGCTGACTGTGCTGACCTTGAGGCATTGGCTTGTGAATGATTCCCCCATTGATAAATTCTGATGCTGGTTTGGTTTCTGGGAGTTGGAGAAACTCCTGTAAGGTTAGGGTTTGAGTGGCTGTGGTCATAGTGTAACTTTCGCCTGGGTTTGGCTGAATTGCCACATTCCATTACAGTATATCTACTATCATGATTCCATGCCCCACACTTCCCCGTCACAACACGCAGATATGGGTTATACTTGCTTTTCCCTGGCTGTAAGTTCTGCAAATCCTGCTTGGAGTTCCTGAGAGTCCACTGCTTGTGTTAAAGGGGTTTGGGCAATGATTTTTTCTATAATCCCAGGACGAAACTGAGTGTGACCTTTGTGGATGCTGCTGTCAATCGCTTGTTGACCCTTAATAGCCTGGTTGTGTTGCCAAAAATCAAGCTACGCCACATGTAGCGTCTTCTTCTTAAGATTTTGACGGTAAAATCATAATTATTCAATTGTGGCAGAGTATGGAAGCATACTTTCTTTATGGCATACAGCGATTTTGACCTATTGAGAGTCGAACACGACTTCAGTTTAACGATTCAGGAAGTTGATGTATGTCTGCCTGAAGTTCCTTCCGTTGCTCCAGACTCCCTACTAGAAAGCTTACTCAACGAGAATTTACCCCTTGCCTTAGCTCAGGGAAATGAGAAAGCCCGATCTGAGTGGATTATCAATCCCGTTTTGACGGCGGTTCGTCGCCTGCTCAAACAGCAGATCAGTGTGTTTTCTGGTAAAGAATTCAACATCGATCCTTCACAGGGACTCAACGGGTATGTTGATTTCCTCATTACCCGTTCTCCGCGTTTGCTGGTAGTGGAAGCTCCTGTACTAACGATTGTCGAAGCGAAACCGGAGAATTTGAATGCAGTATTAGGACAATGCTTGGCGGAGATGATCGCAGCACAGCGGTACAATGAGCGTCAGGCAAGAGCAATCAAGACCGTGTATGGTTGCGTAACGAATGGTGAATTGTGGAAATTTTTGACGTTGCGAGAGGCGATCGCCATGATCGGGCTGCGAGATTATACATTGCCACCTGTAGACACCATACTGGGCATTTTGGTGTGGATTTGCAATAGCACAGAAACGTAGAGAAGTGGGTAGTGATATGGAAGTAGTGGTGAGATAGAACCATTGTCCCGTAAGTATCGTGTACAATATTAGCTAAGGCAATTAACTCCTAAATAATCACAATAAATTAGTGTTTTTGATCAGAACTAGTTTGGCGTTCTTACTTGACTCATTCATGAGACTGTTGTCTAACATAGCACGAGAGTCGATAGAATTATCCCATCACAAGTGTGAAGAACTCCCAGAACGAGTCTGTCCTGCTTGTGGTTCTGAGCATCTGATTAAAAATGGTTCAGTTCATAATGGTAAGCCAAAATATCAATTGTATTAGCTGCGGTCGCCAATTTGTTGTCAATCCTACTAAAACAACTGTTTCAGAGGAAATAAAACAGTTCATTGATAGATTGTTACTGGAGAGAATATCACTGCGAGGAATTGCCAGAATCACTCAGGTGAGTTGGTCTTGGTTGCAAGAGTACGTCAATCAAAGGCTGGCTCGCATCCCGCGTCAGATAGAGGTTTCGGGAAAATTGCTCTTGTTGGCTGACCATCGAATGTGACGAGATGTGGTCATTTGTCGATAGTAAGAAAAACGAGATTTATATCTGGCTAGCAATTGACCGTGATTCCCGAGAAATTATCGGTTGCTTTGTAGGAGACAGAACTCGAAAATCAGCCCGTCAATTATGGGCCTCTTTACCAGCCGTTTATCAGCAAGGTGCCGTCGCCTATACAGATTTTTGGCAAGCTTACAAAACAGTTATTCCCCATGAACGTCATAGAGCCGTTGGCAAAGAAACGGGTAGAACTAATCATATTGAACGCTTAAATAATACCTTCAGACAGCGGGTTTCTCGATTGGTAAAACAAAGTCTTTCATTCTCCAAAAAGCTCCATAATCACATTGGAGCGATTTGGTACTTCATTCATGGCTACAATGCAGAGCTGGCAAGGACTTGAGCCTTACCACTACTTCCATATCACTACCGTGTATTTTACTCAAATAGAAATGAAGGCATACTCACTCGACTTACGTCAAAAAATTGTGGATATATACTTAGAGGGTAAAGTATCTCAGCGCCAGCTAGCAAAACAATTTCGAGTAGCCCTAAGTTTTGTAGAAAAATTGCTGAAACAACATCGAGAAACAAAAAGTATTGCTCCCAAAGTTCGCCGACAACAAACACCAACAAAGCTAAATCAAGAACAATTAAATGTTTTATCTTTAATTGTATCGGAGAATAATGATGCAACATTGAATGAACTTCGGATATTGTTAGAAAAACAGACCGGAGTTCTGATTGGTCGCTCAACTCTAGATAGAATGCTGCGTCTTCTCAACATAAATCGCAAAAAAAACACTACACCCAACCGAAAAAGAAACTGAAAGAGTTCAATTCCCGTAGGGTAGAATTCTGGCAAACGGTTCAAGGAATTCTTGCTAAAGAGCTCATCTTTATTGACGAATCTGGTGTTAATTTATCTTTAGTACGATTGTTTGCCCGTGCCCCCAAAGGAAAACGAGCACGAGGTGAACTGTTTTCTTATAATATCTAGTAGGTGATTGTAAACAATCGTTTGTTCTTAGGATCGTTAGGAAAGTACCATTGGCCTTGAATAGAATTTCCCAAGCATTGACCCGACCAAATCTGAGTGGTCTGCTCTTGTCCTACATACCGAGTAAATTGGATATTTGAACCCTGCCAATAACCATCGGCTAATTTAGAATCATCACTTATACCTATAGTATCAAGTTTCATATCTGCTTTAAAACATGTCCCTTTAGCACATTTGTAACCTTGTGTAATCTTAAATCTTCCACTCACGCTCTGGGTTTGAATCTGCTGATACGGCGGCTGAAACTGGATTTTATAATTGTTTCCACTGCTCAACTTACTGTTACAATTAATCTGTTTTAGCTCTTGGGCTTTGACAGTTTGCATTAGAAAAATCATCAGTGAACCAGCAGCCAGAAAAATTACTGGTAATTTTTGTACCTTAAGACTCATAAATTTTATCACTCCCAAAAAATTAACTACAGCTGTAAATTTTTCATTAGTCAGGCCGTCTGAGCAGGGAACCACAACTACTGCCACTCTCGATTGAGTGCAGTCACTTCTACAGTTTGTTCTCGCTCCCCTAGGGATTTCTCACTCAGTATATTAGATCCAATGTAAAATTTCCAGAAGGAAATGTTTTTCTTAGGTAAGACTCACAGCACAGTTGAGCCTTTCATGCTTTAAATGGCAGAATTTTCATCCCAATCCATCGTCAGGAAAGCACCTCCATCAGGATTGCTGATTTTTACCGTCGTTCCCTACCATTTGGAGTAATTCTCTGGCAACGAGAACTCCTACTACTGCTCCACCAACTAATTCCATCGCCCGCACCGCTGTTTTGGCTGCATCACCTGTACCGTCTTTGTCCACTGTCTTATCCCCATCTTCAGCACCCATGTAGCGGTTAAAAATTTCATCACTTACCCATTCCTTGGTAACTTTAAAATCACAAGCCAAATTCGGCACCGTTTTTAAATAGGTACCTTGACACTGGGGACAAGTATCATCACCTAAATCAATTAGGGCAGATTGTTCTGCCAATAGAGAGTTTTGCGCCTTACTAGACAACGAGTAGCGTGATGGAGGAAATTAATAATCGGATCAAGCTAATTAAACGGCAAGCTTATGGCGAAAGTAAACTTTGATCACCTCCGCAGTCGGTTGCTAGCTTTTTTTAGCGATTAGAAAAACTTATCAACTGTCTGACCAAGCCAAGTGGTTCTACCTGTCGCGCGGCTTCGTCGAATCGCCTTTGCAACCCATGACGCTGATGATGACGCTCAAAACCGTGCGGGAAATCCTCGCGGATTCAGCGTTTAGCTAGAAAAACAATCTGCTTTGACGAACAGGCCAATAGACATCTCCACAATAGAAACGTTCTGTGGTAAAAGAGTATAAAATTAGATTTTTCCTTGCAAGAACATGAGTGAAGTATTAAGTTACATTAAAAAACACCCTGAAGAAACTCAGCGATTGGTTGGTTTAAAGTATGAGCAACTAGAACAACTAATAAAGCAGACGCTCACCTTACAGACCCAAAAGCAACAGGAAGTTGAAGCACAAAAAATTAGAATTATAAATAAAGGGGGTGGTCGTAAAGCCAAGTTATCGGCAGAAGAGCAAATTCTATTAACATTAATATATTTGCGGCAGTTGACAACATTTCAATTCTTGGGAATTCAATTTGGAGTGAGTGAATCAACGGCAAACGATACATTTAATTACTGGTTGTCCCTGCTCCAAGAACTCCTGCCGTCAAGTTTACTTGAACAGGTTAAAAAAAACGTAAGTGATTATGAGACAGTCAAAGAAATTTTAACTGATTATGAACTAATAGTAGATAGTGAAGAACAGCCTAGAGAAAGACCGGGGGAGTATAAAGAACAGAAAAAGTATTACTCGGGTAAGAAGAAAAACCATACTTTTAAAAATCAAATTACTGTTTTGCCAGATGGGAAAGATATCGTTGATGTGCTCGCGGGAGAACCTGGTCCAACAAGTGACATAACTTTATTTCGTGAAGGTCAGAAAGAATTCGACCCTAACCAAAAATTTCAAGGAGATAAAGGTTATGAAGGAGAAGCATCAATTAAAACTCCCACAAAAAAGCCGAAAAAAGGAGAATTAACTCTAGCGCAGAAAGAGAAAAATAAAGAAATGGCTGCCGACCGAATATTTGTCGAACATTTAATTCGTGTAGTCAAAATATTTAGAATAGCTTCGGAAAGATTTAGATTAAATCCCTGGAAATACGAGCAAATAATTATGACGATATGTGGAATAGTGAGACTTCGGATAGGAACCTTAGTTTTACTATGAAAAAATATTGGGGATCGGTGAGAAAAATTGGGGTAAATATCTACTACTTTTTGCCTTGTTATCAACAGTAATTGTCTCAAACCCTGATTTTGGCGTTGAGATGGGCTGATGCAAGTCAAGCGCGATCGCCAGCTTGAAGTTTAGTCAGGGAGCGGTATTACCATTTTTCGGAGATGTCTAATGTGGTTTATGCGATCGCAGCCTTTCAACACATCACACAGCGCAAACAAGCAGAACACCTCTTAGCCAATTATAACCGCACCTTAGAGCAACAGGTAGCCCAACGAACGGCGGCTTTACACTGAATTACGACTGCTCACCGACGCTCTACCCGTTTGTATCTGTTATGTGGATGCAAATCAGCGCTATCGGTTTGTCAACCGAACCTATCTGAAATAGATGGGAGCGTGAGAACCCCCGCGTTTTAACCGGGGGATGAAACGCGACACAAGGGGTTTTAACCCCGCGTATCCGTTTGACTTTACTCCTTACTATAAGTATAATTAGATACAGAAAGCGAGGGAATTAATGCCAGAAATATACCGCACAATCCAGATCAGGCTCAAGCTGGACGAGCTAGAACGCCAGGGTCTAGAGTTTATATGTCAGCAAGCTAACTCACTTGTGAATTGCTCCGTTTATGCCGTTCGTCAAGGTTACTTCATGCTTGGTGGTACAGGTATGGTGAGACCTGATTACCCATCTCTTGATGTTTGGATGAAGCAACTAGAAAATCCGCATTATCGGGGAGTTGCAGCACAAGCGGCACAACAAGTACTAAAGGGGGTTGTGGAGTCATTTAGCAGTTTTGATAAGTTACTGGAAAAGTTTTGGCAAGGTGATGTTGAAAAGCCAAAGCTTCCTGGATATCGAAAAAAAGGTGGACTGGCTGCAATTTCTTTCCCAGCACAGGCACTTCAGTTCGACATTGAGACTGGGTTATGTCGCTTGCCATTGGGCAAGATAGCGTCCTTGGAATCTGGTATTGACTCAATCTGGGTTCAGGGAGCATGGGTAATCAAAATAGAGCAAATCTCTGAAGTCCGCATCTTGCCTCGTAACGGTGAGTTTTATGCCGAATATGTTTACAAGGCAACTGGGTTGCAAGCTAAATATAACCTTGACCCAACCCAAGCTTTAGGTATAGACCACGGTGTCGGTAACTGGCTGACTTGTGTCTCCAGTTTGGGAAAAAGTTTTATCATTGATGGTTACAAGGTTAAGTCAGTCAACCAGCTTTACAACAAGCGTGTCGCTACCCTGAAGACTGGTAAAAATAGGAATTACTGGGATACTGAGTTAGCTAGACTGAGCGAGAAGCGTAATCGTCAGATGCGTGACGCTGTTAACAAGACAGCACGATTCATCGTAAATCACTGCCTAGCTAATAGTTTAGGCACGGTGGTTTTTGGATGGAATGAAGGTAATAAAGACGGTGCTTCCATGGGGAAAAAGAACAACCAAGAGTTTGTCCAAATTCCCACTGCCAGGCTAAAGCAGCGTATTCAAGAACTCTGTGAAGAGTACGGTATTCAGTTTGTGGAAACCGAAGAGAGTTACACGTCTAAAGCATCCTTTCTTGATGGCGACGAACTACCTACATTTGGTGAAAAACCCGAGTGGTATAAACCGTCTGGAAAGCGTGTTAAACGCGCATGTTTTCCGGGGGAAGCTTCCCCCGGAAACACTGCGCGTGGAATGTACCGCACTGCCGCAGGATTTTTGATTAACGCTGATTGCAACGGTGCTGCCAACATTCTGAAAAAAGTAAGCATACAGCTAGGATTAGACCTAGCCAAGGTGTGTAGGGGAGTATTGAACCTCCCGCAACGATATAATTTGTTTTCTTCTTTAACCAAATCATATCGTAGACGAAGCGAAGCAGCACGGTTTCAACCTGCTGCGTAGCAACATCTAAGAATCCCCCGTGTTTCAACCGGGGGAGAGTTCAAGAGATCTGGTTTAGCTGTAGTCAAGATCAACTTCTGGGTAAGCATACTCCTGAAATCTTCGGTGAGGCGGTTGATCAAATTGTTGAGCCGTACATCAATCGAGCCCTGGCAGGGCAGATGACAACCTATGAGGCAGAAATCCCCTATCCGGTTGGCAAAAAGTATATGGGTGCCACCTTCAGCCCGGATTTCGGTTCCAGTGCCCAAGTGAGAGGATACTATGGTCTGATCGCAGACATTGGCGATCGCAAACGCGCCGAAGTAGCCTAATGCCATAAGATACGCTGATGCTGGCGAACTTCTGGTTGAGTTGGTGTATGAAAATACACAATGTATCCTGCGCGTTAAAGACGATGGACTGGGCTTCGGGGTTGGTAGCATCCCATCTGTTGGCGGATTTGGATTGCTGGGAATGAGGGAGCGGGCAGAAAATCTTGGAGCACAACTGATGATTCAAAGCCAACCTGGGCAAGGGACAGAAATTGTTGTCATGATCAATCGAGAGTAAGAATATTAAACACGCACGCCTTACAAATGTAAAGTGTAGTCACATCTCAATTTCTAATTTTATCCTTTCAATTTCTTAATAATTATGAGCCAATCAACAAATATTCGGGTTCTGATCGTTGACGATCATCCCATTATCAGGGAAGGATTGGCAATCATCATTAACCGTGATCCAGAGATGACGGTGATTGCTCAAGCGGAAGATGGGCAACAGGCAATCGCTCTGTTTCGGGAATATCAACCGGATGTTACACTGATGGATTTACGAATGCCACAAGTAGCTGGGGTTGAAGCCATTACTACTATAGCAGTCCTAAATGAGTTGTAAAAAGATTAACTATACATAAATATCTTTGTAAAGTCAAAAACTTGATGATGAGTAACGAGTACAAATAGTCTCTTGACATGAATAAATGATTTGCATAAGTGGTAAAACTCTCGAATAAAGTTTTTAGCGTGCAGCCAAATGTCCTCTACAGGATTTTGCGTTGGATCATTAGGGGCGAATCGAATACAAGTAACTTTATATTCATCTTCATTTTTGCCTTGATTGATAGTGTTCAAATAAGACTTAAATTCAGCAGAACGGTGATAACTGGCTCCATCCCAAATTAAAGCAATACGGCTGAGAGGGTACTGAGAAATTAAATATTCTACAAAAGCAATCATGTTACTCGTATCACCTTGTTTGTAAGGCTTAATTAAAAATTCCTGTGTGTAATAATTTAAAGCGACGTTTAGGAGTTTGCCGTTCTCGTTCATTGATAACTGGAACTTCAATCCGTTCCTTGGTGTTTCCCCAAATATAACCGCAAATATCTCCCCACAATAGGTGACATTCATCTTCAAAGAAAACTACGAGTTTTCCAGATACTATATCCTGCTCGTGTGCTCTCAGCCACGCTGTTATTTCTAGTTTTTTTTTAGCGACCAAAGCCGGGTCGATCCGGGGATTACTTTTCTGTGTTTTCTTCCAACTTATATTAGCCTGCTTAAACAAGTCGTAGTAGCTCTGATTCGACTCAAACCGTACATTAAAAATATCGAGTATATCCTCTTTAAATTCTGACAAATGCCAATAATTTTTCTGTTGAAGCCAGCTTAATACATTTGCTTTTGGTGCCGAATTAAGATAGCTGTTTGAACCAATGTATTTCAGCCTCAGTCCGGTAATTCCCTGTTCTATAAATATGTATTTCCATTTGCTAATAAAACTTACAGAGACTCCTAAAATATTTGCAATTGTTGAAGGCTTATGGTTTTGCATCACCATTTGTACAGCAACTGCCCGTTTTAATTCTCGCTTTGTCTGGATTCGCTTGAATGAATTCTATCAACTCTTCCATCTATACTGCCATGCACCCTATCAATACTGCCAATTTTCATTATATTAATAATTATAACTTTTTACAAATAATTTAGGATTGCTATATTTGTGCTGAATTTAAGCCGGCTCGGATTATCGTGCTCACAACCTACAACAGTGATGAGGATATTTATCGCGGATTGCACTCAGGTGCTCAAGGCTATCTGCTCAAGGATGCTAAACCCAACGAGCTTCTGGATGCGATTTAATTTCCCTGGTTCTTAACCCCAACTCATGTCTGACTGAGGATAGTTTTATGACATCCATTCTATTACTAGTCAAAGATGATTTTGAGCACCTAAGGTTTCCAACTCAGATTGATTTTTGTTGCGATTCCCCTGTTAATCATGCACTCACTGCTGTCGCACAAGAGGTCGCCGAGTTGCTTCAACAAGCTTATTCTTTTCAAGCTGACGGCATCAATCACGCTCTTGAGATCTCGATCCGGGCAATCGAGCCAGAGTAGACGCAAATCATCACCATTGAACTTAGTGACAAAATAAAATCTTCTCGCCGCTCGCACTCGTGCTGCCGTCCGCAAGCTACACAAAGCCAGAATTCGCTTCACCATCACCAGTGGTCGTCTACCGTTGGGAATGAAGATGCTCAGCGATGCACTGGAACTGAAAGACCCGCTCGCCACCTTCAATCGCGCGATTTTTCTACGTCCAGACTTTTCAATCATTAGACTTCTTGCATAAATGCCAAAACAGGGGCTGGAAGTATTGAGGCTGAGAATCCTAAACCGACTTATGCAAGAAGTTTAATCGTGATGGCAGTCCACGAAGCTGGATTATACGACTATATGCGAACGCTGGATATCCAATTTAGTCATGGGGCAAAAGGCGTTCAGAACAAGTCTTGAAGAGCTAAGTGTTGCGGCTTGCTTTTCATAAATCCCGGATTTCTCTGTTCGGCGGTGTTAGGAGTAAGCTATTAGATGCGTGTACGGAAGTTTTTTTTGCTCAACGCTAATTGTAAACGGCGCATTTTTACTGAAAGGTTGGCTAACGTGACCACTACGCAGGGCGGCTCACTAAGAGTGATTCTCAATCTCATCCGTCTTGGGTTACTCAATCTTAGACCTGAATCCTTACTCCTGTTTTTGCAACATAACCAGTATGACAACTAAAACGCAAACATCTGTCGGAGGTTACTTGGCAACGCGGTTAGAACAAGCAGGTATTCGTCACTATTTTGGGGTACCCGGTGACTTCAACCTCGTACTTCTCGATCAGCTGTTGATGAATCAGAATCTGAAATATATTGGATGCTGCAACGAACTGAACGCAGGCTATGCAGCAGATGGCTATGCCCGTGCCAATGGAGTTGCGGCGGTTGTAGTAACTTACAGCGTGGGAGGATTAAGCGTTGTCAATGCGATCGCTGGTGCCTACGCCGAAAATCTGCCGGTGATCGTCATTTCAGGTGGACCCAATTCCAACTCGGAAGCCGAAAATGAAGTGGTGCATCACGGCTTGGGCGAAGTTCGTTATGGCTATCCACGAGACATTTTTGCTCAGATTACGGCTGAGGCGGTAATTATTCGTCATCCAAGTGAAGCACCTACCCAAATTGATCGGGCAATCGCGACCTGTTTAGCTCGGCGCAAGCCCGTCTATCTTGAGATCGCCTGTAATATTGCGGGAGCGGCAACTTCCACACCACAAGGTGATCCATGTTCAGTTGCTCAACCAATCAGCGATCCATCTGCGCTCAAAGCCGCCGTCAATCAGGCAGCAGCTATGCTCAACCAGGCAAAAAAGCCTGTATTAGTTACAGGTGTCAATTTGCAGCTCAAAGGCGCAATTGAGCCCTTTCAGAAACTCGTAAAGGCTTCTGGTTATGCGGTTGCGGCGATGCCAAACGCTAAGGGCTTACTCTCTGAACAGCATCCAAATTACATTGGCATCTACTGGGGACCTGTAAGCAGTTTGGGCGCGAGCGAAATTGTAGAATCTGCTGATGCTTACCTGTTCATTGGGGCAACATTTAGTGACTATACCACCTGCGGTCATACAGCGTTGATCGACCCAAGCAAACTAATTCATGTCATGCCAGAGCAGGTTCGGCTGGCTGGACAAGTCTACAATCGCGTCTTCTTACCTGAATTTCTTGCGGCGCTAGCTGCTGAAATTAGGCACAACGACACTTCTCTAGTGGCGTTTAATCGTATCCGCACCGAGGTAGCACCCGCCTCCCCCGGAGAACCTGGAACTCCTCTAACAACCCGTTACCTATTCCAGCAGATTCAGCAAATTCTAAATTCCGAATCGGTAATTATTGCTGAGACCGGAGATTCTTGGTTCAACAGCATCAAACTCACTCTACCAGAGGGTTGTCGCCATGTCATTCAGATGCAATATGGTAGTATCGGCTGGTCAGTGGGCGCGACGTTGGGTTATGAACTTGGCAGTCTCAAGCCGTGTCGAGTCATTGCTTTAATTGGCGATGGTTCATTCCAGTTGACAGCTCAAGAAGTATCAACGATGATTCGTTATGGCCTAAAGCCAATTATCTTTCTGATCAACAATGAGGGCTATGCGATTGAGATTGAAATTCATGACGGTCCCTACAACCTCATCCAAAATTGGAACTACTGTGATTTGATTCAAGTTTTCAACGGGAAATCAGGCAACGGTTGGGGCTGTCGCGTCCAAACTGACCAGGAGCTTGAACAGGCGGTGCAAAAAGCCCTTAGCCATGATGGAGTGAGCTTCATTGAAGTGGTCGTTGAGCATGATGACTGTAGCAAGGAATTGTTGGAGTGGGGAACTCGGGTTGGCGCCAGCAATGCTCGCTCACCCAAACTACTATAGTTACGCTTTCACCCCTCAATGATCAGCAAGTATTGCCTGAAGAGGTTACAAGGAGGTCTGCAGTGTTTGCAGGGTAATGGTCTCATCAGTTGCTGTTGACATCGTGATGGCTTGCGAACCTGGGTGCTATACACTGATAAGCGATCGTCTCGACGACAACGGGGAAATTATTAATCCTGTGCGGATAGTCCAGGAAGCTGGATTGTACGACTATATGCGAACGCTGGATATCCAATTTAGTCATGGGGCAAGTCTTGCTGCATTGAAGCGCCATCTGATTTGACAGATGGTTGTACTCCTATGCTCAACAAAAATTACTGAGGAACTGCTTCAGAACTGATTTATATTTATAAACTAAGGCCAGGCGTCGGGTGACATCGGCTGAAAAGAAAGAGCTCGTGGTGGTGTTTTAACGGCTGGGCTTAGTTTATAAATGACCTCTGACTAAATCATGATTAAGGTACCAAACGAACGATAACTTGCTGATATTATGGTGGTTTTATGAGTGAATTCCGTGTTGAAACTGATAGCCTGGGTGAAGTCCAAGTGCCTGCAGACAAGCTGTGGGGGGCACAAACTCAGCGCTCACTGGAACATTTCAGGATTGGGGATGATTTGATGCCCCGCGAAATGATTCTGTCCTATGCTGTTCTCAAGAAAGCTGCCGCCCTAGTAAATCATCGAGGTGGACGCCTGAAAGACCAGCAAACGCACCTCGTTGTTCAGGTTTGCGAAGAGCTCCTCAAAGGACAGCATCACGATCAGTTTCCGCTGCATGTCTGGATGACGGGCAGTGGCACGCAGTTTAACATGAACGTGAACGAAGTGATCTCCAATCGCTGCTGCCAACTAGCAGGAACGCCACTAGGGAGTAAGAAACCTGTACACCCGAACGACGATGTGAATATGTCGCAGTCGTCGAATGACTCGTTCCCCTCAGCGATGTGTATCGCAGTTGCCCAGGGAATGAAGCAGCGCTTAGTGCCAACTCTACAGCAGTTGCGAGAGGCGATCGCCCTAAAAGCACAGGCATGGCAAGACATCGTTAAGATCGGTCGCACCCACATGCAAGACGCGACACCAATAACGCTCGGTCAGGAGTTCTCTGGGTATGTGGGGATGTTGTCCGATAACTTGGAGCGTCTGGAGCAGAGCCTAGAGGGGGTTTATCGATTGGCGTTGGGCGGCACCGCCGTGGGCACGGGGATCAACAGCGCACCTGGGTTTGACGTTGAAGTGGCCTTAGAAATTGCTAATTTGACTCATCTGCCCTTTGTTACAGCTCCGAACAAGTTTACGGTTCAAGGCTCCCACGATGCCTTGGTGCAGCTAAGCGGCGCTCTCAAGACCCTCGCCACTTCGCTATACAAGATTGCCAACGACATTCGGCTCTTAAGCTGCGGACCACGTTGCGGCTTGGCGGAACTCCAGATTCCAGAGAATGAGCCAGGCTCATCGATCATGCCGGGTAAGGTGAACCCGACGCAGTGTGAAGCACTGGCAATGCTGTCGGTGCAAGTGATGGCGAATGATTTGGCAGTGACTATTGGCGGCGGGGGTGGCTATCTGGAGATGAACGTTTACAAGCCGTTAATCATCTTCAACATCCTGAAATCAATTCGGTTGTTGCAGGACGGTTGCCATAACTTCCGGGTCTTCCTGATCGAAGGGACTGAACCTAACCGCAAGCAGCTCGATTACTTCTTAGAGCGATCGCTGATGCTGGTGACGGCACTCAGTCCAGTGATCGGCTACGACAAGGCATCTGAGGTGGCGCACTACGCCCTTGAGCATGAGCTAACCCTGAAACAGGCAGCGCTGAAGCTGGGATTTGTCAGTGCCGAGGAATATGACCGGGTTGTCGATCCCAAAAAGATGCTTGAACCCGACGTGAATAAAAACTAAACAACAAACACCAGAGTAAAATCAGGAAAAAATTTGAGGTCAGACAAATCGTTCCACGGTAAGCGTGGGGTTGAGCTGCTCAGCGATCCAGCGCTCAATAAGTCCACCGGCTTCACGGCTGAGGAGCGAGAGCAACTGGGACTCGTGGGGTTGGTGCCCGATGTCACCGAGTCAGAAGAGCTACAGGTACGCCGGGTGATGCAGCAGCTGGGTTACAAGAACACCGACCTTGAGCGCTTCATTTACCTCTCCAACCTGATCAAAGGCGCGGAGCGCCATGAAGGTCACTCCCGACCAACTCAAGCAGGGACTGCTTTTCCCGCCACAGTCAAACATCCTCGAACTCGAGCTCTTGACGGCGGCACGGGTGGCGAAAGTAGTTTTTGACAGCAACCTGGCTCGCGTCGAGCGTCCAGCTGACGTCGAAGCGTTCATTCGCAGCCACGTCTACAAACCCGAGTATCGCTCACTGGTTTGATCCGGCAAGCCTGCAAGCTCACCAAGAGCATCGCACCATTACCAAGCTGCACTGCCTACTCTGCATTGCTTCACAGGGACTGCTGCTCATGAAAACGCTCTACCGGAGCGGCCAAATCGTGCCGTCTTCAAACGTCACTATGGAGACAGAAATCCCTGCGATGCTGCAGGCCCGCCAGCTTATTCGTCCTGAACGCTTTGCCTTTCATTCCAGCCGGATGCGCATGAATACCGTCTCGAAGGAAGAAATGTGCTGCTCGAAGCGTGGCGACGCCACAACGTACTAAAACTCAATCCAGATCAACCGGTCGGGCCGATCAAATGCTCGATGCCTAGTCCAAATCCTTTCCGTACCATGAGGATAAATTGTCGTGACTAATACCGACACAACTTCCGTAAATCAGGCTCAAAAGAACCCCGACGGGAACGCTCCCTCGATCACGTTCTTATTAGACAAGAATCTCGGACTTCCCGCTGACGAGAAGCCGTGGAGCGACATTCTGTCTGCCGCGGGCATCAAGGCAACGTCATCGACCGACCTCGTCTGGATCGACAAGATGGTTGCCCAGCACGAGCCCGACATAGCGTTTATCCCGATCGCAGATTTCCATCGGTTCGTCGCGAAGGGAGACCGCCACTACCGCGGCTTTGCAATAGATAGTGATCTTCTCGCCATGCAACTCGGATGGTTCGCTGACACTGTGGCTCGATAATCCGCAACTTCACTGGCACCAAGTCATCGATGCAGCGCCATGCCAAAGCTGGAATCAACCCCACGCCGAGACCTTTTGCCACTAAGCCACGCACAACCGTCACCTCGTCACCTTCAAACGCCACCTTGGGTTCAAACCCGACTTGCCGACATAACTGATCGGTTTGTTCGCGCAAGCTATAGCCTGACTTCAAACTCACAAACGCTTCTGTTGCTACTTCCCTCAAGCGAATGCGACTGCGGCTTGCCAACCGATGTCCTGAGGGAACAGCTAGAAAAATTTCTTCGGTCATTAACTCGATCCAGCCAAGACCTTGGTGTTCTGGTAAATGTGATGTGATGCACAAATCAATATCACTACGAGCGAGTTGACTGGGCATGGTTCGCGAACCATTCTGAAACAGTCGGAATTTCACGTTTGGATGCTGCTGTCGATACACGCTAATCAATTCTGGAAGCAGTTGAGCACCGATTGTGTGCAGCATCGCTAAGCCAACCTGTCCAGTTTCAGGTCCCGCTAAGTCATTGATTTCGCGTTGTCCGGCTTCAAGTTCATTGAAAATTCGCTCGACGCACTCCAAATAAACGCGCCCAAACTGATTGAGTTGAAGCTGCCGTCCAACTCGGTTAAACAAGGGAACCCCCAGTTCTGTTTCTAAGCGTGCGATCGCTCTGCTCAAAGCGGGTTGTGCGATCGCAAGTTCCTCGGCGGCTTGTCGCATATATTCGAGTCGGGCAACGAATTGAAAGTACCGAAGCTGTTGTAAATCCATTATTGTTGCGGCCATGTGTTCGATTGATACCGATATAGCATCAAATCGATAGCAAATTGGGCATTGAAAATAATCTACGTTCGACTATATAGTGGAGTTCATCCAAGTCAGGTAAAAGTTAACGTTTTGAGGAGAATTCTTTGAGATGCACAACGCTTGCGTTCCTTCTTTGAGCACAACTGTCAATTTACCCGATTTCGAGCTTAACCGAGAAGTATTGAAAGACTTTCTACGCCCCAGATCACAAGGGTTACACTGACTACCCATTTCTTGAACTACAGCGAAACTAATCGCCTAATCTAAGGAATGCCTAGACTAGACATCATGCAGAAATTGATGCCAAAAGATTGGATTCTAATTAAACAGAGACTAACGCCATACCTGTTTTTGCTGCCTGCCCTCCTGCTCCTGGGGTTGACTGTGTTTTGGCCTGCTTTCCAAGCGTTTTACCTTAGCTTTACCCGCTATGAGTATGACCTCACCCAGTCACCGCAATGGGTGGGTTTTGCGAACTTCCGCCGTCTGTGGGCAGACCCTGTTTTTTGGCAGACCCTGCGAAACACTGTTTTGTACCTGGTTGGCGTAGTGCCAATTTTGGTCGTCGCTCCCTTGGGACTGGCGATCTTGGTAAATCAGAAACTGCGTGGTATTAACTGGTTACGGGCGGCTTACTACACGCCAGTGGTGATTTCAATGGTGGTCGCTGGTATTGCCTGGAAGTGGCTTTATGCAGAAAACGGTTTACTGAATCAATGTCTCAAACATCTGGGTGTGTTAAGCACAGGTGGCATTCCCTGGCTGACTAGCCCCAGATGGGCAATTTTCAGCGTCATGGCTGTAACCGTGTGGAAGGGATTAGGCTATTACATGGTCATATATCTAGCTGGGTTACAATCTATCCCAGCTGACCTGTATGAAGCGGCGGCAATGGACGGCTCGGATGGCGTTCGCAAACACTGGGACATTACCTTACCTTTGATGAAGCCCTATGTGGTACTGGTGGCGGTGATTTCTGCTATCTCTGCCACAAAGGTTTTTGAAGAGGTCTACATCATGACTCAGGGGGGACCACGCAATAGCTCCAAGACGATTGTTTATTACCTTTATGAGCAAGCATTCCAAAACTTGGAGATGAGCTATGCTTGCACAATTGGGCTGGCGCTGTTTTTGGCAATTTTGGGCTTGTCAATTTTGAATTTCAAGCTGTCACAACTGCGAAGTGGTATCAGTTAAACATTGCCTTAGCGTTGAAATTGCAACCAGAGACAGAGGCAAGACGATATCGCTTGCCCAATAGCCTAACCAATTTCACCCTTGTGCCTAATACCTAGGTATGAGGGCAAGAGCTTGTCGGTCGAGCCACACTGTTAATAGAGGTTATTCACAAACTTCTGATCCGATTTGAGGTAAGAAGGTAAAGAAGATGAAACTCGAAATTCTAGCCACCACAGTACTACTAAGCACAATATGTTTAGCTGCTCCGGCTAAAGCCGCAAACCCCGCTCAGGTCAAACAGTTAATGCAAACCGGGCAATGTGCGGGGTGCGACTTACAAGGGGCGAACCTACGAGGTGCTCATTTAATTGGTGCTGACTTGAGGGATGCTAATTTAAAGGGAGCTAACTTAGAATCGGCCAACTTAGAGGGTGCTGATCTAACTAGTGCCAACCTGAAGGGAGCGGATATGACGCGAGTGTTTGCGAGTGATGCTAGCTTGCATGATACAAACCTAACTGGTGTCAAGCTCAGTGGTGCCAAGCTTGATAATGCTGACATGCATGGTGCTATTTTGGCTGGTGTAGACTTGAGTCGATCTAAACTATATGGTTCCAACCTGTCCCCATAGGGAGTAGACCTGGGTATTGCCAACCTGACATAGAGTTAAGAACTCTTACAAACCCACTCGTAAACCAGAATTTCGTTTTAATCAAACTCCCAGACTCAGAAGCCGAAAACGACGAGCCAACTATAAAAACTCCGCCGTCTTATCACCTACCATTGTTTTGGGTCTGTTGATGGTCAGGTTCCTGCTCTCTTTCCTACCCACTTCTTTTAAAGCCGTTGCACCACAGCAATTCTCGGGCTCACCACAGAAAGTCGCAGTTTTGCCAGCGCCACATCTTCCGGTAAACCCTCCTGCTACTCCACCTGTGGTGGCACTACGTCGTGCCATTGTCGCCCAACAAAGTTCAGCAGATTCCCAGTCTCTAAATCCTCACTCTAAACCCTTAGGATTAGCCCAAATTATGCCTGCTAACCTGAGCAATTGGAGTAAAAATATTCTCGGTTATCGTCTTGCCCCTGATGATCTGAATAGTCCAGATCTACAGCTTAAGATTATTGACCACAAGCTGAGTGAGTATTGGCAACAGGCTCTGGCTGATAGTGGCGGCAATGAAGAGCTGGCTGTGTTAAGGGTTGCAAGCAATTGGTACAGCGGTAACCCCGAGCGATACAAATCGAGGCTACCGCAACGGTACAAGGGAAGGGACGGTCGATTGCATGGCTACCCATCTGTCGCTGAGTACAGCAATTCAGTTTTGAAAAAGTACAGACATTACAGACTAGAGGAAACCTGACACAAGTGTATTCGCTCCAAAAATAATACCATCGGTAGAGACACAAAAAAAATCTCTTGGTCTACAACTGTTTTAATTACTTTTTTAACAAAATTTTTTTTTGACAGTTTAGATAAGAGAGGTTAATATGCCAGGAGAAATGTGTTGGTTACCTGTGCTTAGGCCCGATGGAGAAAAAGTTTTGCACTTAAGGAGCAATCCAAGTGACCCATGGCGACCATACAAAGCTTGTCCCCAATATTCTGTATCAGACTACAACCTACCCAAAGTTACTAGGGGATTGGCGACATACCAAAAACTGATGGGGGAAGGCTGGATATTAATACCTAGTACGCAAACAGCACAGGATTTCATATTCGGGTACACAACTCAGTCGTGTTAAAACCGATTTTGATACTCAATCGATGTACGTTGGTCGGAGAAATCCGTTAAAGTACTCAGACGAAATTGTTTGCTTAGCTGATAGCTCAGACCAACTTGGGTGGGTATGGTGGTGTCTGTCAAAACCCTAAGTATGGAGCCGGAGAGGTTGCCAGAGATGTCAAAATCACCCTCAGCTACCAAACCCAGAGACGACTTAGTGTTGTCTCGGGTGTATGAGTTTAGCAGCGTTGGGAATATACGCAATTCACTCAAGCCAATCGCATTGCCAACCTTGGTAATGGGTTGCTGAAAGTTGCCAAGCAGAGCCGAGCTTGCTAAGTTGGCAGCTCCCAGCGCACCGTTGCCGCTCGCGACCGACTGTGCTAAGCCACCCCCAAGGAGGGAATAAATGTCAGACTTACTGCGCGACGGATTACTCGTTAGTTGTAGGTTATCTAAAAGTTGGCTGGCAGGTCCTGTAATCTGGGCTTGGACACGAACTGTTTGTAAGGAACCAAAATCTGTTGCCCGACTGCTAATGCTCTGGGTGTTACCAGATGAAAAGTTGAAGGGTGATGGAACTTGGTTTGGACTCTGGGTGACTTCTGGTACCACAGCGACGAGCCGGAGATGAAGATTTGGGTCGAGTGCTTGCTTCGGGAGAAATCTCACTGTCTGCTTATAACCACGGGCAAGGGTGAACTGGGTGGTAAACAAATTCAGGTCACCGCCTGTGAGTCGGATGGTTCCTTGGGGGTGAGGATTGTTCAAGGTGCCGTTGACGATCAGGCCACCGGCTACCTGGAAGTTGAGTACGGGTGGAAGGAGGACGGCTATTCCTTTGCCCAGGGTTACCTGCAGATTATTAAATGCCACAACAGGAGTTGAGGGAGTGACGGGCTGAGGGGGGGAGGGGGTCAAAGAAGAATCTTTCCCCAACTCTTGTTTAGGAGCTGCACCAGAGGCAGGTGTAGCGCCACCTGATAAAGCCGCTTTGGCGGCAGCTGCCACTTGCTGTGTCAGCAACACTTTCCCGTTAGCTACCTGCACATTCCCACCAATTATGGGGCTAAATGCCGCACCAGTAATCACCACGTTGCCGCTTGCTCCACCTTGATAGCGATCCTTCAGATTCAGCACCAACTGGTTTAAGTTAACAGTGAGCGGATTCGCCTGGTCTGGGTCATTCGGTTTCAGGTTGGCAAAGATGGGAATCACCCCCTTAGCCTGAACATTACCCCGCGCGAAATTACCCTGGATGCGTTCTACCTGGATGCGATCGCGATTAAACCGAGCCAAGCCCGTCACCTGTGTCAGTGGTTCCCCTGGGAGAGCCTGAGCGCTAATTGTGGCATTATTGACCGTGGCAGTTCCTGTTACCAACGGCTGTTTTATCGTCCCCCGCACCTGGAGTTGCACTCGCCCCTGACCACCTTGCCAGGCGACTTGGTTAGTCAACAGGTTTAACACCGCCAACCCCTGATTTTGCACATTCACATCCAGGTTAATCTGATCGCTATCCGGCTTCACGGAAGCAAAAGGCAGCGCGTAAGGCACACTACCAGTGATTTGAATCGGCTCGTTTGAGCCAGCAACCACCACGTTACTGCCAAGGTTCAAGCGGGCATTGGCATAGCCGAAACTGGCCTGCGCTGAGTTAATCGGCTTCTGGTTAAGGGTGCCATTTATCACCTGCAGCGCTCCTACTGCCCGAGGATTTTGTAAGCTGCCTGCCACAGTCGCTGTAGTATTGATCTGGCCTGTGAGAGCGACTGGCAGCTGCACAAAATTGTTGATCACATCCACAGGGAAATTCCTCACCCGTACCTGACCCGATTGTTGTTTTGTGCCAAGTTGACCGGAGAAGGCAAGTAGCGCTTGACCAAACTCGATTCTTACGGGGATGAGGGTAAGGACGCCATTTTCAAAGCTGCCCTGAGCGATGAGCTGATTAAACTTGTAGTTTTTCCATTGCCAGTTCTGACCACCCAGAGCAAACTTCGCTGCCACTCCGGTCTTTAAAGAACCCTTCAGGGATATTTCTCCGCCGAATGTGCCCTTTAACTCAGCAAGAGAAGACAGTGGGGAAGCCTGTTGCTGTGAGCGCTGTTGTTGTAGCAGCGCTTCTATTTCTGAGAAGCGACGCAGTTGTGTCAGCAGGGAAGCCTGTGGCAGCCCCACCGGCACAGTTGTAACATCAGCTGCACTGCCTGCCGGTATCTGCGACCCTCCGGTGTTTTGCAAATCCAACGACTGTACTGCCGTCAAGATGTTTTGGATTTGGGCTTGCGCGATTTTGACTTGGCCTTGGAATTGCGTATCGTTAGGGGTTGGGGTGACCACACCGCTAATAGCGTACACACCTTGCCCCTGCGTCAACTCACCTCGTGTAAGGGTTCCCACGCCATTGGCGTAGCGGAACTGGGCGGTAAATTGATCACCCACGAACGATGCGAGCACTGGTTTGGCGATCGCTAAATTTCCATCAACCGCATACGTATTCAGGTTAATTGCCAAGTTGGCATCAAGGGTTCCAGAGACGGGTTGAGCAGCAAACGCTGCTGGCAGGGGTGCGATCGCCTTGAATATACTGATCGGGAAGTTGTCGCTGCGCACGAGCAGCGTATTGCCCTGTGTCCTACCAGTGGCGGTTGCCGAGGCTAGCTGGAACAAAAACGAAACTGGTCGATAGGTAGGCGACAGCACCAGAGAAATCCGCTCTTGGGCACCCGCTAGCTGCAAATTAGCCCCCTGTCCTGGAGCTAAGTTCACATTACCGCTGATGACTGGGTCAAATTTCAAGCCACCCGCCGCCAAGTCAAGCAAACGTAGCTGTCCAGATGCCTGGATGGCAGCCAAATTGAATGCCAGCGGCCCCGAAGCATTGACATTACCACTTAGACTTCCCCGCACCCCTGGAATGAACCCGCCTTTACCGAAACGACTTAGCAGGGCCTCCTGAGCCAGCGGCCCCAGCTCAACCCCATTGGCAGCAAAAGATCCCTGCCAGCGACCAGAGAGGAGCTGCAAGTTGGTTGCTGTGACCGTGCCACCTGCCGCCTGAAGACTGCCGCTTAAGTTGCCCTGTACGGTTTCGGGTTTAATCGCCGCCAGAGAGCCCGACAAGTTAAACCTACCGTCACGCAGCGTTGCTTGCAATTGCGGGGTCAGTTGCGGTAATATCTGCTCCAGTTGGATACCACCTGCGGTGCCCAATGCCTGCCACCGACCTCCACCCAGCTGGACGTTTGAGGCCGTCACCGTTCCACTGGCTACATTCAGGCTTCCCTGAGCAGTGCCGCGAATGTTTTCGATTTTGAAAGCACTTAGACTGCTTGACAAGTTGAACTTGCCCTCTAGCCTTGCCTGCACTTGGGGCGGAAGCTGCGGTAATATTCTCCCTAGCTGAACACCTGTTACTGTCCCCATCACCTGCCCCTGGTCTCCAGTCAGTTTGATTTTTGAGGCTGTAACTGCGCCACCGGCTACATTGAGGCTTGCCGCACCTTGGATTGAGAAGGCCCCAGGTTTAAAAGAAGCAGTGGTTCCGGACAGATTGAATGTCCCACTCAACGGTGCTTGTAGAGCTGGGGGAACCTGTGCTATGCGCTCCAGTTGGATACCTGTTGCGCTCCCCGCAGCCTGCCAGCGACCACTAGCCAGCTGCCCATCCACCTGCACGGTGCCACCCGCGACATTGAGGACAGTGTCGCGGAGCAACAAGGTGTCTTTACCAGCGCTAATGATTTTGAGCGTACCGCTGGCTGGGTAGGTGGCTTGGGGTGCCTGCCAGCTCACAGCTGTCTGGAGGTTGCCAACCACTCCAGAAACCTGGGTGTTGGCTTCTACTGTGCCAATCTTAATTTGGGGGGAAACACCGTAAAGGCGAGCGATCGCATCCCCTGGTAGATTTTGAGCCACCACATTAAGTCCCACCCGCGACTTTGGCAACAGCCCAATTGTCCCAGCGCCAGTGATTTGACCCCCAGCTGCTGGTATTGCCTGAAAGCCTTTTACGGTAATCGATGCAGTAGCAGTAGAAAACGCAAATTGGGAGCGGATGGCACTGAAATCAACTCGGTCGATGCGGATTGGCTTGATATTGGCAAACGTGCCTAATACAATCGGATTCAAGATTGGCCCTCGTACTGCGAGGTCGGCTGAGAATTCGCCGGTTGCAGGTACGGGCGGGTTTACCTTGACAGTATCCTGGAGATTAGCCACACTCACCGCTGGCACACGGGCATTGATGTTGAAGTCACCTTGGGTATCGAGCGTCCCGTTGGCGAGCAGCGGAATTTTGCCGAAGTTGCTTGAGACGTTCTCCAGCTCAACTTGCGTTTTCTGGAAACGTAGGGTTCCTTGTGTATTAATAAATGGTTGTGGCAGTCGGTCGAGCTTAGCTGTCACCGCCTTCAATCCAGCTGTTCCGAACACAAAAGGCTGCGGCCGCTTTGCGTCCAATTGGACTGTCAAATTGCCATCGACGCGGCCTGAGAGTACTTCAAGCGGTAACTTGATTAGGTGGCTCAGATCAGCTACCCAAAGGTTCTGCCCTTGGAGCTTTAAGTTACTCTGATTTGTTTTTAGGCGTGACTCTCCCTGGATCTCAAAGCTGCCCCCAGTAACTGGTTGACCACCCAGTTCGTAGCTAATCAGCTGCTGATTTTGATTCAGCAAGTGACCGATGCCGTTAATCTGTGCTATGGCAAACGGCACCCGACGATTGCCGGGTTTTGGGTATGCCACCAGTACAACTTTAGTGTTCTTAACCCAAATCGTACCTGGGTTGATTTGAATCGGTCCGGGCTTTTGCTGTGTCTGGGGGGGTATTCGAACCCAGAGACCCTGTTTATTCTGTTGGATGTAAACATCGGCACCAATTAGGGTGACATCCAGCTTTAGGGTGCGGGTAAACAGCACCTGCAACGGGTTAAACGCCACGTCTATAGCCTTGACTGAGGCGTGATCTGGATCAGTGGGCGTTGCGGGTACAGAGGTCGGTCCAAACCGCAACCCGGTGAGGGAAAATCGTTCCAATCGCCCCAGCTGCACCGGCCTTTGGAGCGTTTGACTGAGATTTTTTTGAACTAGCGGCACTAACTCCTGACGGATCAAAGTCCACAACCACCAGGTACCCCCTGCAACTAAACCCAGCAAAATCAGGCCCAGGGCAATTCCGGTGCGACTTAACAAGAGTAACAACAAACGCGGCTTGGGACGGGGTTCGGGTTGGTTATTTGGATTGGAGGAGTTAGTCATTTGCCCTTCAGTCGTTAAACGTTGTTGAGCTGCCAGACTAAATATAACTAGCACACTTGAGTAGTGCTTATATTAGGATACGGCGATGAGTCGTCTATTGGTTTTATTGACACTTGTTTGCACCAACAATCTGGAACCTTACTATGGTTAACAAAGATGGAAGGAAATGATGATTACACCCATGCGCGTGTTTGTTTTATTGTTTAATGCCCGGACTGAGAATGAGGGGATTCATACGATTTGGGTTGGCGATCGCAATAAGGTACTGATGTTCGAATCCGTTGACGACGCGACCCGCTTTGCTGTCATGCTAGAGGCGCAGGATTTCCCCACTGCTGCAGTAGAATCAATGGATGCCGAGGAAATAAAGGAATTTTGTCAAAGTGCCGACTATGACTGGGAGCTGGTTCCAGATGGTGCTTTAGCGATTCCACCGGAAACTAATGTAGAAAAACCTGATTGGAAGGCGGATGAGCAGACAGCAGACATCTCTGATCCTGAGCTAGATAGCATTCGCCGCAAGTTGGAAGGGTTGTTGTGATCCGGCGTTAGGAGTGACTTGGATGAATTACCTGGAACGGGGGCATCTATTAACCGAACAGATCAATCCTAATAGTCAGAACTTAGACCAGCTAAGTTCCTTAGAGTTAGTGGAGCTGTTTAATCAAGAGGATGCCTTGGCGATCGCTGCTGTTGCCGCTGTTAAAGTCGAGCTGGCTACGGCAATTGACCGCACGGCTTTGGCTTTAAGGCACGGTGGACGTCTGTTTTATGTCGGGGCGGGGACGAGTGGGCGGCTGGGCGTTTTGGATGCCGCTGAGTGCCCGCCCACTTTTTGTAGTCCCCCGGAGTTGATCCAGGGAATTATTGCTGGTGGGGCAGCTGCTTTGGTACGGAGTTCGGAAGATTTAGAAGACCGAGCGGAGGATGGAGACGCTGCTCTAGCTCAACGACAGATTACCCAGCTAGATGTCGTGGTAGGTATTACAGCTGGAGGAACGACACCCTTTGTCCACGGCGCTCTGAGCGCAGCACGGACTCGGGGAGCGACGACCATTTTTATTGCTTGTGTCCCAGCCCAACAAGTAAGTGTAGAGGCTGATATCGATATTCGCCTTTTGGTGGGACCCGAAGTGCTGGCTGGCTCGACGCGTCTCAAGGCTGGGACTGCTACCAAGTTGGCATTGAACATCCTCTCGACGGGGGTGATGGTGCAACTAGGCAAAGTTTACGGCAATCGCATGGTGGATGTGGCGGTTACGAATAAAAAATTGCGCGATCGCGCTTTGCGGATTTTGCAAGACCTAACCGGTTTGAGCCGCGAGGCATCTGGCTACTTGCTGGATCAGAGTGGTCGCTGGGTGAAGCTGGCGCTGCTGATGTATTGGACCGATTTAGACCGGGAAGCGGGGGCGTGCCTGCTGGCGGAACACCAAGGCAATCTTAGAGCAGCTGTCTTGAGTTACAACGCGCGCGTGCAACTCTGACTCATCTACTTCCACAAAGTGCTAGAGTTAAATGATGACTGGTCTAAGATTAGACTATTCTGCTCGGTTGAGTTTGAACCCTCGAACAAATCCGCGCTTATACCGCAAGACTCGCTGTTTGTGAGTCGTCTTTTACTACCCGAACCACGTTGGCATGGTTTTTTGGAAAAGCTGGTTTAGCGGTTCAGAAACTGCCGCTGTAACCAAGAAAACGCCACTTGAGGAGCAAACTGCTGAAGTTGTGGGTGTTTCCCCCCAAAGTGAAGAACGCATCACTTTCAGTAGCGATCGTGACATTGACCTCTACGAACTAGAGGAACTCTGCGACGCCGTCGGTTGGTCGCGTCGCCCCCTGCGTAAGGTGAAAAAAGCCATTGAGTATAGTTTTCTTGTAGGCTCGATGTGGGAGGTACGAGGAACTCAGCGTCGGCTCGTTGGCTTTGCCCGCGCCACCTCAGACCATGCGTTTAACGCCACTATTTGGGATGTGGTGGTTCATCCGGATTACCAGGGTAAAGGCCTAGGAAGGTCTCTGATGAAGTACATGATCAAGAAACTTAGGGCTGAAGACATTAGCAACATTACTCTATTCGCTGACCCCCATGTTGTAGATTTCTACCGGGGTCTGGGTTTCACGACAGATCCAGAGGGCATCAAGGGGATGTTTTGGTATCCCAGCTGAACAGGGTAACAAGGAGATGGGGAGATTTATTCCCCATTTATGCATTTTATGCTGTCTTGTGTTAAGGTTGGTAAAGTAAGTGTGTCTAACAACCGGGATGTAGCGCAGCTTGGTAGCGCGCCTGCTTTGGGAGCAGGATGCCGCAGGTTCGAATCCTGTCATCCCGATTATCGACTCAATTAATAAATAAACCCTAGAACTACGGCTCTAAGATTTTTAAATACCTCTAGGTAGGCTAAAGGGTATTATTTTATCATCAAACCAATCTAAATTTGACTATGATTTGACTATGGAGCTGAGTCCTATCCTGTCTTCATAGTTAAATTGCCTAGGTCTTGTGTATGAAGTCAGTTTCAAAGCTTTCTAAAGGTTCTGGTTAAGTGTGGTAATGTCTAACCGTTTGTCTCACGTTATTTGGTATTGATGCCAGGAGCAGTCATGAAATCATTAGTTCGCTGGGGCACCGCGTTAGGTATAATCGGAAGTGCCATAATAGGCTCTGCTCTGATTGGCAGTATGCGGGCGCTAGCTTTGCCTCAAGATCAAATCCTGAAAAAGCTGGGACCGGTGCCTGTATTTACGGTAACGGATGCCAAGGGTGCGCCATTGGTTGCTTCTGTTCCCAACGGGCAAAAAAAAGAGGCGATCGCGGGCATATTTATAAGTCAACGCGATGCTCAAGCGTTTGTAGAGCGGCTAAAGTCGAAAAATCCAGATCTGGCAAAAACGGTAAGGGTGGTAGCCGTGTCCCTGGGGCAAGTTTACCAGCTGAATCAATCGAACCAAAACAAGCCCAATCCGGTGGACTTTGCCTATGTACCGGAGCAGCAGCAGGTTACTTCGGCGTTGACGCTGCTGCAGCAAAGTGGCAAAAAACAGAACCAGTTTGATGGAACTCCCCTGTTCGTTGCCAGAGCAGGGAAGGAACAAGGGTACTTGACACTTAAACGGGAAAATCAGCAAGTGATTCCGTTCTTTTTCCAGAAAGAGGAATTGCAGAATATGCTGGATCGCTTCAAGCAACAGAAGCCCGATCTGGCTAAAACCATTAACATTCAGGTAGTGAGCCTGGAGGGAGTGCTTCAGACTCTAAAGACTAGCAATAATGCCGAGCTGAATCAAATTGTGATCGTCCCACCACAGGAGTCTATTCAATTTGTAAAAACGCTCCAGCAGTCTGCCCCCGCCCAGAATCAACCTCAGCCAACGCTATCGCCAAGTCCAACTCGTTAAGGCATGACAGGTCGATCTCTTGAAACGGTGGTTTCTGGCTTGGAACTTTGGCAGTGGCGTGCTATTGCACTCTCAGCCGCGATCGCTACTGATGTGCCGCCAGGTGAAGTGGACTGGTTGCTGCAAGAAGTAGCTGGGCTAGATCGGTTGGCGCTGCGTTTAGAAACTTTCAAAGACCGGCACCACATAGAACTACAGCTGCCCCTAAAAGACCTAGAACAGCTGTGGCAACGGCGGCTGCATGACCGATTGCCAGTCCAGTACATTGCTGGAGTGGCACCATGGCGGCACTTTAAAGTAGCGGTTTCTCCAGCAGTGTTGATTCCCCGACCGGAAACCGAGTCCTTGATTGATTTAGCGGTTGCAGCTGGAAAAAATAGCGGTGTAACGCAGTTGGAACAAGGGCATTGGGCGGATTTGGGGACGGGCAGTGGAGCGATCGCGCTTGGGTTAGCAGATGCGTTGCCACAGGCTGTGATTCACGCCGTCGATTTCAGCCCAGCTGCCCTCTCTATTGCCCAGCACAATGCCCAGACTTTGGGTTTTGCAAACAGGATTAACTTTTATCAGGGTGACTGGTGGCAGCCTTTGGAATCCCTCAAAGGCCAGTTCAGTGGTATGGTAGCAAATCCGCCTTATATTCCCAGTCTAAGCATGCAACAGCTGCAACCGGAAGTGGCTTGGCATGAACCTCAACTGGCTCTTGATGGTGGTTCGGATGGGTTAGATTGTATCCGTGAGCTGGTAGAAACATCTCCCGCTTATTTGCGACCTGGTGGCGTCTGGCTAATTGAGATGATGGCAGGGCAAGCTGATACAGTGGCGGCTCTGCTGCAAAGTCAGGGTAGCTACTGCAACATTCAGGTTCACACCGATTTAGCTGGGATTGAGCGATATGCTCTGGCAAATCGTTCCCCCAACCCCCAACCCTGCGATTAATGACACAAGTTGCCCTAGACGCCCTCGTAGCTGGGGCACGTTCTGGCTGTTTGGTGAGCTTTCCGACCGATACTGTTCCCGCTCTGGCAGTGCGACCGAACCAAGCTGAGCTAATTTTTGCGGCTAAGCAGCGGAGTCAAAACAAACCTCTAATTTTGATGGCAGCCACCCCTATGGATCTGTGGTCTTTTGTCAAGGGTAGTGCGGATGAGCTACTGGTTTGGCAGCAAGTGGCTTCATTGTACTGGCCGGGAGCGCTGACATTAGTGTTGAGGGCGAGCGATCGCGTTCCACTAGCGCTCAACCCAGCTGACCCGACGACGATTGGGTTGCGTGTGCCAGTTGAAGCGATCGCTCACACGATCCTGTCGCAAACTGGGCCGCTCGCCACCACCAGTGCCAATTTTTCAGGCCAGATACCTTTACAGACGATGGCAGAAATTGAGGCGCAGTTTCCCGATGTCCTGACCCTGGTACCAACGGAATTAGAAGCGAGCGCACCCGGAACTGGCGTCCCTTCCACCGTTGCTAAATGGACGGGCTGCGGTTGGAAAATTCTGCGGCAGGGAGCGGTCAAGTTCGATTTTTGAAACTGTTAAAACGATGGGCTGGAGTAGCTGGATATATTTAGGATTAGGACTGGGACTGGGCGTGGGCTATAGTTGGCTGTTAGGGCGGTGGGGCTCATCCCCAGTAACTCAAGCCCAAACAGAAACGACGCAGGATCTGCCAACTCTGTTGGAACTGAAATCTTCCCAACTGGCATACCAGCTAGCACACGAAATGGGCCAGTTTAAAGCGGGGTTTTTGGTACGGACTTCCCATGAATTGCGATCGCCCCTTAATAGCATGATTGGTTTCCATCAGTTAATCCTGTCGGATCTATGTGACAACCCAGCTGAAGAGCGAGAATTTGTGGCACAGGCCCAGAAGGCAGCGCTGAAGCTGGTGAAGCTGCTCGATGACATTCTCGATGTTGCCAGAATAGAACACGCGACTAATAAGCTAGAGATTCAGCCGCTCCATCTGGCGAGGGTATTGGAAGAAGTTTATCAGTTGACTCACCTGCTGGCCGCCAATCGCAATTTTCGTCTTCAGGTATCACCTCCTGATTCAGCGATTTATGTTTTGGCAGATCCCCGCTGCCTACGGCAGGTGTTGGTGCGGTTGGTAGAAACCTCAATTGCCCAGATGGAGGAGGGCAATATCTGTATTTCAGCCAATACTTCACCGGCAGATGGATGGGTTCACATCTGGCTGGATGTCCAACTGAACGCTAGTGCTTGGAGTCAGGAGGCGGTGGATTTACTCCAATCTGAAAACGCGACTACTTGTGTGCCGGTGGCGGACGCTGTACCATCACCCGGACTAACACTAATGCTGTATCAGACCCTCCTGGAACTGATGAAAGGTCGCCTAGAGGTTTTCCCACTCCCAACGAATGCTGATCAATCCCCTTTCACTCGCATTCAGCTAGCTATACCTCTGGTGATGGCTGAAACTAAGACGTAAAAGTAGGACTGCAAACCCACTTCCAAAGAGGATGACTCGACCCCTGCTGTCGAATTCGGCTAACTTGTTGTTCTAAGCGCCGTTGTTCTTGGTTTGGGAGTCCGAGTAGAATATTCCGACTTTGCCAAACCAAGACAGCTGCGGTCATGCCGATACAAAAAGTGAGGCCAAAAGTCGGCAGTGGATTGTAGTAAAGTCCATAGCGCACTGCCACCCAGGTAAAGTATTGCTGCCACAGGGCAATTTCTGAACGCAAGCCCCATAGGCTTAAAGAGCCGATACTGACCCAGAGGAGACCTAGTACTAGCCACCTACCGTAGACAGTGAGGCGGTGTAGCCTTTGCACTTGCTCGTGGAAGGTTGGGTCGAGGGAAGTAGTTTCCGGATCAGGCATCGTCGGCACGGCTGAATGTATCAATAGGCTCTGAGCCGGTTGCAGCAGGGGGCTTAGAGTGACCGATGCGCTCTCGCCACCAAGCCAGGAGGGGACTGGCGATGAAAATACTAGAATAAGCACCCATAGTGAACCCAATGATCAGAGTCAAGGAGAAGTTTCTCAGGCTTTCACCGCCAAATAGGAAGATGGAAAACAACGTTAGCAGCACGGTTAACGTCGTGTTGATTGATCGCGTTAGGGTCTGATTAACTGCATCATCCACAACCTGGTTAATGGAATTACCAGGATTTAGTTTGAGGATTTCCCGAATCCGGTCGTAGATCACCACAGTATCGGTGACTGAGAAGCCAGTAATCGTCAATAGAGCAACGATAAAAAGGCTATCGGCCTCAACACCTTGCACCAGACCCAAGATTGAGAAAATACCCAGCGTAATTAAGAGATCGTGGAACAGGGCAATAATGGCGATAACAGCGTAATCCCTCTGGAACCGCAGGCTCAGGTAGATGACAATGCCTGCGAAGGATACAAGTAGAGCGAGTAACCCAGAGGACAACAACTGGCGACCAATCGTAGGGCCAACAGTGTCAATCTGGGTGGCTTTAGGATTAAAGGTGCCAAGTTTTTGGCTCAAGGCTGTTTGCAACTTGGTGCGTTGATCTACATTTAATGTTTTTGTCCGCAGGGATATTGCCTGCTGGTTTTTACCGACAATTTGGATGCTGCTGTTGCCCAGTCCCTGAGCGTCAATGACTTCCCGAACAGATGTGAGCTCAATCGGGCGATCGCAGTTTTGAGGTACTGTACAATCGCGTTCCAACTGTAATCGGGTGCCACCAACAAAATCCAGACTGGGACGTAGCGGTGCGCCCAGCTGTTGCCAAGAAATCACCATCCCGATCAAGCCAATAACAATGATGAATGCAGAAAGCATCCACCACCAGCGTCGCTGTTTGATCACACTAAATTTCATCGTGCAGCCCCCGCCTGAGATTTCATTGAGGTTGGCAGATTGGGACAAAATAGTTCAGGCTTACGGAATCCTGGAAATCCTAATGCCACCAACAGCAGCGAGCGACTACAAGTTATAGCCGTAAACAAATTCACCCCCAGCCCTAGCGCCAGCGTCACAGCAAAGCCCCTAACTAGACCCGCTCCTAGCCAAAACAGCGCTGCACAGGCAATCAACGTTGTCACATGAGAGTCTAAAATGCTCGACCAGGCTCGGTAGAACCCAGCCTCTACTGAACGATACAGGGTTTTGCCAGCTCGTAGTTCCTCACGGGTGCGCTCAAAAATCAGCACATTGGCGTCAACCGCCATGCCAATGCTGAGGATGAATCCAGCAATGCCCGCGAGAGTTAAGGTAACGCCTAGCAAAACGAAGCTGGCGTATGTGAGCACAGCATATATCAGCAAAGCCACATCAGCAATCACACCGGGCAGTCGATAGTAGGCCACCATAAAAATCAAAACCAACACTATGCCACCGATACCGGCGTAGATGCTGCGTTGGATGCTGTCTTTGCCTAAGGTGGCACCAACTGTCCGGTTCTCTACTACTTCCACTGGTACGGGTAAAGATCCACCCCGCAGCTGAACTGCCAGATCATTTGCCCCTTGTGCCGTAAAGCGCCCGGTAATCACCGCTGCTCCCCCCGTGATGCCAGTTTGGGCATGTTCAGGCCCAACCGTGGGAGCACTGATTAGTGCATTGTCTAGGAAAATGCCAATAGTTCGTCCGGTGCCAGCGAGGTTCTTGGTCAGAGTAGCAAACAAGTCACCGCCACGACTATCAAACCGGATTGTAACATTCCAGTTGTTACTCACTTGAGTGGGTTCGGTACCGGCATCTTTGAGGTATTTGCCGGTTAGTGGGGGGTTAGAGCTTTCAAACAAGTCAGCGATCGCTTTGTTACTCCGGTTTAGGGCGGCTTGATTTTTCTCAATTTCTGCCGTATCCCCAGTCTTTCTCAACTCCGCCTGCTTTGCTAGCAGTTCAAGTCGCACTTGTTGTTCAACCAGGAGTTGCGTTTCAGTACCTGGCTTTTGCTGGCGAAACTCCAGCACAGCTGTGCCGCCCAGCACCCGTTCTGCTTGCTGTGGGTCACTCACTCCTGGCAGTTGAACCAAAAGCTGGTCTTTCCCCACGGTCTGCACCACTGGTTCAGACACGCCAAGGCCGTTAATTCTATTTTCTACTACCCTCTGAACCGCTACTAGCTCTTTCGAGGTGATTTCCTTAATTTCCCCTGTGGGCTTCACCTGAAGGGTCAGCTGTGAGCCTCCCTGAAGGTCTAATCCCAGGGAAATTGGGATCTTTTCAATCACCGTGATCGCGGCGATGAGAAGAACGAAGATCAAAACCAATAGCGATCGCTGTCTTTGCATACCATAACCCGCTGCCACAAATGCTATGATAATCTGTTTTGAGCGGGTTTATGCACTCAAGGAGTCATGAGTCTCTGAATCAGTGCGCGGCTCCTCCTGACTCGGAGACTCCTGTTCTACACGCGCAGGGCTACCATCTTCTGCACTGCTTCCACAATTTGCTCTGGTTGTACGATTGTCAATCGCTCCAGAGTGCCGTTGTAAGGAGTGGGAATATCTTGAGAAGACAACCTTAGCACTGGTGCATCTAGTTCATCAAACAATCGATCATTAATCGAGGCAGTTAATTCTGCGGCGATGCCACCAGTCTTCATGCACTCCTCAACGATGATCACCCGATGAGTTTTACGCACGGAAGCGCCGATGGTTTCAAAGTCCAGCGGCTTTAGAGATATAAGGTCAATAACCTCTGGGTCATAACCATCCTTTTCTAGCGTCTTCACCGCTTGCATTGCATGATGACGCATCCGCGAGTAAGTTAGGATGGTGACATCTTTGCCTTGCCGCACCACTTCCGCTCGATCAAGTGGCACCAAGTACTCTTTTTCTGGCAGGTCTTCTTTTAAGTTGTAGAGCAGGACATGTTCAAAGAATAGGACAGGGTTGTCGTCGCGGATGGCTGATTTGAGCAGCCCTTTAGCATTGTAGGGTGTGGAGCAGGTTACAATCTTCAGACCGGGAACTGCCTGAAAGTATGCCTCTAGTCGCTGGGAGTGTTCTGCCCCCAGTTGCCGCCCCACACCACCAGGACCACGAATTACCATCGGAATTTTGAAGTTGCCGCCGGAGGTATAGCGCAGCATCCCAGCGTTGTTGGAGATTTGGTTGAAGGCGAGGAGCAAAAAGCCCATGTTCATGCCTTCGATAATCGGTCGCAGACCCGTCATCGCGGCTCCAACTGCCATTCCGGTAAAGCTATTTTCGGCAATGGGGGTGTCTAGTACCCGTAGTTCGCCATATTTCTTGTATAAGTCTTTCGTAACTTTATAAGAGCCACCATAGTGACCCACGTCTTCACCGAGGACAAATACAGCTTCGTCACGAGCCATTTCTTCATCAATGGCTTCGCGCAGGGCATTAAAGAATAGTGTTTCTGCCATTAGACTGTTGGGTGTGATTGCTTAACCTAGAATCTTAGCGTCTTGGGGCTGAAAATGCCGTAGGCGATCACGATCGCCCTACTGCTAAAAATAGAATTCCAATTCACCCTAACCAACGGGCGGCATCTTTGGCATGATAGGTCAGAATCAAATCAGCTCCAGCGCGTTTGAAGCCGGTCAAAGTTTCCATCACCACACGCTCTTCGTCAATCCAACCGTTGAGCGCAGCAGCCTTAATCATGCAATATTCCCCAGAGACGTTGTAGGCGGCAACTGGTAAGTTTGTTGCTTCCTTGACACGCCAGATGATGTCCATATATGCCAATGCTGGCTTGACCATCAGCATATCCGCCCCTTCGGCGATATCGAGTTCAATTTCTTTGAGGGCTTCACGGGCGTTGCCTGGGTCCATTTGGTAAGTGCGGCGATCGCCAAATTGCGGCGTTGACACAGCTGCATCACGGAAAGGACCATAGTAAGCCGAAGCATATTTAGCAGCATACGACAGAATCGGCGTGTCTTGGTATCCAGCCTCATCCAACCCCATCCGAATCGCCTGCACAAACCCATCCATCATCCCCGAAGGAGCGATGATATCCGCACCGGCTTTGGCTTGAGAAACCGCTGTTTTCTTCAGCAACTCCAGAGTCGGGTCATTCAATACCCGCCCAGTCAAGTCGCCAACTTCCAGATAGCCGCAGTGTCCATGACTGGTGTACTCACACAGACAAGTATCAGCAATTACAATCAAATCTGGCACCGACTCTTTTACAGCGGTGGCAGCTTTTTGGACAATGCCGCAATCGTGCCAGGCACCAGTTGCTTCTATATCTTTATCTTCAGGAATGCCAAACAGGATAATTCCGGGGATGCCTTGGTCGTATACTTCCTTAGCTTCTTCCACAATTTTGTCTACCGACAACTGGTAGACTCCAGGCATGGACTTAACTTCTTGAGCAATTCCCTCACCGGGTACGGCAAAGAGGGGGTAGATCAAGTCACTAGCTGTTAAAACAGTCTCACGCACCATTTTCCGCAGCTGGGGACGGCTACGTAAGCGGCGAGGGCGATTAATTGGAAACATGGCGTTTGTTAAAAAAAAACTAACTGGGCGTTGGGCAAGCGTAGCCAACGCCTATTCTCACACCATGAAGTATATTACGCCTATAAGCTAAATCGTTGACTGCTTGGCCGCATATTTATTTTTTTAGTGGATGCACAAGAGCTTACAACAGGCGGAAAATGAAGGGGTAGCGGAAGGGCTGGTCAGGAGCGCTAAGAGTGGAAGTTATTGCCCAAATTGAGAGTCCCCAATGGATAATAAAACCTATGGGTCCTAGTATGAACCACGCAAAACCAAAGGTTAAGAAACCCAGCACCCCAATAATGGCCCCATACAACCATACATTAAAATGGAAATTGATAGCTTCTTTGGCATTCTCCTTGACAACTGGGTCATCAGATACAAACAAAATGGCGATCGGTATTCCCACAGACACAACCGTAGTGCTAAAAAAAATCGCGCCGTGACTCAGTATTGATAAAAGCTTGCGCTTGTCGTTGTCGTACATACAACTATTTTCCTCGTCTAGTTAGGTCGTGCTCAGTACGTATCTAGCAGCTGGCTATAGTTAATAGCAGCAGATTTTGGTTAAATTTCGTTCAATTACTTTCTATCCTACAGTTAGCCTCCATGATCTCCAACGACCTTCAGACAGAATTGCAAACAGCAGTTGAGCTTCGGCGCAACTTCGCGATCATTTCTCACCCGGATGCCGGTAAGACCACACTCACGGAAAAACTCTTGCTCTACGGGGGAGCAATTCATGAGGCTGGAGCCGTGAAGGCGCGACGGGCGCAGCGAAAGGCTACCTCGGACTGGATGGCAATGGAGCAACAGCGGGGAATTTCAATTACCTCGACGGTGTTGCAGTTTGAATATGAGGAATGTCAGATAAATTTGCTAGACACTCCCGGTCACCAGGACTTCAGTGAAGATACTTACCGTACCCTGGCGGCAGCTGATAACGCGGTGATGCTGATTGACGTAGCCAAAGGGTTGGAGCCGCAAACAAGAAAGCTGTTTGAAGTGTGTCGGATGCGATCGCTCCCAATCTTCACCTTTGTGAACAAACTTGACCGTCCAGGCCGTGAACCGTTGGAACTCCTAGACGAAATTGAAAAGGAACTGGGGTTACAGACATACGCAGTGAACTGGCCGATTGGTATGGGCGATCGCTTTAAAGGCGTATTTGACCGCCGCCACCAACAGATTCACCTGTTTGAGCGTAGCGCCCACGGTAGCCGGGAGGCAGTTGATACGGTAGTCGATCTGGGAGACCCTCGAATTGAACAGTTGTTGGAGCAAGAGCTCTACTACCAACTCAAAAACGATTTAGACCTCTTAGAAGGACTGGGGCCAGAACTGGACCCGGATCTGGTTCACCAGGGCAAAATGACACCAGTGTTCTTTGGCAGCGCCATGACCAACTTTGGTGTAGAGCTATTCCTCAACTGCTTCCTCGACTACGCTCTCAAATCTGGTTCCCGTAACAGCAACATAGGAGAAATCCCACCCACTTACCCAGAATTTTCTGGCTTTGTGTTCAAACTTCAGGCCAACATGGACCCGAAGCACCGAGACCGAGTGGCGTTTGTCCGAGTCTGCAGCGGCAAGTTTGAAAAAGACATGACGGTGAATCATGCCCGCACTGGGAAATCTGTACGCCTATCGCGGCCTCAGAAATTATTTGCCCAAGATCGGGAATCGATTGACGTAGCTTATCCGGGCGATGTCATCGGTTTGAATAATCCGGGTGTGTTTGCGATTGGCGATACGATTTATACCGGGCAGAAGCTGGAGTACGAGGGCATTCCCTGTTTTTCGCCAGAACTATTTGCGTCTCTTAGAAACCCCAACCCCTCGAAGTTCAAGCAATTCCATAAGGGTGTTACCGAGTTGCGGGAAGAGGGAGCGGTGCAAATCATGTACTCAGCTGATGAAGCCAAGCGCGACCCAATTCTAGCGGCAGTGGGTCAGCTGCAATTTGAAGTGGTACAGTTCCGCTTACAGAATGAGTATGGGGTTGAAACCGAGCTGGAGTTGTTGCCGTATACAGTCGCGCGTTGGGTGGCTGGAGGCTGGGAGGCGTTGTTAAAGGTCGGTCGTTTATTCAACACAGTGACAGTGAAGGACAGCTGGGGAAGACCGGTGCTACTGTTTCGCAATGAATGGAATTGCCAGCAAGTCCTCTCAGACCATCCAGAGCTGAAATTGAATCCGATCGCGCCTGTAGGTTCTGGTCAAGAACCAGTGTTGTAGTCACTTTACTCTGCGGTGACTGATAGCTAACAGCTTAACTGAGGGTATCTTGAAGGAGTAATCGGTTCGGCTCACAGCTAACTTGACAAATGCTTCCTCAGATGCTCCGATGCCCAAACTTCCACCAGCTGCAAAGGAGCAGTCCTTTGATTGGCGTCAGGCAGGACGGGCGAAGCGGTGGCCACCTCTAAACACGGTTAACTTAATACCGTTTTGGCTGCTACAGCTCGGTACTGCTACGCTCCTGTTTTGGGTAATTTGTGAACTGGTCAAGTTCGCAATGGCCTTCACCAATGATCTTTTAGTCAAGCTGCCGTACCTGCAGCCGTTTCAACCCTTCTACAACGATCCAACACAGTCCCTCCTGCTCGCGCTCTTGCTGGCGCTCAGCCTGTCTCCCTGGTTGCTGGATGGACTGCTGAGGCTGTTTTATGGTTTCCAACCACTGTCAATAGACGTGCTCTCCACCCACAGTCCAGAGGCAATGCGGGTACTGCAACGCTATTGCCGAAAACGTCGTTGGCCCTTACCCCAGCTGGGTATCCTACCCACAACTGCACCTGTGGCACTGACTTATGGAAATCTACCCCGCAATGCCCGCATTGTGGTCAGTCAGGGACTATTGGAGCAGCTGGCGGATGATGAAATCGCCACAATCTATGGCGGCTGTTTGGGGCATATTGCTCACTGGGATTTTGTTGTCATGTCCCTGGTCATTGTTGTCACTCAGCTGCCCTACACAGTCTATCAGCAAGTGTCCCAGTGGGGAGACCGGAGATCAAATCCAATTCTCCAGGGCGGGGCAGCAGCGATCGCTACCCTAGCCTACGGAGTCTGGTGGTTACTGGGCGCGCCTGCTCTGTGGTTGTCGCAACTGCGGATTTACTACAGCGATCGCATCTGTGCCGAAATCACCGGCAATCCCAATGGTCTCACCCGTGCCTTACTCAAAACTGCCCAAGGCATTGCCGCTGATGTCCAGCAACAGGGAAACACCAGCGGGCTTTTGTCAAGCTTGAATCTGCTGGCACCAGTAAGCCACCAGCAAGCGATTAGCCTGGGCAGCTTGCACTCATGCACCCAGCTTGAATTGGCTCTTAAGTGGGACTATTTGAATCCTTATCGCCACTGGCTAATTATTAACAATACGCATCCCTTAATCGGCGATCGCCTCCAACGCCTCGCCCTAATAGCCCACCACTGGCATCTAGAAACAGAACTAAATTTTCTCCCCCTCTCCCCTTTTCTCCCTCTGCAGTCTTTTTTCTTACAATGCGCTCCCTTGTTTGGCATGGCGCTATCGTTCGCCTTTGGGGGTCTGCTCTGGCTGATTTGGCAGATTGGCTTCATGCTGGAGTTTTGGCAACTCAAGTGGATATACGACGATTGGTCGTTCATTAAAGGTTGCCTAACAATTGGCTTTGGCATCGGCACCTTGGGGCGGATTAATTCTTTGTTTCCAGATCTCAAACCTTCGATGCCAACCAACCCCAGCCTACCGCACCTCCTGGCTAACCCCACTGCCTTACCCGTTGATAGCCAGCCCGTCCGTCTACAAGGCAAGCTCTTGGGTCGTCGCGGCATCAGCAACTGGCTGGGGCAAGACTTGATTCTGCACTCTCCCACAGGTTTGGTCAAATTACACCACGAATCTTTCCTGGGTCCTATTGGTAGTCTGTTGTTTAGTCACTCACCCCGTCCCAGTGACCTGGTAGGGCGAGAGCTCATTGCTACCGGCTGGTTCCGTCGTGGTGCCACACCTTGGATCGACATTGACAAGTTACAAACTCAGGGTGGCACAACCAGTCGCAGTGGTCACCCGGTTTGGTCTACCCTTTTAGCAAGTGCAGCAGCTATTTGCGGAGCCTACATCATCTGGCAAGGCGGATAAAAGGGGCTAACCCCTAGTTCAGTCCAATATATTAGTATAGAAGGAAATCTGTCTGCTGAAGTAGCTGCGTATCGCAGGCCGTGATATTGTAAAGAATAGTATCAATGTCTAAGGCAAGCATCATCAGAAGTAAATACCTGGCTTGAATCTGCCAGATGGGAACTTTACAACTGAAGATCAGGTGTTAAAATATTGTGTTTGCAGGATTTTAAACAGCCTTGGCTCAGACGGTGAATTGGATTGCAGAAGTTAGCGGTTCGGAGCAAATAGCTTAGGAATGTAGCAGTGATCGTCAATCCCGTTACTGTAAAGACCGCCTCATGTGAGCAGTTTGGTTACAGGTTTATTTCTACCCAAGTCTAGAGGTATCTTCCATGTCCATTCGTCTATACATCGGCAATCTGCCGAAAGAAGAAGTAGATCGCCAAGAGCTGCAAGCGGTTTTTGCAGAAATGGGTGATTCTGTTGCCACCAAAGTAATTAAAGACCGGAAAACCGGCAAGTGCCGTGGTTTTGGTTTTGTAACCGTCAACGATGACGAACAAGCCGATCAGCTGATTGAGAAGTTCAATGGTTACATGTTCAAAGACATTCCCCTGAAAATTGAAAAGGCATTACCCCGGTCTAAGGGGGATGAGGACTCTCCTCAGCCAGTTAGCAATGCTGCTCCTAGCACTAGTGGCAGTGGCAGTGCCGACAAAAGCCCTCGTCGTGGTGGTGGAGGTGGGGCCAATAAGAAGCCGCCTCGCCGTGCCGCCACTACTAGCGCTCCAGCTGAAACCGACGCAGTTCGGCCCGATCCACGCTGGGCTTCTGATCTTGAAAAGCTGAAGCAGATGTTGGCCGCTCAAACCAGCAATTCCTAAGCAGGGACTAGGGACTAGGAAACTAGCCTCTAGTCCCTCAGCTTAAGGGAACTTGCAGCCAGCCTTGGAGATGCGATCGCAACTCTTGAGTAAAGGCTGCGCGCTGGCCGAAACGTTCAGTACGAACCGGCTTACGCTCCTGATCTAGCATCCAACCATAGTCGCTACTCAGGCGCAACTTGTCCTGCCAGTCCGCCAGGGAGACAACCAGCTGAGGTGCGGGACTGTTGTCGTAGCCATAAACGCGAAATACGTAGTTGAAAGTATTCTGTTTGGCGGCAGCGATCGTTGAGGGTTGACCGCATTCAACTTCTAGACGCGATCGCACTTGCTCCACTAAATCTGGTTTTTCCAGATCTTCCAGAGGCCGAACTGCCAGAGTCAGGGCAAAGTAAAACGCTTCGACGGGAATAAACTCTAGTTGCATTGAAACATTATACTCCCACCTGGGACAGCCTAGGCTGTCCGCAAGTCCCTCGTTAAATTCCGCTACGAAATCAACCATGAGCTCTGCAAAGTTAAACCACATTGCCCTGATTTCTGTCCACGGCGACCCGGCAATTGAAATTGGTAAAGAAGAAGCCGGGGGACAAAACGTTTATGTGCGCCAGGTGGGGGAAGCCCTAGCCCAGCTCGGATGGCAAGTTGATATGTTTACCCGTAAAGCCAGTGCCAAGCAACCTGCCATAGTTGAACATAGTGATAATTGTCGCACAATTCGTTTAAGTGCTGGTCCAGAGGAGTTTGTGCACAGGGACAATATTTTTGACTATGCGCCAGAGTTTGTCGAAAAATTCCTGCAGTTTGAGCAGGAATCGGGTGTCAACTATCCCCTGGTGCATACGAACTACTGGATTTCGAGCTGGGTGGGGATGGAACTCCAGAAAATCCAAGCTAGCAAACAAGTTCATACCTACCACTCCCTAGGAGCGGTCAAATATAAGTCAGTGACGACGGTGCCGCTGATCGCTAAAACCAGATTAGCAGTAGAAAAAGCGGTGTTGGAGACAGCACAGCGGATTGTGGCCACCAGCCCGCAGGAAAAAGAGCACATGATTAAGCTCGTTTCGAGCCGCGGCAACATCGACATCATTCCCTGCGGCACGGATATTAAGCGATTTGGCTCGTTGGGGCGGCTCCAAGCTAGGGCAGAGTTGGGAATTGACAAAGAAACATTAGTTGTGTTGTATGTAGGAAGGTTTGACCAGCGCAAAGGGATTGAAACCCTAGTGCTTGCTGTCGCCCGGTCCCAAGTGCGTCAGCAGCGGGAAGTGTTGCTGATCATTGGCGGTGGTAGTCGTCCAGGTCAGAGTGACGGCATCGAACGCGAGCGGATTGAAAGCATTGTTGACGAATTGGGAATGCGTCCTCACACCATCTTTCCAGGCCGTCTGAGTGATGAGGTTCTGCCGGTTTACTACGCGGCAGCGGATGTCTGCGTCGTTCCCAGTCACTATGAACCGTTTGGGCTAGTGGCGATTGAAGCGATGGCGAGTGGGACGCCAGTGGTTGCTAGTGATGTCGGTGGTCTACAGTTTACCGTTGTACCAGAACAGACTGGGTTACTTGTCCCACCCAAGGATGATGTCGCTTTTGCAGCGGCGATTGACCGGATTCTGCTCAATCCCACTTGGCGAGACCAACTCGGTCAAGCGGCAAGATCGCGGGTGGAAGCAAAGTTTAGCTGGGATGGCGTCGCTGCCCAACTGAGCCAACTCTACACCCAGATCATGGCGCAACCGGATCAAGTCCCAGTTGCTACGTAAACAGCACTAGGGACTAAAGTATTATTTTTCCCTGGAAGTAAGGAGATTTCGAATCGTGTCGATATTCTCTAGCAAACGAAAACCTAACTCGACCAGAATGGGAATTTGCCGATTAGGCAAATCGAACTTAGCCCGGTGTTGTGTCTGTGCTACCATCTGGAAAAATCTCCTGCGTCATCAATCACCAATGGCCAAGGTTCTGGTGTTAAACGCCTCCTATGAACCGCTCAATATCACGAGCTGGCGGCGAGCAGTTGTTTTGTTAATAAAAGGTAAAGCAGAGCGGGTCGAGCATAACGGTAAATATGTTTACTCGGAGTTCCCTCTCCCAACCGTTATCCGACTGCGTCATTATGTTCGGGTGCCTTACAAGGAAATTCCCCTGACCCGCCGCAACATCCTCCACCGTGACGGTCACTCCTGTCAATACTGCGGTTATACGGGTGAGGATTTGACGTTAGACCACGTACTTCCACGTTCTCGGGGTGGCGGCGATACCTGGGAAAATATTGTTACTGCCTGTGTCCACTGTAACGTCAAAAAAGGCAGCCGCACGCCCCATGAAGCCAACATGCTTTTGTATCATCCTCCCAGGAAGCCCTATAGCAGCCTCTACTTTGAAGTGACCAAACACCTTAAGAGCGGACTGCACGAGGAGTGGCAGAAATACATTATTGGCCTTTGATCAAGAGGCTGTTCTTGGCAGGGACGACCGATAGCTGATGAGATCGTCAGCGAGCGGAGTCCGAGTCTACAGGAATAGACTGGCAGCTGGGTGTTATTTATATAATTTGCTTGCCAAGATCGTAGTATATTGCTCAAGCAGTAAACTACGGTTTGTAGTATTTTTTTGACCACAGTCCGCGCCTCACACTCACAAAAAGTTTTTTTTATGCAATCGAATTCGCTCAAGCTGATTGAGAGTCTACCGTTAACAACAGATCCAAGCCCAGACGATGCCCAAATCCAGATAGCGCCGGTTAAATTTCCAGGTCATGAGCCTGCCTCGGTGCCGATATCCGGTGATGGACACAACCTGGTTCAGCGTGTCAATTCGTTGCAAAATCAGAAGGTGGAGGCCCTGCGACAGACGCTAGAGCGGCACCGGAATGATCGCCAGTTGGTAATTCTCCAGGATTTCCCTGACCCCGATGCTCTCTCCTGTGCTTGGGCATATCAGTTAATTGCCGAAATATATGATATCCAATGCGACATCGTGTATGCTGGTGCCCTCAGTCACCAAGAAAATATTGCCCTGGTCAAACTTACTGGTTTACCCGCACAACGCTGGGCAGTTCAGGCCACCAAAACCAAAGATTTATCAGTCTACAAAGGCTGTGCGCTGATTGATAACCAGGGAACCACTAGCCAGCTGATGCCATTGGTGCAAGAGGCGGGTATCCCAATTACTGTTGTCATTGACCATCACAGTCTACAAGCCGATTTCAAGCCAGAGTTTGCTGATATCCGTCCTAATGTTCGAGCCACAGCCACCATCTTTACCCAGTACTTGCAGGCGGGTTTACTGGCGTTAGATAGCAGTATCAATAAACACGTCAAGTGCGCTACCGCATTGATGCATGGCCTCAGATCGGATACCAACCGGCTGATGCAAGCTCAAGAGGAGGATTTTATGGCGGCTGGGTATCTCAGCCGGTTTTATGATGCCCAGCTGCTGAATGCGGTGCTACAGGCGACCCGCTCTAAACGGGTGATGGATGTGATTGAGCGAGCGCTGAAAAATCGCATCGTGCAAAACAACTTCTCCATTGCTGGTGTCGGCTACATCCGATACGATGACCGAGATGCTATCCCCCAAGCTGCTGACTTTCTAGTAACTGAAGAAAACGTTCATACAGCGGTTGTCTACGGCATTGTTCACGCCGAAGACGGAGAAATCGAAGTCGTGATTGGCTCTCTGCGAACTAGCAAACTCACCCTTGACCCTGATGAGTTCATCAAAGAAGCGTTTGGGCAAGACAGCCAAGGACGCTTTTTTGGCGGTGGGCGTTCAGGAGCGGGTGGCTTTGAAATCCCGATGGGTTTCTTGTCCGGTGGCAATGAAAATCCTGCCTACGCCAAGATGAAATGGGAAGTGTTTGATGCTCAAATCAAGCAGAAGCTGCTGAAGTTGGTCAATCCCCGAGACAACCCAATTCAAACTGAGTAGAGAAGTCTCGGAGTCAGGATTCACCAAGGATAAACGGAAAACAGTGGAGTTGTATTTAATCCGTCATGGCATCGCGGTAGAGCGCTTAATTGACACTAAGGATGAGGAGCGATCGCTCACCGAAATCGGACGGCAGAAAACCCGTAAACTTGCCCAGCGACTCGACGAGCTGGGTTTACGGTTCGATTTGATTTTGACTAGTCCCCTAGTGCGAGCTCGCCAAACGGCAGAAATACTGTATTCCTTTGGACTGAGCTCCCAGATGGAGGAATCTACCTCCCTCGCTCCCGACGGCGATATTTATACTTGGCTAGGCTGGTTAGAGCAATGGCGGCAAGTTACATCTGGTTCGTTGGTGTTGGCACTCGTAGGTCATGAACCTGCTTTGGGGCAGTGGGCAGAAATTTTAGTCTGGGGCGAAGCCCGATCCGGGCTAGTTTTGAAAAAAGCAGGTATCATTGGTTTGACACTGCCAGAAGCAGGTTCAGCCGTAGGTCGTAGCCAGCTGTTTTGGTTGACCCCACCGAAGTTTTTGCTTTCTGGGGGCGTCTAATGATTACTGTAACCACGGTAACATAATGCCAGTTTCTGGTAAGTTAGCGTGATTGTTGTTCCGTAAAAGCAGCTGGTGTAGCCATGTCCGACTGCGAATTCAAGCCAGGTTTAGAAGGCGTTCCCGCCGCACAATCCAGTATCAGCTATGTCGATGGGCAAAAAGGGAGACTGGAATATCGTGGCATCTGCATTGAAGATCTTGCCGAAAAAAGTAGCTTTCTGGAAACTGCGTATCTTTTAATCTGGGGTACACTGCCGACAAAGGAAGAACTTGAGGCGTTTGAGCATGAAATTAGATACCACCGCCGGATCAAATATCGCATTCGGGACATGATGAAATGCTTTCCCGAAAGCGGTCATCCGATGGACGCACTGCAAGCCTCAGCTGCCGCACTGGGACTGTTCTATTCGCGCCGCGACTTGGATAACCCTGCCTATATCCGAGCCGCTGTTGTTCGGCTGTTGGCAAAAATTCCGACGATGGTGGCGGCGTTCCAGCTGATGCGTAAAGGCAATGACCCCGTGCGGCCTCGTGATGACCTAGGCTACTCCGGCAACTTCCTGTATATGCTCAACGAGCGGGAACCCGATCCACTGGCGGCTCGCATCTTTGATGTTTGTTTGATGCTCCATGCCGAACATACGATGAATGCCTCCACATTCTCGTCTAGGGTGACGGCTTCCACGCTGACTGACCCCTACGCCGTGGTGGCTTCAGCGGTTGGGACGCTGGGAGGGCCGCTGCATGGTGGAGCTAATGAAGAAGTAATTGGAATGTTGGGGGAAATTGGCTCGGTGGAAAATGTGCGTCCCTACCTAGATGAGCACCTAGAACGCAAAGCCAAAATCATGGGATTTGGTCATCGTGTCTACAAGGTGAAAGATCCGCGAGCCACAATCCTCCAGAACTTGGCCCAACAGCTATTTGAGAAGTTTGGCCACGACAAGTACTATGACATTGCCGTTGAGATGGAACGGGTGATAGAGGAAAAACTGGGTGAAAAAGGGATTTATCCCAATGTTGACTTTTATTCGGGTCTGGTGTATAGAAAGCTGGGGATTCCGACCGACTTGTTTACACCAGTGTTTGCGATCGCCCGCGTCGCCGGTTGGCTAGCCCACTGGAAAGAACAGCTAGCAGAAAACCGCATTTTCCGTCCCACCCAGATCTACAACGGTCGCCACAACGCCCCCTACATCCCGATCGAGAATCGCTAGCCAAAACCATACAAGGATATACTAGGCAATAGAAACGTCAAAAAATCTTTACAAAAAAGCCTTCACTCAGGCAGAGTTTAGTATTGGTGAATTTACACTTACTAACCCAACGGTTTGTTGTAAATAGTTGAGCGCGATGACTTCAAGAGCGGAAACATGAATCCAGGAATTGACCTCCAAGGAAGTTTTATTCAATCCCTGATGGATTTGGGCTTGCCAGCTGGCACAGCCAAAGCCATTTGGATGCCAGTGCCAATGGGGCTGATGCTGATTGGTGCCACGATGGGAGTGCTAGTCACCACTTGGCTAGAGCGGAAGATTTCGGCAGCGGCACAGCAGAGGATTGGTCCGGAATTCATGGGACCTTTCGGGCTGCTGGCTCCTGTAGCAGATGGTCTCAAGCTCGTCTTCAAAGAAGACGTGGTTCCAGCTAACGCCGACTCATTGCTGTTTACGCTCGGACCGATCATAGTTGTGATTCCGGTGTTTCTGTCCTATCTGATTGTGCCGTTTGGACAGAATCTAGTCATCACTGATGTGGGAACCGCAGTGTTCTTGTGGATTGCGCTTTCCAGCATTGCGCCCATCGGTTTGCTGATGGCTGGCTACGCATCTAATAACAAGTACTCGCTCTTGGGGGGCTTGCGAGCAGCAGCTCAGTCTATTAGTTATGAGATTCCTTTGGCGCTATCGGTGCTAGCGATCGCCATGATGTCTAATAGCCTCAGCACCATCGACATCGTGGATCAGCAATCCGGCTACGGCATCCTGGGCTGGAACATCTGGCGTCAGCCTGTAGGCTTCATCATCTTTGGGATTGCCGCCTTAGCAGAATGCGAACGACTGCCGTTTGACCTGCCCGAAGCCGAAGAAGAACTGGTGGCAGGCTACCAGACTGAGTACTCTGGGATGAAATTCGGTCTGTTCTACCTGGGCTCCTACGTCAACCTGCTGCTTTCTTCCTTGTTAGTAGCAGTTTTGTACCTGGGAGGATGGGAATTTCCCATTTCAATTCACCTCATAGCGAGCTGGGTAGGAGTCAGCGAAACGAATCCCTCGTTGCAGGTGATCGACGCCTCCCTGGGAATCACCATGACCATACTCAAAGCATACTTCCTGGTCTTTATAGCTATTCTGCTGCGCTGGACACTCCCACGGGTTCGTATTGACCAGTTGCTAGATTTAGGGTGGAAGTTCCTGCTCCCAGTGGCTTTGGTCAACCTGCTATTAACCGCAGCCCTCAAATTAGCCTTTCCCTTCGCCTTTGGCGGCTAAAAAAGAGAGACATACACCATGCTAAAGTTCCTTAAGCAAGTTGGCGATTACGCCAAAGAAACGGTACAATCCGCCCGATACATTGGTCAGGGACTATCTGTTACCTTCGACCATATGCGGCGGCGACCTATTACCGTGCAGTACCCTTACGAAAAACTCATTCCCTCCGAGCGGTTCCGGGGTCGGATTCACTTTGAATTTGACAAGTGCATTTCCTGTGAAGTCTGTGTCCGGGTTTGCCCCATTAACCTGCCCGTAGTGGATTGGGAATATGACAAAGCCAGCAAAAAGAAAAAGCTCAATCACTACAGCATTGACTTTGGCGTCTGTATCTTTTGCGGCAACTGTGTGGAATTTTGCCCAACCAACTGTCTATCCATGACAGAAGAATACGATCTTTCCACCTATGACCGCCACCAGTTGAACTACGACAACGTGGCGCTGGGTCGCCTGCCGTACAAAGTGACCGACGACCCGATGGTTACGCCGCTGCGTGAACTGGTCTACTTACCTAAGGGTGTAATGGAGCCACATGGGGTGCCCCCCAGTGCCCAACGCGCCGGTCTGGTTCCAGAAGAAATTGTGGAAAAACCTGCTAAAAATTAGCAATAAGGAGACTAAGTAGCTGTGAATCTAGCGCAAGGGGTACAGATTGTTTCGTTGGGCCTGCTGGCTGTGATGATGATTGGGGCAGCGCTGGGCGTGGTACTGCTATCGAATATTGTCTATTCTGCCTTTTTGCTGGGGGGCGTTTTCATCAGCATTGCTGGGATGTATCTTTTGCTCAATGCTGACTTTGTGGCGGCAGCCCAGGTGTTGATTTACGTCGGGGCAGTTAACGTCGTGATCTTGTTCGCCATCATGCTGGTAAACAAGCGGGAGGATTTTGTCCCCCTTCCCAAAGGTTGGATTCGCCAGGCGCTAACAGCGGTGGTCTGTATGGGACTGTTTGCCCTCTTGAGTGCGATGGTGTTGGCGACCCCCTGGTCGTTATCAACCGGCCCCGCTGCGGGTGACAGTTCGATCATCCTGATTGGAGAGCATCTGTTCAGTGACTTTTTGCTGCCGTTTGAGCTGGCCTCAATTTTGTTGTTGATCGCTATGGTGGGCGCAATCATCTTGGCGCGTCGCGAGTTTTTGCCAGATCAGGTGATATCTCCTGATTTGGAGCAACCGCTGTTGATGTTGCCAGAGCGGCCACGGGAAGTGATATCAGTACCCAGCGATCCAAGCCTTAATCTTGAAGAAGCTCGTCGCCGCTAGACGAAAGTTAGCTTGCACAGGCAGGCTTTCTATGTTTCAACCTCTAGTAGACACCAAGAAGATTCATGCAACTCCAGTATTTTTTATTACTAGCAGCTGCCCTGTTCTGCATTGGCATTTATGGCGTGATTACCAGCCGCAACGCTGTCAGAGTGCTGATGTCGATTGAGTTGCTGCTCAATGCCGTTAATCTAAATTTAATGGCGTTTTCCAACTTTGTGGATGCGCAAGCGATTAAAGGCCAGGTTTTCACCGTGTTTGTCATTACCGTCGCCGCAGCTGAGGCGGCAGTGGGTTTGGCGATCGTGCTGGCCATCTATCGCAATCGCGATACAGTAGATATGGAGAAATTTAACCTTCTAAAGTGGTAATTGAGTGCAGCTGAAGCAGGTTATTATCGCTCATAAGGCAGGAGATGCCCTGAGCAAGGAATGGGCTGAAAAATGTGCTCGGCAATTGGAAAGCCGTGATTGTCGGATTTTGATGGGGCCGAGTGGGCCAAAAGATAATCCCTACCCGGTTTTCCTGGCTTCGGCAATCCAGCCAATTGATCTGGCTTTGGTACTGGGTGGTGACGGGACGGCGCTAACAGCTGCCAGACAACTGGCAGCAGATAATATCCCGATTCTGGCGGTGAATGCGGGAGGACATCTCGGGTTTTTAACCGAGTCTTTTGAGAAATTTAAAGACACAGAGCCGGTTTGGGAGCGGCTGTTGTGCGATCGCTATGCCATTCAGCGACGGATGATGCTGCAGGCAACAGTTTTTGAGGGCAATCGCCAGAAAAGAGAACCGGTGAGCGATCGCTTCCTGGCGCTGAATGAAATGTGCGTTAAACCCGCCTCAGCTGACCGCATGATTACCTCAATTCTGGAGATGGAAATCGACGGTGAGGTGGTAGATCAATACCAGGGAGATGGGCTGATTGTTGCCACGCCCACTGGTTCCACCTCCTACACCGTTGCTGCGAATGGCCCAATTATGCACGATGGGATGAAAGCAATTACCATTACTCCCATTTGTCCCATGAGTCTTTCTAGCCGCCCGCTTGTCTTGCCCCCAGGTTCCGTCGTCAGTATCTCGCCCTTAGAAAATCACGATTTAAGTACCAAGCTCTGGATGGACGGCATCCTGGCAACCTCCATTTGGCCTGGACAGTGGGTGGATGTTGGCATTGCAGATTGTCAGGCTAAGTTTATTATTTTGTCGGAAGACTACTCCTATTACCAGACGCTACGAGAAAAGCTCCAGTGGGCAGGGGCGCGAATTCGCTACAACCATAATTTTTCAAGCCCTTAAAGTCAAGAAGAACGAAGTTTATCTTTAATAGCTAAACAACTGTTTGATTTTTTGTTTCTATTCCAACTACTATCGGGTTAGCGAACGCCGCTGTGCCAACCGTTGCACAAACGCTTGATGTTCCGTTGACTGCAAGCCTGTTTGCAAACCTGCTAGAACGCTCTGCATCTCCCCCTTCAGCAATTCCCCCACTGCCAACCACAGCCCCGGAAATACCTGACTATGGATTATTCCCTCGCTATCTGGCAGAAGATTGACATACTCTCCCTGCTCCAGGGTAAACCAATCTAACCGACGATCGAACACTTGCCATACGATGTATTCTGTCACTCCATTGCGACGATAGGCACGTTTCTTGTCCCCCAGGTCAATTGCCGCACTACTTGCCGCAACTTCTGCCACCAGTTCTGGCCCACCCTCAATGTAGTCGTCTTCGCTGATGCGAGCTTGCCCACCCGATTCTTCATCAATTAACAGCACCACATCCGGTTGCGGCTCATTGTCGAAATCCAGGCGCACCGTTGGATTGTCTCCCAACTCAACGCCGGGTGTGGCAACTTTGTAAGTCCACAACCAACCAATTAAATTTCCATGCGGACTTCCATGACTTCTAAATCTTAGCGCCGCAGGCATATAAACGATTCCTTCGATCAGTTCGGCTTTTTTCAAGTGCGGCATGGCGTTGTAGCGACGCTCAAACTCGTAGCGAGTCAGGCGATCGCCATTTTCCAACGGCGGCACTTTGAAAGCAGGATGAGGACTCATTGGAGATTAACTTACTCGCAACAGACAGCTTGATCGTAACTTGATCGCGGTTCCAACACCGTAAACGTTTGTTGTGTTGCACTCTTGTCCACCCGCCAAGAATCGTTGGTTGGTTTTAGGTCTCATCAATCGGCAATCGTGCGGAGGCTTGCCTTAAAGCGTGGGCGGCGCGTTTCTCGGCAGGACGCACGATGCCAGCGTAGGCAGCGAGCGAGGCTAGAGCGAACAGTGTCATTACGCTAGTCATGGCAGTCGCGGTACGTCCGTCATAGAGGAAGGCTACGAGCGCACTCGCAAGTGTTCCGCCTAGCATCATCTGCGTGAATCCCAGCACAGCGGCGGCGACTCCAGCAATTTCCGGCAACGGC
>JAABUX010000598.1_pt1 | contig 60374 bp, 66 predicted proteins | sample 5561851 | NCBI WGS metagenome assembly JAABUX01 (sample SAMN10711883, study PRJNA513361) | rock metagenome | isolation source: Antarctica rocks | place: Antarctica: Victoria Land, Richard Nunatak red sandstone | collected 2016-01-03
TGGGGCCGGCAACCGTGCTCGGCGTGCCCGCGGGGCCGGTGTCGCCCTTGGGGCCGGCAACCGTGCTCGGCGTGCCCGCGGGGCCGGTGTCGCCCTTGGGGCCGGCAACCGTGGAGTCCTTCCCCGGCGTGCCCGCGGCACCGATTCCCGGGCGGCCTTGCCTTCCGGTTCCGCCCGGCGGTCCTGGCGTGCCGCTCCTCCCACCAAGGCCCGGTACCCCGGGAATGCCCGACTCGCCCCGCAGGTAGCGGAGCGTCCGCTTGGAGAGGCCGTTGGCCTGTGCCGCCAAGCCGTGATTGGACTTTTGCTGACCTTGCAGTGTGTCCAACGCGACGAACACGCCAATCGTGTCGGCGGCGACGACCACGATGAGCAGGGCAACGAAGGCCATCAGGCCCTTGGATTTGGTCATCAGTGCCCCGCCAGAGTGATGATCGCAACCCCGACGCTCATCATGGTGAGAATCAGTCCGATCACTCCGATCGCAAACGCGCGGTTGCTGATCTGCTTCTCGTTGGCCTTCTCCGCCGCGGCCTGCGTCCCCTGAGCGGCGTTCTTCAGCTGGCGGGCGACCTCGTCGCGGGTGTGCTGGTTAGCTGCGAACTCGTCGAACTTGCCCGCGAGATCGTTGATCACGCGATGCATCGAGACGAGCTCCCGGCCGGTTTGCTCGATCGAGCCGTTGATCACCTTCAACTGGCGGTCGTGGTCGGCAAGGCGATAGTCGGTCTCCTTCTGCGTCAGCGCCGTCTCGACCGCCAGGGCGCACGCTCGGTCGGCTCGCTCCTGGTCGAGATCAGCGGCGCGCGTTTCCCGCTGCTCGTTGCTCTGGTCCGCCGCGGGCATCGGGGCCTTACTTGTCCTTCGGGCGCTTGGCGGCAGGTGAGCGCTTGGCCGTCTTGGCGGATGTCTTCGCCTTGGCTCGCCGGGGCTTGCCCGCCGGCTCCTTGGGCGCCTGCGGGGTTGGGCTCGGCGTCGCCAGCGCCTGCGTGCTCGACGGCCAGGCGTCTCCGAACGCCTCCTGCCAGCGCTCGCCCGGCACCCCGTCGGCCACCGGGCGCTTGCCGAGACCCACCACAGCGACTTTCACCGGCGCTCCCGCCACGGGCGGCGCCATCTTGCGGGTCTCGTCCTGCACGTGGCGCACGGCCACGAGCACCTCGCGCAGCCCGCCTGTCGTGGTCGTGTCGAGACGGTCGAGGATGATCTCGGTGTCCTCGAACTGCCGCGCGGAGCGGGCGTCCGACGCGGTCGCCTGCACGCGCTGGCCGACGAGGATGATCGACAGCAGCACGAGCTGCAGGAACGTCTGCGCTATCCACGAGACCAGTTGCGCCCGACCGGCGCTGAGGGCGTCCGGGAGGCTGATCAGCGCGACCAGCGCGAACAGATAGGCGCATGCCATCGTCCCCACGCCGCTGGTGATCAGCACCGCGAGCTTCGCGTTGAATCCCTCGACGGCCGCGAGGTCCTGCTCGAGGCCCTCGAGGCTGAGCGCCTCGCGCATGTGATGCTGGGTCCTTGAGTGCCGTTTGGGCATCTGTCGCTCCTGTGATTTTTGGCTGTGATATTTGCGCGCTCGGCTCATCCGAACTCGCTGCTCGAGTACCGGGCGCTGCGACGCGGGCTCGACGTGCGGATCGCCCCCGTCGGCACGCCGTGCACCGGGAAGATGTTGATCAGCGCGTAGCCGAGCGCGTCGATCGGGTGCTCCCACATCCCATCCTTGGCCTGGGTCTCCTCGCGGACCATCTGCCCGTCGGGTGCGCGGCGGGTCTTCCACTGCGCCTGCTCGAGCGCGCTGCTCAGGTACGGGCAGGCGTCGACGTCGACGAACAGCCGGTCCTGGCGCAGGAGGCCGGTGATCTGGTTCACCCGATCCTTGGGCAGCACGTTGGCGTCCACGCAGCGGATGCCGTGGCGCTGGAGGATCTGCACCTCGGTGTCCGAGGACGCCGCCGTCACGCTCTTGCCGGCCGGATCGACGCCGGCCGGCACGCTCTCCGTGGTCAAGCCCAACTCCTGGTCGCGCGCGCGGATCGCCAATGCGAGCTCGTCGGTGGTCAGCCCCTGGCCGTGCAGCTCAGCGAACACCCACACGTAGCGGCTGGCCTGCACCTCGAGCCACAGCACCGGTGCGTGGTGAAACCCGAAGTCAAGCGCCCGCCACACCGTCCACTGGCTGTCCTGCGCCCTCGGGCCTGGCCGGTGGTGCCGGCCCCGGTCGAACTCGTCGAAGACGACGTCGCCGGCGAGCTGGAACGCCTCTTGCCAGCGCTCGGGGTACTCCTGTCGAAACGCGCGGTCAGACGGGAACTCCCGGCGCTTGGCCTCGTGCCACGCATCGTCGCGGTCGGGGTGGCTCGAGGACGGGATGAAGATCGGGTAGCTGTCGTTCGCGTCTGACAGCGCGCCGCGCCAGTGCTCAGCGAAGTAGTTGTGGTAGCCCTTCGCCGTCGAGATCCCGACCAGCGTCCCGCCGGCCGACAGGGTCGGCAGCACCGCGGTCATCAGCGTCGCAGCGTTCGCGATCTTCGCGAGCTCGTCGGCGATCACGAACGTAAAGGTGTAACTGGACCCAGTGTCCTCGGTGGTCGGCAGGCTGATGATCTGCGAGTCCGTCCCGGCGATCCCGATCTCGTCGAAGCGGTCCACCGAGAACGGCTTTTGCAGCTCGTCGGGCAGGCGCTCGTACATGTACTTCACACGCCGCAGCATGGCGCTGGCCTCCCGCTGACCGCGGTTGAGGATCAGCACCGTCTGGCCGCGGGAGAACAGGCAGAGCCAAAGCGCGTAGGCGAGCGCGAGCCACGACAAACCGAGCTGGCGGGCCTTCAGGACGATGATCCGCGGCCGCGTCTGGATCTCGACGAGGACCTCGCGCTGGAGATCCCACAGCTCGAACGGGATCGCCTCTCCGCCCCCCGCGGGGCGGATCATCACGAACCGGCCGATGAAGTGCTCGGGAAGCGCCTCGGCGAGCTGGAGGTCGAGCTCGCTCGGGGCGTCCTGGTCGGGTGGCCGTGGCGAGCTCCCGGCTCTCGCCACGGCCATGCTCTGGCGCTAGGGGACCAGCGGGGAGCCGCCGGCGACCGGCGTGGCCAACGGCGTCGCGGTGTCCGTCGGCGTCGCCGTCTGCACCGGCGTGGCCGTCTGCGCTGGCGGAACCGGAGTGGCCGTATCAACGGGCGTCGCGGTCTGCACCGGGGTCGCCGGAGGCTGTACGGGCGTCGCCGGGGGCGCCACCGGCGTCGCTGTCTCTGGCACCAGGTTCCCGACCGCCTTGGCATGGGCGTCCAGCGGGATGATCGCCGCCTCGAGGCGCGACAAATCTATGCCCGGATTGGCCTGCTTGGTCGCGTTCAGCTCCATCTGGACCGTCTGCACGGCGGCCGCGAGATCGACTCCCACCTGCTCGATCGCCTGCGTGTCCGCGTCAGCCTGCGCCTGCGTTGCTTCAGCCATAAAACCCATCTCCTCGTGTAGTTCGTCGATTTGGTCCTGCATGTCCTCCAGCCGATCCCAGACCGGCTCGAGACCCTCATCCTGGGCGTCGTACTTGTCGTCTCTCATGTGCTCTTCGCTGCCTCCTGGATCAGATCCGCGATCTTGCGCCGCGTCTCGAGGTCAACGCTCGCCGGGCCGGCCTCGCCGAACAGCGAGCCGGTGACGCTCACCGCGCCCTGATGATCGACCTGGTGGCGCTCGCGCCGGCCCCACTCGTCGGGCTTCTTGCGCTCGAGGTAGGTCATCGCGGCCTGCCAGGAGTCCTTCATCGCCTCGCGGACCCTCAACACCGCGTACACCTCAGCGCCCGCCTCGGCTTTTTCTACGGCATCGACCAAATCGGCCAGCAGCGAGGCGGTGCCCGCCTCCTTGTCCTGGCGGCCCTGCGCCAGCCATGCGAACAGGCTCGACTTGTGGATCCCGGCGTAGGCGGCGGAGGTCTCGCGGTAGTTGCCCGCCTCGAGCGCCCCGACCAGCTTGGCTTTGACCTCCGGGGTCAGGGCCCAGCGGCGTCCCACGTCGCTGTCGCCGGAGTGCGACTTGCAGGTCGCATTGCCCGCCTTGACCTTGCGCTGGCACGGCTTGCCGGTGCTCTTGGCGATCTCGGTGCAGTAAGTCACGGGTTTGGCTGGCATCGCGAGAGCACCTCCCGGGCGCTAACCGAACGTAAGCGAGCTAGGCGCTGCGCCGGCGGGCGCGGACCTTCACGCGCAGGTCCTCGTTGCGCACGTGGAGGTAGGCCGCGGTCGTTCTGAGGTCGGCGTGGCGCATCAGCTGCTGCACGTCGGCGATCGTGAATCCCTCACCGAGCAGGTCGGTCGCAAACGTGTGGCGCAACTGGTGGGGCCACACCGGCCGTTCGATCCCGGCCCGGCGGGCGTAGCGGCTGACCATCTCCCAGATGTAGCGGCGGTCGAGCTGGCCGCCCTTCAGGGTGGTGAACATCCACGGCTTGCCGGCGGCGTAGGCGCGGCGCTCGCGCTTCCAGCGATCGAGCCACGCGAGCGTCTCGTCGTCGAGGATCACCATCGCCTCGCGGCCGCCCTTCGCGACGGCGCTGCGGATGCGCATATCGCCGGTGCGCCAGTCGAGGTCGCGCACGTAGATGCCGCACGCCTCGCTTGCCCGCAGTCCCGTGCCGAGCAGCAGCTCGAGGATGGCGCGGTTGCGAAGCCCGGTCGGGCAGTTGACGTTCGGCCGGGCCATCAGCGCCGTAACCTCCGCGCCGGTGAGCGTCTGGGGCAGCTTCCGCGATGCCATGACAGTTCGCTTCTCCTTTGCCCGGCACGGCTCGGCGCGCCGCAGGATGCGCATAGGCATGACGTTTCGCATGAAGTGTCGTGTGAGTGGCGCTCCGGCCCCCCACGGTCGGTCCGCAGTGCGGAAGTGTCGGCTGTATGCAGCGGTCGGGACGCTCATCGCTCCGCGGCACTCAGGTACTCGGTCGCCCAGCGCTCGATCGCCTTCCACGCGGTGCGATCGGTGACCTCTCCGGCGTCCTTCATCTTGGCCAGCGCGCGGGCGATCGTCGCCGCGGCGCTCGCGGGGATGCCCTTGTGGCCGAACAGCGAGCTCAGCGGCACCCAACGCTTGGGCTCGAGCGCCTCCCCGCCGGCGTCCAGGTAGCCGGCCTGGAGGTCCTGCGCGTGGCGCTCGAAGATCTCCAGCACGAGCAGCAGGCTGGTCGCGACGTTCGTGACCCCGAAGCTCTTGCCCGCGCTGTCCAGGGCGTCGAGCGTGCGCTCGTGCTCGCGCAGGCGTGCGAGCCATGCCTCGTCGCTACTCAGCAGCCCGGGCCTGGCCGCGTCCCATGCCCTGTCGGCCTTGTCCTTCTCGGTCGGCAGGAACGTGAGCGTGATCGTCTGGAAGTCGAGTGCTGCCTCGCTCAGCGATCCGATCCCGACCTGCTCGAGCAGCTCGAGGGTCTTGTCGTCGAGGCCGCTGTAGAGGCGCCAGTCGATGTCCTGAAGCTGGTCGTAGAGGTTCTTGAGGGTCGCGGGGTCGTCCTGGCCGGCGATCGCGTTGTGCGAGAGCTGAATCGCGATCCGCCGCTGCTCTGAGAGCGGCTCGTCGCAGAGCATCACCGCGGCGCGCTCGATCCCCGCTGCGATCGCCGCCTTGACGCGGTGGTTGCCCGAGAGCACGAGATAAGCCCCGTCGGGCTCGCGGACGGCGAACGGGACGCTCGTGAGCTGCCCGTCGCGGCGGAGGTTCTCGACCAGCGCCTTGAACGTCTCGTGGCGCATGTAGCGCGCGTTGAGCTCGAGCAGCTTCAGACCGCCGAGCTCGACCTCCTCGATCCGCGTCCTAAGCACCGTGCCTGCGCTTCCAGGTCGCGAGGGCATCCTGGAGGGTCCACCGTCCCGCCGGCGCGACGTAGTGCAACTGGTAGCGGTGAGGCCCGTCCTTCTGCTCCTCGCGTTTTAGGAGCTCGAAGATCGACCGGTACTTCATCGACACCGGGTGATCAGAGAACGCCGTCGTCGTGATCTCGCGGACCCGTCGGCTGCGCAGGCGCTCGAGCAGCACGTGCGCCTCGGTCGAGAGCGCCGCCATCAGCACGAGCTTTGAGAGCCGCGGGTAGTCGGTCGGCGCGACGGCGAAGTCCGAGAGCATGTATATCCCGCTCGGGTCGTACTTGCCCAACGTGAACGCGCAGCACCCGATCAGCAGCCCGTCGAGCAGCACCCCGATGCAGAGCATCGCCTGGGCCGGCTCGATCCCCGGGTCGAGGTACTGGGAGCGCAAGCTGTTGAACTGCTCTTTCGTCAGCTTTGCCAGCGTCAGGCGATCCCCAGCCCGGATCCCGGGCGCCAGCCGCGGGACCGTGACCGGCGCCGTCCTCTGGTGCGCGAGCGCCGTGCGCGAGCGGCCACCCCCGGCGTACACGTAGATCGCCCGGCTGCGCGCGGTGGCCTGCACGATCCCTCGGAGCCAGCGCTCGTGTCCCTCGGGCTGGTGGTTCAGGCCGTAGAGCCAGTGGCGCTTTGAGCGCATCTGCTCGAGCAGGCCGTGCAGCGCGTCGAGGTCCATGATCGGGTACTCGGGACGATCCCAGTCGAGCACCCGCTCGAGCGGGGCGAACAGCGTCTCGTAGCCCGCGACGTCGAACGGAGGGAAGGAGCACACCGCGCCACTCGCCGGGACATCGTCCATGTACGCGCACACGTCGCCGCAGTGAAAGTCCTCGAGTCGGAGCTCGATCTTTGAGAGCTTCGCGACCGTGGCGGCGTGCAGGCGCTCCCACTGGTCGCGGTAGCCGTCGCGCATCCGCTCGTAGTAGAGGTTGCGCTTCCCGAGGCCCTGTAGGGCGCTGGTCAGCAGCATGATCGTCGCGGCCTGGCGGACGGGCTCGTCCAGGTAGCCGGCGAGCCATCCGTACTCGTCCTGCCACTCGGCGTCGACGTCGAGGCGCAGCGGCTGGCCGGCGAGCCACGAGGCGATCGCCGCGGTGTAGACCGACACGTCGTTGCTGTGCAGGGCGAAGCGATCGGCGACGGTGCGCTCGATCGTCAGGTTCCCGCTACAGCCGACGTACAGCTCGTCGGTCTTCCAGGCGGCGGTGTGCTCGCGCACGATCGTGCGCAGGTCCTGGGGGATGGTCCCGACGAAGATCGCTCGGCCCTCCCGAGGTCTGACTGAAAGCGCGTCCGAGGTTTCGAACCCCGTCCTCCCGCCTGGATGGGCGGGCGGTCTAGCCGCATGATCCTAGGCGCGCGGGTGAGGTGGGGCTTTAGTGCCCGAACAGCCGATCAGCGTCACGCCACCAGCTCCGGCACCCAGCCGGATCCCAGCCGGACAGGTCGGGGATCAGCTCTTCGGTCCGCTCGAGCCACCACCGCGAGAACGTCTGGCGGTGGCACCACTCCCCAGGCTTTGAGAGATCCTCGTAGCAGCAGAGCACGATCGCCTTCGGCGCGAAGCTGGCCACGAGATCGTCGAGCTGCTGCGCGATCCGCTGCACGCCCTTGGCCTCGAGCAGAGCGACGTAGCCCTCGGTGAAGGACGCCTGGTCGGTCTCCTTCATCAGGCCGTAGGGCGCGAGGTCCTTGATCGTGGGCAGGCCGGCGCCCATGAACCTCGGGTAGCCGACCGTGATCCGGACCGCCTGCTTGTCGGGGAGGCGCTTGACCTCCTGGTAGCGGCCGGTGTAGATGCGGGGCTCGGTGGCCATCAGATCGCGATCCACTCGCCGCCGGTGGTGACGAACGAGACGCGGTTGCAGGCGGAGGGCTTGTCGCCGAGGACGTAGACGCCGTCCTGGTGCTCGTCGTAGGGGCCCGGATGCGCGATCGTGATGTGACCGCCGTGACCGAGCTTGACGTATCCCTGGACGATGTCGAGGACGGGATCGACCTGGGCCTCAGTGAGGCCGCCGATCAAGTGGGAGTGTGTGGTGGATTCCATGTCTATAACTATAGACGACAGAGGGACCGGTGTCAAGGGGTAGAGACAGCGGTTTATCGCCCGGCAAAGCCAGAGCCGTCGTTGCGAAACCCGCACGCGCAGTCCGCTTGCGGGGCGGCGAGGAAGCCGCCGCAGGAGCCGCAGCGCGGGGTTCCCCGGCGCCAGCCCGAGCAGCGATCGCGCTTGGGCGCAGCGCTGCGGCGCGACTGGGCCCACTCGACCAGCTCGTCGCGCTCGCCGATCAGCGCTTGAATCTCCGCGGGCAGATAGCCGGCGTCGCGGACGGGGACGACGATCCGGTCAGGATCGTGCCCGAGCTCTGACTCGTGCCACACCGGGTACCAGCCCTCGCCGCTGAACGCCAGCACCCCGCCGTCGAAGCGATCCTGGATCTTGCTGGCGGCGTTCGCTACGCGCTGGGCGGGCGTCTCGCTCGCGGGGGAGCGCCCGAGCCACTGCGCCGGAACGCGCACCGGCGCAGCCGAGGCGGCCTCGAGCCAGTCGGTCGCGAGCGCCATCAGTCCCATCCCCACGGCGCGTCCTCGTAGCCGGGCAGCGAGGCGAGGATCTCCTCCTTCAGCGCCCGGCAGAACGCGTGGGCCTCCGAGCCCTCCCACTCCGGATGCTCGCAGGACTGGTACTCGTAGTTGGCGATCCCCTTCGCGAGCTCGGCCGCAGAGACGAGCGGCTCGATCGCGATCGTGAGCCCGCGCGCGCCGATCGACATCACTCCCGGTCGCGTGACCGGCTCGAACACGTACGGGCCCATGTAGTAGGCGTCGCGCGGTCCGGGAAGGTCGCCCTCGTCCGGGTCGGTGTCGGGATAGCGCCCGTGGACGCTGGCGACGCACTCGTCCACCAGTCGCTGGCCCAAGCCGGGAGGGTGAGACCTGCTCCACCATCGAGACCCCGGTGAGGACCGAATCCTCACCGCCCTGGGCGAACTGGTCGACGCTATGCCACCGCTCGTCGTGGTACCAGCGCAATGGCTCGCTGCTGCGCCTCTCGTTGCCGATCGTCCCGGCCAGCGCGGATTGCACGAGCGTGTCGATGTGGCGCTTTGAGACTACGTAGGCGCTCACGACCGTGCCGCCGTAGAAACTTCGATGCTGCTTGACATGGTTTCTCCTGGTTTGCAGGTATTTACCGTGTCAAGAACTATAGACTACAGGCCCTCCGATGTCAAGGGCTACAGACAGCATCATTTGGCTCGATGCGCGTCAAGGGACCTGGGCGGGCGACACTCCGGCGCCGTCGTTGAAGAGGCGGATCGCCCGGCTGAGATCTTCGTCCGTGGCGCCCCCGGCAAGCTCTAGCTCCGCGGCTCGCAACCGCATGTCGAGCGCGAGCCGGCGCACCCGATCGGGGTTCTCAGCGGACACCGCGGAGAGCATCAGCAGCTCGGCGCAGCGCCGAAGCCGCGGTGCGCGATCCTGCGGAGACCAACCCTGGGAAGAGCGCACCTTACAAAGCAGGCGAGCGTCTAGTCGGGCTGGCGCAGCAGCCGCAGCGACCGGCTCGGGGCCGTGCGCTTCTGAAACTCGTGCAGGCGCTCGCCGAGCAGCTCGCGGACCTTGGGCTGGTCGAGCACCAGGCTCGAGCCGCCGATCACGCACGCGATCCGGTCCTTGTACGTGGCGCGGCCGGTCTTCTCGAAGTGCGCGAGCAGCACGGCGGCGGCCTCCTCGAGTAGCGGCTTGCAGCGCTCAGCTTCGCGCTTGGCGGCCTCCCACTGCTCGGCGGCCTCGGCGAGCGTCAGCTTGCGCTTCTGCAGGCGCTTGGGGGCCGGCGGCCTGCGGCCGACCGGCGCCGGCGCCGGCGAGGATGGGGTGCTGGTGGCCGGGCTCATGGGGATGGCTCAAGCTCCTGAAGGACGGCGCTGATGTTCTGGCGGATCGCCGCGCACTCGCGCTCGAGCGACGGGATCATGGCCCTGAAGTGCGCGATGCCGTTCTCGACCTGCTTCAGACGCACCTCGGCGGGGCGCAGCCACTGCGCGAGCCCGCGGTCGGTGGCAAAGGAGAGCTCTCGCGCAACCCGCCGCGCGTGCTCGGCGGCCTCGGGCTCGGGTATGGAGAGGGCCATCTGCTCCCTCGTGAGGTTTGAGTCGGTCTGAGCGGACATCGGCGTCCCCCTTTATTCACGACCTATGCAGGAACTGGCGTAGTCAATGGTACCCGCTGGGCGGTCGGCCCCGACGTAGAAGTGCTGCTATGCGCCAGTTTTACGGGCGGGGCGAGGCACCCACGGCTGCGGGGCGGGCTCGCGACGCTTCACGGCCACAGGCTCATGGTCAGGCCCGGGCGCGCGCAGCGGTGCGTGCCCGGGCGCCCGCGGCAATCCGTAGTGCCGGCCGGTCAGCTCGAGCATGTGCTCGGCCAGCCCAAAGCAGGCCGAGCAGCGGCATCCATTCAAGGACTCGCCCCTTCCGTGGTCTCGGTGTCGGGCCCCGGAAACGCTTACCAATGAGGAGTCGCCGCGCGCCCGGCGGCTCAGGGCGTAAAGCGACGACTACGCCCCAGTTTAGCTTTTCGCAACTTCTGGCCGTCGAGCGCTCACGGCTTGCGCCCGTACCGCGCGTCCCGGCCGGCCTGCACCCGGAGCTTGCGCACGGTCGTGACGGTCGTCATCTCGAGGCGCGCGACCACGCCGGCGAGCTGGCCCTCGTAGCAGCGGCAGACCCGATCGCGGAACTCCAGTTGGGTCTCCGCGGGGCGCGCCGGGGCGTGCTGCAGAGACTCGAGTTCGGTGGCGCACCACTTGTTCGCACGCTCGAGCTCGTGGTCGGAGCCGGTGGCGATCGCCTGGTTGATCTGCTCCCCGAGCTGCTGTAGCGTCGAGGCGCCGGCGGGTGCGATCCCGCCGGCCCTGGTGAAGCTCACGCCGGCGGGCATGGCGCTCTGCGCGTGGCCGTGACCGATCTCCGAGGGCCGCGCCGCCGGCGCCTCCGCGATCATGCGCGCGCGGTCAAGGATGCGGCGGGCCTCGACGAGCAGCCCCGAGTCGATCATCAGCGCGCTCGGGGGGACGCCATCGTCGCCGAATTTTACGACGGCGCGATTTCAGCCGAGGATGTCGTAGACCGTCTGCCTCGAGCAGGCACATTTTGGGCAGCGATCACAGGTGGCGGCGAGAATTGGTGTCCACTTGGCGTCCGTCGTGGCGCTCACTCGTCGCGTTTACAGGCGCTTTTGAAGTACCGCTACCGGGATTCGAACCCGGGTTTCCGCCGTGAGAGGGCGGCGTCCTAGTCCCCTGGACGATAGCGGCGGGGCCTCGACGTGGAGGGTAGCGGACAGGCCTGACCAGGCTTCTTGCTCCATCCGACCCAGACGCGAACTGGTTCGAGGCGCGAGACAATCCCTCCGCCTCCGCAGTTGGTAGCTTGGAGGTTTCCCGCGGCTGTGGCGGAACTCGGTAGACGCGCGGCGTTCAGGTCGCCGTGTCCTTAGGGACGTGGAGGTTCAAATCCTCTCAGCCGCATGGAGTACTCGAGGTGCATGCTCACGCCCCCTCGCACGATGTTCACGATCGTCGGCGCGTGGTCTTGGCGGCCCTCTCTGGCATCGCGCCTCTCGCCACGAGCGCCCCGCGACGACGGCGCTTACCCCGGCGAGGCATTCCAGCGCTCCAGAACCTCAGTCTCGTGCTCGTACCCGAGCATGCCGGCAGATCCCGCGGCGAGCGCGAACCTGGCGCCCGCCGCTGGCTCCATTCCGATCCAGCGTGCGCTCAGAACCCGCAGCACGTGGCCGTGGGCGAACGCGATCGCGTCGCCACCGCAGTCTCGCAGCCGCTCGAGCGCCCGATCGGCCCTGGAGCCGACCGTTTCTGGTCGCTCGCCACCGGGGCAGCCGTCGCGCCACAGGCTCCAATCGGGGTCCTGCGCACGGATCTGGTGCGTTGTGAGCCCCTCGTAATCGCCGTAGTCCCATTCACGCAACTCGTCGCAGATCACGGCCTGCGGGCCCAGACCAGCCAGCTCGCAGGTCTCGCGCGCGCGGCCCAGCGGGCTGCAGAGCACGAGGGAGAACGAATCTCCCGTCAGCGCCTCGCGCAGCGCCGCCGCCCGGCGCCGGCCGGCCTCGTTCAGGGGCAGATCGGAATTTCCCGTGTGCCTGCCGGCGACGCTCCACTCGGTCTCGCCGTGGCGGACCACGAAGATCCGAGTGCTTCCCGACCCCTCAGCGCGCACGCTCAGGACCCCGCACCGTGCACGTTCAGCGACCGCCCCATGTGCACGCTCAGCGACCGCCGCCCACGCACGCTCAGCTCCGCTCCCGTGCGGTCCTCAACGCCCACGCTCAACGCCCGCCCAGCTCGTCGCTCTCGCCCCCGGTGCGCTCCATCTCCTGCACCTTGGCTCGCCGCCGTAGGTGCCGCTCCTCGTGGCTTACGATCGCGCCCAGGAATGCCTTGACGATCTCCGCCGCAACTTCGACCCCGATCACCCTCCCGCCCAGGCACAGGACGTTCACATCGTCGTGCTCCACCGCCTGGTGGGCTGTGTAGGTGTCGTGAATGGTCGCCGCGCGAACGCCGCGGATCTTGCACGCGGCGACCGACACCCCGGCGCCCGAGCCGCAGACGATGATCCCCCGCTCGGCCTGCCCGCCCACGACCGCCGACCCCACCTCGAGCGCCTTGTCGGGGTAGTCGATCGCCTCCGTGGAGTCGGTCCCGAGATCGAGCACCTCGTGGCCGGCGGCCTCGATCAATTCCAGCAGCGTGCCGCGGAGCGCTACCCCCGCGTGGTCAAATCCGCAAGCGACGATCATCGGTGAACCTCCGACTTTGATGTGGCTAGAGGGGCATTGTCAAGCTGGTGGGGGCACAGCAGGGCGGCGCCGAGGACTCCGGCACGGACGCCATGGCGAGCGAGGCGGATCGTCGTCCGCGTGCCCAGGCCGGGGAGCACGTAGCCTTGCGCCACGCTCCTCACCGGCCCGAGCAGGAGCTCACCTGCCTGCGCGGCGCCCCCGCCGATCACAACCTCCTGCGGATCGAAGGTGTTGATCGCGTTCGCGACGCCGATCCCCACGCGCCTGGCCCAGGTCTGCACCAGCGCGATTGCGGCGCGGTCGCCGTCGCGGGCGGCCTGCACAGCGTCGGCGCCGAGCGTCACGCCACCACGGGAGTGCAGGCGGCCGAGCGCAGACCCGGGATTGCCCTCGGCGGCATCGGCAGCGAGCCGATCGAGCGCATGACCCGACGCCGCCCACTCCAGCGATCCGCGCTGGGGGAAGCTCGCGGCCTGCGACCCTGTCGTGAAGTCCGAGTCCGAGTCCGAGTCCAAGTCCAAGTCCGAGTCCGAGTCCAAGTCCAAGTCCGAGTCCGCCGGCGCCGGCGCCGGCGCCGAAGCGGTCAGGTCGAGCCCAACCAGCGTGTGGCCAAGCTCACCGGCGCCACCGCCGGCGCCGCGGTAGATCCGCCCGCCGAGCACCAGCCCGCCGCCGACTCCCGTCCCGATCGTGAGCATCACCAGGTCGCGGACCACGAAATGGAGCTGGTCGTCGTGGGCCTCGGCGAGCGCTGCCACGTTCGCGTCGTTGTCGACGAGCACCGGCACGCGCAGGCGCTCCCCAATCACGTCACCCAGCGGCACGTCCGCGAGCGGGACGTTGACCGAGGACACAACGCGCCCGGTCCGGGGCTCCACGATCGAGGGAACGCCGATCCCGACCGCCTGAAGACCGTCTGGCCGGGCTCGCTCGATCATCGCGACGAGCTGGTCGATCAGCGCCGCCGCACTACCAAGCTCGGTCGTGGCGATCAGCGATTCACCCAAATCGCTGCCCCGCAGGGCAGCGACGGCAATCTTGGTGCCCCCGAGATCGACGCCGATCGCGCAGACGCTCATTCCGGCCAGAGCTCTCGCGCGGCACCGAGCGCCGGCCCGTAGGTGGGATCGCGCAGCAGCGCCTGGCGCACCCCCTCGCCGAGGATGCCGCCCTCGCCCCGAGATGCCCCGAGGATCTGCCAGGTCCGCTCGTGACCGGCGGGAGAGCATTCCTTGGCACGCAGGCCGCCTCGGGCACGATCCAGTGAGAGCGAGAAGCCGCTCGCGCAATCGACGGTGATGCCGCCGAGGCCGGGCGCATCCTGGTCGGTCGCCTTCAGCTCGATCCCCACCCGCTCGCCACGGCGCCGGGCGTAGCCCCGCAAGCGGCCGCCGCCCGGCAGCCCTGCCCCCCGCAAACCTCCTCCCCCGCACCCGTCGCCGTCGTCGCCCTCGTCCTCGCCATCGCCGCCGCGCGATGCCAGCGCCTGCGCCTCCCATCCCAGCCGCGAGGACAGCCAACCGGCCAGCAGCACCGCACTCGCGGCCGAGCTGGGCGGTAGCGCACCTCGATCCCCGATATTCCCTGTAGCGCCGTCGCCCGCTCCGGGGGGTCGAAGCTCGCCGCCAGGCGCTCTCGCCACGGAGTCGTGCGCAGCCACGCCAGATCGACGAGGTACGCCTCCCCCAGCAGCGCAGACGCCCGCGCGAGCGCCTCCGGCGCCGCCAGCGCGTCGTCGGAGTCCAGCAGCATCACATCGATCATCTCGAGCAGCGCCTGCACCGCCTGCTCATGCCCGTGGGGAGACCACAGCACCGTCGGAAGGTCGGACACGATGAGCGGATCGACGATCGTCTCCAGCGCGTCCAGGTGCTCTGGCCCGAGATCGAGCTCGACCTGCTCCTGGATGACGCCGAGACTGGCGCCGCTTGGCTGCTCGTAGGACATCACCACCCGCGCGTCGATCGTCTTGCGGCCGTCCTGCACCGCGCAGAGAACCGTGCGGGAGGCGTGGTAGCGCCCCACGCGCGCCAACCGGTTGGAGATCTCTCCCTTCCAGTCGCGATCGACGATCACCACGAGGTTGAGCACTCGCGCCGGTGCCAGCGCCTGGTTGGCCCCATGACGCTTCACCAGCAGCTCGCGCAGCGCGGCTTCGATCGCGTCGGGCGTCGTGTCGTGCTCAGACCAGAGGTCCTCCGCGGCGCTCACAGCCCGCCGCCTGCCCTGGGCGCTCACAGCCGCCGCCAGGAGCGCTCGCCCGCCAGCAGCGCGCCGGCCGCGCGCGGGCCCGAGGAGCCCGCGGGATAAGTGGCGAGCTCGGTCGTCCCCGAGTCCTCGCGCCAGCGGGTCAGGATCGGATCGATGATCCTCCACAGCGCCTCGACCTCGTCGTTGCGGGTGAAGAGCGTGGCGTCACCGCGCATCGCGTCGAGGATCAGGCGCTCATACGCCTCCGGGGACTGCGACATGAACGAGGTGCCGTAGCGGAACTCCATATTTACGGGGCGAATCCGCATCCGGGGCCCGGGGATCTTCGCCCCCAGCGAAACCGACACGCCCTCGTCGGGTTGCACGGTCAGGATGATCTGGTTGGACTGCACCCCCACCGAGCCCGAGCTCCGGAACGCCAGGTGGGGGACCGGCTTGAGGGTCACCGCGATCTCGGTGACCTTGCGCGCCAGGCGCTTGCCCGTGCGCACGTAGAACGGCACACCCGCCCAGCGCCAGTTGGACACCTCCAAGCGCAGCGCCGCGTAGGTCTCGGTCCGGGAGTCCGCCGCGACGCCGTCCTCCTCGCGATACCCGGGCACGCGCACGCCACCGGAGACGCCGGGACCGTACTGAGCCCGGAGCGCCATCGAATCGACATCTTCGACGGCTGGGGGCACGATCGCCTCCAGCACCTTGAGCTTCTCGTCGCGTAGCCGGTTGGCCTCAAAGGAGGCCGGCGGCTCCATCGCCAGCAGTGCCAGCAGCTCGAGCATGTGATTCTGCACGAGGTCGCGGAGCGCTCCGGCGCCCTCGTAGTAGCCGGCGCGAGAGCCGATCCCGATGTCCTCCGCCGCGGTGATCTGGACATTGTCGATGAAGTTGCGGTTCCAGACCGGCTCGAAGAGCGCGTTGGCGAAGCGCAGCGCGAGCAGGTTCTGGACTGTCTCCTTGCCCAGGTAGTGGTCGATCCGGAACACTTGAGACTCCTCGAAGACGTCCAGCACTTCTGCGTTGAGCTCGCGCGCCGAACGGAGGTCGTAGCCGAACGGCTTCTCGAGCACGATCCGGACCTGGGCCTGCTCGGCCCGGCCCAGCCCAGCGCCGCCCAGCTTGCCCGCGATCAGCCCGAAGAACTGTGGCGCGGTGGACAAATAGAAGATGCGGCCCAACGCCTCGCCCGCGTGCGCGTCGAGCTCGGTCAGCGTGCGGTCGAGCTCCTCGTAGACGCTGTCGTCCTCGAAGGACCCCTCCACGTACCTGATGTCTGCGATCAGCCCGCGCAGGACGTCGGGGTCGGGCCTGGTGCGCGAGAAGCGCTCGATCGACTCGCTGACCATCTCGCGAAACTCGTGGTCTGAGCGCTCGCGGCGGCCCACGCCGACCAGGCTCAGGCGCTCGGGCAGTGCGCCCTCGTGCGCCAGGTTGTAGAGCGCCGGAAGCAACTTGCGGTGCGCAAGGTCGCCGGTGGCGCCGAAGATGACCAGCGCGGTCGGGTGAACCGGAAGGCGCTCGAGCCCCTCGACGAGCGGGTTCTCGGCGGCGGCGCCCCCGCTCTCCGCCAGGCTCGTCACTCCATCAGTCCCACGCTGCTCACTCCAGCAGCCCGCCGATGCGCTCGGTCAGCGCACGCACCGCGCCGGCCGGCTCACCCTGAAGCTTCACCCGCTGCGCCGGGAGACCGTGCGCTCGCAGCGTCTGCAGGTCGCCCGCCGCCTGGGCGGCGATCAGCGTCCCGAACGAGTAGCCCGCGCCGGGGATCTCGGCGTCGCGGTGCGGTTCGCCGACGAGCTGGAGAAAATGGCCGGTCGGCGGGCCGCCCTTGTGTAGCTGACCGGTCGAGTGCTGAAAGCGCGGTCCGTAGCCGAAGGTGGTGGCCGCGCCGGTCCCGGCGCGCACCGCTTCCCGCAACCCATCGACCGCGGCGTCGAGCTCGCCCGAGGGCGGCAGATAGCCCATGATGGCCACGTAGTGCGGGGGCTGCGCGCCGGCCAGCAGCGCGCGCAGCTCTTCGTCTGACGCCGGAGCCAGCTCAGGAACCGACCCCGAGTCGAGCACGCGCTTGGTGTTGTCCTTGGCCTCCTGGACGTTCGGTTGGTCGAAGGGATTGATCTCCAGCGCCCAGCCGGCAACGGCGGTGGCGAACTCCGCCAGGAAGAAGATCCGTCCAAGGTCCTCGGGTCCGCCGGTGGCGAGCGTCATCGTGGGGTGCCCCGCCGCAGCGAGCTCGGCCACGAGGGCGTCCACCTGCTCATCGGGACGCTCGCCGTCGCGCAGATGGACGAACAGGCGATCCTCGCCATATACGTTTGCGGGACCGAGCGGCTCACCGGCCACGGGCAGGATCCCGCGACCGTGCTTGCCGGTCGATTCGGCGATCAGCTGCTCGACCCACAGGCCGAAGCTCTCGAGCGCTCCCGACACCAAGAACGTGAGCTTGTCGCGCCCGCAGCAGGCGATTTCGCCGGCAGCCGCCCCCAGCCACAGGCCCGAGTTCGATTCGCTGGCGTCGTAGTGGGCGCAGCTCTGCTCGGCGACCTGGCCCCCGTGGAGAAGCTCCTCGATGTCGACTCCCATCAGCGCAGCGGGAAGGAGACCGAACAGCGACAGGACCGAGTAGCGCCCGCCGAGGTCGGGGGTGTTCAGGAAGCAGTGGCGCAGCCCGTCGTCGCCGGCCACCTTTTCCAGCGGGCTGCCGGGGTCGGTCACGACGACGAACTGCTGCGGCTCGGCGAGCGCCCGGAAGTAGCGGTAATGCGACAGCGTCTCGACGGTGGCGCCCGATTTGGAGGAGACGACGAAGATCGTCCGCTCGAGGTCCACGGATTCCTGCACCGCGAGGACCACATCCGGGTGCGTCGAGTCGAGCACCTGCAACCGCAGCGCGCCGGGCACCTCGCCGAATGACTGGCGGATCACCTCCGGACCGAGCGAGGATCCGCCCATCCCCAGCAACACGGCATCGGTGAACCCCTCCGCGCGGCACTGGTCGGCGAATGCGCGGAGCTGGGAGGCGTGCTCGAGCATCGACTCGGAGACGGTCAGCCAACCGAGGCGGTTCTTGATCTCCGGTGTTCCGGGAGGACCCCACAGCGAGGCGTCGCGGCGCCAGACCCGCTGCGGTACGCGCTCCTGCACGGCGCGCTTCACGCGCCCGGCGACAGCCTGCTGCAAGTCGGGCGGCAGCTTTGCCTGAATGGCGGGCGGTCTGCCTTCCAGCACCGCCGCCCGCTGATCCTCGATTCCGGCGAGCAGGCGCCCCATCGCGTCCTCGAACTGCTTGACCCCGTCGATCAGGAGCTCGTCGGTCACCTGGTGCAGGTCGATCCCGGCCTGCTCGAGCGCCTCCAAGTCGGCCGTGGGGTCGTGCTCGGCGCTGCACCCGCTCACTTGGCTGTGGTCGGCGACCGCGTGCAGCGTCGCCATCGGCATCGTGTTGACGGTGTGGGCGCCGACGAGCCCGTCGACGTACATGGTGTCTGGGTAGTTGGGGTTCTTGACGCCGGTGGAGGCCCACAACGGGCGCTGCACCGCGGCACCCGCGTGACGCAGCGCTTCCCAGCGGGGACCGTCGAAGATCTCCTTGAAGCGCCGGTAGGCCGCTCGCCCGTTGGCGAGCGCGGCCTTGCCCTGCAGCTCGCTATGGCCGAGCTCATCCAGCTTCTTATCGACGTTGGTGTCCACGCGCGAGACGAAGAAGCTCGCGACCGAGTTGACGTGCAGCGGCTTGCCCTCCTCCTGGCGGCGCTCGAGCCCGCGCAGGTAGGCCTCGGCCACCTTCTCATACGCCGACACCGCGAACAGCAATGTGACGTTGATGTTGATGCCCTCGTAGATCAACTGCTCGATCGCGCCGGCACCCTCCGGGGTGCCGGGAATCTTGATCATCACGTTGGGGCGCTGCACCATCCGCCAGTAGGTGCGTGCCCCATCCAGCGTGCGCTGCGCGTCGTGAGCCATGTCCGGTGCGACCTCCAACGAGACGAATCCGTCCCGCCCATCCGAGTCGCGGTGCACGCCGGCGAGCACGTCGGCAGCAAGCTGGACATCGCGAACGGCGAGCCGGTCATAGATCTGGCGGGGGTCGAGCTCCTCCTTGGCCAGCGCCCTGAGGTCGTCGTCGTAATCCTCGGAGCCGAGGATCGCCTTCTCGAAGATCGACGGATTCGCGGTCACGCCGCGAAGCGACTCCTCGGCGACCATCCGCGCGAGCTCGCCTCCCTCCACCAGCGAGCGCCGGATCTGGTCGAGCCAGACGCTCGTCCCCGCCTGCGTCAGCGCCGCGAGGCGCTCGTTGACGCCGGCGGTGGCGCTCATCGGCTGAAAAGGCCCTCGTTTACGCCCGCGGTCGCGCTCATCGGCCAGAAGTGGACGCGAAGCGGCTCATCGGCTCAGGAGCTCGCGCCCGAGCTCCGCCACCCGCTTGGCGGTGATCCCGAAGTGCTCGTAGACCTCCTCCGCGGGGCCCGACTCGCCGAAGGTCTCCATCCCCACGAAGCGGCCCTCGGGACCGATCCACTTATCCCACCCGAGCGGGCTCGCCGCCTCGACCGCAATCCTCGCGCGGCACGCCGCGGGCAAGACCCGCTCGTGGTAGGACTGCTCGGCGTGGGTAAAGGTGTCCATGCAGGGCATGCTCACGACGCGCACGCGCACGCCCTTTAGCGCATCGGCGGCCTGCAGGCAGAGCGAGACCTCCGAGCCGGTCCCGATCAGGATCAGCTCTGGCTCTCCACCCTCGGCCTCGCGCAGGACGTAGGCGCCGTGCTCGATCGCGTCGTCGGGAATCGCGCCGGGGTCGAGGATCGGCAGGTTCTGGCGTGAGAGCGCGAATGCGGTCGGGGCCTCGAAATTGCGCAGTGCGAAGCGCCACCCCAGGGCGGTCTCGTTGGCGTCCGCCGGGCGCACGACGTTCAGGCGCGGGATCGCCCGCAGCGCCGCGAGGTGCTCTATCGGCTGGTGGGTCGGGCCATCTTCTCCCAGACCGATCGAGTCGTGCGTGTAGACCCAGATCGAGGGCAGCTTCATCAGCGCCGAGAGCCGGACCGGCGCGCGCATGTAGTCCGAGAAGGTGAGGAACGTCGCCCCGAAGGCGCGGAACCCGTGCAGCGCCAGGCCGTTGACGATCGCGCCCATCGCGTGCTCGCGGACGCCGAAGCGCAGGTTGCGCCCGGCGAACGAGCCCGCCTGAACGTCGCCGCCGTCGTCGATGTCGGTGTTCGTGGAGGTCGCGAGGTCGGCCGAGCCGCCCACGAGCTGGGGGATCGCCTTGGCCGCCCACTGGATCGCCTTGCCGGAGGCCTTGCGGGTGGCAATCGGGTCATCGGCGGGATCGAAGCGCGGGAGATCGGCGTCCCACCCGTCGGGCAGCTCCGCGGCGTCGATGCTCTGCAGCAACTTCGCCTGCTCGGGATGGGCCTCCCGGTAGGCGCCGAAGCGCTCTTCCCATTCAGACTCGACCTCCCTGCCGCGCTCACAGCAGCGGCGGAAGTGGGCCAGCGCCTCTTCGGGCACGTAGAAGTGCTTGTCGGGATCCCAGCCGTAGAACTGCTTGGTCAAGCGGACCTCGTCCTCCCCGAGCGCCGACCCGTGCACGCCTGAGGTGTCCTGCTTGTTCGGGCTCCCGTAGCCGATGTGGGAGCGCACGAGGATCAGCGAGGGGCGATCCTCGACGGCCATTGCGGTGCGCGTCGCCTGCTCCAGGCGATCGAGCGACATGTCCTCGCCCACGTTCTCGACGTGCCAGCCGTAGGCGTCGTAGCGCTTGGCGACGTCCTCGGAGAAGGACTGCGAGGTCGGTCCAGCGAGCTGGATCTTGTTGTCGTCGTAGAAGACCACCAGGCTGCCGATACCGAGGTGACCGGCGAGCGAAGAGGCCTCCGACGCCACGCCCTCCTGCATGTCGCCGTCGGAAGCGATCGCGAAGGTGTAGTGGTTGACGACCTCGTGGCCGCCCTCGTTGAATCGCGCCGCCAGCATGCGCTCGGCGAGCGCGAGCCCCACAGCCATCGAGATCCCCTGCCCCAGCGGGCCCGTCGTCGCCTCGATCCCTGGCGTGTACTTGCGCTCGGGGTGCCCCGCGGTGGGCGAGCCGACCTGGCGAAAGTGCTTGATGTCATCCAGGGTGAGCGGGTAGCCCGTGAGGTAGAGCATCGAGTAGAGCAGCATCGACGCGTGCCCGTTGGAGAGGATGAAGCGGTCGCGGTCGATCCAGTCGGGGTTCAACGGGTTGTGGCGCATGATCCGCGTGTAGAGGACATAGGCCAGCGGCGCGAGAGCCATCGGCGCGCCCGGGTGACCGGAGTTGGCCTTCTGCACGGCGTCGATCGACAGCGTGCGGATCGTGTCCACGCACAGCTCGTCGAGCGCGGTTCCGGTGGCGGTAGCGGTCATCTCGTGTGGGCGGTGTCGGTGGCGGTCATCTCAGTGCCGGGAGTCGATCATCACGCGCCGCCCGTGCCGGTGTCGGGCGAAGCCAGAACCGGAGCATAGCCCGATCGCGGTTTCCAGACGGCGCCCGGCTCGCGGGCCGGGGCCGGACAGCATCGGGCCCCCTCAACCGAACAGGACCTCGTAGCGCTCGTACTCCGCCACCGGGACGTGACGGACTTCGGCGACCGCGTCGGCCAGGGTGACGAGCTCGATCTCGCTGGAGCGCAGCGCCGCCATCATCCCCCAGTTGCCCTCGTGGGCAGCAACCACGGCGGCCAGCCCGACCCTGGTCCCGAGTACGCGATCGAACGCGGTTGGGGTGCCCCCCCGCTGGATGTGACCGAGCACCGTGGCCCGCGTCTCGTAGCCAGTCCTGTGCTCGATCTCCGCCTCCAGGGCCTGCCCGATCCCGCCGAGCCTGGGATGACCGAACTCGTCCAGATCTCCTTCCGGAAGAGTCATCGCCGTTCCCTCCTTGGGCACCGCCCCCTCGGCGGCCACGACGACCGAGAAGTGCCGGCCGCGATCGTGGCGGCGGCGGATCAGCCGGCAGACCTCCTCGATGTCGAACGGGATCTCCGGGATCAGGATCACATCGGCGCCGCCGGCGATCCCGGCGTGCAGCGCGATCCAACCGGCCGTGCGGCCCATCACCTCGACGACCATGATCCGGCTGTGGCTCTCGCCGGTGCTGTGCACGCGGTCGATCGCGTCGGTGGCGATCTGCAGCGCGGTGTCAAAGCCGAACGTAACGTCTGTGGCGCCGAGGTCGTTGTCGATCGTCTTGGGCACGCCGATCACGTTGATCCCCTCGGCGTGCAGGCGGTTGGCCGCTCCCAGCGTGTCCTCCCCCCCGATCACGATCAGCCCGTCCAGCTCGTTCCTGGTGAGTGTCTCGCGCACGCGCGAGACACCATCTTCGCGTTTCTGGGGGTTGGTGCGCGAGCTGCCGAGGATCGTCCCACCACGCGGCAGGATCCCCTTCGTCGACTCGATCGTCAGCTCCTCGCAGGTGTCCTCCAGCACGCCTTTCCAGCCCTGGCGAAAACCGATCACCCGATCGCCGTAGCCGTCGATCGCCTTGCGCACCACGGCACGGATGACGGCATTCAGCCCCGGGCAGTCGCCACCCCCGGTGAGCATCCCGAGTCTCATCGCGCCCATCCTATTCCGCAGCGGCGCTGCGCGGTGTTACGGCCTTGTAGCTGTAGGCTCTCGTGTCGAATGCGACAAATGTCTGATCGGCCACGAATGCCTGGTCGGCTGAGCGCCGTTGGAGCTGGGGGGCTGCTCGCGGTGCTCGCCGGCGCGGGCGCAGTGGCGCAGCGGGGCCACATGCGGCGGATCGCCGCGGACCCCGAGCACTGTCTGCTGAGCGCTCCGCCCGTGGGTCGTCCGCTGAGCGTGTGCTCCCGGGACGGTACGAGGCTTCACGTGGAATGCTTCGGACCCGACGAGGGTCCGACGATAGTGCTCGCCCACGGATGGACCGAGTCGCTGAGCTACTGGATCTACGTTACCCGGGAGTTATCGCACAAGGGCTTCCGGGTAGTCGCCTACGACCTCCGCGGGCACGGCCGCAGCGAACGGGCGACCGCCGGCGACTACTCGCTGACGCGGTTCGGCGAGGACATCGAGGCGGTACTCGGAGGGTGCGTGCCCGAAGGTCAGCGCGCGGTGCTCGCGGGACACTCCCTCGGCGCGATGTCGATTGCCGCCTGGGCCGAGCACCACGAGGTCCAGGCGCGGATCAGCGCGGCTGCGCTCTTGAACACCGGCGTCGGCGATCTGATCGCCGAGCAGCTTCTCTATCCGGTGCCCCGGCTCGCCCGCGCGATGAGCCAGGCGATCGCAGTGCGCGGCTTTCTCGGGGCGCGAACGACGCTGTCGCAGGTTTCGACGCCGATCAGTCACGCCATTATCCGCTACGTGGCATTCGGTCCGTCCGCGAGTCCCGCCCAAGTCGCGTTCTACGAGCGGATGCTGGTCACCTGCCTCCCTGACGTACGCGCGGCCGTGGGGCTTGCCATGTCGGTCATGGATCTTCACGATGCGGTGCCGCGGCTCACGGTCCCGACGCTGGTGATGGCCGGCTGCAAGGATCGCCTGACGCCCGCATCGCACGCCCGGCTGATCGCGCAGGTGCTCCCCGTGCCCGCCGGCTTGGTGGAGCTACCCGAGACGGGTCACATGGGGCCGCTCGAGCGCCCGCTCGAGATCAGCCAAGCGCTGGCGGCACTGGCGGACGGTGTCGCGCAGGGCGCAGAGGATGCGGGCGCTGCGCGCGCCGTGGGCACCGTGGGCGCCGTGCCCGGCACAAGCGCCGTCGGCGTCTGAAGCAGCGTCCCGGAACAGAGCCACCAGCGCCAGGCCCACCGCTTGCACGTCGATCCTTTCATCGTCCTCGGGGGCGCGGTGGTCGGCCTGCTGGTCGGGATGACCGGGACCGGCGGCGGCGCCTTGATGACGCCGATGCTGATCCTGCTGTTCGGAGTCACTCCGTCGACCGCGATCTCGAGCGATCTGGTCGCAGCGGTGCTGATGCGGCCGATCGGGGCAGGAGTCCATCTGCGAGCGGGGACCGTGAGCCTCCGCCTGGTCGGGTGGATGGTCCTCGGGTCGGTCCCGTCGGCATTCCTCGGCGCCTATCTCCTGCGCCTGCTGGGTCACGCGCAGGCAGCGCAACGGCACATCGAGGTGGCACTCGGCACGGCGCTGCTGATCGGCGCGGGAGCGATCGTGCTGCGCTTCGTCCTCGATCGCCGCGCCGGCCACAAGCGGGACGGCGCCCTGCGCGACGTCGTGGCGCGCCCGGTGCCCACCGTCGCGGTCGGCGTGCTCGGCGGAGTCATCGTCGGCATGACCTCGGTCGGCTCGGGATCGCTGATGATCATCGCGATGCTCTTTATTTACCCAAGGCTCAGCGCCAACCAGCTCGTCGGAACCGATCTAACCCAAGCGGTTCCGCTGACGCTGGCCGCGGCACTCGGAGCGCTCGCGTTCGGGCACGTCGAATTCGCCGTGACAGGATCGCTGGTCATCGGCAGCGTCCCGGCGGTCTTCGTCGGCTCACTGCTGTCGGCGAGCATTCCCGATCGCTTCGTGAGGACCTCGATCGCGTTCGTCATCTTCGCCTCCGGCTTGAAGTACGTCGGCGTCGGAACCACCGCGCTCGGGTGGACGCTGTGCATCGTCCTGCTCGGCGCAGGCTTAGGCTGGTTCACGCTCACTCGGCCTTGGAGGAGCGAGTAAACGGTGCGGCGGCGCCGGAAGGGTAGGTTTGGCCAGTGACGAGGACCGAACTGTTGCAAGCGGGGAAGACGCTGGGCCGCTAATTACTTGGCCTTGCGGCTGATCAGCCGCGCAGAGTTCGCGATCACGGGGATCGAGGAGAGCTCGTGCAGGAGCGCGCCGCTGATCGGGGTGAGGACTCCTGGGATCGTCAGCCCGACGGCGATGCCGAGGACGCCCAGCGAGAAGGCGAGGTTCTGGCGGATCGCTTTCAGCGCGGCGCGGGAAAGCGAGAGTAGGTGCGGCAGGCGCGAGAGCTCGTCGGCAAGCAGGGCGACGTCGGCGGTCTCGATCGCGAGATCCGTTCCGCCGGCGCCCATCGCGATGCCGACGTGGGCAACCGCGAGCGCGGGGCCGTCGTTGACGCCGTCGCCGACGAAGGCCACCCGCCTTCCCTGCGCTTGGAGGTTCTTGACGATCTGCGCCTTTCCTGCCGGCAGCACCTCGGCGTGAACCTCGACGATGCCGAGCTCGGCCGCAATCCGGTGAGCGGTCGCGTTGTTGTCGCCCGTGATCAGGACCGTTGTGGTGCCGAGCTGGTTCAGGGCGCTGACGACGGCCTTGGCGTCGGGGCGCAGCGTGTCCCGCATAACGAGCAATCCGGCCGCCTGGTCATCGACGGCGATCGCGATTACCGTCGCTCCGGGGCCCGTCAGCTCAACGATCTGGCTACGCAGCTCATCGGCGACCTGAACCCCCTGGCCGGCGAGTAGGTCTGGCCGCCCGACGATCACTTTCTGTCCGCAGGTGCTGGCGCGAATTCCGAGGCCGGGCAGCGCGTCGAAGTGATCGGGGTCCGGCACGGCAATCATCCGGCTGCCGGCGGCGTCGACGATCGCTTGGGCGAGCGCGTGCTCGGAGAACTTCTCGGCGCTGGCCGCGAGGCGCAGCAGCTCGGTGTCGGCCAGCCCGTTGAGGGCGATCGTGCGCAGCAGGCGCGGCTCGCCGTGGGTGAGCGTGCCCGTCTTGTCGAAGCAGACGGTGTCGATCTTCTCCATCGCCTCGATCGTGGCGCCCTTCTTGACGAGGCTGCCCCGCAGCGCGGCGTTACCGATCGAAGCGACGAGCGCGGTCGGCGTCGCGAGCACCATCACACAGGGGCAGAACACGATCAGCATCGTGATCGCGCGCGACGCCTCGCCGGTGATCAGCCAGAGCCCGGCGGCGAGGACGAGCGCGACGGGGGTGTAGAGCTTCGCGTAGCGATCGAGCACGCGCTCGATCGGCGCTTTCTGCTGCTGAGCTTCGGCGACCATGCGCCGGATCTGGCCAAGCGTCGTCTGCACCCCGACCTTGGTCGCGCGGACTTCGAGTGCTCCGAGGCTCGCCAGCGTCCCCGCGAACACGCCATCGCCCTGCTGCTTGTCCACGGGTACGCTCTCGCCCGTGATTGCGGCCTGGTTGACAGAAGCGCTGCCGCCGATCACCTCGCCATCGACCGGGATGCGCTCCCCGGGCCTGACGAGCACGACGTCATCGCGGCGCACGTCCTGGATGGCGATCTGGGCCTCCACCCCGTCGCGGCGGATCGTGATCTGGTCCGGGAGCAGGCTCGCGAGCGCGTCGAGCGCGCGATCGGCGCGCGCGGAGACGAACTCCTCCAGCAGGCCCCCGGCGAGCAGCAGCACCGCGACCACCGCTGCCGCCGAGTAGTAGCCGACCGCGATCGCCGCAATCGTCGCGAAGGACACCGGGATGTCGGCGGTGAAGTCACGCTCGCGAATCCCCTGGATCGCCGAGAACCAGATGTAGATCGACCCCACGAGGGCTGCAATCAGGTAGAGCACGCTCTTGCGGTGCGTGTTCGAGACCGCGCCGTCGGGGTGCACGACGATCGCCGCCACCAGCAGCAGGAAGGCCGCAAGCGTGAAGAGCGTGCCGGGCGCGGTCAAGAAGTCCTCGTAGCGCCCGCCAAAGCTGCGGACCCCCCGCGCGCAGGTTGCGCAGGTGCGCCCTGCGCGCCTGAGCGGCGAGGGGGCCGGAGGGGATGCGGTCGCTGGACGATGCCTGAAGATCCGTTCAGACTAGCATCCAAGCAGAGGTGCCATCATGCAGGAGATGGCGCACGGCGTTCAAGGCATCTCGCCGGCCCCCGCCCACATCGACGGAGCCACCGCCGATGCGGTGGCTGTGACGATGCAGGCGCTGGCGACCCCCAGCCGCGTTCGAATCCTCGGCCGGCTGCGCGAAGGTGACTGCCCGGTCTCAGATCTCGCGGAGGCTGTCGAGATGGAGCCCTCCGCCGTCTCACACCAGTTACGGATCCTTCGCCAGCTCGGGCTCGTCGTGGGCCGGCGCACCGGGCGCCAGGTCATCTATGCCCTGCACGACGACCACGTCGCGGCGCTCCTGAACGAGGCGGTGTTTCACACCGAGCACCTGCGCCTCGCGAGCAGTCACCCGCTCGGCGCGTCGAAGGTCTCCTGACGGCGGGCCGCCATCAGACGCATAGTCCATGTAATCCGGATCACCTTGCAATAGCGGGGACGTTTGTGTAGCTTCTTCGCTCCACTGCCCCGCCAGGGGCAGGCCACTAAAACGTACTAGGAGACGCGAAATGGAAGCAACAACAGCGAGGGGCAGCGGGCAGCGGCCAAGCCTGCAAATGTTCTGGCGCTCCTTGAGCGCGAGCCAGAAGCGCACGCTGTTCATGATGGTCGGGGTGGTCGCGACGCTGCACCTGCTCGGCTTCCTGACGGTGATCGCGATCGTCGCCCCGCACCACTACAGCCTCGGCGCCAAGACCGGGCTGTTCAGCATCGGCGTAGGGTTTACGGCGTACACGCTCGGGATGCGACACGCGTTCGACGCCGATCACATCTCGGCGATCGACAACGTGACGCGCAAGCTGATGAACGAGGGCAAGCGCCCGCTGAGCGTCGGCTTCTGGTTCTCGCTCGGGCACTCCACGATCGTGTTCGCGCTCGCGTTTGCCCTGACAGTCGGGATCAAGGCACTCGTCGGCCCGGTCAAGGACAGCGGCTCCGCCCTGCACACCGTGACCAACTACATCGGCACGGGCGTCTCGGGGTTCTTCCTGTACCTGATCGCGGGGATCAACCTCGTGATCCTGTTCGGGATCTACAAGGTGTACCGGCAGATGAAGACCGGGACATTCGACGAGAGAGCGCTCGAGGAGCAGCTCGACAAGCGCGGATTCATGAGCCGCATCTTCGGTAAGCGGCTGAAGGCCATCACCAAGCCGGCGCAGATGTACCCCGTGGGGGTCCTGTTCGGGCTCGGCTTCGACACCGCGACCGAGGTCTCGCTGCTGGTGATCGCGGGCGGGGCGGCGGCGGGCGGGCTGCCGTGGTATGCGATCCTGTCCCTGCCGATCCTGTTCGCCGCCGGCATGTCGCTGCTGGACAGCACCGACGGCGCGTTCATGAACTTCGCCTACGGCTGGGCTTTCCAAAAGCCCGTGCGCAAGGTCTTCTACAACCTCATGATCACCGGCCTGTCGGTGGCGGTGGCGTTCGTGATCGGGACGGTCGAGATCCTCCAGCTGGTCTCCTCCAAGGCCAACTGGGGGGGCTCGTTCTGGACCTGGTTCGGGAACCTCAGCATCAACTACATGGGGTTTGCGATCGTCGGGTTGTTCATCCTGACCTGGATCATCGCGCTCTCGGTGTGGCACTTCGGGCACGTCGAAGAGAGGTGGAGCGCGCACCTCGCGGAGGGCGGACCCAAGGCCGAGGTGTAGGCGCACCGTCGCTCTGGAGCCCCGGTCCAGGCGCGACCCGGGCTCTGGCAATATGAGGGTCGCTGCGGCGGCCCTCACATGCGCCACAATACGAAGCGGATGACTCTCTCCCCTGATACGCCCCGGCTCGTTTTCGATGACATCGCTGCGGCCGTGCGGGCGCTGCGAGAGCGAGGTCTGCGGCTCACCACCCCTCGCCGCTTGGTGCTGGAGGCGTTGTTTGCAACAAAGGGTCCCGTGTCGGCTGAGCACCTCGCGGACGAGCTGAACCTGGACATAACGTCGGTGTACCGCAATCTCGAGACGCTCGAGCACCACGGGCTAGCGCAGCACGTGCACCTCGGTCACGGGCCCGGGCTCTACGTGCTCGTCGGCCAAGGTGAGCACGCCTTCCTCTCCTGCGAGCGCTGCGGCGCAGTCCTCACACTCACGACCGACCAGCTCGACCCCGTGCGGGACCGCGTGCAGGAGCTGTTCGGCTACCGAGCGCGCTTCACGCACTTCCCGATCGTCGGCCTGTGCCCTGCCTGCGCGGAGCAGCAGCGCTCAGCAGCCCCCTCGTCACGATCAGGTCCAGCTCACGGCGAGAGTGCCAGCGGTGGCCCCGATCCCCACGAATACGATCACAGCCACGGCGGCTACGTCCATTCCCACCCTTACGCCCACCGAGAGAGCGGCCGGTCCCAGCACGAGCACAATCTCGCGTCGGGTTGATGCAGCGCATTGTGGCTCGCGAGGTCACTGACGAATCCACACGATGAGCCCCACCAGTCCTTTGAGGTAACAGCGACCCATACTCCAAGCGGAGATTCGCGCGGCTCAGCCCAGAGACTCGGCCGCCCGCTGGAACAAGTCTTGGGTTAGCGCTACGACGCGACGGCCGGCCGTCTCGTCTTCACAATGTACGGCGTGGTCGCCCGCCCAATGGAACTTCCCATAGAGCAGGAAGGCGGTCATGGGAAAGATCGTCGATCGCGAACCCCCCGGCGCGAGCGCCTTTGCGCAGGAGATCGGCCAGGCCGGCGACCAGCCCCTCCCCACTCCACGCGTGCTCGGCGTGTGCGGCGATCGCCGCCGTGTCGTGACGGAAGAGGACGTCGTGGACCTCTTGGTTCTTACGGTATGCCTCGAGGCCCGCCGCCACCCAGGCGTCCAACCTGCCTGCCCAGTCATCCTCGGCAAGCTCCTCCATCGCGGCCGCCTGACGGGCGGCGAACTCGGTCTGAAATCGCTCCTGCAACGCGGCGACGAAGTGGTCCTTGGAGGCGAAGTAGAGGTAGAAGGTGCCCTTGGCGACCCCGGCGCCGCGCGTGACATCCTCGATCTTCGCTGCGGGGACCCCCTTCTCACCGAACACGACGATTCCGGCGTCGAGCAGATCCGCGCGCCGGGTGGCGGCGGGCTTGGTCCGTGATGGCATCCTTGCATCTTCTCAGGCGTCCTTTGCCTCGCGCGATATGCGTCCCGCGTCTCAGGGCTCCATCGACTGATCACCCCCTGCGAAAGCCCCACAGGAGCCCCTGGTCAAGGTCCTTCCACACACAGTCTACCTCGCCGAACCCGGCCTCCCGGAGCAAGCGGAGCTGCTCTTCCAAGCCGATACGACCGACCTGGACACCTAGGCGGCGTCACGACTCCGATCGCTTCGGTAGAGATCAGCAAGGCGCGAGCCAGTGGGGAACACGAGGTCGAGGTTGAAGAAGCAGCCTTCTGGCCTCAGCACGGAGAAGATGTCCCCGTAGACCCGTCCGATCAGCTCAGGATCGGCAAGGTTGTGGATGGCCAGAGCAGATACGGCGGCGTCGAAGGGACCGCCCAGCTCCTGCACCCAACCTGGCTGAGCCATATCCGCGATCCGATAGCTCACCCGGTCACCGAAGCCCGCCAGATGCTCCCTGGCCTTGCCGACCATCGCTGTCGAGCAGTCGTGCAGCACCACGGTGGCACCGGGCCGGCGGGCGCCAGGTGAAACGCACGTCGCGCCGTGGTCTGTCTCCCGGCGGCGGCGCACGCGAGGTTTCTCTGACCGGCGCTCACGCTCGACCCCGCTCTCGCTCGCGTGGGGTCGAGCGTGAGTGGGGGCACGCTAGGCGACGGTCGGGGAGTCCTCCTGCTGTGCGCTCCGCGGCGCGCTGGGCGCGCTCGCCACGTCCGCTCAGATCCGGCACTATTTCTAACCCGTGCGCCACGATGGCCGGCTTCAAACCAGGACCGCGAACGGCACTCGAGCCCGTGCAGCAGCGGTGCCGGGAGGTGCTGTTGAACGACACGCCTGTTGAACGACACGCTGGTTCAGCACGCCCGGGGAGGGCGCGGGCGGAGTGTCGTACGTCGGCGCACATAGGGGAGCTTGGGGGGCGTCGCCTGGCGACAGCTATCCGCAAGCAACACGACACACCGGCGGGGCACTCAGAATGTCGCCTGGCGACAGCTATCCGCAAGCAAGACGACACATCCCCGGAAGCCCCCCCCGTGTGTCGCGTCGCGTCAGCTTTATCGTCCTCGTGCTGCCAGCCTATGTCCACTCCTGAGCCCTGGCCTCCGCGTGTGGATCGCGAGGCTCGGCCCCGGCGTGGACTGGTTGCTCACCGGCCGCAACGGCTTCGTCGACCGGCCCACCTTCAGCGACTTCGGCGGCCATGGGGACCGGCTCCTCGACAGGGAGGACTCCCGGCCCCGCGGGAGAGGGTTGGCGCGTAGAGGAAAGCCGCGACACGGCTCCTCGGGCGCGCACCACCGCGGGCGAGCTCGCGCTGAGCGTAAGGCTCCCACATCGCAAGAGCCACGGCCTGGTCATGCTATGGACCGGAAACTCCTCTATCCCGGGCGCGGCTGGGAGCGCTTGCGCTCCGGTTTCCTCGGCCGCCGGCCGAAGGCGCTTCTCGGCAAAGCGGTCGAACGCCTCACGCGACTCCCAGAAATCGATAACGCCCCAACCATCCTCGATCGGTCCGGCGGAATGCAAGATCAAGCCGGCCGGCATGTCAGCCTCGATACTACGACGGTAGGTTGCGTCGTACTGGTCCTGGGTCGCTCCCTCGAATTCGAGCCTTACGCCAACTGCCATGGGTGCTCCTTCCGCTGGTTGGTCAATTAGCTGCGCCAAGACGGCCCACTACTCATCGACGGTCCGTGCATTCGGCAGTCGACTCAGCATAACCATATTGCAAGCCGATGGCAAGTAGGGCCCAACATTTGTACGGGCCCGGCCTCAGTCGTCTGGGCGAGCGACCAGCCACTCGTCCGGGCGAGCGACCGGTGACAAGTCGGCCGTCAGCCGGGCCCGGCGGCAGATTGGGCCGCGCCGACGCCACGCACGCGGGGCACAGCCCGACGACGGGGAAGTAGGTGAAGGTGGCCTGATAGCCAACCCGGCCCGATACGGCCGATCGAGCATCGTCGAGGTCTGAGGAGGCGACGGTATCGACACGCGATCACAGCGCTCGCAGACCAGGTAGCACGGCTCATCGGGCCCACGAGGCGGTAGTGGCGCGGGCCATGGCCCAGATGCAGGTGGTAGACCAGTCCCTGCTGCTCGAGCATCTCCAGGTTGCGGTAGATCGACGTTATATCTGACGCCGGGGTGGATGCGAAGGTAGAGGTATGAGGTCGCCGCAGCCCGTGCGCTCGGGCATGCACGGGAAACGACTGGTAGCGGACATTGCCGCGTGCAATCGCCTCACGACGTGGAGAGTCAGTGATGCAGTCAGTTGGATCGGCACTAGCCAGATGCCGTTGCTGTTCGACGCCGGCTACCGGCCAAAGCCCCCGTTCGCGGCTGTCCAAGCAGCGCTTCAAGGCGCACTCATCAGCGGGGCACAGCCAGGACCAGGCTCAGCGGGGGGCTCCCCGGATAATGGTCGAGCTGCGAGGCGCGGTAGCCCAGCGAGGCCAGCGCGTGCTGAACGACGGCTACCGACAGGTTCTCTCCCGAGGAGAAGAACCAGATGCGGCGGTGGGCTCGAATGACGGCGGGCAGCACCAAAGCCACTTGGTAGGGATAGACGATCGGCAGCCCAATCTCATCTCGCCGGAGGTAATAGTCGAGGGTCGCCGGCAGCGCCGGGTAGCCCGCGACGAAGATGAAATCGCTTGGCTTCAGTCCCCTCTCAATCCTCACCAAGCCCGCGCGCGTGTCCGGATAGAACCCCGAACGCGAGTGCGTGAGCGCGGTTTCCCCAACGCATGCGATCAGCGCCGCGGCTGCGAGCGGGAGCGCGATTGCCCGGTGCTCGTGGACGATCGCGAATGCGATCAGGATCAGCATGAATGGCGCTGCCACCGCCGCGTAGCGCGTGAGCAGCACAGGCGCGGACGAGAAGATCGTCACGGCGAGCAGAACCACGATCGGTATCACCGCCGCCGGCAGGATCGCCCAGCTCAGGAGTGCGTGCCCGTCGCGGCGGAGAGCGCGGAGCACCCCAGCCAGGACGGCGATGAGCACGACCGCCTCGCCGATCGCCACCCACCCTACGACGGTGGCCAGCCGGCCGGCGAACGGCGCGCCGATCACCGCGGTCACATGGGGGAACGTGAGGGTCGCGCTCGCGGCGATGCCAGCCTCGTGTCCCTGACCAAGCTGGTAGATGAGCAGCGGCGCCAGAATGGCGTCCGCGGCCGCGCACACGGCGAGCAGGAGGATCCGCCCGCGGGCGCTCGCGCCGGGCCGCCAGGCGAACCAGACGAGCACCGGAGCGAGCACCAAGTCTGCGGTGTAGTGCATCCAGAACCCGGCGATTGCGCCTGCACCCGCGGCGACCAGCCACAGCGTCCGAGCCCGCCCCGCTGGCCGGCGCCTGCCCTCCAGGAGCGCCGCCACGCTGACTGTGACGAGCAGCACGGCGAAGATGTAGGCGCGCGACTCCTGCGCGAAGCCCAGCACCAGCGGGCTCAGCGCAGCGCCGAGCGCCGCTAGCAGTGCCGTAGCCCGATCGGCGACGAGGGTGACGAGCCAATAGATCGCGGCGACCAGCGCGATCCCCGCAAGCACGGAGGGCAGACGCATCACCCACTCCTGCTGAGAGCCGGTGTGATACATCCACTCGTGCAGGAGGAAGTAGTAACCCGGCGGGGAGATCTCTCCGCCCCTGACGTTCTCGTAGAGGGCGTGGAGCGCCAGCACCGCCGCACGCCAGGACAAGACCTCATCGATGAAGAGGCTGCTCGATCCAAACTGCCAGAGGAAGTTGGCGGCGCCCAGCGCCAGGATGCCCAACAGCAGCGGCCGCCCCGTGCGCCCGGAAAGGTGCCTCTCGCCAATCGAAGCCACGAGCCCCTTGGACGACGCGGAGGCCATCGGCCTCAGTCTAGGAAGGTCCAGCTAGATGAACCGCGTAGGCGCAGCGTCTATGCTCGCACCGTGCTGAGCGACATGCTGGGTGGTATGCGCGGCGCCCGGCTGGTTGGGGGAGGACATGATTGGCTGGCCTCTGGCTGAGCCGCGAACTGGCGGACAACAGCCTCAGACCGTGGGCGCTGCTGCGGCTTGCGGCGCCCTTCTTCCAAGCGGTCGGCTACCCGTTGCAGAAGGGGTCGTTGGCGGGCTCTGACGTCACCCTGCGGGTCGCGCCTGTTAGCGGAAGCGAAATCGGCGTCTTTGCTGGCCCGGCACACGCGCATTGATAGAAGACCAGCCGGACGGAACCTGCGATCAACGAGTATTGGAAGAACTCAGGCGCTCAGCCCAGGCGGCTGCCGGCGCTTGCGTCTATCGCTCGAGCGTGCTTACGATCTGATTGAGGATGTCGATAAGGACCTGTAGGCGGGTCGGCACTGCGGTGTCCACGGCTTGAACCGTGTGCCCGGCGTGACTAATCACGTAGCCACCGGAGCGCCGGTAGTCCACCAGGGCCCGATGACCAGTGGCCGTACTGCAACCCAGCACAGATCCCGCTGTAAGGGCTGCGATGGCGAGAGCGGCGATCAGGGTACGGCCTACGCAGGAAAAGCGCACCATGTCAGGGCTTCGTTGTCGTCTCATCAGTTGGATTGAGAGTCAGCCCGCCGCCAGCCCGAGGCCTATCGCGCGGGTCGGACGCCTCCGCCCGGCCGCACCGAGACGATGACAGTGATGTTGGATTTCGCAGACTTGTGGTCGGAACCCCCTGTCTGCGCTTTACACCCAGCACCGCCCCCGGGCATGCGATCATGAGCATCGTGAACGACAGTACACGCACCGTGAGCGACGCTACGCACGTGGAAGTCAGCGGCGCGGTCTCAGGCCGCTACGTGATCCGCGACCGCGGTCCTGCGGGCGAGCTTGTGATTGCCCCCGACACCTCGTGGGAAGCGATCAACGAACGCGCGGGAGGCCGGGAGCTCACCCGCGACGAGTGGCAAGCGTTCCTCGAGGAGCACGGACCGTACATGCTCCCCGCCGATGGCGAGGGGTAACCATGCCACCCACCGAGCGCTCCTTCCCGGCGCAATTCGATCCCACTGCCTGGGAGCAGGATGTTGCGCGCGCCAGTGCCGACGCGCGCAAGGCCGCCACCGCGGCTCGCGAGCGATACGAGGCCGCCGGCGTCCCGCTCGCCGAGCTGCGCCCCTGCGAAGCGCAGGGGCGCGACGGCACCGAGCTGCCCGCCTGCTTCAAGACATACCTCCCATCGCCGGCCGGGCGGTTCGGCATCGTCTTCCGAGTCAAATCCTTCGACGACGGAGCACGGCTGGTCTACCTCGCGTTCGGCGAGGCCCTTGAGATCCTTCGTGGCGCCGAGCGCCGACGCTCGATTCTCTCCAGACGCCCACGGCAGCAGACCATTGATCCCCTGGGCTCCGACCGGCTCGTCCAGTGCGCTCGCTCCTCCCAATCGCGAAGCGACCGACCGTCGGCCGCTCGCTCCAGGACTTGTGCTCGTGGTTACCTCGACCATATCGTAGCTGTATAGCGCTCGCAGTACATTGAGTTTCGTCTGATCGCTCGCGAACCGAGCCCAGAACGAGAGGAGCCGCTATGCACCGCACCAAGGTGAGAATCGTCGAGGACGCGGTGGACGCCAACAACACGATCGCGCGCGCCAACCGGGAGGACTTCGATCGCGCCGGTGTCGCCGTCGTCAACCTCATGAGCTCCCCGGGAGCCGGCAAGACCACGCTGCTCGAGCGCGCGCTGGCCGGCTTGGCGGAGGACGGCCTCCGCGCAGGAGTGCTCGAGGGACGCGTGGAGGGCAGCCTGGACGCCGACCGCTTGGCGGGCCTGCACATCCATGTCACGCAGCTAAACACCGGCAACGGTTTCGGCGGCGAATGCCACCTCGATGCAAACATGGTCCGTACCGCGCTCGGGGCGCTGCCCCTCGCAGAGCTCGACCTGCTGATCATCGAGAAGTCGGCAATCTCGTCTGCCCGGCCGAGTTTCACGTCGGTGCCGATGCGCGGCTCATGGTCTGCTCGGTCACCGAGGGGGAGGACAAGCCCTTGAAGTACCCGCTCATGTTCCGCGCCTGCGAGCTGGTGGTCATCAACAAGATCGACTTGCTGCCGCACCTCGACTACGACATCGACCGCCTGGAGATCAACATCGACCAGGTCGACCCCGAGGCCACGACGATGCGCGTCAGCGCTCGCACCGGCGAGGGTGTCGACGCCTTCCGCGAGTGGCTGATCGGGGTTCCCGCCCGGGTTGGGGCAACCGCCTGACCGCCGCAAGCGCAGTTCGGACTTCGCGGCGCGGTAGCTGACCCTGACGCTCTGGGACCCCCCGGTGCTCACTGACTCGAGCTCTACATAGTGGTGCCGGCGGGCCGTCGCGGCGCACCTCTGCAACCTCCTCGAGGGCCCGCTGCGGGGCTCCCACCGGGACCGCAAAGCCCGCCGCCGACAGGTCGAGGTGCTCGAGCAGCGGCTCGGTCACTGCGCTGGTGAGCTGCTCGCGCCGGGCCACACCGAGGCCATGTAGTCGTCATTCCAGCGACGACGCTCAGCCTCATTTACTCCTTGTCCGCCGCCTCGTGCATCTGATCGCGCTGCATGATACGTGCACTGACTTTGAAGAGCCTTGACATGCGATCATATGCATGACAACATGAGTGCATGGCCCAGGCTCACGGAATCACACGCACCACGCCCGTCAGCATCGACAGGGCTGAGCACGTCGCGCGGGTGATGGCCGGGCTTGGGACAGCAAGCCGCGTGCGGATCCTCGCCCGGCTGCGGGAGAATCCGTGCACAGTCGGCGAGCTGATGGCGGCGGTGGAGATGGCCCAACCGGCCGTTTCACACCAGTTGCGGATCTTGCGTGATCTGGGGATGGTGCTCGGCACGCGCGACGGCCGATACACGCGCTACAGCCTCTACGACCCGCACGTCGCGATGCTGCTCGACGAGGCGCTTCGCCACATCGAGCACCTGCGCGCGGCCGCCCCGGAAACGACCGGGGGCCGACCCCGCCCCGGAGACACCGTGGGCTAAGGCTCATCTCAACCAGCAACAAGAGAGAAAGGATCAGCATGACCGAAGAGCACAGTCACGAAGCGCCGCACGCTCACGAGCACGAGCACGACGGAGACGCGCATTCCCACGCGCACACGAGTCACGAGCACCAGCATGTGGAGCACGAGCACGAGCACGAGCACGAGCACAACGCCGGCGAAACCCACGAGCACGACCACGTGCACCAGGCGGGACTCGAAGCGGTCCACGGGCACCAGCACCAGCACTAGCAGTGCCAGGCTCGCGGGATCAGGAGGTCGGGCGACAGGGATCCTCCCTGCGCCCGGCCGAGCCCGCTCTCCAGCGCTTGTCGCTCACGGCCCTCAACCGCGCCCTCCTGGCTCGGCAGGGACTGCTCGATCGCCTACCCGCGCCGCTGGCGCAGGCTGTGGAGACGGTCGGCGCTGCAGGCGCAGCACTGACCCCGCGCTGCCGGTGGCGCTGTGGACACGGGTGGAGGGGTTCGCCGCGACGGATCTATACGCTGCCCTGCAGGGCAGCGACCTCGTCGTCGGCGCGCTGCTGCGCCACACCCTGCACCTTGTCTCCCCCGGCACCTGCGGGCCTTCGGGCCAGCAGATGCGCAGGACATAGCGAGCTGGATCGGTTCTCGCGTGACCCCGGTCCGCGCCGCGCTGCAGCGCCTCGAATCCGAGCTGGCCAGCTTCGAGGACGAGGAGGGCCGGGCGCTCTATGACCTCCCCGAGGCCCCGAGGCCCGATCCCCAGACGCCTGCTCCGCCGCGCCTGCTGGCAGCCTTCGACAGCGTCCTGCTCGCCTACGCGGTCAAGCACCGTGCGCGGATACTGTCCGAGGCTCACCGCGAGGCGATCTACGAGCGCGCCAACCTGCGGATTCGCCCCAGCTTCCTGATTGACGTCCTGGTCGCCGGGACCTGGTCGGTGCAGGTACGCCGGCGCGAGGCGATCCTCACGCTGACGCCACTCGAGCGGCTGGCCCGCTCCGCACGCGCGGCGCTGACCGCGGAGGCCGAGTAGCTGGTCCGTGCCGTGACGCCCACGGCGACGACACACGGCGTCCTGATCGAGCGTTGACGGCGAGGGTTAGGACGGCCACAATCGGGAAGAAGTAGGGTAAGTAACTCGGCCAGAGCGCCGACCGGAAAGAACCAGTCAAACGTTTTCTCGAGGAAGAGGAGCCGCAATGCGCAGCGTGAGCACCAGAACAGCCGGCCTTTTGGTCTTGGTCGCGGGCATCTGGGGTGGATTGATCCCATTTGTCGGTCCCTACTTCGACTTCGTGCTGGGGCCCGACAAGCATTGGCACTACACGAGTGGCCGCCTCACCCTCTCCATCCTGCCTGCCATCGCCGTCGTCGTCGGCGGCTTGCTGCTACTGGGTGCGGGACCGCGCGTGATCGGGCGCTTTGGCGCTTTCGTCGCCCTCGTGGGCGGAATCTGGTTCGCGATCGGAACCGATATGAGCCATATCTGGGAGGTCGGCGGTGCTCAAGGGCCCGCGCACGGCACCAGGGTCGTCCAGACACTCGAGCACCTCAGCTTCAGCACCGCGCTCGGCGCGTTGATCATCGCGCTCGCCGCTTACTCGCTGCCGCGCGGGCTAGCGCGCGAGGGGGTGGCGCGTGAGAGGACTGGACGCGACAGGACTGCGCGTCACAGCACCGACTTCACGGTGCCCGCTGGCCAGCCGGCCGCTCGTCGCCGGGGGCTTCGCGGCCGCCGGACCGCATAGCCCGCCGCGCGGTGTGCGCGAACGACGCTGTAGCTAGCCCGGACCCGAAGCCCGTGTGAAGGAGCCCTCGCTGGGAGGCGCGATGACCGTGTGCGAGCCGTCGTCGAACACGACGACGCCTCCATGGCGCAGCCAGCCCGCCGCGGCGTCCGGCCCGCTCAGGACCGCCGCCTTCACCAGCGCCTCGCCCTCCAGCGCGGTCGGCGCCAGCGCCGTGGCTTGCACAACGCCCGTGTACGCGGGGCGTCCACTTGCCGGGTCCAGCAGGTGATGCATCGGTGCGCTGCGCTCGCCCAGCCAGCTCCGCTTGGAGATCCCCGTCACCGCCACGACGCCCTCGCTGAGCGCGAAATCGTGCAGGCTCGTCCCGGCATCGAACGGACTCGGCACCTGGACGGTCCGCTCGGCGTGGGCGGTACCGCCGACGCGCATGTCGCCCTCGCAGTCAATGGCGTAGCTCGCGTGGGTGCCTAGCACCTCGCTGAGGATGTCCGCTGCCAGCCCCTTCACGATGCCACCACCGTCGAGCTTGACTCCCGGGGGCCGCGTCACGGTGCCGGCCGCGCCATCGACCTCGATCCGGCGCCAGCGCCCATCCGGGCGCGGCTCGGCGGGACGCCTGGGCGGCGCCATGGCTAGCTGCATTGGCAGCGCCACCGAGCCCCGCAGCCGGTCCTCCTTATACCCGGTCTGCTCGATCTCATCCAGCAGCGTGGCGTCTACGAGCCCGTCCGTCTCACGTGCCGCATCGAGGACCGCCTGGACGAATCGCGCCATGATCGGGCTGACCGCCACGCATTTGCGCGGGTCCTCGTTGAGCTGGCGCAGCTCGCTGGGGCGAAAGCGCGTGAATGTCGCGTGCCAGGCGAGCATCCGGTCGTGCGCCGCCGATACCGCAGCTGCAGCGTCACCCTCGGCGCCCTCCCCCACGACGGCGACCGTGCAGCTACCGCCGAAGCACGTGAACGTCTGGCTGACCTCCGGCGTGGGCGTTCTGCGGCTGGGCACGACGCAAACCTTCTCACAGCGGGGCGCGGAGACGCCGGTTCGTGACTCCCACGGGCCATCCTGACTGGCGAGATCGCCGGTCATCCCTATGACCGACGCTAACCTGCGGAAATGGCTACCAGAGCATCAGCGAGCACCGTTGAGGATCTCTGGAACCTGCCCGATGATGGATTGCGACACGAGCTCGTCGACGGGAGGCTTCGGGAGATGAGTCCATCTGGAGCAGAGCATGGCCGCGTCGCAGCTACAGTCGCCGGGCTGTTATTCGCGCACGTGCGACAAACCGATGCCGGCGTCACGTTCGGCGCCGAGACGGGCTTCATCCTCGCGCGCGATCCCGACACGGTCCGTGCGCCTGATGCTGCGTTTGTCCCCACCGCGCGCGCAGAGGCGATTGGCCGGACCGAGAAGTACTGGCCTGCCGCTCCAGACTTCGCGGCGGAGGTCATTTCGCCCGGTGACACCTTCGCGCGGGTGGAGGCAAAGGCGCTCGGCTGGCTGCAGGCGGGAACGAGCGTCGTGCTCGTGCTCGACCCCGTCCGGCATACGGCGACTGCATACCGGAGACCGGGGGACGTGCGGGTCCACCGCGGGGACGAGGTGCTGGATCTGAGCGATGCCGTCCCAGGTTGGCGAGTCGCGCTCGCAGACTTCTTTCGATGACGATGCGACAAGCATGACGCCCACGAGCTCGCCTTCGGCTTGATTCCCACGGTTCTGCAGATCCGCGGCGAGCGCACCGATCGCTTTGGCCTGCGCCCCCGACGAACAGCCCGACCTGAACGGCACGTCGCGGCCGTGTGTGACAGAGCATCCGGTCGTGAGCCGCCGACACCGCAGCCGCAGCGTCCCCTCGGTCGTCGAACCGATGCGCCAATGCCATTCGGGTATGAGGTTATTAGTCGCGCCCGTCCTTCCTCTCGGCAGGAGGGAGGCCTTCTGCCTGGTTCCCCGGCTCGTAGCCCTCACACTCCAGCACCGGCAGCCGCGGGTAACGCGTGAAGCGCTCGGGCTCTGCTCGCCAGCGGCGGCAAAGCGAGAACAGCGAGCCGCGAGTGGTATGCACGAGTTGCTGGTGGCGGCAGGAGCTGCAAAGCCCTGGGGTTGGTCCGTTCATCGAGTAGGACCGCCCCGGCCACATGAGGCGCCGAGCGGCACCTTGCGCGGGTCGGCGTCAAGGCGCCCGAGCGCACCGGGGATCACCTCGCGCAGCACGATGCCGGGGCCGCAAGCCGAGCCGGCCACTGCCCTTCTCATCGGGACGGCGGTCCGGCTTGCGGTCGCGGCCTCGCCAGCAGCTTGATCCCACTGATCCCGAGGTCTGACCACGAGTAGCGCGCCAACGATGGCGTCAGCATCGTCGGCGAAGTGAGCAGCTCCAGTCGCACCACATCGAATCCTGCCACCTGCACGGCCCGCTGCAGTTCATCGACGGTTACCCGGTTCAGGTGCTCGAACTCGCGGGTCATGTAGGCAGCCCACTCCTGCGGCTGCCGGTCGCTGGCCGCAACCTGGGCGACGATCTCGCGCTCGTGGGCGAGCAGATGGTGGAAGTCCTCGTCGAACCACTGCCACAGGTGCGAGCCCTTGGCCGAGAAGTAGAACGGCCAAAGCTGAAGGAAGAAGTAGCCCTCCGGGCGCAAGATCCTCCGAATCTCCTCCAGAACCGCAATCGGATCCCAGACGTGCTCGAAGGCCGACCACGAGTACACGAAGTCGAACTCGTCGTCGTCGGCGCCTGTACTTGCCGGAGCCGACTGCCGGAACTCCAAAGCACGAGGTACCGCGGCGACTAGCCCCAGCGCCCGGCTGCGCTCCATCAGCACGCCGACATCGGTTGCGATCACATCGAAGCCGATCAGCTTGCGGGGCCGGACCTGGTGGCAGAGGCCGAGCGCCATGCTTTCCTCACCACAACCGATGTCCGCGATGTCGAGCCCATCGAGCGTCACTCCGCACGGTTCGCCGAAACTCGCGATCTCGCCCGCTGCCCGACTGTACTTCTCTGAGAACCACTCCAGCCCGGGCTCAGGACTCTTCGGAGCCGGTGGCAGACTAGCCCTGGGAAGCAATCGCCTGATCGACACCGATGCCGCGAGCATACACTCCGCCGGTGCTCGCGCGGCTCTCCCGATACCCGTCGGCGTTCGTCCTGCACCACCCGCTGCGGACACTGCGCAACGTGATCCGGCAACCATCCGTCCCAGCTCGCCGACCAGTACTTGACGCGCCTTCGCGGCGTGGAGATCGGCGGGGCCGCGTACAACGACTTCTGCCTGCAGACGATCAACGTCGACTACTCACTGCACCCTCCGACAACGTCGATGCAGCTTCGCTGGGCGGGCCGGATAATGCCCGTCGACGTGGTTGCTCGTGCGGATGCGCTCCCCTTCCCGGACGGCGCGTTTGACTTCATCCTGGCCTCGCACGTGGCCGAGCACCTGCCGGACCCGATCAAGGGCCTCCGGGAATGGGCGCGGGTGGCCCGCCGCCATCTGTTCGTCATCCTCCCCGCGCGCAACAACGAGTACCACTGGGATCAGCCGGTTACCCCGCTTGCAGAGCTGATCGACCGGCACGACCGCGGCTTGACCTCCTCGGAGGACCGCCACTGGACGGTTTGGACACCCGCGAGCTTTTGTGAGCTCTGCAATCACTTGGGCATAGCTGTCGCCGAGGTGCAGGACCCCGACGACAAGCGCGGTAACGGGTTTGCCGTGGTGCTTGACGTTCGAGATCGGCGGCACGACGACCTGAGCCCGCGACCCCTGTAGCGGCGAGCGGCGCTTGTGGCGATTGGCACACAGAGGCTGGAATTTGGATGTGGCGATCGGGAAGATGCCACGCCGACCCATAGATCGAGGCCAGCCAGCCTCTGCGGTATCGGATTTCCGCGCGATGATCGCAGCGCTCGCGCTCGCATTGGTGGCGCTCGGGCTTGTCGCGGGGCCGGCCAGCGGGGGGCACCCCCGCCGGCCACCGCGGCACCCACGTTCACCTGGAGCGGAGACGGAGGCGGCGGGGCGTGTCCAACGGTGCTAACTGGCCTTCCGGTAGGAATGGAACAGAAACGTACGCTAAGCCGGGTCCCCAAGTCCGCGTAGCTCGCGCCGTTGTCCTGCCGCGACCTCGTCGGGCAGGGTGAAGGGGAAGTTGCCGAGCATTTTGATGTGCTCGTGCTGGAGCGGCGAGAGGCGTTTGAGGTCTTCGTGGGTGATCTGCCGGCCGCTGGCTCGGAGGTGGCCGATCGGGTCGTCCATGTACTGCGCGTTCCAGAGGACGAGGAGGTTGCGCGCGAAGCCGAGCGCGCCGAGCTGGTCCTCTTGGCCTTCGCGGTAGGGCTGGCGTAGTTCGCCGCGGTTGCCGTGGAAGATGACCCCCGCGACGGAGTGGCGGCCTTCGGCGGTTCAGTCCGATGCTCGTGGTGCGGCGGAGCTGTTCATTCTCGATCCGGCTCAGCAGGTGCAGCGTCTTGGCCATGCGGCCGAGCTCGGCGATCGCGCGTCCGAGCCGGCTGGGCCGGCCGCCGCCCTTGAGGACGCGCAAGAGCTCGGACGCACGGACGGGAGAGTCGATTAACGATCTTCGTCATCTCCTGCGGGCGCGTGATCTGATGTACCGCGCGTTCGCGGACGCCCTCGACGTGAGTTCACTGGCCCGCGCAGCGCATGTATCACCCGCCCACTTCAGCCGTAGCTTCAAGGCAGCCTACGGCGAGACGCCGTCGTTACCTGGTTACGCGGCGGATCGAGCGGGCCAAGGAGAAGCTGCGGAGCACCGAGGAGTCGGTGAGCGATGTGGCGTCCGGCGTCGGCTTCCATAGCCTCGGGTCGTTCAGCGCGACGTTCAGATCGCTTGTCGGGAACCTAGCGGGCGGGAGGAAGACGACCACGACCATACTTGTCTTGGCTCATCGCCTGAATGCCGGCCCCGGTGCAGGCGAAGAAGCCGTGGCGCACGCTCAGCGCCACGCGCTGGGAAGGCGGAAACACGCGGATGAACGTCGTTACCCGGGCTCGGGAACAGTGGGAGGGATTGTCCGACGTCGTCAGCATCCCCGCCCCCACGGTACCCGGCTTGAGCGAGAACCGGGGAAACGCCTCGCCGGAGGAGGGCAGCCGGACTGCGGGCTGTCCGAGCTGACGTCGATCTGCACCGAGAAAGGACACTCCCGGATAGCCCACCAGGGAGCAGGCCATCCTGCCGACGTTCCTGAGCTGGATGACAAAGAAGGCGCGTTGCCCGCCTTGCCCGACGTGGCGCACGGCGAGCTTCAAGCTGGCCGACCGGCAGGCGGGGGGAGCGCTGCTGGAGTTGGGGGCAGAGGAGTTCGAGGACCGGGACGACGGCGCCCGGATCGGCGTGAAGGCGGTCGGTGGACCCGTGCCGGGGGCGGTCGGGCCGGCCATGGCACGCTGAGCATGCTCGTGCCCGGTTGCGCCGCAGGCGCTCAGGACGAGCGCCAAGGCAAGCATGCAAGGCCGCATCGGAGCCGGGATCGTGCACATCCTCATCGTGTGCGCGTGGATCTCGAGCGGCCGATCGCGCTCGAGGCGGCGTTGAAGGGGACCGTGCACCTTCTCACCGTGTGCTCGTGGACCTCTCCCGCTTCTTCAGACGGATCAGGGCTCTGGGCTCGAATCAATGACCATACTTGTCTGGGCTCATCGCCTGAATGCCGGCGCCGCGGCAGGCCAGGAAGCGGTAACGCACGGTGAGCGCCACGCGCTGGGAGGGCGGAAAGACGCGGACGAACGTCGACACCCGGGCTCGCGGACAGTTCTCTTCTTGATTGTCAAGGGTCGTCAGCATCGCGGCCCCCACGGCCCCCCGCTTGAGCGAGAACCGGCGAAACGCCCCACCGGGCACGCTGCGAACCGCGGGCGGCCCGAGCTGACGTCGATCTGCATCGAGAAAGGACACTCCCGGATAGCCGAACAGGGAGCAAGTCATCCTCCCAACGTTCCTGAGCTGGATGACGAAGAAGGCGTGGCCCAGGCCTGCTCCGGTTGCGCGCACGCCGAGCTTCAGGCTGGCCGACCGGCAGGCGGGAGGATCGCTGCTGGACCTGGGGGCCGAGGCACTCGAGGTCCCGGAGGACTGCACCCGGATCGGGGTGGAGGCGGATAGCGAATCAGTGCCGGTGGCGGAGCGCTGGACCGCGGAGCGCTGGGCAGGCTCGCGCTTGGTTGCGCCGCAGGCGCTCAGGACCAGCACGAAGAGCACGAAGGCAGGCATACGAAGCCCCATCAGGGCCGGAACCGTACGCCTTCTCATCGTGTGCTCGTGGACCTCTCCCGCTTCTTCGGACAGAGTGCTGACACTACCGGGCGTAGCCGAGCGCGGAGTACCGTCGGCTGGGCCATCACCTCGCGGTACCCGAGTGGCCGCTGGGCAGCTCGCTTCATCTGCGCCGGACCCGCCGCAACAGTAATGGAGCAGGAATGTACGCTAAGCCGGTTGATCAAGCTCGCGGTAGCCGCTGGCGTCGTAGGGATCGAGGTCGTTGGGGCCTGGGTTCAGTCGAAGGCAGGCTTGCCATCGCCAACCGCGAGGTATCCAGCATCGCCGCTGAACGGTGCCAGCCCGCCAACCGGGCGCGTCGTAGCAGAGTGTGCTCCGAGAAAGCAGTGCTGGAATGGAGCTCAGAGGCGTATTGAGGAGTGCGTTCTGAGATGAGAGATCTTCCACGGAGCTGGCCGTTGATTGTGCGTCGGATGGGTGGGCTGTTGGTGGTCATCGCGGTCGTGGTCACCTGCGGGCAATGGGGGCTCGCGGTGGCGTGGCCGGTGAATCGGTCTGCGACTTCGGGCGTGGTGTCTTTCTCATCGTGTCGTGGTGAGAGGCGGGTGAGGAGCCGTTTTGCGGTTCCTGGGTGGCGGATGGGAGCGGTGCGGTTTCTGTCGACTCAGCTGGGAGTGGGGATGACCGCCGGCTCGTTCACGTGCTTCCGGCAGGCCTCGGACGGCATCGATCAGACGCCGATCACCGCGCCGTCGAGGCTTGCGGTCACGCGGGACGGTGGTCGTAGCTGGTATGTCCGCGGGCAGCCGCTGCCGGGCCTCCAGCCGAAACTGGGCGCCGGCAGCCAGGAGATCCTCGCGAGCTCGCTCGAGGACGTGTGGGTGCTGAGCAGCGACGGACGGTTGTTCGAGAGCACCGATGGAGGCGAGACCTGGAAGCCCGAGGCGCGGCTTCCGCATCCGGTCGTGCAAATCGCTGCCGACGGTCGCGGCGTGCTCGCGTTGTCGGCTCCGCGATCAGGCCGCTCGTCGCGAACGGTGCTCGAGCGCAGCGATGAAAGCGGTAGCGGCTGGAGCCGCTTGGGGCTACCACGACTCCTGACCATTCCGGGAGCGCCGGCGCGATTGACAGTCGCTTCCCCGAGCGTTCTGCTGATCAACACCATCGGTCTGGATCAGAACGGCGGGAGGCTCTACGTCAGCATCGACGATGGCGGCAGCTGGAATCGGATCGCTGAGCCTGACTGGTACGGGAATCGATGCAGCAGCGAATTCAGCCAGGTCGCGGCCGTGAACTCCAGAGACTGGTGGATCCTATGCGTCGGAGGCGGCGGCGGCGGGAGCAGCGCAAAGGCGCTGCTGCAGACCGTCAACGCGGGCCGAAGCTGGCACGTCACCTCGGCGGTGAGGAGCCTCAGTGCCGCGAGCCGGATCAACGCGATCCCTCGGGCTGAACCCGACGCACTCATCGCTGGATCACCGACTCGGCTCTGGCTGTCTCTTCAGAACAACTTGTCCGAGAGCGCTGATGGCGGCTTCCGCTGGCAGGACGTGCCTGCCATCAACCCGCAAGGAATGACCACGACCTTCGACGTCCTGAGTTCGAGGATCGCGTGGCTCTTAGCGCCTGGCGGAGGCCTCTGGCGCACCACTAACGGAAGCGCTTGGCACACGGTCGGTCCTCTGAACACCGGATAGCCGGCGACCTTCATCGCCATTCCTCACTCTCGATCAGATGACTGTTCCTGACCGGATCCGCAAGTCGGAGCCGAGCGAGGCCAGCGCCCTCGGCACCACCAAGAGCAGGGCCGACTCGTATCAGCTCACCGGCAACGGAGTCACGCTCGGGAGCGGCGGACTGAGCGCTTCGGGGGCTTCGGGTTTCATACTGGGGCCGAGCGCATCGACGGTGTCGATGCCGATCACGCTCGGGACCGCCCAGACCTGGCACATATTGGGGACGTACGAGGGGCATTTCTATGGAGAGCTGCCATTCAACCTGACCCTCGACAGCGGTTTGTCCGGGCCGGGTGCGCTCACCACCGATCTCTCCGGCGATGTCAGGGGCGAGCTGCAGCTCGCCGGGGACAACGAGATCGGACCCGTCGCAATCGACGGCAACGGCGGCGCGGACGGCGACGGAGACCTGCGACTCCCCGCCTCCGGCAAGCTCAACGCCTCGAACGGCAACGCTGTGACGGTGAACGGCGGCCGCCTGAGCGCGACGGGCGCCGCGGTTGGTCCGCTCACCAGCACCGGCGGCACCGTCTCCGTCGGCGCCACCAGCGCCCCAGCAGGATCACTCACAGCCCCGAGCGCACGCTTCGACGCCACCAGCGAGGTCGACTTCTCGGTCGCCGACATCGGAAGCACACCGGGCACCGATTACGGGCAGCTCACATCGACCGAGGCGGTCGACCTAGGCGGGGCGGCCCTCTCGATCGACACGTTCGACGGATGCGCCGGCGTTCCGGTCGGCAGTACCTACACGCTCGTCTCCACCACCGGATCGCTGTCTGGAAGGTTCACGGGGACGGCCGCCAATGGCACGACCGTGATCGCCGCGTGCCAGGGTGCGACCACGGAGCAGCCATTCCGGGTCGACTACAACGAGACCGGCTCGCCGCAAACCGTGACGGCGACCGCACTCACGCCGCTCGTCACCACTCAGACCTTGCTCATTCAGGCCTCGACCTCATCCTCCCCCAGCTCCCCTCTTCCGGTCACCAATCAGCCCGTCACTGTTATCGCGGAGCTTGACGCAGGGGTTGGAGTCCCTTCGGGGACCTTCTCCTTCGCCGAGGGTGGCAATGCGATCCCGGGTTGCTCCAGCCTGCCGGTCGTCGCGTCGTTGGACGCGTCGTATGCGGCGAGCTGCCGCGTGTCATCGATTTCCACGGCACAGACCGTCGCGCCTGTCTCAGCGCCGCAGACCGTTGTTGGGCGCCGCTGATTTCCGGCATGGTGGTGCTGGTGTGGGGCGGCATCGGGGGGTGGGGTGCGAAAGAAGAAGTAACTCAGGAGTGGGTGAACGTCAAAGGCTTGCGACGAATGGGGATGGGGGTTGGAGAGCGCGCGGGAGAGCGTCGCGCGTTTGTGACCGCTTCGCTTTTGCTGTTGATCGCTCGCCGTCAAGGTTGGCCGAGGCGCGCGAGACGTGCTGGTTAGCGCGGAGCGTGCTGGGGCGAGCGATGCGACCCACTCGCGCGTAGCGGTAGCGGGCCCCCCGGGGTAGCGGCGGGCTAAGGCGGCAGCGCCGGCCGGCCCGAGAGCAGCCCGCCGGTCACGCATACCGCCAGCTCCCACGCGCCGGCCCGTCCGGGACCGAACCGCAGCACCCACGCGCGGACGGCGTGCATGATCGCCTCGACCGCGTCGCCGAGCTCGCTCCCGGCCGGCAGGATCGGACCGACCTCGGGATCCAGCGCGTACGTCCACCTCGTCCCGGACGCCCGCAGGCTCCCGGCGCGTCGCCTCGCGGCACGCAGCCAACCACGCACGGTCCCCGGAGGCCGCTCCAGTTGCTGGGCGATCACACGATGCCCCGCACCTGACGCGGCGAGGCGCAGCGCCTCGCCGATCACCTCCGCCCCGTCGCGGCGACGTGGGACGAGCCACGCGGGAGAGATCACGTGCGTCGTCTCGCACGCCGGACAGTACGCGCGTCGCGGCCTGACAGACCGTGTCTCGTGCAGCAGTCGCACCTCGCGCGAGCGCGCGAACCCCCAAGGCGAGAGCGGCCCCGAGCACGCCGGGCACGCAAGCTCCCCGGCCGCAAGGGCGGCCTCCACACGCTCCAGGGTGATCACGATCGACAGCATTGAAGATCAACTCGCTCACAGCCCAACGAACCCTTCCAGATCCCGGCACGGCCGGGAAGGGGCGAGTCGTGTTGCACATTTACCACAGCCACGCCGACGCCGCATGCCGGCACTCACCACGCGTGGCGGCGCCATGCCGACCGTGAACGGCGCGAAGGTGCCTTCTCATGCCGAAAGAGAACGGCGCTCAACAACCGTCGCGTTTGTCAAGGCCGGCAAGCCGTACGTCTCGAGTCTGTCGCTGGCCGGCGCCGCCAGACGCAAGCCAAGGCTCTCGTTCACCGTGGCCGCCCGTAAGCCCGAGCCGCAGATCCGCAGGATCGTGGTCCGCTGCCCCACGGCCTCTCTTTCGCGGGCAGGCACCGCGTGCTCTCACCGGTGGCCTCGTTGTCAAGGACCCCGGTGGCAGGCGCCTGCGGTTCACCGCCAAGCTCAGCTACGGCGCGCTCACGATCACGCTCGAGGCACCGACTCCCCCCAAGCTCCAGCTCTCGATCGCCAAGCGCGCGATCGCAGTCAGCCGCGGTCTCGCCGCCAGGATTCAGCGCCGGCGCGTAAGTCGGCTCACGATCTTCGTAAAGATCACCGACTCGGCAGGCAGGCAGACTCGGGTGGGCGTGGCGACTCGCCCGCACAGCACGCGGTAACGCCCGCGCCGCCGGCACTCGTTCGCCTGCGCGCTCACCCGCCCGTTCGCGCCCACCCCCGCGCGAGCGCCGCCCTCGGCGCTCGCCGCCCTCGGCGCTCGCCGCCCTACTATCCTTTATGAAGTATGTCTACGTTCTCCCGCCTGCTGGGCTTCCTGCGTCCTTATCGCGGCGCGGTCGCGTGGTCGTTCGCGCTTGCGTTTGGGGCGATCGGGGCGACGGTTCTGCTCCCGTACCTGACGGGGCGGGCGATCGACGCGATCCGTGCGCACAATCGTCACGAGCTGATCGTGCTCGCGATCGCCATCGGCGGCGCCGGACTGGTGCGCCTGGCGCTGAGCGTCGCGCGGCGCCTGGTCGCCGGCCGGGTTTCGCTCGGAGTCGAGCTCGACCTTCGCAACCGCCTCTACGGGCACCTGCAGCGCCTGGAGCTGTCGTTCTTCGATCGCCAGCAGACGGGTCAGCTCATGTCCCGCGTCACCGTCGACCTGCAGGCGGTGCGCTTCTTCCTCGGCTATGGCCTGACCTTCATCGCACAGTCGGTGCTCGCGATCGTGCTGGCCGGGGTAGCGATGTTCGTGCTACGCCCCGAGCTGGCAGCCCTCGCGCTGGCGCCGGTCCCGTTCGTGGTGCTGATCGCGCAGCGCTTCGGACGGCGATCGAAGCCCGCCCTCCAGGAGGTCCAGCAGCGCATCGCCGAGCTGACCGCAGAGGCCGAGGAGAACATCTCCGGCGTGCGCGTGGTCAAGGCGTTCGCCCAGGAGCAGCGTCAGCTACAGCGCTTCGAGCGCTCGGTGGGGCGGGTCTTCGATCAGTCGATCTACGCGATCCGCATCCAGGCTCGCTTCACGCCGCTGCTGAGCTTCGTGCCGAACCTGGGCCTGGTCGCGATCCTGCTCGTGGGCGGGCGCGAGGTCATCCACGGCTCCCTGACCGTGGGCCAGTTCACCGCCTTCTATGCCTATCTGCTGATGCTCATCGCCCCGATGCGCACGCTCGGCTATCTGCTCAGCGCGGCCCAGCGCTCGACCGCTTCCGGTGCTCGCATCTTCCAGATCCTCGACCGTGAGCCTCGCATCACCACGCCGCCGGGCGCTCCCCCGCTGCCGGACGGCCACGGAGGCGTCTCGCTGACCTCTGTGAGCCTCACCTTCGACGGCGCTCCGCGACCGGCGCTGAGCGAGGTCGACCTCGAGGTCGGACCGGGAAGCACCGTCGCGCTCGTCGGCGGGATGGGTGCCGGTAAGACCGCGCTCGTGTCGTTGCTGGGCCGGCTCTACGACGTGAGTGCGGGCTCGGTCGCGATCGACGGCGCAGACGTGCGTTCAGTCGATCTCGTGAGCCTGCGCCGTGCGGTCGCGACAGTGACCGACGATCCGTTCCTGTTCTCGGCCAGCGTCCACGACAACATCGCTTATGGGCGGGCGCAGGCCACCCGGGAAGAGGTGCAGCGCGCCGCGGCGGCCGCCCAGGCTGATGACTTCATCCGTGCGCTACCGGATGGATATGAGACGCTCGTCGGCGAGCGCGGGCTGACATTGTCAGGCGGTCAGCGCCAGCGGATCGCGATCGCGCGGGCGATCGTCGCCGATCCTCGCATCCTGATCCTCGACGATGCGACTTCCTCGGTGGACGCATCGACCGAGCAAGAGATCAAGCTAGCCTTGCGCGAGGTGATGGCAGGGCGCACCACGTTCGTGATCGCCCACCGCCTGTCGACAATCGCGCTCGCCGACGAGATAGTGGTGCTGCAGGACGGCCGGATCGCCGCGCGCGGCAGCCACGAGGAGCTGCTGGAGAGCTCGGAGCTCTACGGCGAGATCGTCGAGAAGGGGATGCCCGACCAGGTGTTCATGACCCGCAAGGCCATGGGGGCCGGAGTGGCGGGATTGTGAGCGCGCGCTCGCGCTCACAACTGGCGGCGCGCTCCGGGGCAGAGCTGGACGCGCGCACGGGCTCGGATGTGAGCCCGCGCCCGGCTCCGGGTGCGCGCACAGGATCAGAGCTGGCTCGGCGGCTGCGCGAGACGGGCGGGCGAGGGCGCAGGCTAAGGGGCCTGGTCGCGATCCTGGCGCCGTATCGGCTGCGGTTGACGGCGATGATCGTATCGCTGGTGGTGGCGACCGCCAGCGCCCTGGCCCCAGCGCCGCTGGCCAAGCTCGCGATCGACGATGGGTTCCGGCGCCACGACCTCGGCGCGCTGGATCTGATCGTCGGTGCCTTCCTGCTCTCGGCGCTGCTGTATGCGGCCGCGTCCTATGCGCAGACCTACCTGGTCGGCTGGGTCGGGCAGCGAGCGCTCCAGGACCTGCGCGTGAAGTTGTTCGAGCACCTGCAGTCGCTCTCGATCGGCTTTTACTCGCGCAACCGCGCCGGCGTGATCATCTCGCGGCTGACCAACGACGTCGAGGCGCTCGACCAGCTCGTCTCTGACGGCTTGGCGACGCTGTTCCAGTCGGGGCTGACGCTGATCGGCGTGGTGGTGATCCTGCTCGTGATGGATGTCCACCTGGCGCTGCTGACCTTCATCGCGCTGCCGCTGCTCGCCGCGGGCGGACTCGCGTTCAGGATCGCCTCAGCGGACGCGTACCGGCGCACGCGCGAGAAGATCGCAGCGATCACCGGCTACCTGCAGGAGACCCTGTCGGGGATCCGAGTCGTTCGCGCCTTCGGGCAGGAACCGCGCCACATCGCGCGCTTTGGAGAGCTCAATTTGGAGAACCGGGCCGCCAACATGACCACGGTGAAGCTGAACGCGGCGTACTTCCCCGCCGTCGAGCTGCTCTCGGCCGTGTTTACCGTCGAGATCCTCTTGATCGGCGGGTTCGAGATCCTGAACGGCCACGCCTCCACCGGTGTCGTGTTCGCGTTCATCGCCGCGCTGAACAACTTCTTCGATCCGATCCAGCAGCTCTCCCAGCTCTACACCACCTACCAGTCGGGGATGGCGGCACTCGACAAGATCTTCGCGCTGATCGACGAGCAGCCCGAGCTCAGTGACGCACCCGGAGCAATCTCGCTGTCCCGGCTTCGCGGGGAGCTGCGCTTCGAAGACGTCTCGCTGCGTTACGGGGCGGCTGAAGACGGCGCGTGGGCGCTGCGGGGGATCGACCTGACGATCCCCGCAGGCCAGACGGTCGCGCTGGTGGGTGCCACGGGCGCCGGCAAGTCGACGTTCGCCAAGCTCGTGTCGCGCTTCTACGACCCCACCGAGGGGCGGGTGCTGATGGACGGTCACGACCTGCGCGCGGTCTCTGCGCACTCGCTGCGCTCCCAGATGGGGATCGTCCCCCAAGAGGGCTTCCTCTTCAGCGGCACGGTGCGCGAGAACATCTCCTTCGGGCGCCCGGAAGCATCCGGCACGGAGATCGCGTCCGCGGCGCGCGCCGTGGGAGCTGATTCGTTCATCGTCGCGCTCGAGCACGGCTACGACAGCCAGGTCGGCGAGCGCGGCATCCAGCTCTCGGCCGGTCAACGCCAACTGATCGCATTCGCGCGGGCCCTGGTGGCCGATCCGCGAATCCTGGTGCTCGACGAAGCAACCTCGAACGTCGACGTCCATACCGAGAGCCTGATCGAGGAAGGCCTGCGCAGGCTGGTCGCCGGCAGGACCGCGATCGTGATCGCACACCGGCTTTCGACGATCCGCCATGCGGGACGGATCGTCGTGCTCGGGGACGGGAAGATCGTCGAGCAGGGAACCCACGAGGAGCTGCTCGACGCCGGCGGTCACTACTGGCGCCTTTACCGCGACTGGGCGGAGCAGGCCGCGGCGTAGGGCGCTGTGGAAAGGGGCGCCCAGATCCGCGTCACCGGGCTCGCCATCGCGCCCGTCAAGGGCACCCGACTGCAAGCGGTAGATCGCGTTCACCTCGGGCGCCAGGGCGTGCGCGAGAACCGCCGCTTCTACGTGATCGACGAACGCGACCGGATGCTCAACGGCAAGCAGCTCGGCGAGCTGTCCTGCGTGATAGCCGACTACTGCGATGCGCGGCGAACCCTGAGGCTGACCTTTCCCGGCGGGCTCGTGGTCGAGGGCGACCTCGAGCCCGGTCCATCGGTCACCACGCGCTTTTTCTCGCGCAGCGCGCAGGCACGGCTGCTCCGCGGCCCGTGGGCCGCGGCATTCTCCGCCTACGCCGGCCGGCCGCTGCGCCTGGTGGAGGCCGGCGACGGGGCCGTGGACCGCGGCGCCCGTGGCGCGGTCTCGCTGATCTCCCGGGCTTCGCTTGCCCGGCTCGCCTGCGCCGGAGGCGAGCCCGATGTGGATGCCCGGCGCTTCCGGATGCTGCTCGAGGTCGACGGTCTCGACGCTCACGCGGAGGACGACTGGGTCGGGACCAAAGTGCGGATCGGTGCCGCGACCGTAGCTTGGAGCGGGCACGTGGGCCGCTGCGTAGTGACCAGTCGCGACCCCGAGACCGGACTGATCGACCTGCCCACGCTCGACATCCTCCGCGGCTATCGAAGCGATGGGAACCGGACCGAGCCGCTGTCGTTCGGCATCTACGGCGAGGTGCTGGAGGAGGGAGTGGTCGCGGTCGGCGATCGGCTCACGCCGGCGTGAGCGTAGCCCTACGACCGCGGAGCGCTCGGTCTGATGCCGTGCCTACCCCGCCTCGGGCGCAGTTCGCGCACGCTGTCGGACTCATATGGTTGGCGGGCGCGCTGCGGCTGTCAGCGGCACCCATAGCCACCGCCGGGATACCCTCCAATCATGAGCGCGGATCGCGTACGGATCGAGGTCGCCGGCCACGTCGCGCTGGTGACGCTCGCCCGGCCGGAGAAGCACAACGCGCTTGACCCCCCATTGTTCCAGGCGATTGTCTCCGCTGCCCGGGAGCTCGCGGCCCGGCCCCAGGTGCGCGCGGTGGTGCTGCACGGCGAGGGCCCGAGCTTCTGCTCCGGGCTGGACGTGACCAGCCTGGTCTCCGGTGACGCAGGGCTCGCGGGCCTTGTTGAGGCCCTGCATGAGGAAGTGCCAAACCGCTTCCAGCGCGCGGCCTACGACTGGATGCGCCTACGCGTCCCGGTGATCGCGGCGCTGCACGGCAACTGCCTCGGTGCCGGACTGCAGATCGCGCTCGCGGCCGACGTCAGGATCGCGGCGCCCGATGCCCGCCTCTCGGTCATGGAGGTCGAGTGGGGGCTGATCCCCGACATGGCGATCTCGCGGACGCTGCCACGCCTGGTAGGCATCGACGTCGCCAAGGAGCTCACCTACACGGGCCGCGTGCTAAGCGGAGCGGAGGCCCTGGCGCTCGGCGTCGTGACCCGCGTCTCCGATGACCCCCTGGACGCCGCGCGCTCGCTCGCGGCGCAGATCGCCGGCAAGTCGCCGGACGCAGTGCGCGGCGCCAAGCGGCTCTTCGACGAGGCCTGGACGGCGAGCGCCGATGAATCGCTCACGCTCGAGGCGTCGATCCAGCTCGAGCTGATCGGCTCACCCAACCAGCTCGCCGCAGTCGTCGCGGCGAGCACCGGACAGCCGGGCGGGTTCACCGACTCGAGCTAGCGCAGCTCGACGAGTCCACCAGCGTCCCGCCCGCCAACCGGCGGCGCGAGCCCGAGTCAAGCTGGCGCTGCTCGAGCTCCCAACCTCCCAACATCCCACCCCCCAACACACGGCGCGAGCCTGCCGGCATCCCACCGGCGATCGAAGATCGCTCTCATCCTGCCTCGAAGCGAGCCGGAGAAGGGACAACCACCGCCCCGGCCTTCCTAGCCGCGCGGGGGTGCAGTACGCCGCTTGATCGAAGACCGGGCTACTAACCGCCCATACCACCGAGGATCGCGAATGGATTAGGCGGCAGCTCTGCGTAGACGGCGTACTCGCTCCCCTCGGCGGTCACAGAGCTCCCTGCCGGCGCCTCGAGACGAAGGCGCTCGGCCAGCGCCTTTGCGCTGTCCTCATTCTCAGCAGCGATCAACAGGTACTTCCAGCGCTGAACGATCGGCAGTCCCAGGTCGCGGAGTTGCTCGGCGAATTGCACGGCGTCGCGGTGAGAAGCGCACTGCACCCGCACCTCGAACTCCGGATGACCCCGCTCTCGAGCTTCCTGGTTCTCTCTCTCCATCAGCTCTGCGCGCTCGGCAACGCGCCCGGCGGAGTCCTCAGGGAGCGGCTTGTCGGGATCCTCCCACTCCTCGGCGGCCGGGTGCCAGCGCGTCAGCTCCGCGTCGATGTGCCAACCGTGCTGCGCCGCGAGCGAATGAATCAGTCTCTCCGCCTCCTGCGCCTGCTGGCGTGTCCCCGTGTAGCAGAAGACTCCCGCTCCGTCGCGCGAGACCGCTACCCGGTCGCCGAAGGTGCTCTCGAGCTCGTGCTCGAGTCCCGAGTCGCTTAGGTGCTCGGTCAACGCGCGCGCATGACCATCCTCGTGCAGATCGACACGCAAGCGCCAGTCTTCGCTCATGAGGTTGCAGACTAGCTGACGTTGGTCGCGATAATGAGGGCCATGGCGCTGCTCGCGCCCGATCGCGAACGGTCGCGCACCCGTCGTGCGCCCGAACCGATCGAACCGCATGTCGAACTGGCGCGCTCACATCTTGGCCCGGCGGCCGGTGTCGAGAAGGGCGCGGGCGTCAATACTCTCGCTATGAAGATGCGAGCCCGCACCCATCCCAGCCCGGCCGTCGCCGCGGTGGCCGGCTCCTTTGGCCGCGACCTCGATCAGGGCCTTGGGCAGATCGAGCAGATCGTCGGCCAGGCTCGGCGCCGCGGCGCCGAGCTCGTAGTGTTCCCGGAGTGCGCGCTCGGCGGCTATCTCTATCAACCGCAGTTGCCGGTGTCCGCACAAGCTGCGGCCGGTCCATCTCCCGCACGCGCAAGTGCCGGTCGGCCCCCCGCACTCGGGCTCGTCGGTCCGCCTCCCGCGCTGCACCCCGACGGGGACGAGATCGCGCGCCTGATCCGCATCGCTGGCCCGACGACGATCTGCATCGGCTACACCGAGGCAACTGGCGACGAGCACGACGAACGCCGCTATTCGAGCGCTGTCTGCCTTTCCGGAGACGGCGTACTGGGCCGGCATCGCAAGGTCCATCTGCCGCCGGCGGAGCGCGGGATCTTCACACCCGGCGAGGGCTTCGCGGCCTTTGACACGCCGGTCGGGCGCATGGGAATGCTGCTCTGCTACGACAAGGTCTTCCCCGAGGCGAGCCGCCAGCTCTCGGTAGACGGGGCGCAGATCATCGCCTCGCTCGCGGCGTGGCCCGTCGGCCGGGTACGCTCGGCGACGCTCACTCGCGGTGACCGGCAAGTCCGCCACTTCAACCTGCTCGACCAGGCGCGCGCGCTCGAGAATCAGGTCATCTGGATCTCGGCGAACCTCAGCGGGCGCTTCGGAAGCCTGCGCTTCCCCGGCCAGGCGAAGGTCGTAGACCCCGATGGTCGCGTCCTGGCGTCCACGGGCGCGCGGTCGGGCCTTGCCCTGGCCCGAGTAGACGCGCTGGGCGCGGTGCAGGCCGCTCGCGGCAAGCTCTCCCACCTCGCCGACCGCCAGCCCACCGCCTACGCGCACTACGCTGCGGCGGGGGCCTAGCCATGTGCGGGATCGCCGGAGAGCACGGCCTGACCGGGCCGGCGCAGGGGAGGCGCATGCTCGGCCGCCTCGTGCACCGGGGCCCGGACGACCAGGGCGAGGTGCGGGTCAACGGAAGTTGGCTCGGGCATCGCCGCCTCTCGATCGTCGACGTCAACGGCGGCCACCAGCCGCTGTCTGTCGCAGGCGAGCAGCTTTGGCTCGTAGGCAACGGAGAGGTCTATAACCACGAGGAGGTCCGTGCGAGCCTTCGCCCGGCCCCGTTTACCACCCGCTCTGACAACGAGGTGGCGTTGCACCTGCTCCGCGAAAGGGGTCCCGCCGCGCTCGGCGAGCTCGAGGGCATGTTCGCCTTCCTCGCGGCAGGCGCCGACGGCTTCTTCCTCGCCGCCCGAGATCCGGTGGGCATCAAGCCGCTCTACTGGGCACGGCGCGATGGGGTCGTCCGCTTCGCCTCGGAGATCGCCGCGTTTGACCCCGAATGGCTCCCCCACGTGGAAACGTTCCCGCCGGGCTGCCACTGGACCCCGCACAGTGGGATCGAACGCTTCGCCGCAGCGGTTTCCGATGCGGCTCGGGACCCGGCGGACGCCGCTGACGGGCTCTCCCGCGCCGATCTCGATGCCACGCGCGAAACACTCATCGCATCTGTCGAGCGCCAGATGATGGGCGACGTTCCCGTCGGCGTCTTTCTCTCCGGTGGCCTTGACTCGAACTTGGTCACCGGGATCGCCGCTCGCCTTCTAGAGGATCGCGGTGAGCGCCTGAAGACGTTCGCCGTCGGACTGGAGGACTCGGCGGACCTGCTCGCCGCCCGAGCAATCGCCGCCGAGCTGGGGACCGAGCACTTCGAGCGGACCTACACCCCTGAGGAGGCCATCGCCGCGGTGCCTGCGGTGGTCAGGGCAATCGAGCACTTCGACCCCTCGCTGGTACGAAGCGCGGTGCCGAACTACCTCCTCGCAGAGCTCGCCGCCGAGCACGTAAAGGTGGTGCTCACCGGCGAGGGTGCCGACGAGCTGTTCGCAGGCTACGAGTACATGCACACGCTCGAAGGGCCCCACGAGCTCCACGCCGAGCTGGTCCGCAGCATCGAGAGCCTTCACGACCTCAACCTCCAGCGCTGCGACCGGGTCACGATGGCTCACGGGCTGGAGGCTCGCGTCCCCTTCCTCGACCGCGAAGTGATCGCCTTCGCGCTCGGGCTGGCACCCGAATGGAAGATGGCCGGCCCAGCCGAGCCCGAGAAGCAGCTCTTGCGCAAGGCGTTCTCCGGCTGGCTGCCCGACACGCTGCTGTGGCGCCCCAAGTCGCAGTTCGGCGACGGGAGCGGGGCGGCATCGGTGCTGAGCGCCCACGCCGAGAGCCAGGTCAGCGATGCGGATCTCAAAGAGGAGGCCGACCGCCTCGATCCGCCGCTGCGCACGCGCGAGGAGCTCGCCTACTTCCGCATCTTCGCTGCCGAGCTCCCCGGCGTGCGCCCCGACCGGACCGTCAGCCGGTTCGCGACGGCCTGAGAGGCGCTCGGGGCGGCCGGTTCGCGGCGGGATGCCCGGTACGATGACTCCGTGACCGGCGATAGCTACCGCATGCGCCGCCACCGCGACGCCCTCAACGCGCTCCGACCCGCCCTCACCGGCCACCCCAAGGGGTGAGGAATCCCCGTGATCACAACTGGGGAATCTCGGTGATCCTTGACAGCGCGCACAACGGCGCTCGCCCTCGACGCCGCTGCGCGCCGGGGGTCGTGTCCCCTGAAGTGCTTTCGGGCTTCTGACGGCCTGTGCACCAGCGGCGTGGCCAAGCGGTTGGCGAAGGCGAAAGCCTCAGATCGCTGCAGAGGTACGCACACCCCGGCCCTGAAGCGGTCTTCGCCATGACCGCCGCGCACGACCCAGCACGTCGACTCCGGTCATGATCGGAGTCTCGACGTTGTCGCGGTCACGCGTAACGTCAGCGACGACAGCTCGGCCGGACACTTCTGCAACGCGCCGGCAAAGGGAAGAGCGCGAGAGGCTCAGGTAGTGGCTGCCGCCGCCATTCAGTTGCGAGGGATAAGCGCGACAGGCGCATTGCGCGCACGCATTAGCGTGACCGCCTACTCGAGGCAGATCGGCTAAGATATCGTGGTAGACGTTTGTCTGGTGTTCTGCCGCCTCTTCTTGCGACCGTCGGTGCCCCAAGAGGAGGCAATCGGAGAGGCTGGTTGTCCAACGTTTAAGAGTTTCCCTACCGCGGGAAGCTGAAGGCGATCGCGTGTGCCACCGATGGGCTGATTTGCCAGTTCACTGGTCGCGGTCCCCCAAAGCGGGAACATCGACACCGCCATGTCTCGCCGAGACATGGTTGCTCCTGATCCCGTCCTGGCCTGGCTCAAGAAGGCCTTGAGCGATGTTGCGCTCCAGTAGCGCTGACCGGGATGACGTCGGCGAGCAGTCGCCGCACAAGCCAGCGCGCTTCGTGAGGGCAGCGCAGCGGGTGGGAGCGTTGGCTGGTCGCTGGCGCGGTCCGCTGACTGCGCTCGGGTCGCTGGTCGCCGTCGGCGTGCTGGTGTTCGTCCTTGCCGGCCGCTGGGGACAGTTTGCGCGCGCCGCCGCCGGCGCGCCGTGGTGGGAATTGACGGCCGCCGCGGCGCTACAGACCGTTTCGTTGGTGGCGCGCAGCGAGGCGTGGAATGTATGCGTGCACGCCGCCGGAGGAACCGTCGGCCGCCGGCGCCTGTACCGCGCAGCCGGGATCGGCTACCTCGGCAATGTCGTCAACGGCGAGCTGGGGTGGGCGATGCGCATCGCGTCGCTTCGGCGTGCAGCACCGCGGGAGACCCCGAACGCGGTCGTCGTCGCGGCGACCGAGGTGCCGATCGTGCTGATGGAGGTCGCGCTCGCGACGCTGACCTCGTTCACGCTCGTCGGCCCTCTGGGTTTGCCGTGGTGGACACCGATCGTGGCTTTCTGCGCGATTCTCGCCGCCGTCGCAGGGCTCAACCGGCTGGCCCGGCGCCACTCGAGCGGATGGTGGAAGGGCCTCGCCGCTCTGGGCGAAGCACGCACCCGCACCCGCGTCGCCCTGTTCGTCGTGCTCGCCGTCTGCGGACAGATAGCGCGCAACTGGCTGATGTTGCGCGCCAGCGGCATCCAAGCATCCGTGTTCGACGCGACCGCCGTGCTCATCGCCGTCGCCGTGCTCGGGGTGCTGCCGGTCGGCCCCGGCGTCGGCGCCGGGGCGATGGTCCTGATCCTCGGCGCCCACGGTGTAGCCGGCGTCAGTGCGGCCGGCGTGCTGCTGACCCTGACCGGCACGCTCGGCGCGCTCGGTTACGCCAGCTGGGCGCTTGTCGACCGCTTCTGGGCAGCACGAAAAGCCAGTGCCGCTCCCGCCGCCGAGGCAGCCTCCCCCAGCACCAGCGGTGGCCTGGCGCTGTGATGATGCCAGCGCCGACCAGACTCGCCCTCCGGGGCAGCGGGCCAAGGCGAGATGAGGCGTGAGCGGGCAGATCTCCCCGTCGCGGGGTCACCGCTTGCCCCGAGGTTGTCCGGAGTCTCGTAGAACTTTGAATGGCGGTCCCTCCCGCCTCGTCCGCTCCTGTTGGGAGCGTTCGGGGCGCTAACCAAGTCCGCGAGGACAGGAGAAGAC
>JAABUX010000600.1_pt1 | contig 60257 bp, 54 predicted proteins | sample 5561851 | NCBI WGS metagenome assembly JAABUX01 (sample SAMN10711883, study PRJNA513361) | rock metagenome | isolation source: Antarctica rocks | place: Antarctica: Victoria Land, Richard Nunatak red sandstone | collected 2016-01-03
GCTGGTCATCATCGCTGCCGTCATGAGGAAACTGCTCGTCATCGCATATGGCGTTCTCAAATCCGGAATTGGGTGGGACCCTCAACGCGCGATCGCTGCTTGACGTTTAAGACGGTATCTGGTGACAGCCAACCTTTGCGCGCCTTGAAATGTGGCGTCTGACGCAACTTGTTGAAATGTTCCGTCTGCCGCATAGTAGTGGGAAAGACGGGGACGGCTGCAGCGGCCGTGCGTGGAACCGCAACCATCGAACCGCTTGCGAGCAATGCGAACGTTGCGGTCGCTACAAAGGTAGTATGAGTTAATCTCGGACTGATCATAGGTAGTCTCCCGTCGAAGTGTGAGAAATCTGGTTTTTTGACCGTGATGGCGCGCCATGGCGAGATGCGCCGATCTCACCGTGCAGTCTGCATGCACGGATTCGTAGCAGCGGACGCTTGCGTCAAGCGGCGGGCTCGGTGCCCACCTCTAAACCAGAGTCGCGGCCGGTGAAGCCTCATCCGAGGTACGCGCGGCGCTCCGCCTCGGATGACCGCTCGAGCGCCGGCGCCGCTGAGCTGCGAGGCTCCGGATGCGCTCGGTCGCCGATCGTACTTACGGTTTCGGAAAAATATTATCCGGACGAGTCATCCGATCTGCCTCGTCGTGCGTACTCACGGCATGAGAGCGATTTTTGGCGCGAGCGCGGCGTTTGTCATCGCGCTAGCGAGTTTGACCGTCGCCATGTCTGCGACCGAATCCGCCGGCAAAAACGTGATCCACATCAAAGATTTTAAATATAAGCCGACGCCGCTGCACGTACGCGTATTTCTGCGAGTTGCATCCGTACATGAAGGCCACGGTCCAGGTGGTGAAATGAAGCGCGACTCGTTTCTAGAACACGTTTCCTGGACCGGCGCGGGCATCGTTTGGTCGCTCGGCGTCGGCGACGTTTTGCGCGCCATGCCGGCCGCGGCCGATACGGCGCAGTCACCCGCCGAATTCTCCTTCGTTCAGATAAGCGACAGCCACATCGGCTTCGCGCGGCCTGAAAATCCCGATGTCGCGGGGACGCTCGAAAAAACGGTCGACGCGATCAATGCGCTGCCGCAGCAGCCGGCCTTCGTCGTGCACACGGGCGATATCACGCATCTCGCGAAGCCGGCACAGTTCGATTCGGCGAAGCAGATTCTCGCAAAGCTCAAAGCGCCGTTGATGGCGATACCGGGCGAACACGACGTCATCGGCTCGCCCGCCGCCTATTTCTCGGCATTCAAGAATCCCGACGCGCCCAAAGGCTGGTCGTCCTGGGATCAAGGCGGCATGCACTTCCTCTCGCTCGTGAACGTGTTTAACTTTGAGATCAGCGGCAAGCTCGGCCCCGAGCAGCTCGATTTCGCGGAAAAGGACCTCGCGGCGCAGAAAGCGTCGACGCCGATCGTCGTGTTTGGCCACGTTCCGTTGTACGCGCTCTATCCGAAGTGGGGTTGGACGACGGAAGACGGCGCGCGCGTTCTTTCGGCGCTTGCGCGTTTCGACGCGGTAACGGTTCTCAACGGTCACATCCATCAAATCGTACAGCACACGGAAGGCAACATTCGGTTTGCGACTGCCGCGGCTACCGCGTATCCCCAGCCCGCTCCGGGCACGGCAGCGAAGCCGGGCCCGCTCCTCGTTCCGCACGAACGGCTCCTCTCGCACCTTGGGTATCGCAGCGTGACCCTCGCCGGCGCCCATCGGGTCACCTATGCCGACCGGCATCTTGCTTAGGGCCGGGTTCTCGGCCAAGGAGCAAGATCGATCCAACATTCGCACTCCCTCGAGGATGTCTACGACCGCTACGGGGACGCCTTGCATGAAACCGCGCGTCGCGTGCTCGGCAACGACGACGACGCATCGGATTGCGTGCACGACGTACTGCTGCGCGTCTGGCAACGCGACTCGACATATCGACCGGAGCGCGGGGCACTACGAACCTATCTCATCATCGCCGTCCGCAACGAAGCGATCTCGCGCGTCCGGCGTACTCGACGTCACGCCGAAATCGAGCGTCTTTCCGCAAACGCGCAACCGCTGACGTATGACATGGAACCTCCCGACAGCGTCGATCTCGCGCGCTTGCGCCGGGCTCTCAACGGACTTCCCCAGGAGCAGCGTATCGCGATCGAGCTCGCATACCGCGCGGGCCTCACGCACACGCAAATTGCCGAACAGCTTTGCGTGCCCCTCGGAACGGTAAAGAGCCGCCTGGTGCTCGCAATGCGCAAACTTTCGGTGGCCTTACGATGAGCGCGCACGTCGGCGACGACGCGGAATTTTACGCGCTCGGCATGGTGGAACAGGACGAGCGTGAGGCGATCGATGCGCATCTGAAGAGCTGCGCGCAGTGCTCGAAACGCGTCGGCCGCGCCGAACGCATCGTCGTAGGTCTGGACGCCATTGCGCTCGAGGAGTGGCCGAACGTGTATCGCGCCGCACCGCTCCGCGCGAGATGGCTTACGGCGGCGGCCGCCTTCGCGCTCGCGCTCGGGCTAGGCGCGGCGCTTGCCGGCGAACGCGCTTACGTCGCGTCGATCGTTTCGAGCGACGGCTTCGTGGTCAAAACGCTCGCGAACGCTCATTTCCTTCATGCCGCCTTCATCCCGGACGTACCGAACGCACCCTCGGCCAAGGTCTTGTACGCGCGCGACGGCGCGTGGCTGTACGTCATCGTCGACGCCGCACGAAGCGACTGGCGCGTCGCAGGAAATGCAAGCGGTACCGAACTGGATCTCGGTCTATTGCAAACACGGGGGACCACCTCCGTCTTGCTTGCCCGTCCGGCGCGTCCGGTCGAGAAGTTGCGCTTGATCGATGCTCGCGGAGTTGTCATCGAACACGTTGAAACCTTACATCTCGCGCGCAATACTTTGAGGAAAGCTTGGCGATCTTCGAACGGCTCGGACATTCGATGAATGCCGGGAGCACGCTCGGCGTACTGGCGGAGCTTCGGGCACACTCCGGACATTATACCCAGGCGAGAAAATATGCCCGAGATGCGCTTGCCGTCTACCGGCGCATCGACAATCAACAGCTCATTGCCGAAGAACTTTGCCGGCTCGGATCCCGTTGTTACCGGTTTCGGAGCGAGAGCACGCACAACTCGTTCAAGCCGTGCGTGCCCGTCTGCAGGCCGAGGAATACGCGGCCGCATGGAACGCCGGCTATTAGCTCGACCTCGCGGCGGCATTCGAAGAAACTTCGCGCGTGTACCTGTGACGTGCTTCCGTGGGTCCAAGGCGCTTCAAGCGAGGCGGCCCTATGCCATCAACGGTACCATCGGCGGAGAAGCGTGGCAGGGGACGAGCGGCCGGCGCTCGATGATCTCCAGACCGATGTTACCGTTCGTTCTTCTTTTGACGCTGATGCTCCTGAGCACAGAAACCGTACGGGCAAACACCGTCACGTTAACCCTCGACCCGGCACAGTCGACGGTGAACTGGAAGCTCGGGGCGTTCTTGCATACGGTTGATGGCACGTTCACGTTGCAGCGAGGAACGATCAGCTTCGATCCGAGCGAGGGCGAAAAGGCCGCGGGCGACGTGCTCATCGATCTGACGAGCGGACGCAGCGGCAACCCTGCGCGCGACCGCCATATGCAGAACGACGTACTGCAAACTCAGGCATATCCGAGCGCCGTCTTTACGGCCGACCGCGTCGCCGGTCATTTTGTCGGCACCGGAACATCCGAGCTCGACGTGCACGGCGTACTGCTGATCCACGGAGGACGCCATGAGATGACGCTTCACGTCGCTGTCGCTCCGAAGGCAGGGCAACTCACCGCGCACACGCAACTCACCGTCCCCTACGTAGCGTGGGGTATGAAAGACCCGAGCACGTTCATTCTCCGCGTCAACGACCACGTCGACATCGACATCACCGCCGCCGTCGCGCTAAGCTCCGCTCCCGTGCAATAGCCGTCCACGCCGTACACGCGCCCTCACGGTGCATATCCGCGATCGCTGGAAGACGCCGGCGGATTGTCGAGACGCTCTTTCCGGCGTCGGCGAGCTCCGTGAGATAGAGCGCGACGCTTTGCGGACCCGCCGGCAGAAACGGCAGCTCGTTTCGGGTCGCGAAGGCGAGAAATCGCGCCAGTCGCTCGCATACGCCAAGCGCCGGCGTAGAAACGCACGTGTGGTTCGCCGGCGACGAGCGGATTATACTCAAAGCGCGGATCGGCCCGTGCGTCTTCGAAGATGAAGATGTTCTCTGGGTAACTTATTGCATGAGCGCAGAACGAAGAATCGCGCGACGTTTCGAAGACCGCAAGACCGACTGCCGATTTGAACCACTGGCGACCCGCGTCAACGAAGCTGACGAGTGCGATCGGGGCCTCGCACATCGTTGCAACAAGACGCGTAATCTTGTCAAACTCCTCTTCCGGAGTCGTGTCAAGTACGGCGAATCGCTCGAGCGCAAAAAGCCGTTGCTCTTCCTTCAACGGACCGGAAGGCATGCTCATAACGTCTTAGCCACGTTAATGCGGGTCTAGGCCAACTCCAGTGTTACAGTGTTGCAGACGTTCCCTATGACTATCGGCGATGGCATCGGTTACTAAACGACATGTAGGTGTGATCCAGACCGCTTTGAAATAGCGCCGTGTTAATGTCCGTCCGCCTTTCAAAGGCGAGGCACAATATGTTCAGTCGTTTGTTTACCGCTGACTTCCCGAACTCTTGGCTACGAACGACTCATTGACGTAGAAATATCACCGATGAGTTAGGCAGAGTACCCGCGCACTCGGCGTGAGCAACCTCACACTGCCGGTCAGATTGTCAACGACTACGGAACCCATATCCACGCTGCCGGCGTCCTTGTTAGTAATCTGCGCACAACAAATACCGCCGAATGAGGATCATCCGATGAATCGCGTCGCTGCGCCGTTAGACCTTAAAACGCTTCGCGCTCGCGCGTCGTGGTTTTTCGCCATCCTGCTTTGGCTCCATATCCCCGTCATAATGATAATCGCCTTGACGAATCACGTTTCGCCGTTAGCTGCCTGCGCGATTATGACACTTGCCGCCGCTGTGGCGACCTTGACAGTGCGGCGCTGCCCGGGATCGCTCACGGCTCGTCTGACCATTGCAAGCGCACTGACTGTAGCGCCGGCGCTTATGGTCTATGCTGGTCGGGGCGAGTGGCAGATCGATTGGCACATGTATTTCTTCGTCGTGCTTGGAATGCTCGTCGCCTTCGTCGATTGGCGCCCGATAGCACTTTCCGCCGCCCTGACGGCGGGGCACCATCTGTTTTTGGATCTTGTTTTTCCGGCCGCCGTCTTTCCCGAACCGGGGCTAGACCGAGTTGCTTTGCACGCTGCCATCGTCGTTACGGAATGCATCGTGCTCTTCTGGCTAATCGTCCAAATGAAGCGGCTCTTTGCGAATTCTGCCGCCTCACTCGATACCGCCGTCGAAGCATCGCGGCTAAAATCCGAATTTGTGGCTACGATGAGTCACGAATTGCGCACGCCGATGAACGGCGTGATCGGAATGTGCGAACTTCTGCTCGATACGCCGCTCGACGAGCAGCAGCGGGAGCACGCGACGGTCGTCCGCGACTCGGGACAGGCGCTGCTGCAAGTGATCAATGACATCCTGGACTTCTCGAAGATCGAAGCCGGAAAACTCGAACTCGAAGAGGTCGGGTTCGATCTGCTCGGTACGGTTGAGGCCGTGGCAGGCTTGCTGGCAATGCAGGCCCACGCAAAGGGCTTGGTTCTGATGACGTACGTCGATCCGAAGATTCAACGCCGGCTCGACGGTGATCCAGGCCGTCTTCGTCAAGTGCTCGTTAATCTAGTCGGAAATGCGGTTAAATTTACGGAGCGCGGAAGCGTGATCGTGTCGGCCGATCTGCTGGAAGAGGATGCAACGTCGGTCACCGTTCGCTTCAGCGTCAAGGACAGCGGCATCGGCATTTCGGCCGAGACGCGAAAGATGTTATTCGAGCCGTTCCGTCAAGCCGATGGTTCGACAACGCGGAAGTATGGCGGCACGGGGCTCGGCCTGTCAATCTCTAAGCAGCTTGCCGAGTTGTTGGGCGGATCGATCTCGGTCGAAAGCGCGCTTGGCCTGGGTTCGACTTTCACGTTCACCGCTCGCTTTAAGCGTGCAGAAAGCGAAGCGCACCTCGCGCTTCCAGCCCAATTGCACGAACTGCGGACGCTGATCGTCGAAGACGATCCCAACGCGCGAGAAGTGCTGCAACACTACTTTTCGGCTTGGGGCATGCAAAGCGCGGTCGCTTCCAACGCCGCCGACGCCCTAATCATGTTACATGAAAGCGCAGCCGTCGGAACGCCGTTCGATCTGGCCATCATCGACTACCGGCTGCCGGATCGGAACGGCATCGAACTTTCGCGCGAGATCAAGGCCGACGCTCGGACCGACGGTACACGGCTAATCCTGATGTCCGGTTACGATCCGCCGGAACGATCCGCAACCGCCGGGGCCGGCATCGTTCGCTTCTTGCCTAAGCCGGTCCGGCGCTCGCTGCTCTTCGACAGCATCGCCGAGACGTTTCACCAAGACAAGGCAGACCTGCTGCCGAAAGCGCCCATGCCCGCGACTGCTTCGCCGGCGACGTCCGCGATGCCACAGCAACGCAGCGAGCGCATCCTTCTTGTTGAGGATAATCGGGTCAATCACCGCCTCGCGATCCTGCAACTGGAGAAGCTCGGCTACACCGCTTCGTCGGCCTACAACGGCCGCGAGGCGGTCGAAGCGCTCGAAAAACAGAGCTACGACCTCGTCTTCATGGACTGTCAAATGCCGGAGATGGACGGGTTTGCGGCGACGCAAGCCATCCGGAACAACGAGAGTTACAAAGAGGGTGCCCGCGTGACGATCGTCGCCATGACCGCCAACGCACGATCCGAGGACCGTGAAGCTTGTCTCGCGGCGGGCATGGACGATTATGTGGCAAAGCCGGTGCGCCTCGACGACTTGCGCGGCGCGTTAGAGCGGTCGCGAAAACCTGCCACCCCGACTTTGAGTGCCGTATGAGCCACGTCCGGCGCCTCATGCAAGACGTTTCGTCCGATAGAACCGACGCGCTGATTTCCGACTCCGTCTCGAGTGAATCCGCGCTAACGTCGGGGGCCGCCGCATCAAACGGGCCGCTCGATCTCGCGTTGCTCTCGGAAGTGTTCGATAGCGACGAAGCCGCACTTATCGATTTCGTTCTCGACGCGTTGCGCGAACTCGAGACGTCACTATTCGGCTTCTCCGACGCGATCGTCGCTAAGGACGTTACAACTTCCCTTGCTCTGGCACACGCGCTCAAAGGCGCGGCCGCAAACATCGGTGCAGGGAATTTGGCAGCTACAATGTTCGAGGCTGAACGCGCCGCCGAAAGCCACGACTGGACGGCGGTTCGAAGGGCGCACGCGCGAGGATCGACGGCCCTCCGGGACGCTGTCCTCTGGGCCCATATGCGCAAAAAAGGCCTTTGATCATCGAAACGCTGCCGCATTCGAACGGGCTCTTCGGACGCTGGTTTCGCGCCAGGGCGTACCCTGGACGTTTACCCGACGCGCGCGAGCGCGTCGCCTCGTTTGTCGAGCAGCATATCGACTGTGTATTGGAGCTTGACCCGAACGGCAATTTGCTCGGCGCCAATCGGCACACGGAAGTCCTGACTGGGTTCGCGGTCCACGAGCTGGTGGGACAATCCGCCGCGGTCGTGATCCCAACTGATCAGCTGCCGATCGTACGGCGCCAGTGGCAGCGCGTCTTGACCGGTGAGGCCGTCGAATATCATTCGCTCGTGGTCTGTAAAGACGGGCGCCGTGTTCCGGTTCGGGTGACGGTAATTCCGGTTGCCTCACGCGGAAAGGTCGCTTCGATGTATGCAATCGTACGTGACATCACGACCGAACGCGCGACCGTTACGGAGTTGATCGAGTATACGGATCGCATCCGAGCGCTCAACGTGGCCGCCGTGTCGAGCAGCGCTTCGGCGAGTCAGCAGATTTTGGACATTCTAGAGTGTGGCGCCCACTTGCTCGGTTTCAACGCTGGTTTTATAACCAAAATTCATGGATCGACGCTCGAGGTTACTCATATTTTGGGCACAGGCGCGGTTGCCGTCGGGTCTATCTTTTCGCTGGAAGAGACGTACTCGGCGCACATGCTTGAAACGCGCCAGCCGTTGCTCGTCGCCGACTTTAACGAAGCGCCTTGGAGTTTGCATCCAGCTCGAAAGGTCTTGCCCTGGGAGTCCTACATCGGCAGCGCGTACGCAGTCGCCGGAGCTCCGTACGGCACGGTCGCCTTCGCCGATACTAGGCCGAGAGCCATAGGCTTCGGTAAATACGATACGGATCTCATCGAGTCGATTTGCACGATAGCCGGCTTCGCCGTCGAGCGTGCGCTTAACGAAGAGCGTTTGAACTCGCTGGCATTTCACGACCCATTAACCGGGCTTGCGAACCGTACCTTGATGAATGCGCAACTCGCGGAGCGCCTTATCGCCGCGCACCGTACCGGCTCGATTGTCGCCGTACACTTTCTCGATCTCGACAAATTCAAGCACGTTAACGACACCTACGGGCATGCGGCCGGGGACGACGTGCTTCGGGTCGTCGCTCGGAGGTTGGAGCGCATGACGCGGGAGACCGATACGCTCGCACGGCTCGGCGGCGACGAGTTCGTGTTGATTCAGAGCGGAATTCTCGATCCGGCAGAGGCCGCTCATCTCGCGAAGCGGATCGTCGACGCGATGAAAGCACCGATCGAAAGCGATGGCGCGACATATGAGATCGGTATGAGTGTCGGGATCGCGCTGTTTCCGACCGATGCGGACAACGCTACAACACTGCTTGAATGCGCGGATAACGCGCTGTACGAAGTTAAGAAGTCGGGTCGCGGAAGCGCGCGATTCGCAAATCCGGCTCTCGAGTATCTTATGTACGCGCTCGAAGCAAACGACGCTGAGGTGCCGCGCCATGAGCGATCACGCCCGCTTTGGCCCCAGGCAGCTACCAGCTCAAATGGGTTCGGTTTCTAATACGCACCGGAGAGTCGGCGGACACCATTGTCCGCTACGTGCTCGAGAACCAAGAAGCATTCGAGAAGCATCTCGCGACCGTCCTCTTATGCGATCGCGACGGCCGTCCGATCGCCGTGGAAGTCTTCAAAGGCAACACGATCGATCACCAGACGGTCCGAAGCCAGGTCGCCAAGCTCAAGGAGCGTTTCGGCTTACGTCGGGTGGTCTTCGTGTCGGACCACGCAAACGCGCAGCACCATGAGTATTGCCGGTTCGGCGCCTTGCCACAAGGTCACCGTACCAACACGACGTGAGGAACTACCGCTTAGAGCATCTGGCCGCCGGACGCCTCGATGCGCTGCGCGTTGATCCAGCGATTGTCGTCGCTCAAGAGCGATGCGATCGCCGGGCCGATGTCCTCAGGCAGTCCTACGCGTCCGAGCGCGGTGACCGATGCAATATGTGCGTTGACGTTTTCGTTATCGCGCACGACGCCACCGCTGAAATCGGTTGCAATCGCGCCCGGTGCGAACGTATTCACGCCGATTTTACGCGCGCCGAGCTCGACGGCAAGATAGCGCGTCAGAACTTCAATGGCGCCCTTCATCGACGCGTACGCCGCGTAGCCCGCAGTTGAAAAGCGGGTCAGGCCGCTCGAAAGATTGACGATGCGGCCGCCATCGGCGATGAGCGGGAGCAGCGCCTGGGTCAGAAAGAAGACGCCTTTGAATTGCACGTTCATCAGCTCGTCGAACTGAGCTTCGGTCGTTTGCGCGAACGGCGCGTGAATGCCGATTCCGGCGTTGTTCACGAGAAAGTCGAAGTGGTCGACGCTCCACGTTTCCGCAAGCACGCGCCCCAGGGCCGTTGTGAACGCTGCGAACGTCGACACCTTACCGCTGTCGAGCGGCAGCGCGACGGCCCTCCGGCCGAGGGCTTCGATCGCAGTGACGACTTCATCGGCTGCGGCTTTGTTGGATACGTAGGTAATGATCACGTCGTTGCCGTTTTTGGCGAGGGCCAGGGCGGTCGCGCGGCCGAGCCCCCGGCTCGCGCCGGTGACGAGGGCGGTCTTGACGGGTGTCTTGTCGCTTGATGGCATAGCGCAATGCTACGGCCCAAGCGGGTCCGACGGTATGCCCGGAACTTCGGCATTTTTGCCTAATCCTCCAAGTCCCCCGATCTCATTGAGGGCCAGCGGGTCCATGGAGACACATGACGGATGCACTTCGCGACACTGTCCTCGCCTATACGGACGCCCACCCGGGAACGAACGGCGTATACAAGACGGAGATTCCGAGCCTTAATTTGATCCGCGGCGACCGTGAGACGTCGCTACAGCACGCGTTCTACGACCCGGCGCTCATCGTCGTCGTTCAAGGATCGAAAGAGTTGATGCTCGGTGACGCGCGCTTCACGTATACCGAGGGTCAATATCTCGTGTTGAGCGTCGGCTTGCCGGTCCTCGCAAAGATCACGGATGCCAGCGACGACCGGCCGTACCTCGCACTTGCGCTCACGATCGAGCTCCACCTCATCAACGATCTGATGGATCAGCTCGGCCGCGTTCCCGATTCGACGCCGACGCCGCCACGTCTGGGACTCTTCGTCGGGACGCTCGACGCGCAACAAGCGAGCGCCCTGGTGCGCCTTGCCGCACTGCTCGCATCGCCGGACGCAATGCGCGTGCTCTATCCATCAATCGCACGCGAGATCTTTTATTGGACCCTGACGGGACGCGACGGCGCCGAGATTCGCCGGCTCGCCATGCCCGGCAGCCATACGCAGCGCATCGCCGAGGCGATCAACGTGATGCGTGCGGAGTTTAGCGGGAGCGTTTCGATCGAGCGGCTTGCGGCCATTGCGCACATGAGTCCGTCCTCGTTCCACCATCACTTCAAGCTGATTACCTCGATGTCGCCGCTGCAGTACCAGAAGCAGTTGCGCTTGCTGGAAGCGCGCCGGCTCATGCTCGCGAACGGCAGCGACGCAACGCGCGCCGCCTACCAAGTCGGCTATGAGAGCGCCTCACAATTCAGTCGCGAATACGCGCGCATGTTCGGTGCACCGCCGCACCGCGACGTCACCGGGTCTCGCACCGCCGCCTCGTAAAAGTCGGCCGCCGCGGTCGCGTCGCAGCGGCTCGCGCGTGCGCTCATAACGCATGCAGCGTAGAAGCTCCTCCGCATACGGCAACGCGACGCAAGCGACGAAGACGACGATCTGCGCTTGCGACGTAGCGCGAAACAGGCGCGAGCGCCGCCACGGCGGCCGAGCGCGAGCGCCTGATTACGATTCGCTACCGTTACGAGCGAGAGCGCGTTAAAGGGCAACAGCTCGAGCATGGCATGAACGCGCTGTTCGAGCGGAACGATATGCCGGCGCTTGTTGGCATACGCGATATCCAACACGGTCATCCCGGCGTGCGCCACGTAGCGGGCGTAAGAGGTGCAGCATTGAGCAGAGGCGCGCTCGCGCGCTTAGATCGTTTGTTCGCAGAAGCTCCGTATCCTCGCGGCCGCCCCGGGAGCCGCACTGACGCTATCCGGAATCGGAGAATAGAAGATAACTGTCGCGTGTCGGCAGCGACGCTTGAGCCCCGAGTTGCTGCACCGCAAGCGACCCGGCGCGAACGCCCACGCGCAGGGCCGCGTCGAGCGCGGCTCCGCGGGCGAGTTCGAGCGCAAGCGCTCCCGTAAACGCATCGCCCGCGCCCGTCGTGTCCAGGGCGCGCACCGGCGGTGATGGAACGTGCCAGTACTCGCCGTCGCGCTTGGCAGCGACGGCGCCCTCGGCGCCGAAGGTGATGACGACCGAAGCCGGGCCGCGCGAGACGAGGGCACGTGCTGCGCGTTCTCCGCTTTCCGCCGTTACGGGTGCGCCCAGGAGCATCGCTGCCTCATGTTCGTTCACGACGAGCGGATCGAGCAGCGCGAGCAGCGCCGAAGGCAGTCGCCGCGCCGGGGCCGCATTGAGGATCGCTCTCACGCCGGCCTGCGCGGCAATTTCGAGCGCGTGCGTCACGACATCGAGATCGAGTTCCAGCTGCGCGAGGACCGTGCGCGTCCGGCGCAGAGCGCTCGCCACCGCATCGACGTCGGCGGCGCCGACGCGAGCATTCGCGCCGTGGCTGACGACGATCGTGTTTTCGCCGTCGGGTGTAATCGTGACGATCGCACTCCCGGTCGGCACTCCCGGCGTCGCAAAGAGTGCCCGATCGTCCACGCCTGCCGCGCGCAACTCCGCGCGCAATGCCGCGCCCCGCTCGTCTTCGCCGACGCGCGCGAGCAGAGCGACGCTTCCGCCGAGGCGCCCGATTGCCGTCGCTTGATTTCCGCCCTTGCCGCCCGGCGCGGTAACGAGATCGGAGCCCGCGAGCGTTTCGCCCGGCACGGGGCGGCGCTCGACGCGGACGATGAAGTCCGTATTGATCGAACCGACGACGAAGACGTCGCTCGTCAAGCGAGTTTGCCCGGCTCCGCCGGCGGCAGTGCGAGGCCGCCGACGCCGCTGTCCTCGCCGCGAGGGCGCTGCGTTGCGAGATAGGCTTTTGCTTTGTCGACCTCGCCCGTGAGCGAAGCGACGGTCTGCTCCATCGAGCCGATCGCTTTGAGCTTGAACGTCGACATGTCGTCCATCGCCTGGGTCACGTTTGCGAAGGCCGCTTTCAACTTCTCTACGTCGATCGTCGCGTTCGATGCTTGCGCGTAGACCCGGGTCGCGTTATCCTTCAGCATCCGCGCGTTCCCGGCGATTAAATTCCCGGTCGTGGTATTGAGTGCCGCGATTTGATCGAGGACGAGCTTCTGGCTCGCGATCGCCTGCGCCACGACGACGGCAGTCCGTAGCGCCGAGACCGTCGTCGTCGTAGCACGCCCGATGCCCTTTTGCAATTCAGTGTTGTTTTTCTTTACCAGATCGAGCGCCATGTAGCCTTGAATATTCACGGCCATCTGCGTCGCAATATCCTGTTGCTTCTGACGAGCGTAGAAGAGCACGTCTTCTTTTAAGATGCGCGCTCGCTCGGGATCGCTCAACTCGATCTGCGCAATCTGCGCTTGGACGGCATCGGCAATGCGCCGAGCGAGATAAGCGTACTGTTCGAGCTGGCCCATCAGCTTCCACATGTTCGCTTTTTCTTGCTCGATCGAAGCATTGTCGCGCAATAACTGATCGCGCGAACGGTACAGCGCCTCGATGATCGAATTGAGATGCCCCTGCGAAGATTCGTAGCTTCGGAAATAGTCTTGGACCTTATTTCCGAACGGGATGATGCCAAAGATTTTTTTAGCAGAAAACAAGTCGGCGCGTCGGGACGGATCGAGTTTCTCGATCGTACGGCGTAGCTCCAGCATCTGCTTCGAGACGTCGGAGTCGTTACCGAACGCGCCCGACGTCATCGTGCGTGCCGGCCGTTCGAGCAACGAGTTCGCAACGCCGGCCGACGCGACGATTTCTTTATCCGCCATGGCACCGAGCGTGTTGACCGCGTTCTTGAAGTCAACCCCGTCGACCGGTAGCGAGACGAGCGTGCGCGCTACGTCTTCGACCTGTGCGTCGAGCACCGTCTGCCGTTCTGGCGGAATGGGGACTTTCCCGATCGCCGCTGCCGGTGCGACCGGCTTGACCGCTGCAGGAGCGACCAGCGGTGCCTCGGGCGGCGTCAGCTCCAGATCGTCGCCGTTCACGTGGACGCCCGCCAACGCCGGCTGCGCCGGATGTCGCACACGGATAGATGTCGGGCTGAGGGCGGGCCAGTACACCTAGCGGTCGTTGATATTCGGGCCGCCGCAAAGGAAGCGCTGGTAGACGATCGCAGGCTCACGGCGCCGATCGGAGCGATTGTCACTGAAGATACCCTCGTCGAAAATCGTGCTGAGAAGATCCGCGAATTCATCCATCTCAATCGTTTAACCCGACCTGGAACTGCGGCTTGATGCCTTTGAACTCGGAACGTTTGACGATCGACGTGCCGATTGCCATGAATTCGATGATATGCGGCTGCCAAATATGATTCTTCTCGACGATCTGCATGCCGACGACGCCCTCGGCGCCGTGCGATTCCGCTTCCGCCTGCATGCGCGACATCGCAAGTTCCCGCGCATCATAGATGGCTTCCGTGTAATTCGGCAACTCGATGTTGTTGCCGATGGTGCGCATGGTCTGCATGAAACCCTGATGTGCGATATGATAGACGCACGTGCCCATCACGAGTTCGGCCGGGATATAGCCGGCCTCGTGAAGCTTATAGAAGTCCTGCACCGATAGATCGCTCGTGAACGGCTTGCCATGCACCGTACGGTAATCGTTGCCTTCGGGCGCGCGGACGGCCGTTCCGAGTGCCGTGAATTCGAGGGCGTTCTCGGCCCATGCGTAGCCGCCGACCTCGAGCCGGACGCCGACGATACCGTCGGCACTGAGCGTCGCAGCCTCCTCTTCCATGCGCGCCATCGCGAGTTCGCGCGCCTGATACATCGCTTGCGTCAACATACCGAGCTCTTCGTTATTGTAGAAGTTGGCGTATTGAATGCCGACGTGATAGATCGAGCTGCCGAGAACGAGCCCGAGCGGTTCCATACCGAGTTCTTTAAGCAACACGAATTCGGAGACGGACAGATCGCTCGTAAAGAGCGGTTTGCCACCGTCGCCACGCATGCGCCGTAAACGCGAAATCGCGTCGACGGGAACGCCGCCGCTCGTGGTTCTGACCGTGCTCTGCCCCGCATTACCGCGGTTACCGCCGAAGAAACCCATGCTTACCTCGAGAAGAAAGAAGTGAGTAATTCACGCGTCGCGCGGTCGCGTTCCGCGTACGCGCTGACGTCGTCGAAGAGCCCGTGAAGCCATTCGCCGAGATCGCACCGTTCCGTGCGCAGCGCGATCCCGCGCACGACTTTCGTGCATGACGTTTCGATCCCGGAGCGCGCTGCTTCGAGCGCGTAGCGCAGCACGTGGTCGCCGTGCGGCACATCGAGGACGACGGACCGCGCCGGGCCTCCGAAGAGCCCCCGCTTTACCGTCGTCAGCGCGGGCAGCAACGTAGAAAATCGTTCCGCCGCCACGTTCACGAGCGCCGCCGGACTCGCCCCCGCACTCTGTTCGAGTTGCGAGAAGAACCGGGCGACGAGCGTACGCGACGGCGCCTCCGCCGCAGGCGAACCGGGGGGCGCCTCGGGCAAGTCGTCGAGCGCCCCAAAGCGCTCGCTAAGAAAAGCACCGTTTGCCGCGAGGCTCGAGCGGCTCGTTTCCGCCAGCGTCGCCAAACGTTGCGCGGTCGCACGCTCGAGCAACGTCAGTTGCCCCACGACCATCTCCCCGGCCGCCGCGTCACGCCGGCTCGCCGGAATATCGAGATAGGCGGCCAACGTATCGGGTAGATACCGGCGCTCCGTTTCCTTCAGCGCAAAACTCGCCTCGTCCCCACCGGGCAGTCCGCCCCCAATGCGGCGTGCTTCTTCCAGCATCGCTTCGATGCGCTGGGCGGCGGCGAGCGCTTCCGGGGGCAAATCGGTCATAGGTCGTAGCGAGTTCGACGCGCCCGGCCGAGAACCAAGCACCGCGTCCGCTCGAGTTCAAACTCGTAGCGGACGCAGATCCGTCCCGACCGCTTCTTCGAGCGAAGCAAACCCATCGCGTCGTAAGAGCAGCGCGAGTTCGCGCGCGATCTCCGCCACGACCGCCGGACCGCGGTAGATCAGCGCCGTATACAGCTGAAGGGCGCATGCGCCGGCGCGGATCTTCGCGTAGGCGTCGGCGCCGCTCGTAACGCCGCCGACCCCGACGAGCGGAATGCGGCCACCGGTAATCGCCCACGTTTGCGCGAGCAAACGCGTCGATCGTTCGAAGAGCGGCGGGCCACTTAGGCCGCCGCGTTCTCGAGCTGCGCGGCCGCGTAAGGCCGGCAGCCGCTCGGCGGTGGTGTTGCTGACGATGAGCGCGTCGATGCCGAACGCCGCGAGACGCGTGAGAACCGCTTCGAGCGTGGCCGTATCGATATCGGGCGATAGCTTTGCAACGAGTGCGGGACGCCGCAGGGATGCGTCCCGGAAGAGGACGGCAAGCCGCTGCAAAAGATTTTCCAGCGGCGCCGGCTGCAAAAAGAGCGTGCCGTTTGCCGTGTTCGGGCACGAAATGTCGAGCGTGAGAAAATCCGCGAGCGGTGCGAAGCGCCGCGCGAGCGTTACGAAATCTTGGGCCGGATCGAGGCTGTCGACATTTGCTGCTACGTTGACGCCGAGCAGGCCAGGCGCGGACCTGCGGGCGAGCCGAGCTGCGACGCGCTCCATTCCGTCGTTCGCGAAGCCGATCCTATTGATGACGGCCCGTTCTTCGGGAAGCCGGAAGATCCGCGGCTTCGGATTTCCCGCCTGGGGGCGCGGCGTAACGCCCCCGACTTCGACCCAACTGAACCCCTGACCGTACATGTGCGAGAAGACGCGCGCGTTCTTATCGAAGCCGGCGGCGAGCCCGATCGGGTGCTGCAAGCGCCGGCCGAAAAGCGCCGTCGCCAAGATGGGGTCGGCTAGGGCGCGTCGCGGCGGGACGAGCCCGCGTTCGAGCACCGCAAGGGTGAGCGCGTGAGCCGTCTCAGGGTCGTAGCGGTGCAGCAGCGGCCGTAGGAGCGCAAACGGCTCGAACTTGAGCATGTCTAGCCATTATACGCCCGCAGGCTGGGAACGTTTCGGGCCGGATCCGACTACGACAACGCGAGCGGCTCGGCGAGCAACGCCCGGGCGGCCGGCCATTCCACGGGCTTCGAGAACAGATAGCCTTGCCCGTACTCGCAGTCGAGCGCGCGCAGCGCGGCCATCTGCTCGACCGTCTCGACGCCTTCCGCTATCGCGATGAGATCGAAATTGTGGGCCAGGGAGACGACGCTCCGTACTATTTCGCGGCTGCCCGAATTCGTCAGCATGCCGTTGATGAACGAGCGGTCGATTTTGAGTGCGCTGACCGGCAAATCGCGCAAGTAGGTCAGCGAAGAATACCCGGTCCCGAAATCGTCGACATGCAACTCGACTCCCAGTGCGCGCAGTTCCTCCAAATTCGAAGCGACGCTCGCGGAATTCTCCAAGAGGACGTTCTCGGTGATTTCAAGCTTGAGCAGCGTTGGTTCGAAGCCGGTTTCCCGCAGCACGTCCCGAATTTGGTCGACGAGTAACGGATCGGAGAATTGCCGGCTCGAAAGATTGACGCTGAGCGTAAGCGGCGGATACGTGTGCCGTTCCGCGTGCAACGTACTGAGATCGCGACAGGCTCTGCGCAGAACCCAGCGGTCGATGGCGATGATAGCTCGCGTCTCCTCGGCCGTCGCTAAAAAATCCGACGGTGACAGAAACCCACGCGACGGATGCTGCCAGCGCACCAGCGCTTCGAAGCCGACGACGCGAGAACTATCGAGCGCGAGAATCGGCTGATAGACGGTGCGGAGTTCGTTCGAGCGGACCGCGGTGCGCAGCTCGCCTTCCAATTGATGGCGCGCGATAACTTTCTGATACATCGCCGCGTCGAACAAAACCGATCTCGAACGTCCCTGCGTTTTCGCCGCATACATCGCGATGTCGGCATCGCGTAAGACCTGCTCGGGCCCCTCATAATTCGGTAAGCCCATTGCAATGCCGACGCTCGCAGACGTAAAGACCTGATGGCCGTCGACCGTGAACGCCTCGTTGAGCGCATTCTGCAGGCGTCCCGCCACCGCCAGCGCTTCATGACTGCCCGCGAGGTCGCTGATGAGCAGCGCAAACTCATCGCCCCCCAAACGGGCGACTACGTCTTCCGACCGGATGAACCGCGTCAAACGGCCGCCAAAAGCAATCAACACGCGATCTGCTAACACGTGACCCAGGTTGTCGTTCAGCAACTTGAAATTATCGACGTCCAGGAAGAAAACGGCGTAGGTTTTCGCCTGACTGCGAAGAGACCGGGCCATCGAACGCCGCAGATGCTCGATGAAGAGACTGCGGTTGGGTAAGCCCGTGAGCGCGTCGTGAAACGCTTCATGGCGCATCGCATCTTCCATCTGCTTGCGTTCGGTGATGTCGTGCGCGACTTTCACGAAACCTCGCTCGGTTTCGCCGCCCTGCTCGGCCCGCACGCGCGACATTTTACCTGCCGAAAAAAAGCGCGAGCCGTCCTTGCGTATGTGCCAGCGGTCGCCGGAGCTCGTACCGCAGTTGGAGGCCTGACGGAGCTCGTTTTCGGGAATGCCGAGCGCAGCATCCTGGCGCGTGTAGAGCATGGAAAAGTATTCGCCGAGCACTTCCTGTGCCGAGTGCCCGAACAGCCGTTCGGCACCCGCGTTCCAGCTCTCGATATGTCCCGTTTTCGACAGCGAAAAGATCGCGTAATCTTCAACGGAGTCCAGCAGAATGCGCATGCGCTCTTCGCTTTCGTGAAGCGCAGCGAAGGCAAGCCGGGCGTCCGTGATGTCGCGCACGATCTTCGTAAAGCCGGCGAGCGTTCCGCTCCCGTCGCGCAAGGGCTGCACGGTATTCGTCGCCCAAAACCGGCTGCCGTCTTTGCGTACGTGCCAGCGATCGCAATCGATTCGTCCACGTAGTTTCGCCGCGGCAAGTTCGGCTTGCGGAGCGCCGTTCGCCGCGTCTTCCGGAGTGAATATCTTTAAAAACGAAGCTCCGAGCATCTCGTCCCGGCTATAGCCGAACGCCTGTTCGGCCCCGGAATTCCAGCTGACGACCAGCCCGTCGAGTGCAACCGCAAAGATGGCGTACTCTGTCAGGCTTTCGACCAGAAAACGATACAATTGCTCGGTGCTGACGCTCGCCGCGCTCTCGCTCGTCGCCGGAGCGAGGACCGGCGCAATCCGTAGTGTCTTATTTACCACGCTTAGAAGCCGTCTTTCGGCGGATAGTCGCATCGATAGCGACGTCGATATGCAGCGAGAACTCCGAAGAACGCTGCGGGGCAAGAACGGCCGCCCGGATTTGGCTCGCGTCCGTGTACCTCGTCCTCATTGCTTATTAGACATCAGGAGGCTAGCAATAGTCAATGTGGGTCAGACGGCTAACCAGCGGTTGGCACGCGCCGTTCGTCCGCGACCGACCGCAAGCAGCACGAGTCGTCGCCGCTAGAGCGTAGATGCGTTAACGCACGTAGCAGCAGTCAAGAAGCGAGCTCGCGAATCGGGTCGCCCGCTTCATGCCGCTCGTATCATAAAACAGCTAACGGCTTTTTAGCGCGGCCGCTGAAGGAGCGTACCGTGTGACGCATATCGTGATCGTCGGCGGCGACATGTTGACGCGTCGCATTTGCGAAGAGCTCGTGGAGATCGAAGGCAACGCCGTCATCGTCTTATGGCAGCGCGACGACGATCTTGCCGACGGCGTGCGGCGATGCGGGGCTGGTTTCGTGCAGCGTAGCGGAGACGATCGCGAGGCGCTCTTGCTGGCGGGGATCCTCGAGGCGAACGTCATCATCGCCGTCTCCGACGACGATCACCTCAACCTTCAACTCGTTCTGACCGCACGGGATCTCAACGCGGCGATCCGGATCGTCTTACGCCAATTCAATCGGACCCTCGGACGCAAGATCGAGCAAAATTTGCCCAATTGCTCCGTCATTTCGCTCGCCTCGCACTCGGCCGCGACGTACGCCAGCGCCGCGGCGGATCGCGCGTGCTTCTATGGGCTCCAGTTTCCCGATATCGACGGACCGCTCGTCGGCTTCTTCGCCAGATCCGCAGACGATCTCGAGCTGGAGGGCCGGACCCTCGCGCAAGCCGAGTCGGATTTGGGCTTGCGCGTACTGTGCTGCAACGGAGAGTTCGCGCCGCCGCGAGAACGGCGCTTGAGAGCGCAGGATCAGCTCATCGTCTTTGGAATCGTCCGACCGCGGCTCGGGCGCCACGTTGCTAGACACGCTAACGGCGCTCGTACGAGCCGTCCGAAAAACTTTCTGCGAGCGCTTTCCCGAGTCGATCGAGTCGCGCGACAGACGCTGCTCGTTGCGGGCGTGATTTTTGTGCTCGGAGCGGCTTTTTTCATTCGCACGCTCGGCCTCGATCCGGCCTCGGCAGCCTATTATGTTTTTGAGACGATGACCACGACGGGCTACGGCGATATCATTCCGCATCACGAGCCTGTGTCGGAAGCGATTGCGGTCCTATTGATGCTTTCCGGACTTACTTTTACGGGGATTTTTATTGCGATCCTGACCTCAAGTTATACGCAAGCTCGCTACGTTGCGGTACAAGGCTTACGGCAGATTTCGCGGCGCGGTCATATCGTCGTGTGCGGTGCCGGGAACGTCGGCTCGAGCGTCATCGACTACCTGCTCGGCCTCGGCTGCAAGGTCGTCGTCGTCGAGGCTTCGCCGCGGCCGGAGATCGTAGAGCGCTCGCGAGCCCGGCACTTCGATCTCTTAACGGGCGACGCGACCAACGAGCCGACGCTCGACCTGTGTAACGTTAGGGAGGCAGCGGCGGTCGTCGCACTCACGCAGAGCGATACGATGAACCTGGAAGTCGCGCTCGCTGCGAGAGCGCGGGTGGTGGATATCCCCGTCATCATGCGCGTGCAGCACGCGTCGTTCGAAGCGTCGATGCGCCGCCATTTCGGTTTCGAAAGTACGTACGGCACGGCCGCGCTTGCGGCACCGGTCTTCGCCGGACTGGCCCACGACGCAGGCGTACGCGGGCGAATCACGCTCGGAAATCGCGCTTACGGGGTCGTCCAGCAGCAATATGGCGACAAGGTGCGGCCACCGCTACTCGAAAGGACGATCCCGCTCGCGGTATGGCGGCACGGAGCCGTCGTGCCCGTGAGGACCTTCGAAGACGTTGCGCCCCACGACCTCTTACTCCAGCTCCATCCCGTGTGGGAGTTGCGCCGCCGCGCCTGAACCCAATCGTCCCGCTCGTGCGTTTCGGATAGCGCGCAGTGTAATCAGCCTGGCGAGCTCTCGATATCTTTCATCGCGGCAGCTAGCGTTTCGAAGTCGTCGGCGAGTACGCCCAGCGTAAGCGCGAGTGCGTTCCCTCCGGGAAGGTGCGAGAGGAGCGCCCGCAGCGATGCGCTCTGCGGCGCCGGCCCGCGCTCGCGCAAACGGGCTGCAGCCGCTTGCAAATACGCGCGAAAAGCGCGCGCGACATCCGCGTGGCGCGGCTGAACTTCGCTTGCGACCACCGGGCGTCCGAGCAACGCCACATCGTTGCGTAGCCGGCGCAGCGACACGACGAAGGAACCGGGCGACGTGACCGACAGACGCATACGACGTTCGCGAGCACTCTCGACCGCCGCGACCTCAAGAGCCGCGAGCAGCGAGCGGACGCGTCCGCTCAGCGCGTCGCAGTCGGCAGAGGAGGCCTGCGTTAACCGCGCTTCGACAAGCGCGCCCAGCACTTCGAGCAGCTCGCTGCCTCGCAAGCGGATCATTACGATCGCGCGCGTCGGAAAAACGAGATACGCCGTCGTCAAGCCGATCAGCGTTCCCAACAGGATTTCGAGCGTCCTCGTGAATGCCGTCCGGAGCGATACCTCGCCGCCGTTTCCGACGAGCACGACGATTGCTGCCGTCATAGGCGCGATGCGGAGCGACGGTTGAAAGGCGGCGAAGAACGCCGCCGGTGCCAGTGCAAGTGCCAAGACGATCCACGCCGGCAGGGGCAGCGCAGCGCCCAGAACTGCACCGAGAATGCCGAAGGCCGCACCGGCGAGAGTTCCTATGATGCGGTCGGCGCCGGCTCCGAGCGTGCCGCCCAAACTTCCCTGCATGACGACGATCGCCGTGACCACGGACCAGAAGCCTTGCGGCAAACGCATTGCCTGCGCCGCGAGATACGCAACGACCGCGGCGACGACGACTCGCGATACGTTTTTGAGCGCGAGCTCCGCGACGGAACGCGGTATGGTCCGGGCGAGCAAGCGAAACGTACTCTCCTTTGACTTTTAACTCGACAACGCCGCCGACGCCGGCCGGGTAAACGGGCCGAGGAAGTTCTGGCGAGGTGGTCAATTTGCCGCTCGTAATGCAGACACCGAGCGAACAAACACGGGGGGACGCGCCCAACGTGATCCTCCATCTCGGGATCGGCTCGTTTCATCGTGCGCATCAAGCCTGGTACCTGCATCGCTTGATCGTGGGTGGCGATTCAGGCTGGTCGCTTGCGGCCGCGAGCATTCGCCCCGAGATGGCCGGACTGTTGGACGATCTCGCGCGTCAAGATGGAGCGTATACGCTCGAAACCGTCACGCCGGACGGACAGCGCGAATACGAGCTGATCCGTTCGATCCGTCGCGTCATAGCTTGGGACGAAAATCTGCGTGAGGTGATCGAGGTTGGTGCTGAAGCGCGGACCCGCATCATCTCATTCACGGTGACGGAGGGCGGCTATTACCTCGACCAGCACGACCGCCTAGACATCGCAAATCCCGATCTTGCTGCGGACCTCGCCGGAGGCATGCGCACGATCTACGGCGCGATAACCGCCATTTTAAGCGCCCGTTCGGAGCGTGAGTCCGGTCCCGTTACGCTGCTGAACTGCGATAACTTGCGCAGTAACGGCGACCGGTTCAGGGCCGGTTTGCTGGAATTCCTCGAACGCCGCGGCGACGATGCCGTTCGCCGCTGGGTCACGGAATACACGACAGCACCCAACTCGATGGTCGACCGCATCACTCCGCGCCCCCCGCCGGAGCTTGCGCCGCGCGTAGCTGCGGCGACCGGCTTCGCCGATCGCGCTCCCCTGATGAGCGAGAAGTTCGTTCAATGGGTGATCGAAGACGAGTTCTGCGCAGGGCGCCCCGCGTGGCAAAATGTCGGCGTGGAACTCGTCGCTTCGGTCTTCCCATACGAAGAAGCAAAGATCCGCATCCTAAATGCGAGCCACAGCTGCATCGCCTGGGCGGGGACACTCATCGGCTTGCGCTTCATTCATGAAGCGACCGCCGTTCCTGCGATCCATGATATGGCATATGCGTATATCACGGACGACGTCATTCCGTGCTTGACCCCGAGCCCGCTCGACCTCGCACGCTACCGCGACGTCGTGCTCGAGCGCTTCCGGAATCCATACATCGAAGATACGAGCCAGCGCGTCGCCGCGGACGGTTTCTCGAAAGTCCCGGGTTTTATCGCGCCAACCCTCAGAGAGCTGCTCGCCCGTGGCGCAGCGCTCGACGCTACGGCGATGCTGCCCGCGCTCTTCTTCTGCTTTCTCCAGCGCTGGGACCGGGGCGAGCTGCCCTACGCCTATCAAGACGGCGTCATGGACCCGGCGGCAACGCACGGGTTACTCGCAACACCCGATCCCGCCGCCGCTTTCTGCTTCGAACGCCAACTCTGGGGCGACTTAGCCGGTCGCCAAGAACTCACGCGCGCCGTCCGCGCGGCAACGCAGCGCGTGGAGGCGTGGCTCGCGGTGACCTCCCAAACGAGCTAGCGGAAACCGCTACATCGGTTTGGACATCATCATCTTGCCGCCCATCGCGTCAGCCTTGGATTTACACATCATCTTCATGTGATTTTTCATCATCATCGACTGCTTTTCGCTCATGGACATGCCCGCCGTCTTCGCCTTCATCTGCGATTTCGACATGTACATTTTGGTTTTCGTGTTGACTCCGACGACGGGGTCACCGGCTGCGCACGAAGGCATCATCATCGACCCGTGCATCATCGACCCGTGCATCATTGACCCGTGCATGTTGTCCATAGCGAGACCCGCTTGGAAAGCCGTTCCTAGCAACAGACCTGCGAAGGCGAGCGCTACCAAATTCTTCATAAAAGTCCTCTACCGCTCACGCGGAGCGTAGCGTGTTCCGAAATGCCTAAATCCAGATTCGACCTAGCCGAGCCTTCCCGCGCGTCCTCGCAGCCATATCGCATTCGGTCGGCGAACCGAGTTTAAGCTTAAACCTAATGTAACACGCGCATCTCGGAAAGCGATACGTTTTATCGATGCATCTTATTGAAAACGCAAAGCTACGTATGATGAGCGAATAGCGTGTCCATGCTACGGCAAAACGGCACCGGTCGGCCTCGCGCGACGCGGGTGCTCGCGGTACTTCTCGTCGTCGTCGTTTCACTCGGACTCGCGTTTGCCGTTGCGACGTTTCTCCGTGCGCTCGGCTCGGCGGGCGTCATCGTCCTCGCAGCGGTCCTCATTGCATACATCATCTTGCCCGTCGTTGAGCGACTGCGGCGCTACATGCCGGCGCCGGCCGCGGTGCTCGTAACCTATCTCGCTTTCGCGGCGCTCCTCGTCGGCGCAATGTATATCGTCGTGCCACCACTGGCTGAGCAGGCGCGAGGGTTGATCGTCTCGGGGCCGGCGCTAGTGCAGCGGCTCACGCGCGACATCGCCGACCCGAACAACCGCCTTTTTTCAAAGCTACCCGGCGAGGTACGAAACTACTTGATCGCCCTTCCGTCGCAAGCCGGCGCCTCGTTGTCGACGTACGCCGGAGCGCTCGCACAGCGCGTGCTCGGGGTCCTGCTATCGACGGTTTCGGTCGCTCTTTCCGTCATCATCGTGCCCATTCTCGCAGTGTATCTGTTCTTCGAGACGAGCGAACTCAAGCGGGCAGTAATCGGCTTCGTGCCGCAGCGCGCTCGCGCCAAAGTACTCGCGATCGCTAACGACCTGAGCGACACGATCGGCGCGTTCGTTCGCGGCCAGGTTCTCGACGGCGCGATCGTCGCCATCCTAATCGCAGCCATGCTATGGATCATGCACGTGCCGTACGCTCTCTTGATCGGCGTTTCGGCCGGCGTCCTCAACCTCGTACCATACCTCGGCGCTATTGCCGGCTTCATCCCCTCGGTGCTGCTCGCACTAGGCTATAACGGCTGGCAGAACGCAGTGGGCGTCGCGGTCTTGTTCGGCATCATCCAGCAGATCGACGGCACGTTCATCTTACCGCGCATCATGAAGGCGAACGTATCGCTGTCACCAGTGGTCATCATCGTATCGATTCTCATCGGGAGTGCGCTCTTCGGCGCGATGGGAACGTTCCTAGCCGTGCCCGTCGCCGCCATGCTGCGCGTTGTTAAGGTGCACTTCTCACCGGCTCCGACGAACGCCGAGATGGCGGCGCTCGAGACGCGAGCTAAGGCACTCACCGTTCTTGAGTGATCACGAGACGGCAAGTCGCACAGATGTCAAACGGCGAGTTCCGAGACCATCGCTGCCAGCTTCTCGACGTTGACGTCGATCCTCGCTGCAATCGCCAACAGGAGCGACTCTTGAACTTCTTGATGGTAGAGCAATCGCGATAGCGAGTCGTGATCGTGTTCCGCGCGAAACTCCGCGTGACTCGCCGACTGACGTTGGCCGACTGACAGGACGAAGATGAGGATAAGCTGCAGCACGTTGGAACACGTGAGCAAGAAGACGAATGGAAACGGGTCGAACTTGGTGAGAATCCCGGCAACGATCCAGACCGCCTGCGCGACGATTGCCAAAGCGAGCGCGAGCGGTGCGCCCGTCCAGTCGGCAATGCGTTTGCACCCCGCTTCGACCCGCGAGAGCCGCGCTCGATGTTCGCCGTTCACGTCGTGAGCCAGTGGGTGGTCATCATAGCGCGAAGATATTTTCATCCGCCCGTCTATTCGCACGGAGACACGTTCGCCTGCGCGAGACGCGGAAGCGGCGCCATATTGCGTTTTGCCATGAAAGCGCCTAATAGCGCGCCGTCCGACGAAGTTTAATGCGGCCGCATGCAACGCTCGATGCGGCGATCCTGCGCTCGAACGCGCGGGCTTACGGTGCAACGGGTGTGCCCGTGGCAGCGGTGGTGAAGGCCGACGGTTACGGCTGGGGCGCCGGCAGGCTGGCGTTTATGCTCGACGACATCGTGGACTCGTATTTCGTCGCCGACGTCGACGAGTTCAGGCGCCTGCGAGCTTGCACGGTTCTGCCCATACGGCTCCTCGGGGATGTTCCGGACGACGCCTTAGAAGAAATTTTGCGTGCCGGCGGCATACCCAATATCTCGACGCTCGAGGCACTGCGAAACGTTCTGCGCATACAGGGGACGTTGCGTGCGCCGCTGATCCGTCTTGGCACGCTGCGGGCTGCCGGATGGTCCACGCCGAACGACAGTGAATGGGAGGCGATGCAAAACGCGCTGGCCGGGTGCAGTGTCGGCGTCGAACTGTGGACGCACGTCGTATCGCCCGATCGAGTGGAAGCTACCGAGCGCGATCTTCTCGCCCGCAAGGCAGCATTAGAGTTGCGCAAGGTACGGGTCGTTTCGCTGGATGTCTCGAGTACGGGCGCGCTCGGGATGAAAGCGGCGCAGGGAATGGTGCGGGTCGGTGCCGGATTATTCGGCGCCCGGCTCGGAGGAGCGATGCAGAACCGCTGCGCCATCACGTACTGCGCGCCTATCGCTCGACGTTATCGCGCCGGCGAAATGCCCCGGGCCGGTTACGGAAACACGGCTATCGACACGGACATCAGCGTCGTTCGGGCCGGATATGCCGACGGTATCACGCAATCCGCAATGGGCAGCGGGCCGATCATTTCGGTCGGCATGCAGTATACGACGCTGCGCGGTTGGATGCTCGGCCCGAGCTATCGCTTTCTCGATGACGAGTCGGATCTCGATGCCCTCGCCGCTGCCTGGAAACTGAGCCCGCACGAGCTTATCGTGAATCTTTCCCGCGCCGCCTTAAAGGTCGCCGGCTGACGTCGAAAATGCGTCCCTACGCCTTTGGAGGGCCCAGCGGACCGTGCGGCACTGTTCGCGGCCCTTAACGCGTCGCCCCGAGCGCCGCATCCGCCGCCGAAGGCACCTTTCATTAGCGGTCCGCCACTTAGATGTGATCCGCGACCTTGCGTGGGTATTCTTATCCGCGGACAATTCGCAGAGCATGTGGGCGGCAGCGTTTACGTGAACTTAGGAGGACGTTATGACCACGGCCGACGGCACACCCAATGTTGCAGAGAAGTTTCGTGAATTCTCGCTGCCGAGCACTCCACCGCCGACGGACTACTATCTCGTAGACGAACTGCTTAAGCCGCAAGAACGGGAAGTTCGCGACAAGGTTCGGAGCTGGGTCGATCGCGAGGTTATTCCGATCGCAGGCAAATACTGGGACCGAGCCGAGTTCCCGTTCGAGATCATTCCGAAGCTGCGCGAACTCAACCTTACCGGCGGCCCGATCCGCGGTTATGGCTCCCCAGGGCTTTCGCTCGTCGGCGCGGGACTCGTTGCGCAGGAGCTGGCTCGAGGTGACGCCAGCATCACCACGTTCTACGGTGTGCACTCCGGGCTCGCGATGGGCGCGATCGCGATTCTCGGCTCGAAGGAACAACGGGAACGCTGGCTCCCGAGCATGGCGCGTCTGGAAAAAATCGGAGCCTTCGCCCTCACCGAGCCGACGCACGGTTCAGATTCGATCGGTCTGGAAACGACGGCTCGCCGGGACGGCACCTCCTGGGTGCTGCGCGGCGCGAAAAAGTGGATCGGGAACGCCTCGTTCGCGGATCTGATCGTGGTCTGGGCGCGAGACGAAAGCGGCGAAGTCGGCGGCTTCGTCGTCGAAAAAGGTACTCCGGGTTACAGTGCCGTCGTCATCGAGGGTAAAATTGCGAAACGCGCGGTGTGGCAGGCCGAGGTCACGCTCGACGACGTTCGCATTCCGCTCGAGAATCGGCTCGAAAAAGCGCGCGTTTTTCGGGATACGGCGAAGGTGCTCACGGCGACTCGGTATGCCGTAGCATGGGAAGCTATCGGACACGCGACTGCCGCCTATGAATATGCCCTAGCGTACACGAAAGAGCGTAAGCAATTCGGTAAGCCGCTCGTTTCTTTCCAGCTCGTTCAAGACAAGCTCGTACGCATGCTCGGTGAGATCGTCAACATGCAACTGCTCTGCCTGCGCCTCAGCCAGTTGATGGACGAGCGAAAAGCGACCCAAGGCATGGCCTCCCTAGCGAAGATGATCAATTGCCAAAAAGCGCGCGACGTCGTCGGCAACGCACGCGATCTGTTGGGCGGGAACGGAATTCTGCTCGAATACCACGTGGCGCGCCATTTTGCCGATATGGAAGTCGTGTTTACATACGAAGGCACTGACCACATGCAGATGCTCGTCGTCGGTAAGGAAATTTGCGGCGTGTCGGCATTTAAGTAAGGTCGCGGCGCGACGTTGCGGAACCAACCGCGGCGTCGCAGCGATGCCGCCTTCTTAAAGTTCTGTTAACCTAAGCGGACTACGCTTGGGCCGTAATGCGTAAGACGGGTACGAACCAAGTTCCACTTCTTTTCGCGCTCGCGGGCCGCCCGAGTTCGACAACAACGCTCACACTCCAACCGCCGCCGTTACCGCCTGTTTCTTTTCGTGCCGCTTACCTTGTCCGGAGCACCGCAGCAAGTCGACGACACTCGATTCGTTCCGGGCGGCCCGACGTTCTTGCTACTTGCCGACACTCCATCGAACACGATCTACCGGATCGACGGTGGTGTCACTCAGGTCGATGCGTATAGCGCCGGCGCAACGATGCTCTTAAAGTTGAACCGGCATCGGGCGTTATGACGTCGATCGTTCGGGGGCCGCAAGCTCCACATGGGCTCTTGTTCGTTACTTCGCAATAGAGAATCGCGCAGGAGGCGACAAGCGCCGATACCCTGCAGCGTAAATCCGTTAATTCTCCCAGCAAATAATCTTCCTATCAACGTCGCTTTTCGTAGGCTGAGATGCGCCTGTGCAATCGTAGCGCGTCCGAGTGCTTTGCGATTCTTTAGAACGGAGAACATCACGTGTCCACTTCCTTTAGATACGTTTCGCGCGCGGCTGCGACGAGCGCGATGTTCGCTCTCGTCTGCGCGTCGAGTGCTTCGACTGCGCCGGCGTTCGGTGCGGGCGCGCTCTTCGAGCCGGCACCGCAATCACACCTCGTGCGACCGGATCGCGGACATCGCTGTCGTGCGACAGACGAGCGCGACGACGGTCGTCGCGAGCGCAAACGCTGCGCGCAACACGTCTTGCTTATCAGCATCGACGGCATGCACGCGGTCGACCTGCGGCGCTACGTAGCGACGCATCCGGCGAGTGCGCTCGCCACGCTCTCGCGCTCCGGTGTGACGTATGCGGACGCACATGCGGCGGTGCCGACGGACTCGTTCCCCGGTTTGCTCGCACTGACGACGGGCGGCCACCCCAAATCGACCGGAGTTTATTACGAAGACTCGTTCGACCGGTCGCTCTTCCCGCCGAACTCGAACTGTTCCGGACCGCGAGGCACGGAAGTCGCCTTCGACGAGTCGATCGACAAAAATGCGAACGTGATCGATGGCGGCGGCGGCCTCAACCCGGCCGCGCTCACGCAGCGTCTCGACGGCGACGGCTTCTGCCGTCGAGTCTTCCCGCACGACTATCTGCGCGTCAACACTGTTTTCGAGGTCGTGAAGTCGCGCGGTGGACGCACGGCTTGGAGCGATAAGGAACAGAGCTACGAGATCCTAAATGGACCGTCCGGACGCGGCGTCGACGATCTGTACAACCGCGAAATCGCGGCCGGAGGCACGACGGGTTCGCTCGTAAAGACCGAGGCGTACGATGACGGCAAGGTTGCCGCAATCCTGAACGAGATAGAAGGCAGATCGGCGCGCGGACTCGCGGGCATCGGAACGCCGGCGCTCTTCGGCATGAACTTCCAGGCCGTCAGCGTCGGTCAGAAACTCGCGCTCGACCCGACGAGCGGCCGCACCGGCGGTTACCTCGACGCGCTCGGTACGCCGACGCCACTGCTCGAAGACGCGCTCGAGCACACCGACGCGTCGCTGCAGAAAATGCTGGTCGAACTTGCGAGACGCGGTCTCGCCGATACGACGCTGATCGTTATCTCCGCCAAACATGGGCAGCAGCCTATCGACCGCCGCCTCCGTCGCGGTATTCCGCCCGCGATATTCGGGACGACGCTCGCGAAGAACCTCGGGAACGGTTTTATTCAAACCGACGATCTCGCGCTCATCTGGCTGCAAAACCGCTCGCAACAGAATGTCGAGAGCGCCTTCGACGCCCTGCAGTCGATCGCGTCGCCCGCCGGCTTCGAGCACGGCGTCGTCTTTACCGGAAATCACATGCCCGAGGGTTTCGGCCCCATAGGCGACCCGCGCGCGCCGGATTTCGCAATCGAGCCGGATCCCGGAGTCATCTACACCGGCGGGACGAAAATCGCCGAACATGGCGGCTTCCGCGATGATGATACGCACGTCGCGCTCCTGGTCGCCTATGTGGGGCAGACGCGGACGACGATTACGCGTCACATCGAAACCACGCAAGTCGCACCGACCATTCTGGAGGCGCTCGGCATCAATCCCAACCGTCTCGGAGCCGTCCGGAACGAAGACACGGATGTATTGCCTGCACTAAATTTCTAAGCCAGCTCGCCGCGTTCCGAGGACACGCGATGGCGGCAACTTTCCGGCTCGCGATGTGCCGGCAAGCTTGTCGCCGTCGACCGTGACATCGAAGTTGAGATTGAGCCGTACGGGCTTTCGAATTGACTGCTTCCACGTAAGCCGATTGCCGGTCAACGTTGGCTCGATGAGCGGCACTGTCTCGTCTGCGCCCCGGGCAGTCCCCGCGAGCGCACTCGCCGTCTCCGACAGATCGAGCACTACTGCAAGTCTTCCGATGGGCGTCACGATCTCGAGGTCCCAGATACCCGCGATCGACATACGATCTGCGTCCATCTACATCGCCATCGCCGGCAGGCCGCTGCTACGCCACGTCGTTCCACGCCGTTCGTACGCGAACAGCTCTTCGACGGCAAGTGCGATGCGCGGACCGAATTCTCGTTCGAGGATATACAGCCCAAGGTCCAAGCCTGATGTGACTCCGCCTGCCGTTACGAGGTTGCCGTCGTCGACAACGCGCGCATGCACGGGTACTGCGCCCGTCGCGCCGAGCACGTCCATGCCGAGATGATGCGTCACGGCATGTCGGCCTTCGAGTAATCCCGCCATGGCGAGCGCAAGCGATCCGCCGCAGACCGTGGCCACCGTCACCGCCGGATTCGCAAGCGCGGCTTGTATGAGCACCGGAAGACGGGTCGTCACCGTTTTCGCCAGGATCGCCGGTACGGTCCCCGGCGTGCTTCCGTCCAGCGGTTCCGTAATGCGGCCGGAGGCGCCCGGCACGACGATGATGCCGGCACGATTCGGATCGAGCATAGCAGTCGCGCGTAATACGAGGCCGCCTGACCCGGAGATAACTTCGCGTGCCCCTTCGGCAGATACGAGTGCGACGGAAAGTGATCCGCCCGTCACCACGCCGGCCGCCCAAAGGACTTCGTACGGTGCGACGACATCGAGCGGATCGAATCCGTCGAAAAGTACGATCTGAGCCAGCATGTGAAGGCGGAACCTTTCGCCGGTAAAGCAATCTGAAAAAAGCATTGCATGTCGAACTCCGCGCAACGAGCGGCGAAATCGCCAATCTTCAGCGGGTTCTCGCCAACTCCCGATCGATTCCGCATGTCCGCCCCGCCGGGTCGTCACACCGCTTCGAACCGAGGGAGACTGACTTTGGCTAGAAAGCGTTGCTAGTCGTCCGTTTCGCCGCTTGTCCCTGGTTGCGCGTTCACCGATGCTATGAAAATGCTTGCGCACGGCGCCTCAAGGGTCATAACGATCGTCAGGCCGGCTGTCGCGCGCGACTCTGCGAGCGCGTGCAGCGCGAGGTGCTGCAGACGCGTTTTGCGGAAGCTTATAGCGCATCTCGAAAGCCCCACCTGTGCCGCTCGCTGCGAGCGCTTCGCCACCCTCAACCGTTGGAGAATCGGCTCACCATGTTTGCGCTCATCGCCATCATGCTCACCGTAGCACTAGGAGTAGCTGCGCCTTCAGTCTCGAGAGACCGAACCTTCGCATTGCAGAACGGAACAGCTCGCACGCAAGGCCGGCTTGTCGCAAAAGAGATCGGCGCCTCCGCTCTCGATCAGCGCCTAGACCTATGGTTAACGCAAGGCTCAGCGCAGCCTCTTCACCGCTACGACGTCGACATGACGAAGTATTTGCACCTGATCGCGGTCAGCGATGATCTCACGACGTTCTTACACGTGCATCCGCACCTCGATGCCGCGGGTCACTTTCACGTCGATGTCCACTTCCCGAGTGAGGGCCTCTATCACGTCTATGCTGATAGCGAGCCGAGCGGGATCGGACAGCAGGTGTTTCGCTACGACCTGCAGGTCGGTTCATCGCGCAGCCGTGTGAGAGACCTGACGCCGACCGGCTCGGAGGTAAGCATCGGACCGTACCGTGTCTCCTTAAGTACGACTCACTTGCGTGCTGCTGCCGAAAGTCGACTCACGGTACGCATCACAGAGCATGGCGCTCCAGCTGACGATCTGCATCCGTACCTAGGGGCGCTGGCGCACGCTGTGTTGATCAATACAAACGATCTTTCATACGCGCATGTACACCCCATGCAGCTTGCCCAGACGGCGAGCGACATGCCGGACACTATGCCCGGGATGATGAAACCACCGCTTGCGCCCGCGCAAACGTCGTCGCCCGATATGATGCTGCACGAGAACGTTCCGGAAGCCGGGACGTTTAAAATCTGGTTGCAGTTCCGAGGTGGAAACCGGCTCTATGTCGCGCCGTTCGTTCTGACGGCCGAGTGAAGCGCGCCGGGATCCGGCTGCACGATGTCATCGACGGCCCATCGACCATCTGCTCGTCACAACCATAGCGGCCTGAAGACAGCGAGCACCGATGCAAGACGCTCTCTATCGATTCGTGCTGACGTTTCATGGAACATTCCGGTGGATCGTCATGCTCGTCGCGGTGTCGACGGTCGCGGCGACCTACAAGAGACCGTACTTCGAACGCCGCTGGCCGTCGTCGGTACGACGTCTCTCATCTCTCTTCGTCGGCGCCATCGACATTCAACTCTTCCTTGGCTTCGTGCTGTATTTCGGTTTGAGCCCGATTACGAAAACCGCCTTCCACGATACGCGATTCCTGACGAACCGCGAGGCCGTCTTCTTTGGCGTCTTTCATATTAGTGTAATGCTTCTAGCCGTTTTCCTTGCTCATCTTGGAAACGTCACGCTGAGGCGACCTGACACAGGCTCGTCAAAACACCGTGCGGCCGAGCTTTCACACTCACCTTCGCGTTATTGGTAACCGCGACGCCGTGGTGGCGTCCACTCATCCGCTAGATAGCGACCTGGAAGATAATCATCTTATGCTGCTCCGATCGCCGCTCCGGCGCCTGCGCGTTCTAGGCTTTATCGAAGGAACGACGCTGCTCTGTCTCATTGCGATTGCCGTGCCGTTAAAGCATTTCGCAGGCCGGCCGGAATACGTCTCGCTGCTCGGTCCGATACACGGTGCCGTATTTACAATTTATCTTTTGACTCTCTGGGGCACGGTCTCGGACGGCGGATGGCGCCGAGATGAAGTGCTACGGACGGCCCTCATGTCTTTGCTGCCGTTCGGCCCTTCTTTAACGACGCGTTGCTGCGGCGAAAACAACTGGAGTTTTTTCAGCCGCGTTAAACACCCCATCCGAGAAGATGTTGAACGGTAAAATACACGGCAAGTGCGATCAGGACGATGCTCGCGACGCGCTCCGCGAGTCGCTTATAGCGGTTGCCCAGCTGCGCTCCAAACACGAGACCTACGACCGTGAAAGCGCTCGTGCTGACGGCGACGGTTGCGAGTAAGGGAACGAGCGGAAGCGGGACGCCCGGCAGCGACACGCCGATCCCAAGCGAGTCGAGACTGATCGAAGCGCAGGCGGCAACCAAACCCCAACCTGAATCGACTCTAAAGGTCGATTTCTCGGCCCCGTAACTTTCTCGATACATGTACACCCCGACGCCCGCGAGCACGGCGAATCCGACATAGGCAGCGATGGTGCCGGCGACGCGGCCGGCGCCGGTGCCGATTCCGTAACCGATTACTTGCATGACCACCTCGGCTGCAGAAAAAGCGAGGCCGAGCCGTAGTTGTGATCTCCAGGGCACCCGCGTAATGCCGACGGCAATCGACAGTGCAAGAACGTCGAGACCGACGGCGAGCGCAATGCCCACGATCTTGACTTCCACCGAAGTCGTAACACCTCGCGCACTAGGAAGTGCGACGAGACCGGCAACGACGATCGCCACCACGGCAAGCGCGAGTAAGGTCAGCGGCCACAGACGGCCTGCGGGGTTCGGAATCGATTTACGAAGCGAACTGCGTTTCGTCATTGCTTCATCAGCCGAGCGGGTTTCGCGCGGTTCCGGCGTGCGCGTCGAGTCGAGTATACAGAGCTCATTCTAAAGCTCGCTGAATAAATGCTGCAATCAGAGGATTGGAATGGCCGTTCGTCGTGCGATGCGAACGGACACGCCGCCGGCGAGGAATCACGGTGCCGATAATATTTCCGCGCACTCGAAGGCGCATTACCTAACCCGAATACCCGCGCCGACCCCAAGATAATTAAATGTCGAGCCGTTGACCGGGGTGAAGCTTACGCCGTATTCGGCGTCGAGTTCGAAAGAAGGGCCGAGCAATTTTTGCAAGCCGAAGTCGGTGAACGTTCGACCGCCTTGTTCGGGCCCGAGCTTCGTTTGGTCGAATTCCGCGTAGAATTGGTAGTACTTCGGCAGCTGCGCCGTACCACGACCGATGGAAGGAAAAACCGAACCGCTCGCCGCTCTGTGGAAGGGGACCGGCCTTCGACCCGGTCGTGAGGGAGTAGAAACCTGCGGGCGACTATCCCGCGAGCGTCGTCCCAAAGCCGATCGCCGGGCTTAACGCATAGGCGATGTCTAGATTGAGCGTTCATGACTGGCCTTTCGTTTCGTTTCGGGACGCGACAAAGGGAGTGGACGACGCCCGAATCCTAACGTCGCGTCCTTACTTTGCGAAACACGGCTGCTTCGTCGTGCGATCGATCGTAGCCGAGGGTTCGATTTATATGACATAACCGGTAATAGTCGTGAGCTTCACGAAACCTAAACGCTCCAAGATCGGGCGACTGGATTCGCGGGCATCGACGGTGACGTACCGGTAACCGCGCCGGCGAGCCTCGGATACTCGAATCGCAACCAAAGCGCGGAAAAATCCGCATCCCCGAGATTCGGGAATCGTTCCTCCACCCCACAGACTTGCAAAGGATCGGTTCTCGGGCAGCTCGAGGCGGCCCGCCGATACCGGCCGTTCGCCCTCATAAGCGACGAACAGCTGCAACATCGGATCGCGCAGTCGGGGTCTCAGGGCTTCAAATAATCGGTCGCTCTTTTCTCCGAATGCGGCGTCGTGCACTGCGATCAAATCTCGAAGCCGGCGATGATTGCCGGCTCGACGCACATCGATCTTCGCGACCGGTTCAATCGACTGCGTCAGCGGTAAAGCCATAAGCGTCTCGGGTTCGTCGGCCTCGAAGCCCCGTGCTAACAGACGTGCGCCTAAGTCGCGCGGAAGGTCGTGAGCGTACACTTTCCACTCTAACTTACGCCCAAGCGCCGCGAAGTGCTCGATCTCGCGACTGATAACCGCCTCGGCGTTCGATGCATCGAGCTTCGAGTAGACGATACACCCTTCGTCACAGACCGTCGCACGCACCACGTGACCTGCCGTTTCATAGGCGACGCTTCGATCGTGCGGCGGAGCGACACGCATCTGGGCATCGTACGCGGCGAGAATCGAGCCCGGATCATCGCCCAACGTTTGTCGCATCGCAGGTGGGAACACGACGCGCGGGTTCGCGTTCCTTCGCCGTCAGGGGACGAACGCCGATTCGATATCCTGTCGCCCGGTCGAGGTCCCGGTCCAAATCAGCTGCGCGCCGCTACCCCGCGCCGCAGCGCTCGTATAGTCGCCGATGAACCCTCCACTGAAATCGAGACTCGCCACGATCGGACTCCGCGATACGCGAGTCGCCGCAATTTCAGGGATGAGAGTCGCCGAAAAGCGGCGATAGTCGTAGTCGTACACGTTGCTTCGCGGATATTTGAGGTTGTCGTAGTACGAAACGTAGAGGTCGCCGGTCGACGGCTGCACCGTGATGGCCGGAAAGAACTGAAAGCTTCCAAAACGTACGCCGTTCACGCTGACCGGTTTGCTCCACGGACCACCGATGCCGTGTGTCGACGTCGTGACATATACGACGGGCGATCCGGAGCGTTGATCGCTCCAGGTTACATACAGCTGCCCCGTAACGCGATTCACCGCGAGATTTGGAAAGCTGTTAACGCGGAACGTCTTGTATGGATTCGTAATGTCGTCCGAATCTGAGACTTTGTGCGGCGGCGAGAACGTCGCACCGCCGTCTTTCGACTCACTGATGAAAATTTGATTGACGTTCGACGGCGTGTCGAAGTTCTCGTAAGCGACATAGACGTAGCCGTGCGGCCCGACGCCCGGCGACGAACCTTGATCGTCGGCGCAAGCGCCCTTGTCGAGCGGACAGAGCGCCCGGGACGCCGGCTTCGACACGAGGGTCGGCTTTGCGAAGGAGACGCCCTGATTTCGCGAATAGCTTCCGAGGATCGGGCTCGACTTGGGAGCGAACTGCGTAAAGAAGCTGTAGACCGAACCCCGAAATGACGAGCTCGCGACGTTATCGACACCGAGCGAGTCCTTATCGTCGAAGAACGCGGACGTAGCCGGCTGCTGATCGACCGGTACTGCGACATCGACGAGTTTTCCGAGCTCGGCCGGGATCGAACGTGCCACCAAAACACCGCTGCGCGCGGCCGGTACGGTGCGGTCGAAAGCCAGAACGGCGAAGTAATCGATGCCGAAACGGTCGATACCGACGGCGGGGTCGCCCGAGGCATTGTAATAGTAAGGACTGCTACTAATAAATTGCAGCACGCCGTTTACATCGTCGAACGAAGCCGGACCGGCGAGGGCAGAATAACGGCCACCTTGCGAATCGCCAAATCGGTAATCGTTAGCGGAAGCGATGAGATGATTGCCGTCGCTCGGATCGACGGCTATCGCGGGCTCGTTGGCGGGACGCGGACCGAAAGCCGATCGGTCGACGAGGACGACGCCGGAATCGGCCGCTTGTGCAATAGATACGTTCGCAGCGGGGCCGGGAGCGCCGCCGGGGCTTGGGTTCCTGCCCGCCGCTAGCACGCCGGACAACGGAACGACCTTGCCGTTCTGCAGCGCCGCATCGCCGTGCGCGCCGGCAATGCGGTCCCATGCGGTAGCACTCCAAACGGGTCCGGGGATGGCCCACCCACATGCTGCGGCCACCGTAATAGCGCCTAGACGACGAAACAAAAGTACATCCTTCGAAGGCTTAAAGTCGGGGGGGCTTCGAGCATAGCAACAGAGAGGCTAGCGCGCAAGCATATCGATCCAGCGTATCGACGGGCTGAGACCTTCATTGAATCAGGCTTGAGAACAACGCGTTCTCCAGCGCGCTCGACGCCTCTATCGGTCTGTTGTTCGATGCTGGCAAGTCCTCCGTCGGGCCCTCGAGATGCTTGAGGAGTTCATCAGCTTGGCGTTCATCGCGACCGTATCGCGATGCTGCGAATTATTCAAAATAAACACCATGAGGAAGGTAACGATCGTCGTCGTCGTATTGATGACAAGCTGCCACGTATCGGTAAAATGTACGAACGGCCCGGTACATGCCCACACGACGATTAACGCGAAAGCGAGGACCGTACTGATGGGTCGTGAGAGCCTGTCTCGACGGCACGGGCAAAACGACTGAACTGCTTTTCCATACCGCTAGTGTACCCGTTCCTTAGCGGGAACGGAACGAACGTCGCGCTTCCGGCGATGACGACGCGCAGGCGTCAGTCGACCGGCGGTCGCGGCTTCCCGACGTTGAAGGGCTCCGGGCCGAGATCGGCCGGGATCGGGTTTTCGGCGACCCATCGCTTGGCGCGCTCGACGACGGCATCGTAATCGAGTCCGAGCCGCTCGGAGAATTCTCGCAACGGTCCGTCCGTTTCGGGCGTTCCCGGCTCGAAGGCGGTATCTTCGGGGGGCGGATCCTGCATCGTATCCTCCTGCCGCGCGCACGGTAGTGTCTCGGCTTATCAACCGTAGCAGCTGTCGCTGCAACGGTCTAGTGCTTGCACTAGCTCAGTCGCGCTCTTCTTCCGGACCTTCGCTCGTCACCTTGAGACGGCAGCCACGTTCGAGGGTGCGCGATAGGTGCGCCACGTTCCAGGCCGCAAGTTTTTCGGGAATCTCATCGACATCGAACTCCAGGAAGTCCGCCGCGACGGCTACCGTCTTTCGCATTTCGCCGACTCGGAAGAGCACGGCTTCTTCTTCAACGTCATCGCTAGCGAAGACGTCACCGCCGTAGAAACGCCCGAAGAACGCGCTAACGGCGGCGACCGCTAGCGAATAACGACCAGTCATGCTCTCCGACGGCATAAAGATTCTCCTTTGCCGCTTCGCCTAGGAGTGCGGTAGAGACATATATTCCTTTCCAAGGCGCGTAAGCTGGCCTACTTGTCCGTCGTATGTGCGCTAAAAAACTGCTCGATCGCGCGGGACATAACCTCCCGGGCGATCGCACACTTTCACGGCTACAAGGGCCGTCGCAGTCAACGCTTCGCCATAATTTACGTGCGTGATACGCCGGCGTTCGTCGCTAGGACGGCGCGCAAACACATTCTCGTCGAGAATTGCGTCCTCAGCCACAAAGTCGGGCGCGGGCTCAGGCGGCTGTACGTCGCCGCGCATCCCGGTAACGCTTGGGCGCGATGCCGATCGCTCGTTTGAAAGCGTTACTGAAGGCACTCTCGGACGTGTAACCGAGCGACTCCCCGAGAGCCGAGACCGTCGTTGTCCCTTCGCGCAACGCACGCTCGGCGAGGCGCATGCGCCAGTTCAGCAAATACGTCAGCGGCGTAACGCCCGCCGCGTTTTTGAAACGCAACGCGAACGTTGTTCGAGACATGGCGGCCGACTCTGCGAGCTCTTGCAATTTCCAAGGTCGGCCCGGATCGCCGTGCATCAAGCGTATGGCGGGAGCGATCCCTGCGTCACCGAGTGCACGCAGCAATCCGGCCGGCAATGACCCGGAATCGTCGAGATGCGCGCGCAGAATCTGGACGAACATCAGTTGTGCAAGCTGCTCCGATACGACGCTCGCTCCGGGAAGGTCCGACGCCCGTTCGCGTACCAGTTGCTCGAGCAACCATTGCAGCACCGTTGCTTGCGGTGAGACGGCTCGAACGTAAACGAGCGGCGGAAGGACATCAGCAAAGAAACCACCGCTTAAGGCGTCGAGCGTAACGTGGCCGCCGACGAAAGAGAAGTCATCGCCAGCGCCGAGCTGCGCGAACATGCCGCTCGCGGGCGTAAACACATCGCTCGCGTCCACCGGGATGGCCGCCATATCGCCCAAGAGAACGAAGGCGAGCCGTGACACGAGAAATACGTCGCCCGGTTCAACGCGTATGGGATCTTCCCGGCCGTCGATCGTCAGCCAGCAAGTGCCCCGCACAATGGCAAAGAATTTCAGTTTATCCGGAGGCGGAAAGCGGATCGCCCATGCCCTTCCCGCCGTTAAGCCGCCTGAAATTACCGCTTCCGCGCTCGCTAATTTCAGGACGTCGGAAAACGGATCAGCACTCACCTCCGTACTATGGCGCAAGTTATACGGACTTTCAAGCGTTCACTGTCCGGTCAGCGTTGCGTAGACTTCGTTCATGTTACACATCGAAGGCAGAGTCGTCGCAATCACGGGCGCAAGCAGCGGCATAGGCGAGGCGACGGCGCTCCTGCTCGCTGGGCGCGGCGCAAAAGTCGTACTGGGCGCACGCCGGGCAGATCTTCTTGAGGACCTCGCTGCCCGTATCGCGGCAGCGGGCGGCAAGGCGGCCTACGCGTACACGGACGTCAGCCGGCGCAACGACCTATCCCAACTCGTCACGCTCGCTTGCGACCGCTTCGGCAAGATTGACGCCCTCGTCAACAACGCCGGCGTCATGCCGATTGGCCCCCTAGACGACCTGCGCGTCGACGATTGGGAGCAGATGATCGACGTCAACATCAAAGGCGTTCTATACGGCATCGCGGCAGCGCTGCCCGTCTTCCGCAAGCAGGGGTTCGGCCATTTCGTGAATATCGCATCGACAGCAGCACATCGCGTCGTCGCGAACCAGTCGGTCTATGCCGGCACGAAGTTCGCCGTGCGAGCTATCTCCGAGGGTCTGCGTCAGGAGGCCGGCGACAAGCTGCGCGTGACGATTATTTCACCCGGCTACACGCGGACGAACTTCGCGGACAACGTGACAAATCCGGAAATGAAGGCTCAGCTCGGAGCGTCACGGGACAAGTTTGCGATGCCGCCGGACGCGATCGCCCGCGCTATTGCCTTCGCGCTCGAGCAGCCGGCCGATGTCGATGTGAACGAAATGATTATCCGTCCTACTGCGCAAGGCTAGAATTCAGCGCTCGCGCGCTAGACGTCCAGTAGTGCCGACAGTACTCGAGCGAAGTCTGCACTTCGCCGCCGGGGCCGTCTTATCGCGCGCTAGCGTTTGCGCTCGGCGTTGCACCATCGACGTTCTCGATCGGCCTTTCCTCGCGTCGAGGCGTGCGGCAGAGAAATAGCCCGGCGCAGCCGACCGTTTCGATGGCGACGTCGCGAAATCGACGGTTCAGGTTCGCCGTAAGCGAATCGAGGGTATCGTGCGCGTTCGCGAACACGCCTCGACGGTTGTACGCCGCCATGAGCGCACGCGCGGCGATGGACCGGTCCACGCCTCCCGTGAGCAGGGTCGCGCCGAAGAGGCAGCCATCAGGCGCGAGCAAGGGAAGAACGTGATCGAACGCCACGCTCTTCTCGGACATCGTGCCGGGCAGGCAGTGAAGGAGGTACGTCATCGCAATCGACGCGTAGGGCGCAGTTTCTAGCGGCAGCGGCGCGAGGACGTCGGCTCGATACGTTTGCGGTTCGTATCGGGCGATGCGAGTCGCCGCGGTACGAAGCGAGTTCGGGTTGAGGTCGAGAAGCCCGATTCGCGGATGCGAATGCGAAAACGTATGGTGATCGAGATACCAGCCGCTGCCGACGCCGACATCGAGGTGATCGTCCGTAGCATAGCGGTCGTAGAGCTCGAGAATGCACTTCGTCGCACAGCGCCAGATTAACGGATTCGACAATCCCAACACGACGACGTCGTAGAGCGCAAGGGTAAGCGGGTTGTAAATCGCCTGACCGGCGTGACTTGCCAGCTCACCGCTAATTGGCTCGTTCATCGATTCCTCGCTGTCGACGCGAGTCGACCGTTGGACACGCCGAAAGCAATTTTAGCGGGAAAAAGCGCCGCGCGTCAACGGGACGACGACACGGCCGACACATCTCTGCTTTGAGGGAGCCGGGCGGCCGCCAACGCACATTCGTCGCTGTCGGCTCGCGACGGAATCACGTAACCTGTTCGACGTCCGTTTCAACTTGACGGAGTTCGCGTAGGCATCGTTTAAACGCCTATCAACGACCCGGTCCGACACATTAACGCATGATTGCACGGCCTGTTGCATTCAAGGAAGCGCATCCGGAATGCACGGCGCCCGTCGTCGGTCCTTCGCGTGCGGCCCGCATTTAGGCCATGTCGGCGAGGCAATGAACATAAAGCTAACGCCGGATGAATTCGCGCGGTTCTCCACGTGGTTCTCTTCGGCGACCTAACGCTACTCGATGCGCAAGCCTGCTTGCGGTCCGGTAATGCGTTATGCACTTCCTGGCACATCGCCGGGTAAACGGGTCGAGGACGCGGACGATGACGGTTTGTGCCGTTAATTGTACTGATCGTCTGCCGACCCGTTCTGCCGTCGGGAGTTGTCCGGGCATCGACGCCCATTCGTCGCTGTCGGCTCGAGGCGTAATCATATAACGTGTTCGACGTTATGGGAACGAACGAATGAAGATAGCCTTTCTCCGCCGCGACAGTACGTTCGTGAGAGCGTTGACGGAGCGGCTCGAACCGGAACTCGCGCATCACGATTACTTCCTTTGGGAGACGGGCGATCCAGCACCGGCATCCGATCTCGACATGTTGCTCGTCGCAGGAGACGTGGGCCGCGAGTTGCTGGCGAGCCAGCCGCGGCTGTCATTTGTTCAGACAGTCACCGCGGGATACGAGGGCGTCGACGTCGACGCCGCAAGCGACCTCGGCATCTGGGTTTCATCCGCGCCGTCCGGGGAAACGGGCAATGCCGTTTCGGTCGCGGAGTTCGCCGTGTTTCTTATGATCGGCGCATCGCGCAACGTTCTCGCGGAGCCGATGATGCATATCAGCCCATCGCTCTTCGGCAAGAGCGTCTGCATCGTCGGCCTCGGCTCCATCGGTCGGCTGATCGTCGACCGACTTCAGCCGTTCGCGATGCAAATTATCGCGGTCGACGACCGTCCGGAACGGGCACGGACCGGAGTCGTCGTCTATCGGCGAAACCGGATTCGCGACGCGATTCGCAACGCGGACTACGTCGTCGTATGCGCTACTGGTACAAAGGAGAACGAAAATCTGATCGACGCCGGCGCGCTTGCGGCGATGAAGCGCGGCGCCATTGTCGTCAACGTCTCGCGTGGACTGCTCGTCGACGAAGATGCGCTCGCCGCCGCCGTTGCGGGCGGGCACATCGCTGCGGCTGGTCTCGACGTCCTGAAAAAGGAACCGCCCGAGTCCTCGAATCCGCTGCTCGCTCTGCCGCAGATCTTCGTCACGCCGCACATCGCCGGCGTGACGGACATGATGCTCGACGGCACCGTCTCGTATCTCGCGCGCGTCGTCGCCGACGTGGACGCGGGTTGCAAACCGGCAGCGACGCTCAATTCACCCGGACGACCGCGCCGCGTCCTTATAGCGGCGGCGTAGTATGGCTCACCAAGTCAACGGCGATCGACACGCCGACGCGGCTTTTGCCGAACGCGTACGGCGCAATCAAGAAGCGCTCGCCGCGAATCTCAAAACCGAGTTCGATTTTATCGTCTGCGGCTCCGGTTCGTCCGGTTCGGTCGTCGCGCGGCGACTAGCCGAGGATTCAAATGTCAGCGTGCTCCTGCTCGAGGCGGGCGCTTCCGACGACGTTCCAAGCGTCATGGATGCGGCGCAGTGGTCGTCCAATCTTGGAAGCGAACGCGACTGGAATTTCACAGCCCGCCCCAACGCGAATCTCAACGGGCGCGTGATCCCCATGAACATGGGCAAAGTTCTAGGCGGCGGCTCGAGCATCAATGTGTCGGTCTGGTCGCGGGGTCATAAAAACGACTGGGATTATTTTGCGGCGGAAGCCGGCGACGATGGGTGGTCGTGCGCAGCGGTGCTCGATCTGTATCGGCGCATCGAGGATTGGCACGGCATACCGGACCCGGACCATCGCGGAACGGGTGGACTTGTGTTCGTCCAGCCTGTTCCGGACCCCAGCCCGATCGCGCCCGCTTTCCTCGAAGCTGCGCGGTCGATCGGCATTGCGACGTTTGGCAATCAGAACGGTGCGATGATGGAGGGCGACGGTGGCTCTTCCATCCTTGACGTTCGAATACGGAACGGCCGTCGGCTCTCGCTCTTTCGCTCCTACACGTTTCCGTTTATGGATCGTCCGAATTTGACGGTCCTCACCGGTGCGCTCGTCGTACGTCTCACGTTCGAGGGCAAGCGCGCTACCGGCGTCGACGTCGTCATCGAGGGCACGCTCTGCCACATCGGCGTCCGATGCGAGATCGTTTTATCGATGGGCGCAATCAACACGCCCAAGGTCCTCATGCAATCAGGGATCGGGGACGAATTCGAGTTGCGGCGTCTCGGTATTCCCGTGCTCGAGCATCTCCCCGGCGTCGGACGAAATTTTCAAGATCACTTTTTGATCAACGGATGCGTCTGGGAATACGTCGAGCCTATGGCGCCGGGCAACGGCGCGTTCGAATCGACATTGTTCTGGAAAAGCCTCCCGAATCTCGATACTCCCGATATTCAAATGGTTCAGAGTAATGGTCAGACTCGGAGCAGTGGATATGCGATGTTCGATCACGCCGTCGGCAGCGCAGGCCCCTCATACGGCATACGACCGGGTATCGTCCATCCCCAAAGCGTCGGCCGCTTGCATCTCACCGGACCGAGCCCGGTTGACCCGATCGAAATCGAGGACAATATCCTCGATCATCCTGACGATTTGGCCGCTGCGATCCGGAGCATCGAACTCTGCCGGGAAATCGGCAACGCGCCGACATTTCACCGATATGCAAAACGCGAGGTGATGCCGGGTAATCTGAAAGGTCGAGAGCTCGAAGACTTTGTCCGCAATTCGATTTCGACCTTCCATCATCAAACGTGTACCGCAAAGATGGGTCGCGACTCGATGTCGGTTGTCGATGCAAATTTACGCGTCTATGGAATCGATAATCTGCGGGTCGCAGACGGCTCCATCATGCCGCGCGTCACCACGGGAAACACGATGGCTCCGTGCGCCGTCATCGGCGAACGCGCCGCGGATAGTATCCGACGCGAATACCGCCTCGACGGCGGACTTCCAGATAACGCGGGACATGCCGGCTTACATTAAGCGCGAACATAGAGATGCTCGCCACCCATCTTCTGCTATTGAACTGTAACGACTCGTCGCAGTGCGCCACGCCGTTATCGAACTCATCTGCCATAAGGAAATACAATGACTGGTCAACCGATTGAAGCCGACTACCTGATTATTGGGGCAGGCGCCTCCGGCATGGCGTTCGCCGACGCACTTATCAGCGAATCGCAGGCGACTATCGCCCTTGTAGACAGGCATCATAGACCCGGCGGCCACTGGAACGACGCTTATCCATTCGTGCGTCTACATCAACCGTCTGCCTTTTACGGGGTCAATTCGTGGCCGCTAGGCTCCGGCGTTAAAGACGCGGTGGGGCTCAACAAGGGCTTTTACGAGCTGGCTTCCGGACAGGAGGTACTGAACCACTTCGATCAGGTCATGCAGCAGCGCTTTCTGCCGTCCGGGCGCGTCCAGTATCTTCCGATGAGCGACGTTGGAGCCGACGGGTCGGTCACGTCCCTGCTCTCAGGTGAACAGCGCTTGGCGAAAGCGGGCAAGGTGGTCGACGCGAGGTATTTGCAGCCGTCGGTGCCGTCCACGCGGCCGCCCCGGTATAGCGTTGCTTCCGGTATGACCTGCTTACCGCCGAACGAGCTACCACGTATCGCCCATGCTCACGCCGCTTATGTCGTGATTGGGGCGGGAAAGACCGGCATGGACGCATGCCTCTGGCTGCTGGAGAACGGCGCCGATCCGGACCATATCCGTTGGATCATGCCCCGCGATTTTTGGTTGCTGAATCGGGGCAACATCCAGTCCGGCGCCGACTTCTTCCCGCGTGTGGCGCGCAGCTCCGCCGATCAGGTTGAGGCACTGGCCGAAGCGCATTCGATCGACGACGTGTTCGGCGTGCGGTGAGCTGAGGCGGATCGATACTGCCGTCACGCCGACGGGCTACCATTGCGCGGTTGTCAGCGATGCCGAACTCGAACGTCTCCGCAGCATCCACAACATCGTGCGCCTAGGCCGGGTGACCCAGATCGAAGTAGATCGAATCGTACTCGAGCGAGGCGTCATTGCGACGGACCAAGACTGTCTGCATATCGACTGCTCCGCCTCTGCCATTACGAAGCAGCCGTCCAAGCCGGTGTTTGAGCGCGAACGTATCACTCTGCAATTCGTGCGGACATGCCAGCCCGTGTTCAGCGCGGCGTTCATCGCTCATGTCGAGGTCAGCTATCAAGATGAAGCGGAAAAGAATCGCCTCTGCGCCCCTATCCCGGCACCGGACGTTCCTGTGGATTGGCTACGAATGATGTCGACCGATCTCGCAAACCGACAGCATTGGTCGGCACGATGACCTCAGCAATTGGCTGGCCGGCGCGCGCCTTGATTTCTTCACAAGGCAAGTTAAGTCGTTGACAGGGACGGAAAGCGAAGTGATCGGACAGCTAGAGCGCCTCAAGAAGTTCACGGACCCAGCGTCCGCCACTACCTCTTCTCTTGGCAAACTGAGCCGCCCAAGTCGGTGTGCCGCGCTCACGACTTTCACAAGCCACGTGACTGTCATCGGTACGAGCTTGCGTATTCCTTTTGATTGCCGGCGTGGGACAAGATAAAGCATCGTGTACATTTCCGCGAGCTTATGCAGTATCACGATGCGTTGAAACATCAGAAGACCGATGCCGAGAGGCATTTACGGTCTGCTTTTCCGAGACCGCTTCGCGAGAATACATGGACAACTTTACTTTGCTCGGGGACCTTAGACTAGCGCCGTTGCGGCTCGAACTTCGTCAATGAGTCCATCGCCCAAATCGCTCATAAGCTCAACGAAAGCAGCAACGCGCTTGAAACGCATCACACGTTAAGTCGGGTCCGGTAAAGACATGTGCGATGAAGGACGCGCAGTGCGTAGCTTGCAAACGAACGGCGCGTCGCATGTTTTTGGCCAATCTCCGAGCGGCCGAGACGGACGGCAGCCTTACCGCCCGCATGGAAACGAGCGTGAAGCAACGGTTTCTTGAAGCTGCGGCTTCTGAGCGCGCGCCGGAGTGCAGTAGACGTGCATCGCGTTCTCAGCAACGACGTCCCGCGAGCCGTCGTTAGTACGGGTGCGCTAAAGCACTATTCATCGAAGCCGACCACAAGAAGATATTGTCCGTCGACTGCTTGGCAAGCGACGGTCTCCGGTTTATAAGTCGAAAGTCGAGCAACTTGAAGCGCCTTGTCGTCCAGAATCCAGAACCCCGAGGAGTGTTCGATCGCGGCATCCGTTACATGTCCCGATCGCGTTAGTGCGACGCGCACAATAGCCGAACCCCGCAGGCCTGCGGCTGCCGCGAAGTCCGGATAATCGTATGCGTAGCTTTCCCGCACCGCCGCGACGTGATCTTCTTGTGACGAACACGGTTGCGAAGCCGGCTGCATGGCAGTCGCACTGACTGGCGACACGGCTAGCGTCATGAGTAACGCGCCGGCTGCGCGACGTTTGAGGAGGTTGTGCGCTCCGTCACTAAGCTTCATCGTGTCTCCAAAGAGCGTTGCATTTCACGGATACTTGTGCATGCGTGAAGAGCGTCACTGACGATCGATTGTGAAGCACATAATTTGCTCTTCAACTCTACGACGAGCGTTTCGCTCGCCTCGAGGATAACGAGCGCGCCGTCCGACCTCGGGCGACTCGAATGGCGCGTTGTCGCCATTGAATGTAACATTGGAACCTTCCTAAGATGTCTTGCGGCGTCATTGGGCCGCTGCCACTACCGTACGCTTTGCCGGTGAGGCTGCGGTGACGAACGGGTGACGGGCCGCTGACTTCGCGTACGGCGTAAGGAAAGAAGATCACCCATAAGGGTGAAGACGCGCCCGCGCGCGCGGTAGCGGCCCCGATAGCGGAGCGCTCCCAGACGTGCGGTAACGTCCGAGCCTATCGAACCGACGCTACACTGCCGTCACGATCGTTTGCGCGGTATAAGCGCTCCAGCGCCGCCGACGGTTCGATGTCGAGTTCGCGGCGGAGAACTTCGCAATATCGGCGATACGTGCGGTCGGCGCCGACTTCGTCACCGCTGAAGCGCAGCGCTCGAATTGCGAGGGAACAGCCTAGTTCATCCGTCGAGTCGTATGCTTCGATCTCTCGTGCAAGCTCGAGCGCCTCAGCGGCGTCCCTACGGGCAAGCGCTGCCTCGGCAAGCTGCGCTGCTAATTCGATACGCAGTTCGGAAAGGGCGCGCATGCGGTCGGCTAACCAATCCCACCGTAAGAGTTGCGGCGCAAATATGCTTGACAACCGCACGCGTGTGGCGCTGAGTTTCGCGAGCGTCGACTGCGACGTTTCGTCGCCGGTGCGCCACTCGGCGACTGCGTCGGCAATCTCCCATAGGTCGACGGTTGCCCCCGTACCTAGCCGCAACATGCTTTGTGAAGCGACGATTGCGTTGTACTCGCCCAAACGCGAGCGCAGCCGATAGGTACACGACTTTAGAGCAACGCGGGCGGCTTCGCTGCTAAGGTCAGGCCAGAGCAGCTCGCAGAGTTCTTCCCGCCGCAAGCCTTCGCGGCGCAGCGCGAGCGCGACGACTAGCTGAAGTTCCCGATCGGGGATGGTAACCGCGATGCCGCGGCAGGTTACCTGCAGGCTGAGAACCGCGACGACAAGCGTGCTCCTTTCTGTGGTCCGTTCTTGATCTGCAGCTCGGACAACGAGTGGTTCTAACATTCCGCAAAGATCCGAGCCTGACTGCATAGCGTGCAAGGCTTCATGCAGCGCGGCCGATTCCATCGGTTCGGCGAGCGCGCTCGCTTCTGCGTAGAGTTGCGCGTTGCCATCCGGCTCAAGTTGCGCCAAGGCGACGCGTGCGAGGATGCGCAAGAACGGGTTGCCCCAAGCGTCGGCCGACTCGCGTGCCGCATTTGCATGGTATCGCGCTACGCTGCTGTCGGTGCTCTGCTGCCACGCGATAAGGTGTGCCTGCGCCAGCCACACGTACGCCTCAATGCCCCGCGGACGTGCGTCGGTGCGACCGAGCGCGCATTCGGCAAAGTGTTCTAAGCCGGTGAAGGAGTGCTTTCGCACAAGGGCGGCAAAATGTTCAGCCAGCGATGCGGCTCGACTTCTATCGCCCGCAAACCAAGCCCCGAACACAGCGTGGCCCAGAGCTTGTGCGGACCACTCCGAGAGCCCGGCACGCTCCGAATCTTTCACGAGCGTGTCGAGAAGGTTACATTCAACCGCATAATTGCTCCGGACGCGTTCGACGTGGACGGCGCGTTCCAAGCGTTCGCGCAACAGCATGATCTCAGTAAAGCCGATCCCTCGCTCGATCGCCTCGATCAGCCGCGCCCGTTCGGCGAATCGTCCGAAACGAGCGGCGATGATGCTACGCATGAGAACGACGTCGGCCGCCTCGACCGATTGTGGCAACTCGCGTGCTCCAAATTGTTCGTTCTGCTCGTCGACCAGCTCGATCGCTGCATCGATAAAACCGAGGCGGAGCATGCGGTTAACGAGCTTATCGAAGATAGCCGCACGCGTTGAATGCGCAACGCCCGGCGGCAGGCGCTGCCACATGACGCGCGTTTCGGCGAGCGCCGTGCCCGGATCGACAGAGTACTTCCGTCGTTCGGCCCAGAAAAACCATAGCTTCGGATACTCCGCTACGATCGTTGAATCGATCTTCGCCAAAGTCTGCGCGAATTCGCGCTCCGGTAGACGCTCCCAAACGTCGATGCGATCGAGCGCCCTAGCCGCGTCGTCTTCGTTACCCGCGGCCATTGCGACTTGCGCTGCGCGCAGGTAAGATTCGCCATGTAAATGCGCTTGCGCGAGCGTGCTGAGGACACGCGCCGTCAGATCCGGCTTTGAGGCAAGCAAAGCCCTCTGGAGCAGTGGCAGGAGCGCGTATCGTCCGTTGCTCGAACGCCGCAAGAACGGCGGCATTTCAACCAAGGTGTCCATACCCAAAGCTGCGAGATCGTGATCGGTCGCATCGGGAATGCACGCAATCGTGGCCAGCGCTTCCGCAAGCTTGGGCTCCAGCGTCGCGAGTACTTCAACACTTAGGTACTCGTAAAGATCTTCGAAGACGACGTCGTCAAGACGCGTGAGGAGCCGGTCGAAGTCAGGTTCGCGCGCGAGGCGCGCCAAGAGGAGTACGGCGACGGGCCAACCATACGAGATTGCGGCGATCGCCTTTGCGTCTGATTCCGTGCCGGCCAGCGCTGCGATCTCGTCCGCATCGAACGCGAGGTCCGCGGCGCGTAGGGTGACTATCTCGTGGGGCGCGGCGAAACGACTCAACCGGAGGCGTAACGGCTTGCGCGACGAGATGACGATCGTGCGGCCGCGCGGCGAGGCCGTTAAGAAGCGTGCCAGGCTCTCCTCGAGACCAATTTCCGCGAGGCGCTCCGCATTGTCAAAGACGAAAATGGAGCCGTCTATGCGTGCGTTCCACGCCGAAAGAACTATTTCGCTCGCCGCTTTCACGTCGACATCGTGCAACTGCAGTTCGAGTGAAATGAGACTTTCGCTTCGTTCCGGAGACTCGTCAGCGAGCGCCATGACGATTGCGCGAGCGCAATCGCTTTCTTCAGTCACGCTCGAGAGATCGCAGATCGCCTGTTTGGGGTACGAAGCCGCGTACTGCCGCGTCAACGTGGACTTGCCATAGCCCGCGGGCGCCATCAGCGCGATGATCCGAGGGCGCGCACGATTAAACCGCGCCAAGAGCGAACGACGAGGCATTTCGTCTGAGCCCGTTTGCTCGCTGGTTAGCTGGAAACGATCGTCCACTGCGGTACGCATTCTTTTTGGGTCAACTCGTCCCCGTCCGCGGCCGTCACCCGTTCGTCACCATGCGCTTACCGGCAACGCGCACGCTAAACGCAGCGGCCGCGTAGAGCGTCTTAATGGAGGTTTACCTGCCGCATTCGACGGAGTCAGCACGCACTTCTGAGCGGCCGACGAAATCGGACGCCTCGCTCGCAGCCTCGAGGCGAGCACAATACTCCTTACCGGCCCTCGCAGCGACGACGGCAATGATGCGAAACCGAAGACAAGAGCAATCACGTCTCGAGCGACAGGCGTTACAGCGGCGGTAGCAGCGCAACTTCAAGACGGTCAGGAGCTGATGAGAATTTATTCCGGCGCTGTAGTTTAAGAACAAATGAAATCCACCGTGTTCGGGAAGATATGGAACCACGATCGAACGTGGCCGATCGGCTTCACCGGCGCGCCGGCGAGCGTACTACGTTGACGCTTCTTCGACGTATCTATCTCTGCGCTTGAACGCTCTCCGCTCGAGTGCAGACCGCCTCGGTTCGACACCAGTCTCAGAGTAGTTACACCGAGACGACGTTACGGAGAAAAGCGACGCGCGTCAACGGGGACGACGGCGGCGTAGCCATATTTGTATCGCTAATCGTGTGCATCGAGCGCCGCCCGGTCACGCCTTCGCATATTGTCCGCCGATCGACGTTCGTTCGTCACTGTTGGCACGAAATGCTCGCCGACCGACTTCAGCGGTTTGCGATGCGACCGACGGCGAGCACCTCCCCAGCACAAACTAGGATCGTCAATCCGCGCGTTAGGGCTTGGCCGGCGCCGAAACCGGTTGAGGCGAAGCCATCGGCGCCGGCGACGGTGCGCCACGCGGAGCATAGTTTACGAGCTCGATCACCTGGGCGCCGGAAACCGTTCCGTCGTCATCCTGTGAATCGCCGTATATGAGTTTTTGTCCGGCGTGCTGAGGAGGAACTCGTAGCCGGTAGCGGGGGGGTCGGCGATCGACGTTTATCAGCTTGTAAGTCCGAGGGCCGAGCGCGCGTAGCGCTCCTTAACGCCGCCCGATGCGCGGGTTGCAGCCGGGCACGCGCGTCGGCGCGCATGCGCGTGAGATCGATATGGCCCGCAATGGCCTGATCGAGCCAACGTTCAGCGGCACGACGACAAGCGGTCGTGCTCCGGGGACAGGCGTTGCCGGCACACTTGGCAGGGGCGATGGTGACGCCGCGCCCGAACGCAAGGTCGGAACCAGCACATCGTAGATCGCACTATCGGCGCTGTGCAATCATCGCCCCGAACGCCACGCGTTTCATGCGTATTCTCCTAGCTTTTGTGGAAACGGCAACGCCTTAGATGCCCACCGATCGCGCAGAAAGCCCGGCCCAGGTGAGTGCAGGTCCTCGGCTGAGCGCTACATGTGAGCCGTCGTCAGTCCGATCACGCTTGCAGGCCGCGCGGAATCGTTGCGCATCGTGTGCGCGTAGCCGGCCGAGTAGACGGCACACTCGCCCACGTGCATTGAATAATCGACCTCGTTGATGCGCAGCACGATCTCTCCGGAGGTCACGTACAACGTATCGACTCCTTCGTGCGTCAACTCGTCGCGGAAGGCGCTGCGCGGCTCGAACGAGATAACGGCCAACTCTAAGTTTAAGCCGGAGAGGCGCATCAGTTCGTAACGTACGCCCTTGCCCCGGTTGAGCATCACGCGGTCCGACTTGCCGACGAAGCTCGGCCGCGAGAGGCGCGTGCTGTAGCCGAGCATCGAACCGAGATCCTGGTCGAAGAACTCGGCGATGCGCGCGAGCCGGCCGATCGAAACGTCCGATTCGCCGCGTTCGACGGCGCTCAAAAACGATGCGGATAAGTTGCTCCCTTTGGCGACGTCGCGGATCGAAAGCTGGCGCGATAGGCGCATGCGTTTGAGAATCTGACTGACATTGGGCGCACCGCGGAAGGCGGCTTCCCCCTCCGCGTTACGCCGTACGGTTTTGGTACTGCGAGCTGGCATCGACTGCACGCCCCTTCCGGCAAATCGAACAAAGACCGAAATTTCGGTCAATCTGCCCGCTTCTTAACCGTATTCCCGCCTCCTTGCGCGGAGCGCTTCGTTAAAGTTACCTTCACGCGACCTCTGACGATCCGCAGGGGCGAACGTCAAGGCCGGAACCTCGCGCCAGGATCGCGACGGTTTGTTCAGAGCTCCAGCCTTCGTTCGCGTCGATGCGGATAGCGCCCGCGTACGCTGAACGGATCGAGCACCGTCCTGCGTCGTAACGGTGCCGGAGACCGTACCGCCACCCAGAGCCGACACGCTTTGCCCGAACACCGGTTGACTTCCATCAACAAGGCACAGCGCCGCGAGGGCCGTCGATAATGCAGCCGCGTGACACAGATTCCGCCCCGAGGTCTATCATCGTCGCATCACCCACAAGAGCGCCGAGGTATATCTAGTTTTTCGCACAATGTGCGAAAAACCGTTTCGAGAGTTTCTTCCCGATTTTCGTGACTCCTTTTTGCCCAGGAGGGATTTTAAACAAAAATCGACGTGACCGGGATATCGTTCGATGTACGCAATTTCATAATGCTTCCCGCGCGAAACCGTAGCAGAATAAGTCCCGCTCACAGCGCCGCAGTCTGCGCGTTGATGTTTGTCTTAGCCGAATCGAGTGCGACGGCATCGACGGTGGGCCGGCGGTTGTGAATCCTAGGCGGCGAGGCGCAGCGGTACTTCTTCGAGTTTGGCGCGCAAGCGGCGTTTGCCACGCGAAATGTACGTCTTCACGGTGCCGATCGGAAGCTCCAGCGCCAGCGCGATGTCGCGATATCGCAAATCGGAGACGTAGTAGAGCTCGAGCACGTCGCGGTACTTCGAAGGCAGCGCATTAAGTGCCGTACGGACGCGCATCGCCTCCTCATTGCGTAGTGCAACGTCCTCGGGGCCGGCCTGAGAGGACCGCTCCTCGGGTTCGGTCGACAGCACAGCCGCGCGGCGCCGGCGCCGGATCGTATCGAGCGATGCATTGCGTGCGACGACAAACAGCCAGCGCGCAAAAGGCCGCTCCGGACGAAAGTCGTCCAAGCGCCGGAACGCGCAAAGAAAGGCGTCCTGCACGATGTCTTTCGCTTCCTCTGGGTCGCGGGTGAGGCGATAAGCAAGGTGCACGAGCGGCGCACGATAACGTTCGACGAGCACACCGAAAGCGTCGGGGGAGCCGGCGCGTGCGGCTTCTACGAGCGCGGTATCGGCGAAATCAGTCATGCTTGTCTGCGGAACGGCGATGCTGATCTTCAGCACCCGCAGCGGCGGTAAACCGGTGCACTGGATTCGATGCTCGACCGTAGCCGGTCAAAATAGCCGCGATTCGGCACGACCGGCCCGCGGCTCAGTTCGCGCAGCCACGCGAGAAAGGTGCGGCGCGGCGCTTTTTGCTGATCGGTCATCATTTCTCTTCGTGCTTCGGCGTAAAAGCTGTACTCAACAACGTGTTTACTTTCTTGAGGCGTCGTGCGGCACGATTTAGCCGCCGACAAGAGCGTACCGGCTGCCGGTGAGCGTGTGGTGACGAACACGTGACGGTCCGGGAAAGCTTGTCAGCTAGTGGGCTCTAGTGTTTGCACTAGCCCGAGCACACAATCTCGAAAGGCCTCAGGCGATGCCCGCGGCGAGCGCCTCAACGATGCTCGACTCGAAACTCGAAGCCGCTCCTCGCCGAGCGAACGCGCCGAGCGCCTCCGCATCGAGTTGCCGTAGAAGCGACGAACGCGCGCGGCGGTAGCATTCTTCCTCGGCAGGCAGACGGGGATGCTCGTGTTGTTCGCGCCACGCGTCGACAAAGCCACTCAAGCGCGCGGCGAGCTGCGGCGAACCCGCCTCCGCGACGAGCGCCGCAAAAACGTCGATGGCGAGTATTTCGAGTTCGGGATTGAGCCCTCGCGAAAGTTGCAGCAAGTCGCGTGCCGTGCTCGCGGCGCCTTCGACATCGCCACATATGAACTGCAGCGGCGCGAGACAACCAAGACCGTTGAGTGAAACACTGTCGGAGGCCGGATCGCCTCTGGTGGAGAGCATCTGCCGTGCGATCTGCGTGGCCAGCGTCGCATCTCCCGCAGCGTATTCGACGTCGGCGAGATTGCGCAACACGACACCGATGAATCGCTCGTCGCCGATCCTTCGAGCCAGTGCCTCCGCCTCCATACAGTCGCAGCGGGCCGCGTCGTGATCGCCTTTGGCGCTATGAAAGAGCGCGCGCGTCGCGAGAAGCTGGCAGAATTCGATCGAGCCCTCGAGCTTCGTTTCGCGAAGCAGAACCGACGCTCGCTCCAAGCTGAGCTGCGCCTCGTCGAGCCGCGCTCGCCGCACGAATTCGCTCGCGAGATCGACGTGCACCATTGCGCTTAAGCGAACGTCATCGAGCCGTTCGAGGAGAACCAGGGCGTGTTTCGCCGCAGCCAGTCTGGCCGTCCACTGCGACGACTGGAGGACGGCGATGAGGAGGCGCGCGACTACCGCCGGGTGCGCGGCTTCGTCGACCTTCTTGAGCGCCTCTTCGGCCAAACGCCGGCATTCGACGTTTTGACCCGACATGAGCCACAGCGTTCTCAAACCAGCCACGATACGCGCGCCGGCAAGCTCGTCTTGTGGCGTTCGCGAGCGACGCGTCCACTCGAGCGCGGCTCGCACGTTGTCAAAGTCGGGCCACACGTCGGCGCGCCAAAGCTCTGTCGGCGTGCGCGAATATGCTTCGTCGGCTCGGTCGGCGACCGTCGCAAACCAGTGCGCATGCCGACGCGAGATCGACTCCGTCTCTCCCGCCCCCTCGAGTCGATCCTGTCCGAAGCGCCGAATCGAATGCAGCAGGAAATAGCGAATATTGTCGCCGCTGAAGGCGACGTTGAGCAGCGACTTATCGACGAGCGACGCGATGAGACCCGAGATCGACGGACGCTCGATGTGCACATCCGCGCACACGGCTTCCGCCGCTTCGAGCGTGAGGCCGCCCGAGAAGATGGCGAGCCGGCGCAAGAGCGCGCGTTCGCGCTCGCTAAGCAGCTCATGGCTCCACGCGATCGTCGCGAGCATCGTCTGCTGGCGCTCCGGCAAGTCGCGTCGAAGCCCGTCGAATTCCAGACTTGTCGACAAACGAAGGCGTAGCGCCTGAAGCCCGAGCGTCGGTAGTCGTGCAACGGCGAGTTCGATCGCGAGCGGGATGCCGTCGAGTTGCCGGCAGATGTCCGAGATCACGGCAAGGCGCCTGCGGCTGAGCGTGAGTTTTGGTGCCGCATATTCCGCGCGCGCGATGAACAGATCGAGCGCCGGAAACGCTCGCGCCTCTGCGACGCTCTCCGGCGCTTGCGTCGGCAACGAGAGGGGAGCCAGCCGATAAGCGACCTCACTCCCGATACCGAGCGGTTCGCGGCCCGTCGCGAGGACCGTCACAGACGGGCACTTCTGCAAGATAAATTGCACGGCCGCGGCCGCGTCGCCCACGACGTGCTCGCAATTATCGAGCAAGAGGAGCGCCTCTTTCGTCTTGAGCGCGCTCGCGAGCGCATCTAGCGAAGCTCCGTTTCCCGGAAGCGGCGGCTCGATGACCGAGGCAATCTTGTTCGCTATGAACGCTCCGTCGCCGAGCGGCGCGAGATCGACGAACCAGATTCCGTCACGATACGACCCGACGCGCCGGCCCGCGATTTCCAACGCGGTTCGCGTCTTGCCGACTCCGCCCGTTCCCGTGACCGTCACCAGCCGATACCTCTCGAGGAGGCGCTCGATCTCCGCCGTCTCGCTTTCCCGGCCGACGAAGGACGTCAGTTGAACCGGCAGATTGTCCCTTGATTCGACGCGCTCGCGGTGCCCGGTTCGGGCACGCGCGCGCATCGCCGCCGTCGCAAGCTCTCGCTGCTCCCCGTCTGACAGACTTAAAGCGCTCGAGATGAGGCTCAGCGTCTCGCGATGCGGCGAGCGGCGGTTCCCGCGTTCGAGCTTGCCGATCGCCGCAACACTGATGCGTGCCCGTTCGGCGAGAGTCTCTTGCGAATAACCCGCGCGGGAGCGGAAGTGCCGTAGCAATTCTCCGAAAGACGGGGACTCTTTCGTCATCGTCATTCCTGCCATGAACTCTCCATATTTTCTAAATCCGTACCGAGCTGGTACCGCGTGAGACCCCCCGACATGGCGTTCGAACTTCGATGCGCTTGAGACCCGGCTCGCAGCGGCTGCGATACGATCCGGCTCTCGGCGCAGCGCGAATCGAGCGAGAAACGATGATACACATGAACAGGGACGACGATACGAACATCAATGGCACTTTACCAGTACTTTAATTGTACTGGTCGTACTTTCGGTTTCAGTATCGACCGGTGAGTAAGTGTGTTCGTCGCTGTCCAATCCATGCCCTAACGGCGTAGCGTAGATTTCTACCGCCGAGACGATACGCTCATGAGTGCATTGCCGGAGATCTCAACCCGGCGCGCGCGACGCGGCTTCGCATGCTGGAGCCCGGTAACGCCGCACCGACTTCCGATCTTAACATGCTATTGGCGCTGCTCGAACTCCGCATTTGGGTCGCATTTGCACGAGCGGGTAAAATGGGTAGTGCCGTCTCTGTGGCGGAATTCGCCGTCTCCTCATGCTCGGGCAAAGCGCGGAAACGTTCTTGCCGGCAATAACGAAGACGAGAGTCCGGTCAAACGTCTCCCGCCCGGTCAAACGTCTCGTGCGAAAGGCTCGTGAACGAAGACGCGCTCGCCGCGGCCGTGGCGAACGGTACATCGCGAAGAGCGGCCGCATGACACACTGAGATTACCTTGCGCCGCAGGCGTTCACCGAAACCCTTTCAAACGTCCGACCGTCATAGAGCCGAAACGGGCGGAGCCGCCGTCGACTTGGAGATGTAAATTATGATGCTACGAGCGGTTGGCATGCTGCTCACGATCGTACTGACGTTCGCGTCGCCGGCCGGCCAAATACCCGCCGCGGCCTCACAAACGCAGGCGGGTTCGCTTGCCGACGCGTACCGGATCATTGCCGGCAAACCGTTCGTCGATCTCACTCACACTTTCTCGCCAGACATCCCGCATTGGAAAGGGTTTGCCACAGAAAAAGTCCGGGTGCTCTACACCTATAACAAGTCGAGCTTTCTCGTCCAGCTTTTTACTCACGTCGGCCAATGGGGAACGCATATTGACGCCCCGTCACACTTTGCCAAGGGCGCACGAGCCGTCGATGCGATTACGCCCAAAGAAATGTTTTTGCCGCTCGTTGTGCTCGACGTGCACACGAAGGTCGCTAAAAATCCCGACTATGTCCTTTCACTAGCCGATGTGCGAGCATGGGAAGCACGTCACGGCAGAGTCCCTGCGCACGCCTTCGTGGCCATGCGTACCGATTGGTCCAAACGCTGGCCGCTGGGCGATGCTGCCATGCAAAACAGAGACGTCAAAGGGATCGCCCACTATCCAGGATGGAGCCTGGCCGTCCTGCGATATTTGTACCTTAAAGCGCATATCACCGCATCGGGCCACGAGACGACCGACACCGATCCAGGCCTGGCCACTTCGCACGACGACTATTCCCTGGAGAGTTGGATATTGCACCATGACCACTACCAGATCGAGCTGTTGACCAATCTGGACAAAGTTCCGGAAGCGGGCGCGCTCGCAATCGTCACCTTTCCCAAGCCCAAGGGTGGCACCGGTTTCCCGGCGCGCGTCTTCGCGATCTTGCCGTAACGCCCACAGTAGGTATCTGAAGGTTGCGACGCTGAGAGACGGAACGCTCGATGGATCGCCCTATCGCGCGATTTCGGAAATTGATGCCGGTAAGCGCGGTCACCGGCACGGGCGTGACCGCGTGCTCTGGATCGGCTCCGCCTATCTCTTCGTGCGCGCCGGTCGCCGCGGCCGCGCCCGACAGGGCGAGATGCTCGCATCGCCGGCGAACCGCTCCCGTACATCGGTCTCGATCCGGCGGAGCGCCGTTCGCTGTTCCCATATCGCCCCGAACTTGCGCGTTGTGCTCGAGTGCTGGCCCGACGTCGAGGCGTAACTCTTAGAGCGCTTCGAAGCGCTCGAGACCGGCTCTGCTGTGCGATGATGTCGTGCTGCCGAGCGAAGACGACGGGATCGATTTCGAAGGCGAAGTCGTCGTCATCGTGGCGGCCGTTGCGATGGGCGTTGAAGAAACCAATTTTGACGACGTACGCGCCAGCGCTGCTCGCTATTTTCTTATAGAGCCCGGCGCAATAGCGGCGCAAGAACGAGCGTAGCGCAAGTGTACGAACAGCTCTAATACCGACGTATATGATCGTCAACAGTGCCCCGAGGTCATCGCAAGCGCGGCGTGAGGCACGGCCGCGGCTGCCTTACTGATTCTCTTTGCGGCTATCGGACGCCGGATGATAACCGTAACGCTGCATGTGCCACGTGAAAGTAAACCCACAACTAATTGCGATACAGAGCGCGCTAGCAGCGTCGCTCCAAGCATTCGTCACGGCGAATAAGAACGCACCGATTCCGCCGACAAGAATGCCGAGAAACGATACGGGAAGGACCGCGGCGACCGCCAGGGGCGTTTGCTCGTCATCCCCCAAAACGCGACACTCGGTGACGGGGGCAGCGTCGGCGATGCGCCGTACGGACAACGCTTTGATTCGATGACCGTTTCCGTTCGAAAGGATCCCGATTGGTGTTGGGCTTCGGTCGTCGCGTGAAGCGCGAACCCTCGCACGCCCAGTGCTATCCTTACGGATGTTCGCTTCGACGAGTCCGCCTCGCTCCTCGACGCGACACACGATCCAACTCGCGACGGCGCGACCACGCTCCAAATTCCATACCAATGTGAGGACATCTCCCGTGCAACGGTGATCGACGTCGTCGCTCGGCCGCAGGTTCACCGTTGATTGCAACACCATTCTGCGAGAATAGGAGAAAGCTGCATCGCTCGCCACTGCCAAGCGGTACACTTAGACGTACGCCTCGATGCTCTGCGGTTAGAGCGCGATCGTTCCCGGGACGTGCCGATGAAAGCGCCGCGCTCCTAGGATAAAAGAGGGACCATCCTGGTCCCTCCGCTCGCGAGAAGTTTACACAAATCGATGGAGCCTTTCGCGGCCAACTTTCGGCAGCCGTACGCAGCGCGTTAAAAAGAAACGTGTTGATCGCCAAAGCGCGTGTCGACGCGCTGCCAGTCGGTCCACTGACTATCGCCCGATGCGGGAACGACCTCGCGACGCCAGAAATTTATGAGATTCGTCGCGTCGAGATTGAGTGATTCGCCTTTCTTTAGTGCTACTCGGGCACTGAGCACCGCATCGGCGAGCGAAGTCCCAATTCGTGTCTCGACCATCACCGGCGCATCGATCGTTTTATTCGTTATCGTCAACGCACCGTCGGCCAACGCCTTCGATGCGAGCCCCACGGACGCCATCAGGCAGGCTCCCGTCCCGGCAAGCCCCAGAAACAGACTCCGTTTCACCATTTTCTCCCATCGATGGCTTGGTATCGAGCATACGCTCCATATTCTTGCGCCGTTCGCTCGCGGTCGCACAGCATGTTCGAGTTCATTAAAGAGTAAGGCCTCGATCGTCTCACGCCCAATTGACGTTTAAGCACGACGATCTGACCCCGGGACGCATCGACCAGCGATACTTCAGACTTTAAACAGATCGCAGGCCAATCATGGAGCATCCAGCCTGGCAAATCCACACCTGTTTGCATACGTGTGGAATGCTTCATGAAACCATCCACCGCGGGTATTTCCAGTGCACCTCGAGACCTTGGGGCCGCCTCAATACAGCCTTTGGTTCGAGATGGATTCGACTATTTCGACGGTTGCCGTTGATAGCGCATGACGAAGCGAACATAGATATTGCCTTCTCTTGGGGTCCCCAGTGAATGATCTTGACCCGGTTTCGTGGAGGAGTTGGGGTTGGACATCAAGCTGCGGCGCTCTTGCGCCGCTCGTAGTTGTTGGGTGAGAGGTAGCCGAGGGCCGAGTGCCGGCGATGCGGGTTGTACCAGCC